>Ga0224722_1000149_pt1 | contig 39232 bp, 38 predicted proteins | sample Balambano_FR1_Me_FD_161646 | JGI IMG/M metagenome (GOLD analysis project Ga0224722, IMG submission 161646) | Freshwater sediment microbial communities from Lake Towuti, South Sulawesi, Indonesia - Balambano_FR1_MetaG | ecosystem: Environmental > Aquatic > Freshwater > Lake > Sediment | place...
AAACAGTAGATGTACTAACGATTGAAATTGAACACGTTAACGCCGATGCGCTTTTGCAATTAGAACAGGAAGGTTTGACGATTCATCCCCGACCGGCTGCGCTGAACCTTATCAAAGACAAGGGTTTACAAAAACAATTCTATCAACAGCACCAACTTCCAACTTCCGACTTCCAACTTTTCAACAATGCAGCTGAATTAGAAGAAGCACTTGAAAATCAAACGATTACTTTTCCTTTTGTGCAAAAAAGTAGAACGGCAGGTTATGATGGGAAAGGGGTGGCAGTGATTCATTCGAGTGAAGACTTGCAAACTAAACTGCTGCCGGGTGCGTGTGTGGTGGAAGAATGGGTGAATGTTCAAAAAGAAATCGCCGTTATTGTGGCACGCAACAAAAACGGCGAAGTCAGGGCGTTTCCGACGGTGGAAATGGAGTTTAATCCGCAGGCAAATCTGGTGGAGTTTTTGGTGAGTCCGGCACAGGTTGACCCAACGATTGCTCAGGTTGCAGTAGTGCTGGCAAAAAAAGTGATTGAAGCTTTTGACATTTGCGGGTTGCTCGCCGTTGAATTGTTTCTGACCGACAACAATCAACTACTCATTAACGAGGTTGCCCCACGTCCGCACAACAGTGGACATACGACGATTGACAATAGTTATACCTCGCAGTTTGAACAGCACTTGCGCGGTATTTTGAATTTGCCTTTGGGCAGTACCCGGTTGAAATCGCCCGCTGTAATGGTGAATTTGCTGGGAGAGCCAGGTTTTTCCGGGAATGTGTACTATCAGGGCTTGGAAGCGTGCCTGGCGATGGAAGGCGTGAACGTGCATTTGTATGGCAAAACTACAACGAAGCCGTTTCGGAAAATGGGACATGTAACGGTGCTGGGTGATACGGTGGAAGCAGCGAAGGAAAAGGCACGGCGGGTACAGGGTTTGTTGCGGGTGCGTGGTGCCGAATAAAATTCGGCAAGACTGTCCTGCCGATTATGAACAGGATAAGGACGGAGTCCCGGCGCGCATTAACCCACTATCTCGATCTCACTGAACCCATTACTCTGCTTCTTCACCCGAATCTGTGCGGTGATGCGTTCTTTGAGTTCTTTGACGTGCGAAATCACCCCGATGGTTTTGCCGCTTGCCTGCAGGTTTTCCAGGGTGGTAATGGCTAAATCCAGGCTGTTATCATCCAAAGTGCCGAAGCCTTCGTCAATGAACAGCGACTGAATGTGGGCATTGCTGCCCGCCAGGTCGCTCAAACCCAGTGCCAGTGCCAGGCTCACCAGAAAACTTTCCCCGCCGGAGAGGGTGTTCATCGAGCGGCGGTTATCCGCTTGGTAGGTATCCACGATTTCCAGGTCGAGGTCTTTGCCGTCGCGTTTTTCGATCCAGTAGCGTCCGTTGAGGTGTTGGAGGTAGCGATTGGCGAGTTGGGTGACGCGTTTCAAAGTCAAACCTTGCGCAAACACCCGAAATTCCTTGCCATCAGCCGAGCCGATGATGTCTTTCAGTTTTGCCCAGCGGGTTTGTTCTTTTTGTTGGTTGTGAATGTGTTGCGTCAGTTTTTCGGCAGCCTGCTCGGCTGTTTCCTGCTGCTTGAGTTCGTGCCGGATTTCGCCGATTTGCTCCAACATTCGATGAAATTTAGAACCGGTATCTTCTAATTGTTGTGACACCACCGATTCCTCAACTTCGGGCGTGGGCAGTTGTTGCAATTCTTGCTGGCGGTCGGCAAAACGCTGGCGGGTACCCTCCAGTTGTTGGTTCAACTGCGCCAGTTGTTGTTGTGATTGTAAAAGGGTTTGTTCGGCGGTATCGAGTTTGGTTTGTAAGATTTCCTGTTCAAGGACTGGATTTTTATTACCAAACAACTGAATGCGTTGATTTTGTTGCGCGTGGAGTTGTTGGCGTTTCTGTTGCAGTTCAAAGGATTGCGTTTCCAGCAATTGGGTCAATTCTGACAATTGTTTTTGTAAATTGTCCGCATCGCGTCGTGAAAATGCTAATTTCCGAGTAAAATCTTCCTGTTTTTTATAATTTGAAACATACGTTTCAGACAAATTTTGTAAATTTTGTAAAACCGCTGCCGCCGTTTTTATTTCAAACGAAAAATTATACGGAGCCAGTAATTCGTTCAGCTGCGCCGTTGCCGATTCCAGCCGTACCTGCCCGCGCCGCCACTGCTCCTGCGCCGAAGCCAGTTTTTCCTCAGTAAGCAGCAGTTCGGTTTGCAATTGTTTGAGCCGTGCCGCCATTTCCTGGTGCTGTTTTTCCTGTTGTTCCAGCGCGCGGTTTAGTTTCAACAGTTTTTCCCGAATGTGCCGTTTGCGCATGATTTGCTCTTCGGCTTCGCTGATTTTGCGGTGTAAAAACGTGTTTTGGGTCAAAGACAACTGCTCGTTTTGGAATTCCGGTGAAACCAGCGCGATTTTCTCTTCGTATTCTAAAATTTTATCAAACAGCCTTTCCACTTCGCCACTCAGCGGCTTGAGTTCGTTGCCCGTCAGGCGGTCAATCTGTTGTGACAATTCGCTTTGACGCATCAATAATTTGCGATGATTTTTACCCAGTTCTTCAAACACTTTCAAGGCTGTGTCTAACTCCTGCCGCGCAAAATCTACGTAAGGCTTCCCGTGTTCGTGCCGAAACGGGTGGTGCATTGAAAAGCACAAGGGGCAACGGTCGCCCTCCTTCAGTCGGCTGCGGTCTTTTTCGTAGTTCGCAATGAGCAACTGGTCTTCGTAAATTTGTTGTTTGAATTGCCGACGCGCCTCCGCCTGTTCCAGTGCTTCGAGCGAGGTAAGCAACTCTTTGTTGATTTGCGATTCTTCATGCTGCCATTCCTCGCGGCGGTCTTCGTACTCGGCGAGTTGGTGTAGCAGGCGTTGGTATTCGTTGGTCAAGCCGTACAAAGTCTCTAAGTTTTTGCGCTGCTCGCTCAGTCGTTCAATGTCTTCGTACAACAGTGTGAGGTATTCATTGCGATCCTGGGCGTAATTTTCAGGAGCGGCTTGTTTGAATTGATTACGCAATTCATTCAGTTGATTTTCAAAAGATTGTAATTGACTTTGACCGGTCTCCAAGTCCAGAAATAACTGCTCGTGTTTTTCTATAAAAGCGGTTTTCGTTGTTTCCAGATGCTGCCATTCCTGCCATATTTTTTGAAATTCCTGTTGTTGATAGGCGATGGTGGGCAGGGCTTCCCGGAGTTGCGCCAGGTGTTGGTGTTGATTCAACCAAGTTTGCAACTGCGCAATGGAGGTTTCTAATTGTACAATTTGTTGTTCTAATAGTAGAAGCGCCGATTGCTGTTCCTCGCGTTTTTGTCCGGTGATTTTCCAGTTTTTTTCGGTTTGCAGCAGTGCTTGTGATTGTTCAAAAATAATGGCATCGAGCGTGCTGACTTGCGAAAATAGCGGCTGACTGCTCGTCCATTCGGTTTTAATGGTTTGCAAATGGGCATTCAAGCGTTCATTTTCCAATCGCGTCGCCTTCCCGTCGGTTTCCAGTTGTTGAACATCCTGTGCCAGTTTTTCCGATTCCTGTTGCAACTGCCGGTAGCGTTGAATTTGTCGCAACTTGGTTTGTAATGTCTCGATTCTAATTTTCAAATCTTCCGCTTCCGACTGACAATTTTTTAAATTCGTTTGCAACTGCGCCACGTTTTCCGCATCGAGCAGTTGCAACAGTTCGCGCTCGCGTTTGAGTTGTTGTAATTTTTCTGATTCTAATTTATTGCGTTCAAAAGCCGCGCGGGAAAGTTTGGAGTAAATCTCGGTGCCGGTGATGCGCTCCAGCAACTCACTGCGCTCTTTTTCGCCCGCTTTCAGAAATGCCGCAAAATCGCCCTGCGAGAGCAGCACCGAGCGGCAAAACCGGTCGAAATCCAGATCGGTAATGGCTTCTACGGCTTCGTTTGCCTCTTGTATTTTTTTGGCAATGATCTCAAATTCGGTTTTATCGGCATTCCATTTGGATACTTCTCGTTCGGCAAACTGAATTTTTCCGTCCAATTGCTTGCGCGCCCGCCAGATCGCCCAGCGCGAGCGATACACCGCGCCTTTGGTTTCAAACTCTACCTCCGCCAGGCTCTCCGTGGCACCATACGACATGACCTCGGTCACTTCTTTATTGCGGTGAATGCGCCCGTACAACGCCAGGGTGATGGCATCCAGAATCGTGGTCTTGCCCGCGCCCGTGTCGCCCGTAATGGCGAATAAGCCAGAATTGCTCAGGGGCGTAGCCGTGAAGTCAATCGTGGTGCGCACCCGCAGCGAGTTGAGATTTTGTATGGTGACTTTGAGAATTTTCATCTTATTTTTTCCCTCGTAACTTAATGGGACACTGATGCCGCTGATGCGACGGATTGTCACTGATTTTTTTAAATGCTCAGAGCTTACGCCGCACCTGACCATTTTTAGACAGGTTTGCTTTGTCTGCGGCAGTACAACGGATTTTACTTAGTTTCTTATTACATTTTGTTGAATTGTTGTAAGATTTTCAAATTTCATTTATCAACCTTTCAACTTTTCAACCTTCTTCCAGCATCCAGGTTTGCAATTCGGCAAAAGTAGCCAGCAATTCGGGCAATTCCTCCGGGGGGCTGCCGTAGCTTTCACATTTTCGCTGGAATACGTCCATGATTTCCAAGCTGGTCAGGTCTATTTCCTCCACCTGCGCATCCAGCGAAAAATGGTCGCGTTGCAGGCGGATTTTGAGCAATTCCAGGTTCATTTTTTTGGTAAACTCCTGCAAATGCACATCCAGTTGCGGGATGACACGGTCGGTTTGTACCAGCACTTCCACCCAGGGTTGGAGTTCGCGACCGCCTTTCCGGTCAAAACGTTGCAACCCGGCTTCCACTTCTTCCAGCGTACCTTCGATGGTCTTTAAACGGCGAAAGGCAGGAACCATTATGGTTTCCATATTTTGCAAGCAACCGGCTTGAAATTCAACGATATACACCGATTTGTCGTCTTTTGTTTCGCTAAAATTTAAGGGAATCAACGAGCCGGCGTAGCGCACCCGCTCCACGCCCTGCACCGCCTGCGCCCGGTGGATGTGACCCAGTGCCAGGTAATCAAAAATTTCCGGGAACTGCCCCACCTCGATATTCGCCGTGTCGCCGATGTAAATATTGTCTTGTTTTTCAGCCGCCAGCGCGCCTTTCACGTACAGATGCCCCGTGCCGATGATGGGAATATGCAGATTTCGATAGGGTTGCAATGCTTCGCCCAGTTGTTGGTAATGTTGCAAAATGCCTGCCCGCATCCGTGCCACGCGCTCGTAGCCCGTTTCGCCCGCCACGCTGTAGCGCAGGTCGCCGTCGCGCAGGAAGGGCACGGCGGCAAGCACGGCTTCCAGGTTTCCGTTTTTATCTTTCCACTCAATGATTTCGTCTTGCAGATCACCCGTCGGAGCACCCACCACGTGCATATTCAGGGCGGCGAGCAGTTCCTTTGGGGCATCGAGCATGGCGGGGGAGTCGTGGTTGCCGCCGATGATGAGAATATGATTGCAACAATCACTTTTCAGCAAAGCGGTTAAAAAGTTATAATACAAACGCCGGGCATAGTTGGGCGGATTGGTAATATCAAATACATCACCCGCTACAATCAAGCCGTCAATCTGTTGATCGTGAATGAGTTGCACGAGCCAATTCAACGCCAAGCGGTGCTCGGCTTCGCGGTCGTGGTAGAGGAATTTTTGCCCCAAGTGCCAGTCGGCGGTGTGGAGAATTTTCAATGTGTTAATGTGTTTTTGTAATGAACTATTTTGTTTTGGAAAGGTAAGAAGAAAGTGGGAATCAGGCAATCAAAGCCCGGATAATTTACGGCGGTAGCGCGATTAGAAATTTTCATGCCGGAAATTAAATGTTAAAGTTTTATTTTTTGAAAATTGACTCTTGACACGTTGTGAAAAATGGTTTAATTTTGTTGCATCAAGTTATGAGTATCCTTTTCTTTTCCCTTCTATAAAAAACAAATACTTCCCCTTTTCACGACGCTGCGTTGTGCGAGAAAGATATGTAATATATTTTTTAACAAAATAATACAGTCATGAAAACAATTTTTATTTTTTGCAGTATTCTGTTGTCCTTTAACGGCTTATTCGCCCAAAGTACCGATTCGAGTTTTTTCAATTTTACGCCCGATGTTAGGAGTACTTTGGAGAGTAGGCAGTTGAGTAAGCTTTCTGTTTTAGAGCGTAATCCTAAAAACAAAAGTGTTTATTTGACAAGAATCAAGAATTTAATTACGCACCAACAAGATAGTTATTTCGATTTCAACTTACCTGGAAAAACGGAGATTTTTCGTGCAAAGGCTACCTCTGTAGAAAAAGACTTCTGAAAAGGACTTTAAATGGTCAGGGCATTTGGTAGATGATTTGAGTCAGATTACCTTGATTTCCCAAAAAGGAGAGTTGTTTGGACATATTGCCGCCGGAGGTCAGTTTTACGAACTTTATCCACTTGGTGGTGAAACTTACGCCTTAGTGGAATTAGACCGCTCTCAGTTTACAGAAGAAGAATGTGCTACCCTGAATACTCCCGCAGCAGATCCATCAGAACGGAATGTATATTTTGACCATGCAAGGTGCAAACAAAATCAAAAATATTAAAATTATCATTCAAAAATGAGAAGATGTATAATATTATTAATTATATTGGTAGTATTCACAACTGTATTTATTAGATGTAAAGAAGAATACGCAGAGCCTGAATACTACTGGGGCGAAGCTACCGCTGAACTCAATGGGCAATACTGGATTTCTAAAATTTGGGGTGCAGAACGAAATAATCTTATTGATATTACATTGCATAAATTTAATCAAGCAAATTTGAGAAGAGAGAACTTTTTTTTATATAAAATTCCCCCCCAAATAGGAGTATATAAAATTTTAAAAACTTCTGCTGATAGCGCGGCAGATACGACTGGAATATTTTATAATACACTAGAAGATGACGGCGATGTCATTCTGGATATTTATCATTTGAATGAAACGGATAGCACGCACTTCGTACAAATCACGGCGTATAATGAAAAAACAACAATTGTGGAAGGCACTTTTCAGGTGAGTTTGATCAGAGATGCTACTCGACCGAAAAGACACCCTCATATTGCAGACACCCTTCGCTTCACCAATGGCAGGTTTAAGACTAAGATACTGGTAAACCGATGATTCATTCACAGGGAGCCGTCAGATAAGTGCTTTTATCTGGCGGCTACCATATTTCGATTGCTGCTTTTTTCTGCTTCCACTGAGTTCGATATTGATTATTACACCCCGCTGTCTAGTACATTGTCCATCCAGTTATTGAACTCGCAAGGTGGTCTGGTAAAAACAATTTTAAACGAAAATACTGAAAGCGGCTGGCATAGCATTCTACTAAATACTAGTGACCTGCCTGACGGAATGTATATTTTGAATATGCAAGGTGCGAACAAAATTAAAAATATTAAAATCGTTGTTCAAAAATGAAAAAGCATATCATTGTGTCCATCATATCATCGGTGTATCTGGTTTTCTTTCCAATGTGTAAAAAAGAGGATACTAAACCGGAGGTTTACTGGGGAGAAGCCAGTGCCACGGTAAACGGGCAGTTGTGGGAAACTAAAATCAGAGGAACTAAATCAAAAATTACAGGTGTAATACAGGATCAGTTTATTGATATATTGATACATAAATTCAATGAAAAAGGTTTCCTTAGAGGAAATTTATCCATATACAAAATTCCTAAAAAAATTGGATTGAACAGAATCTATTTCACTTCTTTACATAGCGAATCGGATACAACGGGTGCATCCTATGCTGGTTTGGGGGATGATGGAGATGTGGTATTAAGTTCGTATATAATAGATTTCAAGGACACTACCAGTTTCATTCGAGTTACTTCCTATGATCCTAAAACAGATGTAATAGAAGGTGACTTTCAATTGAATTTCATTAAAGATACGACGATTCTTAAAATAGAGCCACTTATAGTGGACACCCTTCGCTTCACCAATGGCAGGTTTAAAACCAAAATACTGGTAAAACGATAAATCTTTTGTAGTCGTCAAACGAAATTGTTCCTTTGGCGGCTACAAAACTCCAGCGCCCAATACTCCGACCATATGTACGGCTTGCTGCTCATTTCACAACAACGAAAAAGGAGAATTGAATTTTAGAAAGCAGGCGGCGTTAAACGCGCTTTTAGCCAATGCAGACTGGGGTCGTTTTGTGCCAGTTTCCAAAGCAGATAGTGCATGATCTGCGTTGGTGTCCAGTGCGGATAGCGCAAAGCGATGCCGTGCAATTGCAGAGAACGGGCATCATCAATCATTTGCAAGCTCAAGCAAAGGCGTTCTTCCATGGACTTGGCAAGCCATATTTCCTGTTGTTTTTTTTTGATAGCAGGGGGCGTGTCCGGCGAATGATACATGATTACAACAAATTATAGGTTTTTAAATTCAAGATTTCACACCAGCGTTGAATATATTCGCGGTCAAGTTGCTCATTTTCAAGCAAATTTGCAATATCTCTTTTTTGTTTTTCACTTTCTAAAACTTGTATCCACTGTAATTTCGAAACGACTAAATCTTCCGCACTAATCACCCAAAATGTAATACCGGCGTGTGTGGTTTTTGATCTCCTTTGAAATTTAACCTGCTCATACACTTCATTTTTTCTGATAATAAAGTCCACTTTATACCCACTTTCAAAATGTATGATATTAAACATACCTTTTCGTTGCACCTCTTCATACATGGTTTGCTCGTCAAAATAGAACCGGTCACCCAACAATTTTACAAAAAATGGAATATCTTCTGTCAGCATTTCGACCACCAGATCAATATCCTGGGTGTTCCGGGGTTCTGCATACAAGTTCATAGCAATGCTGCCGGAAAGCATATACGGAATTTGCATTTGTTCGAGTATCAAACATATTCTTTCCAATAACTTGAACATTTAATAAAATTTTACGGCGAATATACTTTAAATACTACAAAACTCCACCGCCCGATATTCCGACCACATATACGGCTTATTTCTCATTTCAAAACCCACGTGCCCGCCTTGTCGGGGCATTTCTAAGTGGATGTAAGGGTGTTTTTCGCAGAGCCTGACAGGGAAGCATTCCGGGGCGAGGATGGGGTCGTTTTGGGCGTTGACCAGCAGCGTAGGCACGGTGATGCCGCGCATATAGTTTTTGGCGGAAGATTGTTCATAGAAGCCTTCGGCATCAGGACAGCCGCAGAGCGGGGCAGAAAAAAATTCGTCGAAATCGCGCCAGACTTTAATTTTATTAAAATGGGATAAATCAATTTTATCCGGGAAAGCAGCCGCTTTTTGTTCGAGTTTGAGTTTTAATTTCTTGTAGAAACGTTTGTAATACAGTCGGTTAGAGCGTTTGTTTAGCGTTTCGGAAGCAGCTTTTACATCGCAAGGCACGGAGAATGCCACCCCAAATTGGATGGCATCGGGTAGGTTGTTGCCGTGTACGCCCAAATATTTCAAGGTGATGCTGCCGCCCATGCTGAAGCCGATGAGCGCTACTTTTTCGTAGTTTTTCGTTTGCAAAGCGTGTTGAACAACCTCGCCAAAATCGCCGATTTCGCCATGGCTGTACAGCCGGAACGCCCGGTTCATCTCGCCGCTGCACGAGCGGCAGTTCCACGCCAGCACATTCCAGCCGTTTTCTACAAAAATTTTTGCCATGCCTTTGATGTAGGCGCGGTCGGAATTGCCCTCTAAACCATGCGACAGAATCACCAGTTTTTTACTTCTGGTATCCATCCAGTCCAAATCCACAAAATCGCCGTCAGATAGCTCCAGTCGCTCGCGCTCGTAGCGGATGCCCGTAATTTTGCGAAAAGTACCGGGAAAAATGGTTTGTAAATGACCGTTGAACTGGTACAACGGCGGATTTTGATAGGAAGAAGTGTGTAAAACCGGCATGGTGATCGGGTCATTTGAATACCTGCTTAGAACGAACAACGGGTGGAGAATGTTCTGCACCTACGCATGATTGGCATATTAGCACATCACTTGTTTTTTACCGGCGTAGCCGTATCCACTTTGTGCCATTCAAAAGCCGCACGGGCAGGGGAGAGACTGGCGGTACGCTCGTCTTCGGCAACGATATAATATTGCATATTTTTTTGATAATCCAATGAAGCAGTCCAGACTATCTGGTCGGTTGAGGCAAATTCAACAGGTGCAAACGACTGATTACCAATTTTATAGAATAGCCACATTTTTTGTGCGCCGGTCGCTTTGGCAGTAAATTTTACGGATTGTGTTACTTTTTGATGCGTGACGGAGGCAATTTTCGGGGCTTCTTTTTGTAACAGAGGGTGTTGTAATAAAAACTCGGTGCGTTTATTCATCAGTTCGGCAATACCCACGATTTTAGCATCATCGGCAGGGACGGTTTGTTGTAAATTTTCCTTAAAATTTTCATAAGCGTACAACTTCTGCGGATCAGCCTGAATATGTTTATCAATAAACTGTTGTAATTCCTGGGCGCGTTTTAAATACAATCCATTTGCAAAATAATCGTTTACAATCGTTTTGATATGTGCTACATAAATTTTACGATACAAATCATTTTTTAGTATATTTAAAATCAGCGGGCGACGCGCATTTTGGTCGGTGTAATGCACAAACGGGCTTAATCTTTGCAGGGCTTCGGTGCTGAGTTCGCCACTGTCTTTATTCAGGCGCCGAAAACCGCCGAACGCCATGTTCATGTCCCACACCAACGGATGATATACCCCAAGCGTATCGCGATACAAATAGTAATTATGACATAATAAACCGGTGTAACTGTCGAGGTTGACCAGCACATTGTTGAATGCCAGCATCCACAGGGTTTGATCCACATTTAGTCTGGCGGCGATTTTGTCCGGCTCCTGCGTAAGTGTTTTCGTAAAGTGTATAAAATTCTGCCAGCCGTTTTTATCTTTCATTTCATAAAAGCGCATATAACAAGTAGAATCCTCGCCGATGTACATCAGAGAAGATTGCTCAGAATCCCGGCAGCCCGGGGCTTGCTCCACCGTCCAGTCGGGGTCACATTTCACCAGAACACCCTTGTCTTCCTTGAATCGCTTGAGCAAAAACGGATCATCAATGGATTCTACGTTGTGATATACGCCTAAATATTGGTCGTTGACATACACTTTGGCAAAATTTGCTTTCGGAGCGGGCATATACTTGTGGGCGATCTCGTATGCCAGCACCTCGCGCACGAAGCTGGGGTCGCGGAAGGAATTGGATAATTTCAGCGTATTATAATTACCGGGCAGCGTCTGTTTTTTATTAAATTCATTCACTTTGATATTAAACGGCAGTTTTTTATGCCCATCTTCACTCACACTTTTAAAAGAGCTGTTGCCTTTGTAGCGTACGCCCACTTTTTCGTACTTTTTACCATTCAATACCAAATCGCCTACCAGCCGTTCATCCTGCCCGACGCGTTTGAGCGAATCGAGCAGCTCGTGCCAGTTTTTTTCTTTGAAATATAATTTAATTTCCGTAATGGCATTGATGTTGTAAATATCCGGAGTTTGGGCTTGTAATGCTCCGATGAATAAAATGCAAAACAATGATATAATTCGCATGCATATTGGTTTTTGGAAGGTGGTAGAGGGTATATAGTAAAGGGTAGAGGGACTTTGCCGCGCGCGCGTCTCTCTACCTTATACCCTCTACCCTCTACTTATTCAATTCGTCCAGGTTGGCTTTGTGGCGTTCGTACATGTAGAGTGCCGGACTGAAGTTGACCGTTTTGGCGTTTTCAGCAATGATGTAATACTCCAACAGGCGTGCACCATTTTCGGGCTTTATTTCTGCGCCAAAAATGGTGTCGCCGGCTTTTTCATCGGCGGTGGTGCCGTTGTCCTGCATTTCCACTTCCATAAATGGACTGGCATTGTCAAAACGGTAGCGCAACCACATTTTGCGGGCAAACTGGTCGGTTTTGGCTTGAATTTTAAACGTTTCTACCTTGCTGGTCGAAAATTTTTCGCGCGGCACGGCGCGCACGTTGGTGATGGCAGGCGGCAGCACGGCGAGGTCGGCGTTTTGTTGTAAATAATCGGCTCGCAGATTCATAAACGTTACCAAACCGGGAATCTTGCTGCGTTGCCCGACCGTTTCCAGCAGGCTTTTGGAAAAATCCGTGACATTGTATTCTTTGTTCGGATCTTCCGTCCAGGTTTTTTGAATCAGTGCTTGCAGTTCCTTGGCGCGTTTTTCAAACTGTCCTTTTGTAAAATTATCGTATAAAATAGCCCGAATATGTGACAAATACATTTTGCGATACATTTCGTTGCTCAGCAGCTTGTTGATGAGCGGGCGTTCGGGGTTGTCGGCGTGTAGCAGCGGGTCGAGTGTAATCAAGCCTTTTTCGTCCAAATCCGAGCTGCCGTCGGTGTTTTTAAAGCTGCCAAACGCAAAATTCAAATCGCCCAGGATGGGTACAAATTTACCGTCGGGGTCTTTGTACAAATAATAATTCGTGCTGGGATGACCGGTGTAGCTGTTCAGATTGACAATCACATTGTTAAAAGCCAGCATCCACAGGGTGCGATCTACATCCAGGATATTGCTAACGTTCTCCGGGCGGTTGGTCAAAATGTCCGACAACTCCATGACGCTGCTCCAGGCGCGTTTATTCACCCGGTCAAAGCCGTAGATGTAGCAGTTTTGGTCATCTTGAAATTTCAAATTGGCATATGCTTTCGACTCACAGCCATCCGGCAGGGCTTGTTTGGTGGGAATGGTCGCGTAAAACAGGTCTCCGTTTTGATCGCCAAAGTTGCGTTCCAAAAACTTCCCGTCCACCGATTCCATATTCACAAAAAAACCATAGTACGCGCCGTTGATGAGCACTTTGGCGTAGTTGGCTTTTGGGGCAGGCATATATTTGCGGGCAATTTCGGCTGCCAGCACCTCGCGCACCACGCTGGGGTCGCGCACGGCGTTGGAAAGTTCTACCACGCCGTAACCCTGGTAGGTTTTACCCTCCGGCAATTTTACATACAAACTGTTATGCTTGCCGCCAATCTGAAAGCCCCGTGCACTGCGATAGCGCACACCGGCATCGTCAAATTTTTGTTTGTTGATCTCCACATTCGCCGTCAGCAGTTCGTCGCCGTTATAGCGCAGAGAATCCAGTATGTCCCGCCAGTTTTTTTGTTTAAACGAAATACTCACGTTTTGAATAATTTTGGTATCGTAGAAATCGGCTTGTGGCTGGCTCCACAACGTACCGAACCCACCTAACACCATACAAAAAGTAATTATGATTAATTTTTTCATATTGAAAAGATGCGATTTTGTTGATTGCAATATTACGGAAATAAATTGATCGAGGCGTTTGGAAATTAAGGTATTTTGTATGCTTGCGTGTTTACGACACATTTTTACAGGCTATGTGTTTACCAGAAGCGGTGCATTCGTAATAATGTTAAGACTACCGAAAAGTTACAACAAAGATAAGCTGGATTCGTGGGATTTGGAGATATTTTTGGTGGAAAGGTGAATGGGTTCAACCGTTCAATTATTTCAACCGGAGATTTCCTCAAAATTACCCGTCTTCGTATTTTTCTTCACATTGTGCCAGTCAAAATAGCGTCCGTTCATCACCACATACACACCCGGCGGCAGCACCTGCACGAACGCCAGCGCACTGCCCAGGTTGAAAAACCCGTCGGAAGAATTGCCAAAAGCGTAGGGAATCATCGCGCCGGTCAACACGATGGTTTTACCCTCCAGGTTGGCTTGCGCCAGATAAGTGGCGGTTTGTACCATGCGGTCGGTGCCGTGGGTGATCAGAATTTGCGTGGCGGGGCTGCGGCGGCAGTTGTGAGCAATGATCTCGCGGTCGGCTTCGGTCATTTCCAGGCTATCAATCATCATCAGCGTCTTCACGTCAATATCCAATGTGCAGCGTCCGCGCTCAAACATGGCAGGCAGGTGCGTGTTTTTGAAAAACAGTTGCCCTTTGATGTCGTTGTAATCCTTATCAAACGTGCCGCCCGTAACGAAAACCTGAATCATTTTTTAGTGTTATGGTGCGATGATGTTATAGTGCGATAGCTTTATTGTATCGTTGTTATAACACTACAATACTATAACATCGTAACACGATCGAACTACAAAGGAATATTCCCGTGTTTCTTCTTCGGCAAATGCGCCACCTTGTTTTCCAACATCGCAAAGGCTTTGATGAGTTTGCGACGGGTGTTTTGCGGTTCGATCACTTCGTCAATGAAACCCCGACCGGCAGCGCGATACGGATTGGCGAAGGTGTCTTTGTACTCGCGTTCTTTTTCTGCCAGTACCGCCATTGGATCGTTCGCCGCCTGAATTTCTTTTCTAAAAATAATTTCCGACGCACCTTTCGCACCCATCACCGCAATTTCCGCCGAGGGCCAGGCAAAATTCAAATCCGCCCCGATGTGTTTAGAATTCATCACGTCATACGCGCCGCCGTAGGCTTTTCTGGTAATCACCGTCACCCGTGGCACGGTAGCTTCGCTGAAGGCGTACAACAGTTTAGAACCGTTGGTAATAATGGCGTTCCACTCCTGGTCGGTGCCAGGCAGAAACCCCGGTACATCTACCAGAACCAGCAACGGAACGTTGAAACTATCGCAAAACCGCACGAAGCGCGCCCCTTTTTTAGAACTATTCACATCCAACACCCCCGCCAGATTCATCGGTTGATTGCCCACGATGCCGATGCTGCGCCCCGCCAGCCGCGCAAAACCGACCAAAATGTTTTCGGCGTATTCTTTGTGCAGTTCAAAAAACGAGCCTTCATCCACAATGCCTTCGATGACTTCGCGCATCTCGTAAGGCTGCTGCGGGTCGTCGGGGATGATTTGGTTTAAAATATCCCGCGTTTCTTCGCCGATCGTGAATGGCAATTTGGTGGGTGTTTCTTCACAATTTTGCGGCAGATAACTCAACAGTTGTTTAATTTTTTGAATGCAATCCAGGTCATTCGCGGCAAGCAGATGCGTCACCCCGGATTTAGTAGCATGGGTGAAGGCTCCGCCGAGTTCTTCGGAAGTCACTTCTTCGTTCGTCACCGTTTTTACCACGTTCGGACCCGTCACAAACATATACGAGGTGTGTTCTACCATGATAATCACGTCGGTCATCGCCGGGGAATACACCGCCCCGCCCGCGCACGGACCCATGATCGCCGAAATCTGCGGCACCACCCCCGAAGCCAGCACATTGCGGTAAAAAATATCGGCGTAGCCGCCCAGCGAACTCACCCCCTCCTGGATGCGCGCCCCGCCCGAGTCATTCAAACCTATGACCGGCGCGCCGTTGCGCATGGCTAAGTCCATGATTTTACAAATCTTCTCGGCGTGGGTTTCCGACAGCGAGCCGCCGAACACCGTAAAATCCTGCGCAAACACATACACCAGTCTGCCGTGAATGGTGCCGTAGCCCGTCACCACGCCGTCGCCTAAGATGCGCTGCTGCTCCATCCCAAAATCATTGCTACGGTGCACTACCAGCATCCCGATTTCTTCAAAACTCCCTTCGTCGAGCAGAAAATGCAGGCGTTCGCGGGCGGTGAGTTTACCCTTTTTGTGTTCCTGGTCAATGCGGGCTTGCCCGCCGCCGAGCAGGGCTTCTGTGGTTTTGGCTTGTAAAGCAGGGAGGAGATTTGGATTCATAAATGGTTCGGTAGCATCAAAATGTAGCAATGGTGAGCGCAAAGGTACACTAAGTTTTGGGTAAAGCAAGGGACACCGCTTACAAACCGGCACCGGCAGGGCAGAAAGGAGCGGTCGTGTTGTATGGGAAACAATTTCCCAATTTCTTAATTTCTATTTCTTCAAATACCCCAATAAATCCCGCATCTCCTCCACCGTAATCGTTTGTTCCAAACCCTCCGGCATGATAGATTGCGACAAGGCTTGCATATCGGAAATTTTAATTGCATTTTCCCGAACATTCGGATGAGTATATTCTAAATTTTCGTATAGTGTTTGTTCGTCCAGCGCATTCAAACCATTGAGCAACCACATCGCGTGAACGCGCCCGACGGCGGATGTTGAAGTAGTTGCTACTTGTTGAATCGCTTTTATGGCGTTGCTTTTGCGTTGGTACAACAGTCGCTGTGCCGTGCGCTGATACCAATTATTTTTATTTTCTAAATATTTTACCAGTTCATCATCTGATAATTCGCTCAATTTTGTTCGATTCATCCAGTTCATCGGCAAGCCTTTTTCCGGTACAATTCGATAAATGCGCCCCTGGTTCGTTCTTTCGTATAACGGTTCGGGTATTGCCGCAGTGAGGGATTTTTAGCACAAAAGTTCAATCGAAGAACGAAAGCTAAACCTTGCACAAATGTCCAATCAAAGCGGTTCAGACCCGCTTTTGGCAACACCTTGTTATGTGCCGTTTTTATAGTCCTTTACTTGATTTTTCAATTACGTTGTTTGGTGGTATTGATTTGTTTCCGATTTCGGATTTCCTGACAACTCCTTTTACATAAGTGTCAAAAAAAGCCTCTGAATTGTCTAAATTATATTTTTGTATATCGGCATTGTCTGTTGGAATGTCAGTATGTGTCGTGTTTGAACCTTTTACAAATGTTTGGTAACGTGGTCCACTTGTATTCATTCCTTCGTATGCTTGAAGTCTCCAATTTGTCGCCATAAATGTTCCTGTACCATTTACATCTTTTTCTTGTTCACCTAAAATCACAAAAATTGCAGTTGTCCCAATTCCGTGGAAACCATTTGAGGTTATACCAAATTGGTCAGGATTATTTCCTGCTGGTGAAATTCCGTAAACTGCCTTTACTTGTGGAACATAATAATTTCCGTGTGTCATTGTAACACCTGCAACTTCAAGTCCTTCCATACAACCTCCTGAATGTCCTGCAAAACCTTGCTTACTTCCATCAATAGTCCCTGCAAATGTTCCATAGTTTAATGTTCCACTTGCAACTTTTTCTGCCATAAATTTAATTTCTTCACCACGATATTGAGCAATCGTGTTTACGTTGTTTCCTGCAAATCGGTGGTCAATTTGAATGACTACATACCCTTTTTGGACGTACCTTTCTACATAAGGTAGTAATTGTCCTCTGTCGTCACCAAGTCCATTGCCTCCTCTTGAAACGTGGATTACATTAGTTTGTCCTGTCAATTCCTTTGGAAAATAAACTCTATAAGGAAGTGTTCCGAAGCTTGCAGTTTCTGTTCCGTCAAACGACTGCATTGTAAAAACAGTAGGTTGCGTTGGGGTCGCTGTTGTTTCATCGTCTTTTGAGCAAGATGTCAGAAGTAAGATAAGTCCAAGACTTATTTTTAGTAGATTCATTTTTTTGCTCTTTAAATGTTCGTTTAGATTAGACTGTTAAAGTTGGGGTTGGTTTAAAATGGCACATAACGTTGGACGGCTTGGCGTTGTGGCGATATTCTATGTTCCGTCTGCCGACAACTGAAGCCGAATGATGAACTAATGTACAAGTTTTTTCTACTGCTCAATAGCGTTCCGTCAAGCTGGATGTGTTGATCGAAGACAAAGCCAAACCGATGTTACCTGCCGTTTCTCTTTTTTGTCGAACCGCATTTTGTCTTCGGTTCACGAAAAATTTCAAGTTGTCCGTCAGCGGTTTTGTATGGTCGCTTGAGATTGAATTGAGCAACAATATGTTCAGGAATTGGAAGTCTGTTAAGATTACTTGGCTCAACTTTTATTGCACCTGAACCATAACTTTTGCCAACGAGTTTTAAGTTTTCTAAAGTGTCGGGATGATTTAATGCTTGCCATAGACTGTTAATGTATTCTTGGTCGTCATATATTGGATAAACGCAAAGAAAACCTGTCAATGGTAGCACACCTGCATCATTTTTTATAAATCTTGTATTTCGTCTGCCGAGATATGCAAATAACAATGGTGGGACTTTACGCTGCTCCATTTTGTACCAAGGTTTACGCTGTTGGATTAGAGAACGTGTCGGCAAACCCATTTCTTCTCCAATCTTAAGATAGTCTTTTATGGCTTTGGGATAACTTTCTTGTCCGTTTATTGACAGTAAAAATGTCGGGCGGTTTTCTTTGTCTAATATTTCAATATCCTCTGATGTTAATATGCTTTTAGATGCGTCTTTTGTTCGTCCAACCGCCCTTTTCAGAAACTCTTTTGGAATGCCTAATTCTTTTACTTGTTGAGCAGTCAAAAAGAAAAATTCATTTGAACCTGTTGCAATACCTCTCATCACTTTTGCAAAATCATTCAGATGGAAACGGAAGCCGTTGTGATTTTGTTCAGGTCTAGAAAACCCTGTAGCAAGACCTTCTTTTAATTGGCGATTAACTATTTCTAAACTTGCAAACTCATTCTCTTTGAAATTGGAAGATATAAATCGGAACAGGTCGGATGAATATGCCTCATTAGCCTTAACCCAATGTAATGCTTTTTGTGATTTAGCATTTTTTATGAGGAATACAATGGCGTTGGTGTCAACATTTGGAAAAGGCGTAGCACTTTCGTTGAATGTAACTACTCCTTCAATGCAAAATTTTTCAGAAATCCATTTCCATAAATTTTTAGCGAATTTCCCTTCGCAAGTATCAGCAGGCATAATAAAAGCAAGTTTTCCGTCTTGTTCTAAAAGATTTAGTGCCTGAATAAGGAAGTAAATATGATAACCTGCCCTGCCATCAATTGAATTTCCTGTTATTGATGCTGCAATTTGTTTGAGAAGCAATTTAGTTGCTTCATCAATTCTATGATGCCTTATGTAAGGTGGATTTGCAACTATTGCTTTGAACTTTCTTTTTGGTGGGTCTTTTATGAAATCTCTATGCTCAACAAAGCATTTGTCGTTTTGATAAATTTTGTCTGATAAAACATTTGGGTCAATGTCAGTTCCGAAAAAAGAAACGTTGGGTTTGTTGAGTTTCAATAACGCTTCATAAAAAGCACCTCTTCCTGTTGCTGGGTCGAAAACCAAATCGGTATCACCTAAGACATAAGATACCATTGCTTCCGCAACCCAACTTGGCGTCCAAAACTGACCTTTGTCCCGCAAAACTTCACGTTCATTCCAATTACTTGGCAGCTTTTGGTGTGACTTTATTTTTCCCATTACAATTTGCTTAAAGTAATTAATGCTTCGTCAGCAATTTTTAAAGACCCTCCTTCAAACTTTACATAAGGCAGAATATGTCCGTTTTTATCCTCGATAAATGCAGGAATAAGTTGAGGTCTTTCACTTGCTACACCAAGGGGATAAGCGTAGTGATAGTAGTATTTGTAAATTGCCTTTTTGGTTGTTGCACCCCCTGGAGCTTGAAATACTTGTTCGGTTGTAAGTATCAACCCCTCGCTTACTAAACGTTGTGCTTCATCAAAAGAAAGTCCATAGGCTCGGTCAAAGAAAACATGCCAAACGTGAATTGGAATTTTGTTTTCCTCTTGCCATTTCAGCAAAGGTTTACGGTCTTCCTCTTTAATGATAACTGTTGGCAAAACTGCTGTCTTTGCAAGTCCAATTTTGCCCCCAAGTCGTTTTTGAGCTTTCATAGGTGTTTTGTAGTCTGGCATTTTTTCCGCTACCCAAAGAGAATTTTCACACTCTACTGCAATGATTGCTTTTTTGATTAAAGGTTGAAGTTTGTCTTCTGTTATGAATGGCAACTCTTCTTCTCCACCAATTCTTTCAAGGAAAGTGTCAACAAACTCTCTATCTGAACTCTTAAAAACCAAAAGGTCTGGACGTTTTATATTTCCAAGTCCCGCTGCTTCCAATCGTTCAAAGTATAACTCAAAAGCCCTCACATCATCAGTAGGAGCTGTTCCACTTGGTCCATATGCGATTGCATAAAAGTCTCCTGTATTGTTTACAGCGTCAATCAAACGCTTCTCACTCCAAACTCCTTGAGACCATCTCATTAAGAAATCACTACCTCGTAATTTTCTGGGATTGAGCCAAAAATCAGCCCAAATAATTTCTCTTATACCTCTAAGCTCTAATTCAATATCTTCTGTCGAAACAGACAAAACCCGTTCAAAAGGATGCATTTCCGTCATACTAAAATTATTGGCAAATCTAACTTTTACCTCGGAATTGAAGTCGTAAGTTGTCGTGTTTTTGTTCACATTATCTTGAAGCGGCAGGTCGTACTGAAATGGCAGGTAACGTTTTGGCGCTTGGCGTAGTGGCGGATTTCGGAGCAAAAAACTTTCATTTAACCACAAAAGTTGATGCGAGGCAGAATGTTCAATTAACCACGTCACCCGCCATTGAGCCAAACGCCTGTTAGCAGTAGCTTTTCTATCTTCTTTTAAATACGTCAAGTCGCTGTTTTGCTTTTTCAAGTATTTCTTTGTCAAATAAAATCTGATATTTATCTTTTAGGATTATGCTTTCAATTGTTAAATCAAGCCTGTCGATTTCAAAAAGTTTTACAAGTCCTGAGTGTAGTTTTTCAGTCCCATCTTTGATTAGTCGGTTTGCTGCACCAATTGCCCCATAATTATAAATTTGATTTAGTATTATGTCTTTGTTGATTTTCGCTCCCGCTTTAACAGCAAGGTCAACAGAATTTATAAGTTCAGTATGCAAATCGTTTTCAATTTTTAAAAACTCTTCTTCTTTTGTTTCAGCAGTCAAATTGTCTCTACTTAGAAGTTTTTGTTTGTCGTAGTTTGTAACGATTTTTTTTAAGTTGTCAAAACGTATTGCGAATTGTTTTATTAACTGGCTGTCGTCACTTTGAATAATAAACTCGTGATTATAAAATTCTGCTGAATTAGTCCAGTTGTATGAGCCTGCAATTAGTTTTGAGTTGTCAAATATTGCAAACTTGTCGTGAAGGAACTTACCACTTTGGGTCGGCACAATAAACACTTGTCCGCCTTTTTCAATGAACTTGTCATAGGTTAGTCTTCTATTTTCAAAATGGTCGCTGATAAGGACTTCAACTTTACAACCACTTTCTAATTTATCTATAAGCTGTCCTAGCAAGTCTTTACTTGTCAACCAAGCAACTGAAACTAAAATACTGTCCTTCGATTGGTCAATATTTTGTTGTATTTTCTTTCTTATGTCTTTGAATGATGCTGTCGTCATAAAGTTACTGCTAACGGGGCGCGTGTTGGCGATGGTGGGGCATTTGAAAAACGTCAGCTCAACATTTGCACAAATGCCCAATAGAATTACAAATGTTGAGTTTACAACTGTCAGCCCCACTATTGCCAATACGATGTTAGCGGCTGGCAATTTGTTCTGTTTAGTTTTCAAGTTCATATATTCCTGTGTCTGTTACTACAAACGTCCCGATTTCAGTTTCTTCATACTGCCATATCTTTTCTTGAAAGGTCATTAGTAAGTCCATTTTTTTTGTCAATAGGTCAACTTTAAAGAGTTTACTGTTCCCCATATTTGGTATGAACAAATAATTGTCCTTAATAAAAATACTCTCGGGATAACTCAGTGGTTCGCAATTGTCGTCCCAACTGTATTCTCCAATTTTAAAAACTTCTTGTTTGTCGGTCAGTCTTACTTGTGTAACAGTTTGTCCAGTCGGAAAAGCAAGCCATAAAAAGTCAGGTTCTTGATATTTTATGTCATGAATTGGATGTCCTTCTCCAACTTCTATATTCCAATTCAATATTGAATTTCCAAAACTGTCAAAACCATAAATCGTCCCTTCTTGGTATGTGCAAAAATAAATGTCTCCACTTTTGCTTTTTGTAATCCTGTAATGATGGACTTTGTCAGGCAGAACTTGTTCTATCTTTTTATAGGTTTCTCCAACAACTGCCTTTGCAAAATATTCTTCGTCAACTTGTCTTACCGTTCTTGAATTGTCAAAAGCATAGAAGTCTGGATTTGCTCCGTTATTCCAACTGCAAATTAAAATCTCACTTTGTCCAACGTCAAAGTTTCCTGTCCTGCCTTTGTCTGTAATTCTTGTAAGTTTCACGATGTCTGTGTTTGCTTGCCGCTAACTCTTGTATTAACGCAATGCGTCAATCCATCCAATTTTAGGGTATATGCGCATTGCGTGTTTTACTTAGTCAGCGGCAGTTGCGTTAATATTTGCAATAAACGACTACTCAATTTATCTTAATGTAAAGCGTGAAAAAAGCCCCTCCACCCATTTCAGCCGGATGGGCTTCTTATTTCCCTACTTCACCTTCCCTACCCGCGGCGTATCATTCACCTCGAAGCCCCATTCGCCGGGTTTTTTGGGCGTTTTTTTGAAGATGCCTTTGAGCAGGTCGCGGCTGCTGAGTACCAAGCCGTTCACATCGCCCATCAGGAAGTTGCGTTCGCGGTAGCAGTGCTCGGCGCGGCGCGTGAGTTCTTCCGCTTCGGCGTGTTTTTCGGCGGCGCGCTGCACATTGGGTCCGTGTTCGTTCCAGTTGTAATCCGACAGGCTGTTGAGCGGACTGTTGGCACCGTCTTGTAGATGTTTGCTGTAAATCAATCCGGCAAGTTTGAGCATCCCACCGATGGTTTTCGGGATGACAAAGCGTAAACTGTTTCTGGGCATCAGGAATCCTTTTTAAAGATGAAAAAATAAATTAACCATAATTAGGATTGCCCTTGTCTGTGTAGATGTTATTGAATGGCATAAAAATAAGTTAAATAATTTAATTGTAAAATAGGAAGTCGTATTATTTTTTTAGTGTGGATTTTTATGTTTCAGATGCGGAAAGATAAATTTCGGAGGAGGCATATCATTTTGCTGGTTGCTTCCGCAGTATTGCGGACGTGAATTTATTTTTGTCAGAATGCGTTGGAAAAATAGCGAGAGGGTCGCGCAATGTTGCAGATGCCGTTTTCCATTTTTCTAATTAGAATGGAATATTGCGGGAGGAGTCTGGAATATTTCACATCACAATAACAATTTTTCCGGATAGGGGAGCAGTATTTCAAATCGCTTGCGCAATATTAAATACCTGGTATTACAACATCGCTTGCGCTATATCTTTTTTTATATCTTCGATATGTTCCAATCCAACTGATATGCGTATCAAACCCGGCGTGATGCCTACTTGCAAACGCTCTTCCTCCGTCAGTTTAGAATGCGTTGTCGTAGTCGGGTGCGTAGCAATCGTGCGCGTATCGCCGAGATTGGAAGAAAAAGAGATCAACTGCATCTGATTCAAAAAACGCCGCGCTGCTTCCACGCCACCTTTTAGTTCAAACGACACCAAAGCACCGCCCCGTTTCATCTGTCTTTTTGCCAGTGCATGCTGCGGGTGGGAGAGGAGCGAGGGGTATTTCACCAACGACACTAGCGGTTGTTTTTCTAAAAATTGTGCGAGTTCCCAAGCGTTCTGACAATGTTTTTCCATGCGTACTGCAATGGTTTCCAGGCTTTTAGATAAAATCCAAGCGTTGAAAGGCGAGAGCGACGGACCCGTGTGCCGCGCCATGAAACGCACCTCTTTGATCAAATCTTTGCGCCCCAATACCGCACCGCCGAGTACCCGCCCTTGTCCGTCTATGAATTTAGTAGCGGAATGCGTTACAAGATGCGCGCCGAGCCGAGCCGGATTTTGTAAATAGGGCGTCGCAAAACAGTTATCTACATTTAGTAAAATATTATGGTCTTCCGCTAATTTTGCCAACCATGCAATATCTATAATGTCAATTGCCGGATTGGAGGGGGTTTCAATAAAAATCATTTTGGTATTGGGCTGAATGGCTTGCTCAAATTGTTCGGGCTGGTCGGCATCCACGTAGGTGTGCGTGATGCCCCAGCGCGGGAGCAATTGCGTGAGGATTTGATGCGTGGAACCAAACAACGAGCGGGAAGCCACCACATGGTCGCCGGTGCGCACGAAAGCGGCAATACTCAGATACATCGCCGCCATGCCCGTCGCCGTTGCTACGCCGTCCTCCGTACCTTCGAGCAGGCAGAGTTTTTCGATAAATTCTTCGTTATTTGGATTGGAAAAGCGCGAGTAAATGTTGCCGGGTTGCTCGTCGGCAAACAGGGCGCGGGCTTGCTCGGCATCCTCAAACGTGAAACTGGAGGTCAGGTACAGCGGCACGGAATGCTCCCGATGCTGACTTTGCGCGGCTTGGGTGCGAATAGCAATGGTTTCGAAATGCTCAGGCGGAATCGGCATGGTGGTTTTTGGCTGCAAAAGAACGAATATTTCCCGTATTTTGTCGCTACGAGACAACTTAACAAGCCGACACCCGACGCAATCCATAAAATCTGCGCGATCTGATTTACCGAATATCCGATTCCGGCAGAGCTTCCTGCTCATCGGGTAGTTCCGGGAGGTCTTCCTCGTATTGCGGCTGTTCTTCCTGAAAACGCACGCGGATTTTGTAGCGTTTATTGAGCGACTGCACCACCGGGCTGAACAGCGTATTCATCAATTCTGCTGCCTGGGCTTTGGCTTTGCGATAAACCTGGCTCTCCTCGATGGCATCGCGGCGAAATTCGGCGCGGAGTACGTTAAAACTGCGGTTCAAATCGGCACTTTTCACCTCGCGCAGCCAGCCCACATCAAGTTTATCAAATTTTGGATACACCTCGTGCGACAAAATCGTGGGTTGCGGCAATGTGATGGTTACCACACCTGAACCGGCGTTGAGATGAATGTCGAAATACCGATCCAATTTAAATCCGGCTTTCAAAATGCTGATCGCAGAAATTTCCACATCGGTGGAAGAGACCGAAAAGCCCCACACTTTGGTTTGCAACTGCTTGCTCATGCCTTTTTTGTCGCGCACCTCCACCGTTGCCAGTTCGGCGATGGTTTTTTCCACTTTTTCCTGCATCATGCCTTTTGAGCGGCTGAAATCATCAATGGCGGCGCGTTCTTCCAGGCGTTTCAAAATGGGTTGCAGGGCTTCCTGCATCGCCACGCCGCAGGGGGTGTCCACGTTTTTGCCGCGGGCGTAAATGGAGCCTTTGCCGGTGGTTTCCACCAACGTGGTAATGACCTGATTGACCAGAAAACAGGTGTATTTTGAGGCAACCTCGCGCATGACGCTCACGGCGTTCGTGCCCTGATTGTCGTACCAGGTTTGGTACAAACTCGCGGTCGAATCCTGCATTCGGATAAAATCGTTGTAATACAAATTTTTCAAATACGGATGGTGCTTTTCGTATTCGTCCTTCACTTTGGTTTTAATCTCTTCGTTCAAGCCCATGCGGTTCGCCACATGGCTTAAAATGGACAAATTTACATCGTACACCAGTTGGTTGAACTCCCGTCGGTAACGCTGCGGATTGGCGAGAATTGCCAGGGCATCTTCGTCATCCAGGTTGATTTCAAATTCCGCATCTTTGTAATTAATTTGCAACTCTTTGGGAATGAGTGTATAGCCACTTACATTATTTTGATAATAGCGATAAATCAATACACTTACAAAGACCAACGCCATAAACGCCACCAGCATTCGCGCCAGGCTGGCACGATTATCGGGGGGTGGTTCGTATTGCATTCTTCCTGCCATGTTATATTTGTTTTTTATCGTCAAAAAAGTTAAACGCGGTATGCGCAAAAAGGTAACACATCGTACTAAATAGAACGAATGTCACCAATCAAATTTTGGTTTTGCTGGAAATTTACGGCAAATTTGCCAATTCGTTTGTTAAATATTAAATTTTTATAATTTTATAACAATTTCATGCGATTGCTGCAAATGTTTACGCGGCGCTGCCGCTACAAATGTTTACGCGGCACTGCCGCTCAACGCTTAGCAAAAAATGCTGCAACTACATTCCACTTTAAACTGTAAAGGACGCTTGCTGAGCCTGGAAACGCCGGTGGTGATGGGCATTCTCAACGTCACCCCCGATTCGTTTTACGCCGCAAGCAGAGTGCAACAAACGGATGAGGTGTTGCGGCAAGCCGAGCAGATGCTCACGGAAGGCGCGGCGATCCTGGATGTGGGCGGAATGTCGTCGAGACCGGGGGCAGCAATTATTTCGGTGGAAGAAGAATTGCGGCGGGTGCTTCCGGCAATTGCAGCGATCGTACAACGTTTTCCGGAGGCAATCCTGTCTATTGACACAGTACATTCGGAAGTGGCGCGGCAGAGCGTGGCGGCGGGTGCAGCCATTATCAATGATATTTCCGCCGGGCGGTTGGATGAAAAAATGTACGCCACCGTTGCCGAACTCAACGTTCCGTACATACTCATGCACATGCAGGGTACGCCGCGCACCATGCAGCAGGAGCCGGTGTATGAAGAGGTGGTGCGCGAAGTGCTGGATTTTTTGATTGCCGAGGTCGGTAAACTGCGAATGTTGGGTGTAAAAGATATTATTTTAGACCCCGGATTTGGATTTGGTAAAACCTTATCACATAATTATCAACTCTTACAACATTTACACGTTTTGCAAATACTGGAATTGCCGATTTTGACGGGCATCTCCCGTAAATCTATGGTATATAAACCCTTCGGCGGCTCGGTAAAAGATGCCCTGAATGCTACTTCGGCACTTCATATGATTGCGTTGCAACAAGGCTCGAAAATCCTGCGGGTACACGACGTAAAAGCAGCGGTGGAGGTGATTCGGGTGTGGGAACAGTTGGCAGTAAGCAGTAAACAGTAAGCACTTGTTAGACCTTGACATAATTTTGTTAAAATTTGACAGATTATTCCAATACATTAACAGAAAAAGACGTACAGCAGATTGCCCTGCGTGCGCTGCGCTCGTATTATCGCTTTCGGGTGAAAGCAGGTGCACCGGTGTTGGAATCGGACGTACGGGGGGCAGGCGGCATCATTGCAGATGTATCGTATTCTTTTCCGCAGGAAGACGGCTCGCGCTTCACGGCAACCCTGGAGGCAACGGCAGCCGACACGAAGGAGGAAGTCTATTTTCAAAAACGACTGGGGCTGCTGCTGGTAGATAGCCTGGCGGTGGGCAGCGTGGTGACGGGTGCGTGGTTTTTTTGGACGAGCCTGCAAGGTTGGGGCTTGGTGGTGCAGTGGTCAACACTGGCGGTGCTCGCGCTGCTGATCGGCGCGATTTTACTGACAAGCGGCGTTTTTGCACTGCTTGCCCGTAATGCGCGCCGCTACCGCTATATTTATGCCGTAGAACAATTTAAACAATATTATGCCGATGAACAATGGATTGCGGTCAGCAAGGGTGTTTTCCCGGACTCACAAAATCGCTATTTTCAGGAGTTGCGCGAGCAGTGTGTGCAGTGTGGTTTTGGTTTGATGCAAATTGACCGAACGGGCAAAGCACAATTAATTATCACTCCAGCCCGCAAAGATGTGTTTGATAATCAACGCAGTAGAATTAACCTTTTCACCGTCAAACAATTGAAACGTTTACAACAGGGCGGCGCACAGATGCGCGATCAGGTGAAAAAGATCACCGCCGGAATGCCGCTGCCGACTGCGTTGGCGACCATACCGCAATCCCCCCTGGCACAATTGCCCAAGAAAGGCTTAGAAAAACTGCCTGCACCGCTTCGACCCTCCGATCCGGAATACCTGTTTCGATTCAAACGATCGTACCAAAACCAGGAGGTGGCAATGGTGTTCGCACTGGGTTTGATCGCCACGGTGTTCATCCGAGAGCTGCCCTTGCGCCCGGTACGCTATGTAAGCAGGCAGGTGTACACCCGCGAGGTGCTGGCAGCGAAGGAGGCACGTGGTCCGGCGGTTGCCGATCTGCTGTTGGAACCCTACGATACACTCCGGCCTTTTGATACCACCGTTGTGCCTTATCCGGCGTTTTTGCGTTCTGAACGTATGATTGCCGATGGACTCACCCCGCGTGCGGGCAATGAGATTCTGATCGGAATGTTTGCCAATTCGCTGATTTTATATGATTGCGAACGTTTGTATAATTTGCAACAACCTAAGTATTTGATTCAGGAAGGCATCTATCCGGATTTTGAACGTGCTTCGCAACGCATGAGTCAGTTATTAGCAGAGAATCTGGAAGTGAACTGCCTTTGGATGGGCTGTTTTGGCGAACAGAAAAATCAATATGTGTTGTATTTCGGTTTATTACAAAACACGCTCCCCGAGGCGCAAAATGTGGCAAAACAATACCAAAATCGGTTAAATGAGCTGCAATTGTATAAAAATGTAACCATTCGGATGCTGGCAAAACGGGGAAGTGAATAGTGATTGGTCTGGTGAGACGTTGGTCGCTGACCGTACCTTACGGTTGCCCGGCTCGTTACGGATTAAATTGGCGTTAAATTCAACCAGTCGTACATCTTCGGGTTTACTTTGTAAGTTGTATCATTATTTAAAAATGCCTTAAAAGCGGCATTGCCGCGTAAACATTTGTAGCGGCAGCGCCGCGCAGTATTTGTAATGGCGGAGCAAAACACGGTAGCAAAAAACAAAATCATGGTGCTGATCTGGCTGTGGATCGCGCGCATCGCGGTGTGGTCGCTCGCCGCGTTTGTGCTGCTTGCCGTGTTGCTGCAAATGCCGCCCGTGCAAAATTACATCGCCCGCCAGGTGGCAAAAACCATCAGCGCGCAGGTGGGCACCCGCGTGGAGGTGGACTATGTGTATCTGGCTTTTCTCGACCGGCTCACCATGCGCCGTTTTTATGTGCAGGATTATCAGGGTGATACTTTATTATACAGTGGCAAATTGCAGGCAAATTTTGTGCTGAATCCCTTCGTGCTGCTCACACAGGGGCTGACCATTGAAGAAATCCGGCTGACGGATGCCAATTTCAAACTTCGCACCATTCCGCCTTCTAATGAAACCAATCTGGAAATTTTATTAAAACGACTGTCGCCGCCGAAGGAAAGAACTGGCGAATCGCGTCCGTTTCACCTGGATATTCAGCGTATTTACCTGCAAAATGTATCTTTTTTAGAAGATAACCAAACACGTGGCAAACGCCTCTCTGCTTCCGTTGCACGGGGCTACCTGGAATTTGAAACCTTCGACCTGCCGGGTAAAACCCTGGAAATCAAATCCATTGACCTGCGGGAACCCACCATGCGCATCGAAACCTTTCCGGCGGTAGGCGTGCCCGTCAACACGGCGATTCAGATCATTGACACGTCTGTGACAGATACCACCCCAACCCGCATCATCATCAGCGATTTGTTGCTGCGCAACGGGCAGTTTATCAATCATAATTACGTTCGCTCGCCGGTCAAAACCTCGCCCGATGATGAACTGGATTACGAACATTTAAACGTTTATAATATCAACCTTGATGTTAAAAACTTTTTATTTCTCCGTGATACCTTCCAGGCTAATATCAAAAGCCTGAGCCTGCGCGAGCGCAGCGGATTCATTCTGAACGAGTTGGCTGCACAAAAAGCCATCATTACACCCCGCAATGCCGCACTCTATAATTTTCAACTTATTACCCCTTTTACCCGGCTGGGAGATACTTTAATATTTAAATACCGGGATTTTGCAGGATTCAGCGATTTTAATAATCAGGTACTGATGGAAGGGCATATCAATAACTCGGCAGTAGCTCTGCGAGACATTATGGTTTTTGCCCTGGCATTGAAAGAAAACCCGTTTTTTCGGCGCAACCGGGAAGAGGTAGTGCAATTGGACGGCGAGGTGCGTGGCAGTGTGAATAGTTTGCGGGTACGCGACCTGAATCTGCGCTTATCCGATGGATCGGAGGTGCGCGGTAACTTCAGCTCCCGCAACCTGGCGGTGAAAAACGAAGAAATTCTCAACCTGCGGCTGGAGCGGCTCGTCACGCGGGTGCGTACGCTGCGCGAGCTGATTCCCGGTTTCAATCTGCCCGAGAGTTTTAACCGGCTGGGCAGGCTGCAATTTCGCGGTAGTTTCGACGGTTTTTTTGCAGATTTTGTAGCCTATGGCGATCTGCAAACCGACATTGGCAGGGCGGTGATGGATATGCGCATGAACCTGAAAAACGGCGTGGCACGGGCGGGCTACTCCGGTAAATTATCCTTGCAAAATTTTAATCTGGGCAAATGGTCGAATAACCCGGACTTTGGTCTGGTGACTTTTACCTCCGAGGTCAAAAACGGCGTGGGTTTGCAGGCACAAACCGCCAGCGCACAACTCACCGCCCAGATTCAAAACTTTACGTTTAAAAATTATAACTATCGCAATGCCAGGCTCGACGGGCGTTTAGATCGCAATCTTTTCAATGGAAATTTTGTAATCAAAGATGAAAACGTGGATTTTACGTTTCGCGGTTTGTTGAATTACAAAGACAAAATACCGGTCTTCGATTTTCAGGCAACGGTGAATAAATTGGATTTGAAAACCCTGAATTTGTCTGATAAGGACCTCATACTGAGTGGTAATATTGATTTAAAGCTCACCGATGATCGCCTTTCTTACATGGCAGGTGAAGTGACTGCCAATAACATTCAAATTACTTCTAACAAAAAGCAAACTTACGCCATCAGTTACATCGAAGGGATGTCGTATTTTGATGCCCTGGGCAATAAAATTTTTCAGATCGAATCGGATGCGCTTACGGCGCTGATTCGCGGGCGGTTTGATATTCAACAGATACCGGAGGCATTTATTCAATATTTTCAACGCCACCATCCGCAGTTTTCCGACCGTCTGGGCATTCGCAAAAACCGCGAGCCGATTCAGCCGCCCAACTTTACATATGATATTCGAATCATAGATTCTAAAGGTATTCAGCAAATTTTAAATAATAAATTAGGACTTATTCAAAATACTTCGATCACCGGTTTTTATAATGGTAATGAAGACTCATTGTTATTGAAACTGGACGTTCCAATTTTAAAATACAATCAAATTGAAATTAAAGACGCAGCAGTGACCCTCAATCTGGTGCGCGACCAGGGCTGGCTCGATTTGCTGGTAAATAACACCGTTTTAAATGATAAACAAACCCTCGATCCCATCACGGTGCTGTGTTTTTTGCAACGTGATAACCTGGAATTTGGTGTGAATTATTATTCCTCCGGCTTGCTGGATAAGCTCACGCTGGAAGGCTATTTCTACCCCGTTGACAGCAATTTATTTCAACTGCAATTCAAGCAATCCAACCTTGTTATCATGGAAATGCCTTGGCAGATTGATCAGGGTAATCAGATTACCTTCGGTAAAAATTATATTCAAGCCAACAATTTCACCCTGCAAAGCAATCGTCGAAAACTGATATTGGAAACTATTGATAATAAAGGAGTTAAGATAGATATTTCCAACTTTGACTTCAATATCATTGACCAGGTGTGGGAAGACGATGTGCTGGAGTTTGGCGGCAATTTTAACCTGACTGCCCAGGTGAATGATTTGTTTAAAATGCAAAATGTACAGGTAAATATCTATGGAGATACATTACTTGTCAATGGTTGTAATCTGGGCAGTCTTCGCGCCACCGTTGCCGCACCGGATTTAAAATCACAACTTGCGATGAGCGTTGCTATTCAAAACGGCAGCTCCGGACTCACCGCTAAAGGCAGTTATAATATGGCGAATCTGGCGGACGGGGAGTCGCTCAATCCGGAGCAGGTACGTCGCTATCTCGATTTAGGCATTGATTTACAGCGATTTCCGTTGTGTATAGCCGAGTACATCGTACGGGGCGTTTTCACCCAGGTGGAAGGCGAAATAGATGGCAATTTGCGGGTGACGAGTGTAGCCGGGAAGCCCAGCATCAGTGGCAATCTGACGATTTATGACGGTATGGTGGCAGTGGATTACCTCAAAACCAGCTATACTTTTCCGAAAGGTGAAGTGAAGGTGAATAATTATTTATTTGATGCAACGGGTCTGATTTTGTATGATAAATTTGGACACCGGGCTACTGTGACGGGCGGTTTGCGGCATAACCGCCTCCGCGATCTGGGCGTGGACGCGCGGCTCCGTACATCGCGTTTTCTGGTGTTAGACACCCAAAAAGACGATAACGACCTGTTTTACGGGCAGGCACTGGCGCAGGGCGACATTCGGTTTAACGGTCCTTTTAATAAACTGGATATTTTTATCAATGCAACGGTAAATGACAGTGCCCGGCTGGTGATTCCGGTACGCACCACAAGTAATGCCTCGCAATTAAATTTTATTCAGTTTGTAAATAAAAGAGCAGAACAGGAGGCACAAGGGCAGCCTGTACGACCGCGCACCGATCTCACCGGCTTGCGGCTGGAAATGAACCTCACCATCCGGGATGAAGCCCAGGTAGAACTCGTGTTTAACGAGCAAACCGGCGAGGTGATTCGCGGCTCCGGGCGAGGCAATATTCGCATTTTGCTCCCCAGGGGCGGCAGTTTTCAAATGTTTGGAGATTATACCATTCAGGAAGGAGATTATTTATTTAATTTGTATAATGTTGTAAATAAAAATTTTCAGGTGCGCGAGGGCGGCAGCATCCGTTGGTCGGGCGACCCCCTGGCAGCCCAGATCAACATCGAAGCGGCGTACACTGGTTTGAACACTGCCATTGCCAATTTTATTCAGGAATATTTAGTCAATGCGGGTTCAGATATTAAAAGTGATGCCAGCAAAGCCACCGACGTGCTGCTGCTGCTGCATTTACAGGGAGATTTGCGTAAACCGGTGATTAATTTTGACATCGAATTTCCCTCGCTCACCGGCGAATTAAAGAGCTACGCGGATAACAAATTGCGCGTTTTAAAACAGGATCAAAACGAACTTAATCGCCAGGTTTTCGGCTTGATTGTGGTCGGGCAATTTCTACCGTCTGACTTTGCTTTGCAAGGCAGCGAGATTATTTACAACACCGTTAGTGAATTCGTTTCCAATCAGTTGTCTTTGTTGCTTACGGAGTTATTTTCCGAATTGATCGCCGACGGACGCGTCCTTTCGGGCATTGATCTGGATGTGGCATACAACCAGTACCAAACCGTTGACCTGGGCGAAGGGCAGGCTTTTCAGCGCGGTAACGAATTTCAGGTGCAATTGCGACAGAATTTTTTCAACGACCGCCTGTCTGTCCTACTGGGTGGCAACCTCGACATCGGCACCAACGTGCGTACTGCCGCCGCCGGTACTTTCTTTGGCAACGACGTAGTCATTGAGTATATGCTCAATCAGGACCGCAGCCTCCGCCTTCGGGTCTATCAGCGCTTACAGCCCGACATCGCCGGGGGGCGGCGTTTGCAGGTGGGTACAGGTATCAGCTTCCGCAAAGAATTTGATTCGTTCAGCGAATTCTGGCGCAGTTTGCGCGGGGACGCAAAGAAGATGAAGCAGACGCAGTGACGGAGCGAACGAGTGACCCTTATTGGACTCGCGACTTATGACTTACAACTTTTAGACTAGTATCAAACATCAAAGCGCAATAAATAATAACTTTAAATAAAAATAAGAATGACACAAAAAGCCCTCAATTTTTTGCAGGATTTAACCGATAATAATAATCGCGACTGGTTTCAAGCCAATAAAGCCCGCTACGAAGCCGATTTGAAAAAACCGTTTGAACAATTTATTACCAAACTCATTCAGGAAATTCATAAAACGGATAAACGGGTTATCATAGAACCTAAAAAAGCGATTTTCCGCATCAATCGAGATACGCGCTTTTCCAAAGATAAAAGTCCGTACAAAACCAATGTGGGTGCACTCATTTCCGCCGGCAACACCAAAGAAGCACCGGGTTTGTACGTACATCTGGAGCCGGGAATGTTCATGCTCGGCGGCGGGGCTTATTTTTTAGAAAAAGAAGAGCTGCAGAAGGTGCGTCATTTTATTATGCTAAACTCCGAAAAATTTAATGATATTATTAAGAACCCCGATTTCATTTCAAAATATGGTGATTTGCAAGGCGAACAGAATAAAAAATTACCGTTGGAATTTCAGGAAGCTGCACAAGAACAACCCTTGTTGTACCATAAACAATTCTACGCGATGGCTGAACTTGATCCGCAAGCCGCACTTCGCGCCGATACCGTTGATTTTGTAATGGAATATTACCATGCCATCAAGCCGCTGAATGATTTTATGATCGAAGCGTTAACCTGATATATCTGCTGTTTTAACCGCCGTTTATTTAATAAAACTACAATTTAATAAAAAATCACGCACTTTTTCCTCCGGCATTTCACAAGGTTTTAGGTAACTCTTCTTTTTTGTAATGTAATAATTAAAACTAATAAAATCTGTGCCGCCGAGTTCTTGGGCAAATGTTTTTAAACTTTTTCCATCATTAAAATCTACCCGTGTTACACCATATTTTCGATTGTTGTACAATACTTCTGAATAACCTTTTGATATATTTAGAATAATTTTATCCAACATTACATTTGAAATTTAAATAAAACACATCAGTACATTAACACTTTATAACCGCACCGTCCGCTGCCGCAGCCAATGATCTGCCAGCACCAGCGCCGTCATTGCCTCCACAATCGGCACCGCGCGCGGCAGCACACAGGGGTCATGCCGTCCGCGCCCTACGACCGTTACCGCTTCACCCGCTTCGTTGACCGATTCCTGTGCCGGAATAATCGTCGCCACGGGTTTGAATGCTACTCGAAAGTAAATGTCCATCCCGTTGGAAATGCCGCCCTGAATGCCGCCGGACTGATTCGTACGGGTTTTGATAACATGATGATCGTTATAAAAAACATCATTGTGCTGCGAGCCGCGTAATGAAACGCCCGCAAAACCGGAGCCATATTCAAAACCTTTGGTTGCATTAATACTCATCATGGCTTTTGCCAGATCGGCGTGGAGTTTATCAAATGCCGGTTCGCCCAAACCCACCGGACAACCCTGCACCACGCCCGTCACCACGCCGCCAATCGTATCGCCGTCTTTGCGCACCGTTTTTATAAGATCAATCATCTGCTGCGCCATTTCTAAATCCGGGCAACGTACATCGGTCAGTTCAATATTTTTTAAATTTAATTCTTGATAACTTTTACTCAGTTGCAAATTTCCAACTTGATTTACATAAGCATAAATTTGAATTTGTTGCGTTTGTAACAGCAGTTTGGCAATTGCCCCCGCCGCTACCCGCGCCGCCGTTTCTCGCGCCGAGGAACGCCCGCCGCCCCGGTAATCGCGGATGCCGTACTTTGCCGAGTAGGTAAAATCGGCGTGTGAAGGGCGAAAAGTATCGGCAATGTGGCTGTAATCGTCCGACCGCTGGTCGTCATTTGGTATCACCATCGCAATGGGCGTACCGGTACTTTTGCCTTCAAAAACGCCCGACAGCATCTGCACCGTATCGCTTTCCTTGCGCTGTGTGACGATGCTCGACTGCCCGGGTCGCCGTCGGTCGAGTTCGTGTTGAATAAACCCCTGGTCAATGGCAAGTCCTGCCGGACAGCCATCTACAATGACCCCGATGGCTGCGCCGTGCGATTCGCCGAACGTGGTGATTTTAAAAATTTGCCCGAAAGAATTACCTGCCATAATTAGAGGTTACAGAGATGAAGTACAAATGATTCGGCAAGTATAAGCAATATCCAGTCAATTTTTCGGGTGTCGGCGGCGGTGTTTTTTCAGTCGGCGTTGCGCATCGTCGAGCGTGCGCCGGCGTTCGCGTTCGGCGGCAGCTATTGCCTCCTTTTGCACCCGTTGCTGAAACTGCTCGGTTGCGGCAGTTGGTTCGGCTGTGCCGATTTTACAAAAGAATTTCTCGGGATGCGCATATTCTTCCTGTAATGCCAGTCCATGCTCCGTTAACTCATACATCTCTATATCTTTTTCTACAAACCGCACCTGGCAGATATCATAGCCCAAATCCCGATGCCAATAACAGTCTATTTTTACAAACGTGAGTTGTTCGCCAACTGCCAATTCTGCAACGGGCTGAAGGATTTGATAAATGGTGAAGGCTTGGAAGAAAGAGGGTAGCATCAGTCGTATGTACCGGCGGGCTTTAGCCGCCGTTGTAAAAATTTGAAAGAGTAGTATCTATCTCAAAACTTTTCTGAATGCTAGTAGCTTCATTAAAGGTTATCTATTTTGACAAGATAAATTTACTACAATTTATCATAAACGGCATCTTCCTTCGCATAGCCTTGCAAAAATTGCTCAGTGGCTAATTGATTCCAACCTGCTTCTTCTTCGGCTTCTTCCAACAACAAGAGAACCCGCACTTTCTGCTGCGGTGACAACAACGCCGCGTAGGCTTCCGGCACTTCAATGGTGTGATTCGACTTTATTTCGGTAGAAAATTCGATGGCTCGCATGGCGGTTGTTTTACTCACCAACAAAGATACTCAGAAAAACGTTTGCAAAAATTGCTATCTTTAGGAATCAAAATCAGGAAGTAAGTGTTTTTTGTTTATCCAAATCATAAAAATGGAAAGAGAGCTTTTGTTAGACCGCATTACCACTGACCCTAACATCTGTCATGGTAAACCAATAGTGCGCGGTTTGCGCTATCCGGTGGAAAATGTGCTGGAATGGATTGCCAGCGGCATGACGACAGCGGAAATTCTTGCAGATTATGAAGACCTCGAAGCGGAAGATTTGCAAGCATGTCTGCTTTTTGCAGTCGAATTAACCAAAGTCAAAAACATTGGTGAATTGGTCGCATGAAGTTTATCATAGACGCTCAATTGCCCAAATTACTCGCTCAGTGGCTGCGCGACCGGGGCTATGATGCCATTCATACCCTGGAACTACCTGATAAAAACCGCACCGGAGATGATATGATTAATCAAATCTCCTTACAAGAACAGCGGATTGTCATTTCAAAAGATTCCGATTTTTACCATCGTTATTTTCGGCAATTAGAGCCGCACAAACTGATTTACCTCACCACCGGCAATATTTCCAACGCTGACTTGCTCACCTTGTTTGACAAAAACCTCGAACGCATCATTACTACCATCGAATACAGCTCTGTGATAGAAATTACCCGAACGAAGATTATTACGATTGATTGACTTTACTTCGTTCGTCAAACGATTCCCTTTCTTCTGAAACCACAGGCTGGTCACGGTCTTCTATAAAGTCCGGCGAAAACTTATCCAAACTATCGAAAAGCGGCTGCCAGGGATTGTGAAAAGGAATGACAAACAGCGTATTGCCCAATTTGCGCACATACATTTTGTCATCCGCAATCTGCATGCGCTCCGGGATGCGGAGGATTTGAGTGCCGTTGGTGTGTTGAATGTCGCTTCGAAGGTCATGGTTTTGTTTTTTTTTGATTTATTAAACCGCTTCCGCCACGTGCTGAAATGAAAAATCCATTACGTCAGTCATTTGGCGGGCGTGTTCGATGGTAAAACTGACGGGATTCCCTTGCGCATCCAAATCCACCAGCACATTTTCGTTCACATCTTCGGTAGAAGCCACCGGCTTTTCATTCAAAATGAGGAGTAAAGTATCTGTATCGTTGAAATATTTGATTTGCATATTATTCGTTTTTAAAAGAGCGGTCAAAAAGAGCATTGTGAATTGTTTCGCCATCTTCGAGAATAATAACACGAAGGTCTTTCCGGTTGCTTCAATCTTTGCCCAGCGCCGAATGCGCCCGTCCGACTGAATTTCTTCTTTTTCCGGTGCGTTGAAAACCTACTCAATCCATTCCATTTGAATAGCTTGGCGGTCGGGGCGCTCGCGGGTGTGCAAGAAATACTGTGTAAATTTCATGCTGGAATTGATTTTAAAACAAAGATACACCACAAAACGTTCCGGTGCGCGGGTGTGTACCGGCGGGCTTTAGCCGCCGTTGTAATCAGTGACGGGACGGCGACTGATTCCGATAGCTATTGGAACACTGGTACGAGAGACACATCACAAATTATCGTAATGTCCTTTGCAGGAAACAACCGTAATCAAATCTTGTGCCTCATCCGGCTTGTATACAATTCGATTTTCTTTGTCAATGCGGCGCGACCAATAGCCTTCGAGTTCGTGGCGCAGTGGCTCCGGTTGCCCTGTACCTTCGTAGGGGTCGCGGCGAATGTACTCGATGAGGTCTAAGATTTTGCTTAACGTGCGCGGCTTCGTGGCTGCCCAGTAGCGCAGGTGGTCGAGTGCTTTAGCGCTGAGTTGAACGTTCATCGGGCGGTGTCCAGTTTACGCCAAGATATTCCGCTAATTCTTGCGTATTGGCAAAGGTTTTAAAATCAGCGGTGTCGCTGTTTTTGACGCGCTCCACTTCGGCGAGCAGGGCAGCGCGGTCGCCGGTAGGTTCGTCGCTTGTGGAGTACGCTTCTACGCCCATCACGTCGCAAATCTGCAACAACACCTGTATAATTTTCGGATTGGAAGTATGGACAACAACCATTGGATTTGAAATTTAAATTACCAACAAAGATACGAAACAAAACGTTCCGGTGCGCGGGCGTGTACCGGCGGGCTTTATCCGCCGTTGTAGTACTCATAAAATTCCTTCGGCGTACAAATTTTGATACCTCGAAACTCCTTCATCGGAAAGTCTTTGGTGTTACCGGTGACGAGGTAGCTCGCTTCTGCTGCTATTGCCAATTCTAAAAATTTATCATCATCTGTATCTGGTAATATTTGAATGCGCTCGGTGGGTTCTGCAAAAACGGCTATGCTTTTGAGCGTCACTATCAATGCTTGGGCTTTGGCAACAAAATTGGGATATTTCTTGAATTTCTCTCTTCCGGTTACTTCTTCGTATTCTTCCAAAACCGCTGCTGATAAGCCTATTTTTACAACACCTGTCAAAACCAATTCATCAAAAATACGACTTGGAAAGCCGCCCTGCCCAATGATAGACGCAATCAGCACATTGGTATCAATGACTACGTTCTCTCTTTTCACGGCGGTAGTCTTTGATTTCGTGGATAATGTCGTCCATCGTCATTTCAGAGAGCTCCGTTTCGGCGGCGATTTGGTTTACTTCTTCAAACAATTGACGGGCTTTTTGGTAGGCATCTGCTTGCAGTGCAACACTCTCCGTTGGGAGCGTTTCCGCCACAATGGCTTCCATCTTGTCCAACACCGCTTCGCTTTCAATGTCCATCAAGCGGCGAATCAAGTGTAGCTTTTTGGCTTCTATCGTCATGGTAGTGGCTTTTATTGACCAACAAAGATACAACACAAAACGTTCCGGTGCGCGGGCGTGTACCGGCGGGCTTTAGCCGCCGTTGCAATAAAGTCGGTCGCAGACCACCAAAATGAAACCACCCCGATTTAGGTCGGGGCGGCAGCGTACGTTATTTTTTAATTTGTGGGAAGTTTGAGCAGTCCGGCGCGAGCGTGGATTGGTCAAAAAATTAAGGATTTTTTAACATTATGCTTATTGAAATAATATTTGCCTTTTCTTAAATTTACAACAAAAATAAACTCTGAACTACCTATGTTAAACGCTGAATTTCCTATATATAGTAG
>Ga0224722_1000150_pt1 | contig 39163 bp, 35 predicted proteins | sample Balambano_FR1_Me_FD_161646 | JGI IMG/M metagenome (GOLD analysis project Ga0224722, IMG submission 161646) | Freshwater sediment microbial communities from Lake Towuti, South Sulawesi, Indonesia - Balambano_FR1_MetaG | ecosystem: Environmental > Aquatic > Freshwater > Lake > Sediment | place...
GTACAGAACCAAGCCCGGCAGCGTCAGAAACGCCACCAGCGCGGCGACTGCGATCTGCGAAAGCCTGTCGCGTGAACGCGCCCGCATATCACGGAATGTCCACACTATCATGCCGATCCAGAAGGCAATGAGGATCACACCGCCATACACCAACCCCGCTGTGAAGATACTATTCAGTTGTTCAGTGTTCATACCTGCTCTTTTTCACAATTTCTAAGAAACCGCTACAAGGGATCAAGCCGGGTCTGCCTGCCCCACCAGTAAAGCAATATCACTCACCGAGACATCATACTCATGCCCCGAGGCATAAAAGCGAACATTCAAAATATCACCGGGGCGCAGGTTGGTAGGAATCATTGAGAACAGATTATCACTTTGATAGGTATACCACGTTCCGGGGTTGACTGCATCATGTTCTCGCGTACATGACGCGCAAATCAGAGGGTAATTCAACTGAAAGTCAACATTGGAGAAAAACCCGTGATACCACGATACCGCTGGTTCCCCGTTGACAGGGATGTAATCAATCTTGATCATCATCGGGCATTCGCTGCCCTCAACCCCGCATGCGCTCAGAGAGTGATCATCAATTCTGAAAATCGCTCGTAGCGCCATATAATCATACTGTGAGACATCTGTGCCAGTTGCTCCGAAAGAGATAGTACATCCGGTTTCGCCATGTGACTGTGCGCCTTCATCACGGAAGAACAGAACGGCTGTGCGTCCCTCAATCTCAACCATCTCGTACGAACCAACCGGATTATCATAGGGCCCGTTGAAGCAAGCCCAAGACTGACTATCACCAAGCAAATTTTCTAAACCCGGCAGGAGTAGAAACTGCTCACTTGCAGGATAATAAATACCGCGCTGCTGCTCACCGACGGGCTGGCTCTGCAACGTGTCGCCAGCCAGCATGACCGCTTCGCCATCATTGTTCGTCACGCGAATTTCCGAGTCGCCTGCCATCATTGAGTAACTGCCTGGCTTGGTGAAATATGCCCAGTTATTATCCGCCGTGCGAACACTGACACGCATATCGCGGCTCAGGTCTTCGGGGATATGTACATCCAGATTGCCGTTTAGCTCATCCAGATAAACTTCGTAGCCCTGACTGCCCCACTCGAAACGAGGGCGAGACATTTCATTCAGATCAAGCGTTGAATTGCTATTGACGGTAACAGTTGCAAGAAGCTCATCTGTTGCCATAGGATCATAAAATGAGATCGTCGCTTGCGATTGATTGTAGGTTGAAATCTCGGAGCTGGGTGAAATTTCACGCTGATCGCGCACGATCTGTTCAATCAGATCAGTCCCCGTTACCCCTACTGTACCCCGTCCCAATATCAGGACTGCCTGCAAAGGTGTCGTCGAGTCAAACAGGAAGTACTGAACAACCAGCCCTGTAACGATGCACAGAGCGCAAAAAATCAGAAAACTACTGACGATGACTACCCACGCGATACGGCTGTGATTGATTTGTTCGGTTTTTGCAGCAGGCGATTGTGCAATACTCGCCATCATGTCCCTCATTAAAGCAGCGGGCAGCATTATAGCATACGTCATAACCGTCTCGACGCACCGCCGCCGTTCGAGTATAATGCGACACAGAACAAGGTTAAAGATACACTTGGAGAACGCCGATGTCCGGGCATAGTAAGTGGGCAACCATCAAGCGAAAAAAAGGCGCAGAAGACGCTAAACGCGGCAAGGTATTCACCCGCCTTGCCCGTGACATTATGCAGGCAGCGAAAGACGGCGGAGGCGATGAAAACAGCAATCCCCGCCTGAAACTGGCGATCACCAAAGCCAAAGCCGAAAACATGCCGAAAGAGAACATCGAACGTGCGGTTCTGAAAGGCACAGGTAAGCTCGAAGGCATGGAATTAGAGGAAAAGGTATATGAAGGATACGGTATCGAAGGCGTTGCCTTTCTCATCGAAACGCTGACGGATAACCAGAACCGTACTCTTGCCGAGCTCAAGCGTGTATTCAATCGCGCTGGTGGCAGCCTCGCGTCAGCCGGCTCGGTCATGTGGCAGTTTGATCAGCGCGGCTATATCACCCTGAAAGGCGATAATCTCGACTTTGACGAGGTGTTTATGGTTGCCGCCGAAGCGGGGGCGGATGATGTCATAGATGAAGATGGCGTTCTAGCCATTTATACGCCGCGCGAACAACTCGCCATAGTCGAAAACGCTTTGCAAGATGCGGGCTACGAGATTGATGAAGCCCTTCTCAAATGGGAATCGAAAAACGAAACCGAAGTAGCGATGGATAAAGCCGTACAAAATATGAAATTGATGACTGACCTTGAAGATCTTGACGATGTGCAAGGGGTTGCTTCAAATCTCGCCATCACGGATGACATCGTGGCTGCTTTTGAGACTGACTGAATGCTCACGCTTGGCATTGATCCGGGAACCGCGACGATTGGCTATGGCTTCGTTAGGGAACTACAAGACAGCTCACTGAGCGCTGTGGCTTACGGGGTTATCACCACGCCGCCTGCAATCCCTATGTATGAGCGTCTGATGATGATCCACGAGTCGCTCAATCAGTTGATCGGGGTGTATCAACCTGAATGCGCGGCGGTGGAAGAAATGTTCTTCGGCAAAAATGTAACGACGGCAATTACTGTGGCGCAGGGGCGCGGCGCGATACTGCTTAGTCTGGCACAGGCGAAGCTGCCGATTCACGAGTACAAGCCGAATTTTATTAAGCAGTCCATTTCAGGTTATGGTGGGGCAAAAAAACCGCAGATGCAGGAAATGGTACGGATGCTGCTCAATCTGGAAGATATTCCACGCCCGGACGATGCGGCGGATGCGCTGGCTGTCGCTATCACCGATTTACACAGCGCTCATTATTCTGCCCTGCTCGATTGATAGCGCATACCCATGATTGCCAGCCTTGAAGGAACGCTTGCTGCAATAAATTCTGATCATGTTGTTCTGGTGGTCGGCGGTGTTGGTTACAAAGTCTTCGTCCCCGCAAATACGCTCTCAGCCAGCACCGGCGATCCTCTGTTTTTGCATACGTTGATGATCGTGCGCGAAGACGCAATTACGTTGTACGGTTTTGCGACAACCGCTGAACGCGAAGCCTTCGAGCGCCTGATCAGCGTGAGTGGCGTTGGACCAAAGATCGCGTTGGGCATACTCGGCAGCATGAGTCTGGAGCGGCTGTTTTATGCCGTTGGCAGCGGTCAGGTGGATGCTTTCTCGCGTGTTCCGGGCGTTGGCAAGAAGACCGCTGAAAAAATCATTTTTGAACTGAAAGACAAGCTAAAAGGTGCAGATGGGCTGATTCCCGCTGCCAGCGGCGGCAGCAGTGACATCAACAAGGATGTCTTTGAAGCGCTGCTTGGCTTTGGATACTCCGCTTCAGAAGCACAGGCGGCGCTCAAGTCCATTCCAGCGGATGCGCTCGATGTTTTTGAAGAAAGAATTCGCCTCGCCTTGCAATACTTCGTCTAACCTCGTCAATAAGGACGCTAGTTCATGACCGAATGGTTAGGTCAACGTGTAGAAGTGCTGGATAAGGGTTGGGTTGAGCTAGTGGACTTCATGCCTCATCCATCAACAGGTGTTTCTGGCGATCTGGCAATCGTCAACGCAGCGCGGGTCAGCTTTCTAGGAGAAAGCAAAGGTGAAGCAGCCGATAAAAAGCTGTTATTCTATCTGCTGAGAAACGCCCATACCTCGCCGTTTGAAATGGTGGAATTCAAGTTTCGCGTTCGCGCCCCGCTGGTGACATGGTGGCAGTGGGTACGCCATCGTACCTTTCACTTTCAGTCTGTAAATGCTCAATCCGGCAGATATACGCCGTTTGAAGAAGATGACTTCTATGTGCCGTCGGTATGGCGCAGACAGGCAAAAAACAACAAGCAAGCCAGCGAGGGTGAAATTGACGAGGGCATTAGTGAAGCCTTCCGTGATCAGCTGATCGCGCACTACGATGAGGGTTATCGTTTGTATAAACAGGCGCTCGATACCGGCGTATCAAAAGAGATGGCACGGCTGTTTCTGCCGGGGTTCAGCGTCTACTACACATGGGTGATCAAGATTGACGCACACAACCTGATGGGCTGGTTGAAACTTCGCCTCGCGTCAGACGCACAGTATGAAATTCGGGTTTACGCAGAAGCAATTTACGAGCATTTCTTCAAACCCGCCCTGCCCTGGACGGCAGAGGCATTTGAGCAGTATTCCCTTGCTGGCGAAAGTCCGCTCAAGCCGGATGGATCAGCATGAAGTACGCAGGGTTAGATACTGAGGTTGACGAGTAATCCAACCGCGTTACACAACTGTCGTCCCGCGCCCTCATAAGGACGAACCGACCAGACATAGAAGGGTTGAACTTCAAGCACACTCCCTGGAATGACGTACATCGTCGCTGCGCTGGTGAGGTCTTCAAAAACCGTGTTCATGTTCTGATCCTGAACCGTCACTTTATAGCCCGTTGCTCCTTCAACAGGCTGCCATGTGATCGGCAGGTCAAGTCCGGGCAGGAATGTTGCCAGGTTCTGCGATACATCGGCGCGGAAATTACTGCACACGGTTGCAGTAGGCTGCCGAAATAACCAGGTTCCCGTTGCGTCGCCCGTGGGTACAGGCAGTGGTGTTTCCGTCGGAACAAATGTTTCACCGGGGAGCGGTGTCCACTCTGGCGGTAGTGTCGGGCGGAAAAATTCAGTCAGAGTTGGCGCAGAAGAATCAGGAGAAGGCACAAAATTAGCATCCCGCGTCGCACTCGGTATTGGCGCGGCATTTTGTGCGGATGATCCACACCCCGCCAGTGCGAAAGCACATAATCCTAAAACCGCAAACCAACCTGTCTGCATGATGTAATTTCCTTAGCTGAGTGCCAGATTTGCCAAGCCCGAAATGAACAGCCCGATCACGCCCAGAAACGCAACCGCGCCAAGTACGCAGTACAGCAGCACGGCAATGCGCGGACGTGAGTTTTCCCCTGCATAACCCACCACCAGGTACCAGCCGGCGATATACATACCAACGCCTGCCGCTGCTGTTACCAGTGCTGGTAACAGGCGCGTTTCATACGTAAACATCGTCGTCAGGTAAACGTAATCCACCAGCGGTGACAATAGCAGCGCCACAGACAGTGAAAACACAGCGATCAGGGCGATTCGAGCGATTCTTGGGATCGATAACACACGATCAATCAAGCGAGAGAGAATGCCCTGTCTCGGTTCAGTGCTTACACTTGTTTTGCTCGTCATCTAGAACTCCTATCGCTCTGTACATTCACTATATCATCATAGCGATTGATCATATGTTCAGAGGCACGAACAAAATAGTCGCGCATGAATGACAGCATTGGTTCCTGTATACCTACTTCATCCAGCGCAGCGAGCATGTGATTGAGCCACGCCTGCCGTGCGCGTTCATCAATGGGAAACGGCGCATGGCGCATTCGCAGGCGCGGATGACCTCGTTCAACAGAATAATCCTGTGGTCCGCCAAAGAACTGCACTAGAAACAGAAATTGCGCCCGCTTACCCGCCGTTAAATCCGCTGGAAACATCGGACGCAGCAGCGGATCGTCTTCGACGCGTGCATAAAAGGCATCCGCCAGCGCACAAAACGTCGCTTCCCCGCCAACCAGTTCATATACCGTTTGATCGCCATTACTCAAGCTGCTATCCTGTTAAATTCTAGTCTGGACAACCTTGTGCGCCAGAGTACAATCACCCATTAATTATAGCGTTAAACACCCTTAGAAGACCACGCGAAGGAGCGTTTAGAATGAGTTTTTCCTGCTGGGCGACAAAGACACGCCCTGTCTTTGTCGCCGTCATGGCGCTTGTCTTTAGCGCACTTCCCCTATTGGCTCAGGACTCGAACGCGATTACGGCGGCGGGTTCCGGCGTGGTTGCACCGCTTGCGGAAGCAATTGCGGCAACCAGCGGCGCGTCTCTCTCAGCCGATGTCACGGGAACGTCGCGTGGGTTTGAACTATTTTGCGGGGGCGAAGTCAATCTTGCCCTGTCAGCCCGTCCTATTGCGCCGGAAGAAGAAGCCGCCTGTAGCGCGACTGGTGTTGAATTTCTTGAACTGATCGCTGCTTACGAAGGACTCATGCTGGTATCCCCGTCTGAGGCAACGTTTGCAGAATGCCTGACAGGCGCCGATCTCAACACGCTGTTTGCGCCGAGTTCTCAGGGCGTAATTACGGATTGGTCACAGGTGAATCTGGATAATCCTTCGCAAACAGTCAATCTAGTTGTCCCGAATGCGGACACGCCACTATACAGCCTTCTCGATCAGCAAATCGAAGGTGATGGACTGCGTACCGATGTCACGGCTGTTGCCTCTGATGCAGACGCACTTGCCGCGTTGAGTGAATCCCCTGATGCGCTCGCTGTCGTCAGCTACAATGCGCTGGCGCAGGCGGGTGAGAGTGTTCGCCCATTACAGCTTAACACCAGCGCGGTCGGTTGTGTCGCGCCTTCGCCTGAGACATTTGCGGATCGTAGCTATGGCGCGGCAAACGCACTCCATTTCTATGCTAACGCTGCGGATGTAGCTGCAAATACCGCCTTTGCCGATTTCCTGACTGCGGTGGCGAGTGATGAAATGGGTGCTGTCATTGAGTCCAGCGGCTTTGTCGTGCCTCCCCAAACCATCCGTGAAGCTAATCGTTCAACGCTCGAAACTGGCAACACCGGGCGTGAATTCAGCCGTTATGTCACCGCATTCCAAATTCCGTCGGGCGTATTCGGAACTGTCACGGTTGGCGGATCGCCAAGCGGCGCGGATTACGTCAACCGCATTACAACCGCTTTCACCAGCAACTATCCCAGCGTGACCATGACGCCAACGCTGCTTGGGGAAACCGATGGCTTTCGCCGTTTCTGCAATGGCGAAATAGACATGGTGATCGCCTTTAATGATCTCAGTGAAGAACAACTGGCGAACTGCGCCGCGCTGAACGTCGTTCCGGTAGCATTTGATCTGGGGCATACCGCAGTCGTGTTATTGGGAAATGCCGGAACGCCGTATCTGGAATGCCTGACAACCGAGCATCTTGGTACACTATGGGCTGCATCCGACACGCTGGTGACGACATGGGATCAGGTGGATTCCACCTTCCCTGCTGACCCCATTACCCTGTTTGCGCCAGAATCCAGCGGCTTTTCTACCGACTTACTGTTGCTGACGACGGTGGGTAATCAGGCAACAAATCGCGTTGACTCGGTCGTTCAGGTGAACCCCGATCCGACATGGCGCGGCGCGGCGACAGCAAATGTCGCCGGTTCATTGACATATATGACCTACGCAGATTTGCAAACGGTTCTTGAAAGTGGTCAGGCAAATGTCGCCCCGATCAGCGTGGATGCGGGCAGTGGTTGTGTTGCCCCATTGGTTGAGACAATAGCGGATGGCAGCTATCCCCTGACACGACCTGTCAAATTGATCGTGAGCGAAAGCGCGTTGACGCGGCAGGAAGTTCAATCGGTTCTCTGGTTTATGGCTGAGGATGAGCGCTTTAGCTTGCTCGAAAACAACGGCATATACGGGCTGGCGTTCTCCGATCTGGCAGACCTCCGCAACCGACTCCAGGACGAATTCGCCGCAGCGTCGGCTGCTCAGGCGTTACCGCCTGTGGAAGTAACACCCGAGGCAACTCCCAATGCCGAAAGTACAGCAGAAACGACTCCTGAGGCGACCAGCGAAGCAACACCAGCTAGTGATCCTACTGCCGAGACAACCGCGCAGCCCGGAAGTTAATCTGCAAACTCGCCAAAACAACAAAAATCCGCCGTTTCAGGCGGATTTTTGTTTCACGTTGCCCCCAGTAGGACTCGAACCTACAACCTTAGACTTAGAAGGTCTCTATTCTATCCATTGAACTATGGGGGCAATACATCGTGTTCATTCTAGCATAGGCTAATCGTGTGTCAATTATTTAGCCGAAGAATGAGAACATATATTCAATTCAGAGGATTGCCGCTAAGTTCAGTTTGTGGTAGAATTAACCAGTTCATCTAGAGGAGCAAACATGGTCGAGCAAGTGGAGCAGGTCCGTTACGACGCAGATGCGATTGAGCGTCTTAACCCTATTGAACATATTCGCCTTCGACCAGGCATGTATGTTGGTGGCACGGACATTCGTGCGCTACACCATTTGGTATATGAAATTGTTGATAACTCGGTAGACGAGGCGCTTGCGGGTCGCTGCGACCATATTCAGGTCACGTTGTATGACGATAATGTCGTATCAGTCGCGGATAACGGCGTGGGTATACCGGTTGGAATCAATACGAAAACGGGTGTATCCGCGCTTCAGATGGTACTGACCGAGGTAGGTACGGGCGGAAAGTTCAATAACAGTGCTTACAAAGTGTCTGGTGGTTTGCACGGCGTTGGCGCTGCAGCTGTCAACGCCCTGTCTGAATACTTAACAGCGGAGATTTACCGCGAGGGCTATCTTTGGCAGCAAACCTATCGCGCTGGCAAAATCGACAGCGACGTTGAAGCCATTCGTCCTCTTGAGGAGGGCGAAGGGACGGGAACGGTCATCACCTTCAAGCCGGACTATACGGTGCTTGAACGCAATGAATTCAACTTTCAAACGCTCGCACAGCGTTTTCAGGAAATGGCGTTTGTCACGCGAAAAGTGTCCATCACGCTGCGTGATGAGCGTTCCAAACCCATTCCCAGAGAAACTACTTTCTATTTTGAAGGCGGTTTGAAGTCGTTTGTGCGTTATCTGAACCGTAATCGGGATGGGCTGCATCAGGTCGTTCACGCTGAACGCGAGATTGAAATCACACCTGAGGGTAAAGCACCTTACAGCATAGGGGTTGAACTCGCTTTCCAGTATACAGACTCGGCAAATGTCACTGAGCTTGCCTTTGCCAACACCATCAATACTCCCGATGGAGGGACGCATCTCACAGGATTGCGCTCTGCAATTACCGGCGTGATTAACCGTTGGGCGCGTAAGTCGGGAATGCTGAAAGAAAAAGAGACCAATTTCAGCGGGAGTGACACGCTTGAGGGCATCACGGCGATTGTCAGCGTCAAACACCCTCACCCGTCATTCGAGAGCCAAACCAAAGTCAAGCTGATCAATCCCGAAGTTCAGGGCGCGGTATCGCAAATCGTTAGCGAAGTGCTGGGCGAGTTCATGGATATGAACCCGCGTGATGCCAAACGGATCGTTGAAAAGTGTATGATCAGTATGCGTGCGCGTGAAGCTGCTCGCAAAGCCCGCGATCTGGTACGCAGCGGTCCCAGCCTGTTGGAAAGCAGTACCCTGCCCGGAAAGCTGGCGGACTGTTCCCAGCACGGCGAAAATGCCGAGATATTTATCGTCGAGGGCGACAGCGCGGGCGGTTCGGCAAAGCAGGGGCGTGACCGTCATTTTCAGGCGATCCTGCCCTTGCGCGGCAAGATTCTCAACACCGAACGCGCTCGCCTGGATAAAATGCTCGATAACAACGAGATCAAGTCGCTCATTAGCGCATTAGGCACGGGTATCAGTGATGACTTCGGTCTGGATGGGCTACGTTATCACCGCGTCATTATCATGACTGATGCCGATGTGGATGGTAGCCACATCCGAACACTGTTATTGACGTTCTTTTTCCGCCAGATGCAGGCTTTGATTCAGAATGGGCACTTGTATATCGCGCAACCGCCGATCTTCCGCCTGCAAAATGGCAAGGATCACGAGTATGTCTACAATGAAGCTGGCATTAGCGAAAATGACCTGCTGGTAAGAAATCTGAAACGCTATAAAGACCCTGAAAGGGTCAAAGTGAGCCGCTATAAGGGCCTTGGTGAGATGAATCCCGATCAGCTTTGGGATACCACCATGGATCCGCAAAAGCGGACTCTGTTGCAGGTCACGATTGAAGATGCAGCCGAAGCGGATCGTATCTTCGACATGCTCATGGGCAGCGCTGTTCCGCCGCGCCGTCATTTCATTCAAAGACACGCAAAGAATGTTCGCAACCTCGATATCTAAGGATTGATAGGGCGCAGTGAAAGCGCCCTTTCCTTTCCTGTGCAAATCCTCACACTCCGCGATGCTGCGGCGCTGGTCGCCGATGGGATGACGCTTGCGCTCGGCGGTATGACAATTTACCGCCGCCCGGTGGCATTCGTCTACGAACTGTTGCGCCGCACCATGCCCCCGCGCAATCTAACCTTGCTCTGCTTCACGGCTGGCTATGAAAGCGATCTCCTGATTGGTGCAGGCTGCGTGAGTCACATCCGCTCCGTTTACACGGGTTTGGAATCCTTCGGGCTTGCGCCGATGTTTACAGAAGCAGTTCACAATGGCGCTCTCAATGTGATAGAGGAGACGGAAGCCAGTTTATCTATGGGGCTTCGCGCCAGAGCCGCAGGGGTAGGCTTTATGCCTTCCAAAGCGTGGACAGGCACAGCCTTACCCGCATTGCGTCCTGATGTGAAGACAGTCATTGATCCATATTCCGGCGAAGTATTAACAGCGTTCCCTGCCCTTCCCTGTGATATCGCCATTTTGCATGGGCTGGACGGTGATCTGTATGGCACCGTTCGCCTCAACGCAAATCTCGGCGTGGACGCTGAGTTGATATATACCGCCGGCAAAGTTATTGTCACGGTGGAGCGTTTGGTTGAAAAAATTGAGCCGAACAGCGGTATTCTCGTACCACCTCCGGGGATTGATTATCTGGTACACGCACACAAGGGTGCTCATCCCACGAGTTGTTTCCCGGAATACCCGCTGGATGGTCTAGAGTTGATGCGCTATATCGAATACTGCAATGCAGGCAGGTTTGAGGCGTATTTGAGCGAGGTCTTGGAAATCTGACAATCTGGATTATACTGATACCTATATAAATTTTGTCCAAGGGGAGTCCGTGTTCAACGGGCTGAGAGGGTGCGTAAGACGTGCCGACCCTTCGACCTGATCCGGTTCATGCCGGCGTAGGGAGTGGACGTGCGAATGATCCTCCCATTGCCGCCGACAGGCGGTCTTTGTTTTCAGGTCTGCTCTTTGGTCAAGGTTATCAAGGAGAAGTTTGACTATGCGAAAGATATTCCTTCTCGTAGCGTTTTCCCTCATTCTGGTTATATCTGTGAATGCTCAGAATGACGCGCTTACCCTCGTCACTCATGACAGTTTTGCCATCAGCGAAGCCGTTCTGGAACAGTTCTCGCAGGATACTGGAATACAGATTGAAATTTTGCGTGTTGGCGACGCCGGCATTCTTGTTAATCAGTCAGTCCTGAGTGCTGGCAATCCGCTGGGGGATGTCCTGTTTGGCGTGGATAACACCTTTCTGACACGGGCGCTGAACGCTGATCTATTTGTCCCTTATCAGTCTCCAAATCTGGAGTTCGTGAATGAGGAATTTCTCCTCGATCCCGAACATCGCGTCACTCCGATTGATTACGGGGATGTGTGCCTCAATTATGACGTTGGATATTTTGCCGAGTCGGGGCTGGCGGTCCCAACCTCGTTGGAACAGCTTACTGAGCCTGACTACAATGGCTTGCTTGCCGTGCAAAATCCGGCAACATCCTCGCCCGGTCTTGCCTTTCTGCTGGCGACAATCGCCGTCTTTGGCGATGAGGATGATCCCGATGGATATGGCTATCTTGACTACTGGCAAGAATTGATGGCAAACGATGTTTATATAAGTGATGGTTGGACAGATGCCTACTATGGGCAGTTCAGTGGGAGCGCCGGAAGTGAAGGCGACAGACCGCTGGTCGTCAGCTACGCCAGCAGCCCACCTGCTGAAGTCTATTTCGCTGAAGACGCGAACGCAAATGCTCCAACAGCCGCCATCACAGCTGAGAATACCTGTTTCCGCCAGGTTGAATTTGCAGGCATTTTGAGCGGAACTGACAATCTGGAGGCTGCACAGCAGTGGATTGATTTCATGCTTTCTCCTGTATTTCAAGCGGATATGCCGTTGAATATGTTTGTCTTTCCCGTCAATTCAACGGTGGAAGTACCAGAGGTTTTCGCTGAAAACATGACGATTCCAGACTTGCCGGTGACAATGGACATAGACGAAATAGATGCTAATCGAGAGCGCTGGATTCAAACCTGGACGGAAACAATCCTGCGGTGACGAAATCCTATAGTGGAAGGGTACTGAAAGCCGCGCTCTGGTCAGTACCCCTCCTGTTTCTGGCATTATTCTTCATTTATCCGCTGGGAAGTATTCTTGCGCTAAGCCTCGCGCCAGACGGAACGCTAAACTTAAGCGGCTTCAATACGGTTATCACTACGCCCTATTATTTGAAGATATTCGCGTTCACAGTGTTTCAGGCGGGGCTTTCAACGGTGCTGACGCTAACCTTCGCCCTGCCCTGCGCGTATGTTTTTGCGCGTTATGCGTTTCACGGCAAATCTTTGTTGCTTGCGCTCTCCATCCTTCCGTTTGTGCTGCCTACAGTGGTCGTTGCCGCCGCATTTTCAGCACTGGTAGGCGGAAACGGTATTCTGAATGAAGCGCTGATGTCTCTGTTTAATCTGTCAGAACCCCCGCTTCAGCTAGAACGCACACTCACGCTCGTACTGATTGCACACATCTTCTACAACTACCCGATTGCACTGCGGATAATCGCGGCTTACTGGTCAAATCAAAATCCTCATCTGGATGAAGCTGCGAAAACTTTAGGCGTTCATGGTTATCGGCTGTGGTGGCGCATCTATCTACCGCGGCTGCGCCCCGCCATCCTCGCCGCCGCAGCTCTCGTGTTCGTTTTCACCTTCACGAGTTTTGGGATAGTCCTGATACTCGGCGGACCGCAGTATGCAACCCTTGAAGTAGAAATCTATCGTCAGGCGGTTGGCGTATTCAACTTGCAGGTCGCGGCGGCGCTTTCCCTCCTGCAAATTGGCTTTATGTTGATCGTCATGCTGGTGTATACCCGCCTACAGCGGCGAATGTATACCGTGAGGGACGGGTTACAGGCAGCGAGAACCGTCGCCCGCCCACCAAGAACAATGAGAGAAAAATTATTCATCGCTGCCAATCTCAGCTTCATGATCTTCCTGCTGTTCGCGCCGCTGGCTGCGCTGCTCATTCGCTCGCTGACTGTCGGTTCTGATTCCCTTTCGCTCCGCAATTACGGACTGTTGGCGACAAACCCGCGTGGTTCTGTTCTGTTTGCCCCCCCCTTAGAAGCGATTGGGAATTCGCTAGTGATTGCGCTGGCAGCCATGGTTTGCGCGGCGTTTATCGGCGTCATTGCTGTATTCATGATTGCCCGGCGAAGGTCGCGTTTCGCTGTATGGCTCGATCCGCTTCTGATGCTGCCACTTGCCACAAGCGCCGTTACGTTAGGCTTTGGCTACATCATTGCGCTTGACGAGCCGCCGCTGAATTTGCGAAGTTCACTGCTGTTGCTACCCCTCGCGCATGCGCTGGTGGCGATACCATTTGTCGTTCGCAGCGTACTTCCCGCGAAAGAGGCAATCTCTCTTTCCGTCTACGAAGCCGCACAAAGTCTGGGCGCATCGCCAGCCACGACACTTCGTCGGATTGATTTCCCCCTTATCAGCCGTGCGTTGATTGTTGGAGCAACTTTCGCGTTTACGGTTAGTATCGGGGAATTTGGCGCAACCGCTTTTCTCGCTCGTCCTGAAAGCCCGACAATCCCGATTGTCATTTATCGTCTGCTTGGTCAGCCCGGCATAGCAAATTATGGGCAAGCGTTGGCAATGAGCAGTATTCTGCTGCTTGTATGCGCTGTCAGTTTCTTGCTGATTGAGCGCTTTCGTACCCTGACAACAGGTGACTTTTAGACTGCGCTTGCACATCATCAGAATGAATAAATGCCTCAAATCGTAAAATTTTTGTAATATCGTCACGGTTTCCCCTACTCACAAGCACTCCTAACCTCATTCTGAATAAACAACGATTATAATAAGGTGACGAAATACATTCAGTCTTGGAGCAAACCCATGCAAATTTTTCGCGCTCTCTCCGGGCGTGTTTTCTACACCCTCGTTCTTGTCGGGGCGGTGTTTGGTCTCGGTTATGTCGCCGGAACACTCCATACCGTCAGCCTCGCGCAAAGCGAGCAAACGGTCACGCCTGAAGTACAGGAGGCATTTGCGCCGCTTTGGGAAATCTATAATTTAATTCAGAACGACTATATTGACGATGTTGATGTGCCAACGCTCGTGGATGGCGCGTTACATGGCATAGTGGACTCGCTTGGCGACCAGTTCAGCGGCTATATGAACCCGGAAGAATACAACTTGATGAATGCCGATCTTTCAGGCGAGATTCAGGGGATTGGCGTCGTCATTCGCACCGATGAGGAGACAGGCGAGACTGAAGTCGTCGGCGTTCTCGAAGGCACGCCTGCCGAAACAGCCGGTATCCTGCCCGGCGATATTTTTGCTGCGGTGGATGGAGTCTCCGTTACGGAATTTGATCAGCTTGAACTGGCGACGCACGTTCGCGGACCGGAGGGTACAGATGTTTTGATCACGATGCGGCGCGGAGATGAACTCATTGACTTCACGCTGACTCGCGCCCGCATCACCATCCCGAATGTCACGCATGAAGTTCTGGAAGGCGATATTGGTTACATTCAGCTTAACCAGTTCACGCCGACTGCCCGACAGGATTTGGACACAGCCCTGGAAACGCTTGATGTGAACAGCCTCAACGGATTAATCTTCGATCTTCGTAATAATCCGGGGGGATTGCTCACCAGCGCTATTGATATTGCCAGTGCTTTCATCCCTGATGGCGTGATCGTAACCGAAGCATTTAGCGATGATAACCAAACCGTTTTCAGCGCCACCGGCAGCTTTGCGAACATCGAGGTACCCATAGTGGTACTGATCAATGAGGGCAGCGCCAGCGCCTCGGAGCTGGTTTCCGGCGCAATGCAGGATCGGGGCGTCGCTACAATCATCGGCACAACGAGTTTTGGCAAAGGCACAGTCCAAACGTGGCACAATCTTACGAATGGCGGCGGGTTGCGTATCACCATTGCTCGCTGGCTTACGCCTGATGGCAATTGGATTCATGAAGCGGGTATCACGCCGGATATAGAAGTCGAATGGGAAGCATCCGCTGACGAAAACGCGCTCGACACACAGATGCAGCGAGCCGTTGACTATCTCGACTCTTTACCTGAACATGCTGGCAGCGAGATTGAACCGCCTGCCGAAGCTCTTCAGGACGCGGCATAGGTAACTGGTCAGGCGTCCCGATAGGGTGCATATCTTGGCGCTCTATCGGGATGTCCGTATTCAGGCGAAGGACCAGACTATACACTTTGAATCACTCATGCTATACTCGCATCCGTTTTCGTCGTCCATTCGAGGAGCGATAGGGCATGGAAGTTGCCTTGTATATTGCTGCGATCATTGTTTCGATTGCGCTGATCATCATCATTCTGTTTCAGGTCAAGGGTTCCGGCTTGGGCGACTTGCTCGGCGGCGCGGGCGACGGTGGTATCTCACGAACTCGTCGTGGTCTGGAAAAGACTCTTTATCACATCACGATTGGTCTTTCGTTCGTCTTCCTGCTGATCGCTATCCTATCCGCTTACTACGCGGGCTAAGTCCACGTTATAAACACTCAATGTCATGGCGCTCGGCTAAGCCCAAGCGCCATACTGTTTCCATTTTCTTCGTTTTCTCCTGAGGTTGATCTATGATGCGAGGTTATCGCTGGCAAGTGATTGCGCTGCTGCTTGCACTCGCGGTATTCGCCTTGGTCTTGCTGACGCGCTCGTCTCAGTCAATACTACCACCATCCCCCACACAGCAGGCAACCGCCAACCCAACGGTAACAGCGCTGCTGGTTGATGTTTCGCCTACCCAACCGCCCAACGCCACTCCACAACCACAATTTGTGAGCGCCGATGGTATCCCTACCTATCGAGAGGCACTCGTTGGCGAAGTCAACCGCCTCAATCCGATTTTTGCGCCCGCAAACCCGGTGGATCGGGATATTACCTCGCTGATTTTCGAGGGGTTGACAACCACGAATAGTTACGGTGAACCTGTTCCCGCGCTGGCGGAAAACTGGGTTGTATCTTCGGATGGACTCGAATATGTTGTCTACCTGCGCGGCGATGTGCTATGGCACGACGGAGTACCATTTACCGCGCAGGATGTCGTCTACACGATGTCACTGTTGCGTTCACCCGATTTTCCCGGTCCGTCAGAACTTCACGAGTTTTGGCGTTCGGTAGAAACGCAGGCGTTAAGCGACAACATGGTTCGTTTTCGTATTACACAGCCGCTGGGTATTTTCCCGGATCGCCTGCAAGTGGGCATTCTGCCCGCTCATGCGCTGGAAGGTATCAGCGCCGCGCAAATTACCGAGCATCCGTTTAACCTTTCTCCAATAGGCACAGGTCCATATCAACTTGAAAATCTTCGGAGTGGCGGTACAGGAATCACTGAAGTCAACTTAAGAGCTGCGCCCGTTTACCGCCAGCGGCAGGAGGCAGGTAATGAATCATTGCCTGAGCGGGTTCAGTTTCAAATTTTCGACACGTTTGATGCAGCGAGCGTCGCGCTCCAGAACGGTGAGGTAGACAGCATTAGCGCGCCGCTTCGCAGTGAGCGTGAGCCGCTGTTCATGATCGCAAATGATGCCAATATGCCCATGCAAAACCAGCTTGAAAACAGCCTTGGGGTGCTGATTTTCAACTGGCAAAACGAAAATACGCGCTTTTTCCGCGATCAGCGGGTGCGCGTCGCGCTGGCGGCTGGGTTAGATCGTGATGCTGTTATTGAACGTGCCATGCCGAATACCGCTGTAACCGCAGAAAGCCCTCTCATGCCCGGCTCATGGGCATATGAGTCGGAACTTCCATGGCCCGCCTATGACCCGGCACGAGCGCGGGAACTGCTGGAACAGGCAGCAGAACGAATTAACCGCCTTGATGGTGATGATGAAACCGCCGATGTTCCGCCGCCTTCTGATCAGGTCGCGCCCGGCGCGGAACCCACGGCGACATTCACACCTACCCCACCGCCGAATAACCTGTTCACGTTCAGCATTCTTGTGCCGGATGATTCGTCTCTCACCAGTGTCGCGCAGGAGATCGCGGCGCAGTGGTCACAACTTGGAATCGCCGTCACTGTGGATGCCGTTCCGGTAGATGTCTATCAGCAACGCTTAGACAGCGGCGAATTTGACACCGCTATTGTCGAGTATGGCTTGGGAGACAGCGCCGACCCTGATGTCTACGGTTTCTGGCATCAGGGGCAGTATCCCGATGGCGAAAATTATGGCGGTGTGGACGACTTACGAATCAGCATTCTGCTGGAACGCGCCCGCCGCGACTCATGGGGTATCAATCGCGCGGAAGATTACGCGCAGTTTCAGCGGGAGTTTGCCGAACGAGTGATTGCCCTGCCGCTGTACTACCCAATTTTCACGTATGTTAATGCAGTGCGGGTGAACGGTATTCAGCTTGGCTTTATGGGAACGCCTGCGGATCGCTTCCGCAACATAGAGGACTGGTCACTCGCCAGCTAAAGCGACTTTCACAAGTGTTGTGCGACTTCATGTTCGAGAATCCGGCGTAAGTGCGCCTTGCGTTCTGCACCGCCCATCGTTTCCAGTTTGCGAACGCCCAGCGGATCAATCACCTCCCGAAGCAGACGTATTTGTTCGCTGTTCGGCGGAGGCGTCTCATGAACGTCAGGCGCAATTTCCAGTTCAAAACCCGTCTTCTTACGGATATGGTCTATTGTCGAATGCGGGTGATAACTTGTCAGCCGCATTCGACCGTCTGCCCAGTCAAATTGACCCAAGTCGCTGATCAGATAGCGTGGTCCCTGCCCGTACTTCCGCTTCGGTGAATGCCCTAACCCGCTGACAAAATCAACCTGTTCGACAAAAGTGAGCCGTGAATGACGCGGCACATACAAATATATGTGATTTGAGTAGGGGGTTACATCAGGAATACCCCCGCTGCCGGGCAGCCGCATTCGTGGGCGCTGATAATCCTGACCAAAGGCGATATTGTTTGAATTTCCATACGAATCCATCTGCGCCGGGCGAAAAAATTCCTTTGGATTAAAACCATGCAGCAGATCAAGCGCCGCTGTCACAAACCCGACGTGGATTAGTCCTCGCGTGAGCCAGAAATCCTCCACGCGGGTGATGCTCAGGGGCGACCATTCAACCCCAATGCTTTGCCCGATTGCGGAGGCAAACCCGACATTCGGTGCATGGGTGCATTTGGCGAGAATAAACCCTGCCATAACCAGCGGGGTATTGATCCCCTGTGCCAGCAACTCGCCATCCACGACCTGCCGCGCAATACACACACTGATTAACTCGTCTGTTGTGTAATCCATGGGTATCACTCCCTGTTCCGTGTTACAATCCAGCACAGTCTTATGGCGTTGGCTTTATGCGAGAGGGCTGCATGTCTGTGATAACCTACCTGAAAGCAACAGACATCTTCTATGAACTTACCCCAACCCAGCTAGAATTGATCGCCTCGATCAGCAGTGAGCATATTTACAATCGGGGCGAAATCATTTTTGAAGAGAATACCACAGGCGCAGAACTCTACGTGATCGCCCGTGGGCTGGTCGAAATTCAGGTCAACCCCGCCGTCATTGGTAAAGACGGTAAAGGCGGCGCACAAACCATTGCGACGCTTGGGCGCGGTCAGTCGTTCGGCGAAGTGGCGCTGGTGGATGAAGGGGCGCGGTCAGCACGGGCGCAGTGTGCCGAAAATGGTACGCTGGTCGTCAAAATTCCTCGTGACAAACTCATGCTCCTGTGCGACACCTATCCGCAGATGGGCTATCGGCTGATGCGAAATCTGGCTGCCGATCTCGCTATGAAAATTCGCAATACCGACTTGCAAGTTCGTGAATATTTAACCTTGATGCGCCGCGCCTAGCGAATACACCATGCCCAACCAGCCAACCCTATACTATGTTGTAATCGCCCTCGTCGCACTGCTCATCGGGCTGTCAAAAGGCGGCATTGGTCAGGTGCTTGGCGTCCTGATAACACCACTTCTGACCTTTGTTATGCCTGTCACCCAGGCAGTTGCTTTGGCGCTACCGCTGCTCATCTTCGGCGACCTATTCTCGCTATGGGCATTCTGGAAAAAATGGGACATGCGCTACATACGGCTGATGCTTCCCACTGCCGTAATCGGCATTGTCATCGGCACGTTGTTGTTGACGGTTTTGCCCGATATTGCCCTTCGCCGAATTCTCGGTATCATGACATTGCTCTATGTGGTGTATCGCCTGCTCGCGGATCGCCTTAAAGCATTGGCGTACCAGCCTCGCAACTGGCATGGTGTCGCCGCTGGTGGCGCGGCAGGGGTTGGTTCGGCTCTGGCGAATGTGGGTGCTCTGTTTTATACGGTCTATATGCTCTTGCAGCCTGTAGAGCCCGTCATCTTTGCAGGCACAGCGACGTTGTTTTTCTTCATCATCAACATTCTAAAAATACCGGGCTTTATCGTCGCAGGATTATTTGACCTAAACCTTTTCCTGCAAGTCGCGTGGCTGCTACCTTTGATCCCGATAGGCGTTTTTATCGGGCGCTGGCTGGTAAATCGTATGCCTCAGAAAGCATTTGAACAGCTCATGCTGGTGATTTTGACGCTCGCAGCACTTGTCCTAATCTTTGTTTATCCTGAGTGACAGGGTGGCTGTGTGCCTACCCTGCCTAATATTTCTACTATTCCGCCGCAACCAGTCGGATGAATTTACGCTTGCCCACCTGCAAAACGAGGGGCAACTGTTCAGCCCTGACTAAAGCAAACGTATCCGTCAATGGCTCATCATTCAGGCGGATGCCGCGCTGCTCGATCAACCGTTTCGCCTCGCCACCGCTGCTCACCATGTCAAGGCGGCGCAGCAAATCTGTCACGCGCTCCTCAGCACCGGCAAGCGTCGCTTCAGGAATATCTTCGGGAATGCCCGAACCACCGCGAAATACTTCATCCCACCGCTTTTGCGCCGCCGCTGCTGCCTCGGCGCTATGAAAGATAGTGACAATTTCGCGGGCAAGGCGCATTTTCACCTCATTCGGATGCACCGCCCCGTTTTCCAGCCCAATTTCCAATTCCTGCAACTGCGTGGGCGACCAACCGAGAATCAGTTTGTGATAGATCGGCATTGCCTTATCAGGAATGCTCATCACCTTGCCAAACATATCCCACGTCTCAGACAGCAGCGGGATATGATTGCCGAGACTCTTGCTCATCTTGATCTCGCCATCCGTACCGGGCAGGCTCTCACCCATGATGATAGCGATCTGCGGGCGCTGCCCTAAACCTTCCTGCAACTTGCGCCCCGCCACCAGAATATTGAACAGCTGATCCTGCCCGCCGACCTGTACATCTGCCTCCTGTGCCACCGCGTCATAGCCCTGCATCAAGCCATAAAACAGTTCGTGCAGGTAGATAGGCAGCCCTTCCTCAAGCCGCTTGGCAAAATTTTCACGCACGAGGAACTGCTGCACCGTGAAGTGACTGGCAAGCCGAATAATGTCGGCAAAATCCAGCGGTGAGAGCCATTCATCGTTATAGCGCACCCGCGTCAGGTTGCGATCCAGAATTTTGAAGGCTTGTTCAGCATACGTGCGGGCATTTTCCTCAACCTGTTCGCGGGTAAGCTGATCGCGCACATTGTCTTTATCCGACGGATCGCCGATTAAGCTTGTGAACGTCCCCACAAGAAACGTCACATCATGCCCCAGTTCCTGAAACTGGCGCAGCTTTCGCATGGTAATCGTGTGACCGAGATGCAAATCCGCCGTTCGCGGGTCATATCCGCAGTACACGCGCAATGGACGACCATCCCGTTCAGCCTCAGCCAGCCGTTCACGCAGTTCACGCGCCATATTCGCCTTTGTCTGCGGGTCGCCGTAAGCCGCCCCGGACATCAGAATTTCGACTTGTTCATCAATTGTCGGCATTGTCTTCAATCGTCCTTCGTTCGCCTCAAAAGTTCATCACGCAAGTATAGCAGACAGGCATTAGACACGGATCGCTCGTTTCACCTTCAAACGAATGACCACGACATCATCATTTTTCCATTCTTCAAGCAAGCGCTCCGCTGCATCCCGATCTTCATAACGATACGTGATCGCCTTCATCCAGTTATGATCCGTGTCTTCTTCAACGATAAAATCACCGCTAAAGCAGTAACCGCCGCCATCTCCTGCCTGCCCGCCGATCTGGATTGCCCCTTTGGGGTTTGCCAGCGCGTTTTTCACTTTGCGGTTATCCCTATCGGTCATGATGACCAGATCATCTCCATCTACATCAAACCACAGCGGCACGACATGGGGATAGCCGTCGTCTGTCAGAGTGGCAAGGCGGGCGATCAAGGGCTTATTGATCAGGTCACGGGCTGCGGCAGGGATCACGATTTTGCCTTTCTATCCTCTCACGGAATGCCTATAATAGCATGGTGAGCGATATGAAATCAGGGAAATTATTGTGACAAATTCGATGACCAGCGCTGAAGCGCGGCAGGCTTTTCTGGATTTCTTTGTCGAGATGGGTCATAAGGAGGTGCCTTCGTCTTCGCTTGTTCCCTCAAATGATCCAACGCTGCTGTTCACAAATGCCGGGATGGTGCAGTTCAAGGATGTGTTTCTCGGCTTGGACAAGCGCGATTATAAACGCGCTACGACCTCTCAGAAATCCATGCGTGTATCAGGTAAGCACAACGATCTGGAAAATGTCGGACCTTCGCCGCGCCATCACACCTTTTTTGAGATGCTGGGAAATTTCAGCTTCGGAGATTATTTCAAGCGAGATGCGATTCGTTTTGGCTACACCCTGCTCACACAGGTCTACAAACTCCCGGCGGATCGCCTCGCGTTCACCGTCTATCAGGACGACGATGAAGCTTATGACATCTGGGTGAATGACATCGGCGTTAATCCCCGCCGCGTTGCCCGCATGGGTGCGAAGACAAACTTCTGGCAGATGGCAGAAACGGGTCCCTGCGGACCAACCAGCGAAATTCACTGGGATAAAACGCCGGAAATGGGCGTGGATAGCATCATCGAACTCATGCAGGCGGAAGATGATCGATTCCTTGAGTTGTGGAATCTCGTCTTCATGCAGTTTAACCGCACGCAAGCTGACCCGGAGCATACAGGAAAGTATGATGTTCCCCTGCCCGCGCCCGGCGTAGATACAGGGATGGGTCTGGAACGGATTCTCAGCGTCGTGAATGGCGTGAAATCGAATTACGAAACTGATCTGTTCATGCCAATCATCGAGGCGACACAACGCCTCAGCGGGCATACCGATGAGGAACGCAACGCCAACATTGTCCCCTACCGAGTTATTGCTGATCACATTCGCGCTGCCGTATTCCTAATCGCTGATGGCGTGATGCCCGGCGCAAAAGGGCGCGATTCGGTCTGCCGCCTGGTCATTCGCCGCGCCTCACGATTCGGCGCAAAACTTGGCTTTAGCGAGCCATTTCTCGCTCAGGTCGCAGACACGGTATTTGACATCATGGGCGGGCATTACACCGATCTGGTCGAGCGCCGTGCTGCCATCAAGCACGTCATCACGCAGGAAGAACAGCGCTTCCGCCGCACGATGGATCGCGGCGTGGCTGAACTTGAGGAAATGCTCTCAGAGCTGTCCCCCGGCGGTACGCTTGATGGTAATGCCGCCTTTTACCTGAAAGCGACTCTTGGTCTGCCGATTCAGGTGACAAAGGATATTGTTGAAGAGCGCGGCTATCAGGTGGACATGGAAAGTTTTAACGCTGCCGAAGAGGATCATAGTCTCCGCAGCGGCGGCGGGCAGGCTATGGGCGAAATTGCTACAGGCGAGGAGTATAAGGCGGCACTGGCGGCGCTCAAAACCGCTGGTGCGCTGCCCGATTCTGGCGTCGCCTATGACCCCTATGGTGCGACGGAAATTCAGACAACCCTCGTCGGAATGCTGCAAAACGGGCAGCCTGTGACCAGCGCCATCGTTGGCGACAAAGTGGAACTGATCCTTGCCACAACGCCTTTCTACGTAGAGGCTGGCGGTCAGGTGAGTGATACGGGCGTGATCAGTAGCGAAGGCTGGCGGGTTGAAGTTGAAGAAATGCGCCGACCAATTGGCGGACTTATCCTCCATATCGGCGAAGTGGTCGAAGGGACGCCGCAAATCGGCGCTTCTGTAACCGCTTCGGTGGATTGTGAGCGTCGCACCGCCATCACGCGCAATCATACCGCAACACATCTGCTCCACGCGGCACTTCGCAACCATCTGGGAACGCATGTGCAGCAGCGCGGCTCACTGGTCGCGCCGGATCGCCTGCGCTTTGATTGTGCCCATGACGCCAAAGTGATTGCCGACGACCTCCGCACAATCGAACGCGAGGTCAACGATATCGTGATGGAAAATTACGCCGTCCGCCCTGTAGTTAAGTCACTCGCGGAAGCCCGCGCTGAGGGCGCAATGGCGCTGTTTGGCGAGAAATACGGCGACACCGTCCGTACTATTAACATCGTCAACGATATTGGTGAACGCTACAGTTATGAACTATGTGGCGGCGTCCATGTGCGTGAGACATCCGAAATCGGACCCTTCCTGATCATCAGCGAGGGCAGCGTGAGCGCCGGTATCCGCCGTATTGAGGCAATTACAGGCATCGGCGCGATTGAACAGATTGAACGCAATCGAATTACCTTGCATGAAATCGCCTCAACGCTTGGAACAACACCCGATACTGTCGCCGAACGGGTGCAGGACCTACAGGAAGAATTAGCCGCTTCACGCAAACAAATCACCCAGCTACAGCGCGAACTTACCCGTAAGCAGTTTGAGGGGCTGGTCTCCAATCTCGAAGCGGTTAATGGCAAGCAGGCATTGATCGCACAAATTGACAACGCCACGCCAGAGACCTTGCGCGATATGTCGGATTGGTTCCGCAACGCGGTACCCAGTGGCGTGTTGGTCTTGGGAAGCGTCGTGGATGGCAAGCCGCAGTTGGTGGTCGCTGTTACCGACGATCTGACGAAACAGGGAGTTCATGCGGGCAACCTCATTAAGCAGATCGCCGCTGTGATCGGCGGCGGCGGCGGCGGACGCCCGACAATGGCGCAGGCTGGCGGCAAAGATGCTGACAAACTGCCTGAAGCGCTTTCAACGGCGAGGCGCTTGCTGTCCGAATAGAGGATACTCACGGCTTGATAACCGTAATCAAGCCCTGCCCGCCTTATGGAAAACACGCCCGAATTCATTCAGCTTGAAAATGACGACGATTCGATCACCGTTCGGGATCGGCTGCGCTTTCTGCGCGGCAAACGGGTAGCATTAGTCTGGCCCGACAAAGGCACAACGCTCACGCGCAAGCTCGATCTCGTCTTGATCCAGCGGGAGGCAATGCGAAATAATATCCGCCTCGCGCTAGTCACCCACGATGAACGGATCATCCATAACGCTGCCGATCTCAATCTGAGTGCGTTTGAGACGGTGAGCGCCAGCCGCCGCAAGCGTTGGAAGCGTGGGCGATCACGGGCGTTTGTCAACCGATCACAGCGCCCTCTGAACGCGCCGTTGGCGGATGACCTGATGCCCTATGCCAGCCGTGTTCGTGGGGAGGAATTCAATACCCCCCATGCAAGGGCTGTCCGCCTAATCTCGCGGATTGCGCTGATTGGCATCCTGCTTGCGGTTATTCTCGCGGCGCTGTATGTCGTCCTGCCAAGCGCTCAGATTCGGCTCACGCCTGCCCGTCAGGTTTTACAGGCGCAAGCCATCATCAACGCAGATCCCGCACTTCCGCAGAATTCGCTTGATGTGGAAAATGGCATTATGCCGGCGATTACGTATCGCGCTGAAATTGAGGAGCGCGGGACAATCCCCACGACTGGCATACAGGCACTTAGCAGTACATCCGCCGTTGGCACAGCGACGTTTATCAACCTTACCAACAGCGCCGTAGACGTACCAGCAGGCGCACTCGTCAGCACCAGCGCAGGGACACCGATAGTCTTTCGCACCACACAGGATGTCACCGTTCCGGCGGGGATAGGCGAACAAATTGAAGCGCCAATCGAAGCGGTAACTGAATCGGCAGGCGAAATCGGGAATGTCGAAACGGGTTTGATCAACGTCGTCATTGGTCCGCTTGCCGACCAGGTAGATGCGCGGAATTTCGCCCCCACCTACGGCGGCGAGAGTCGTTCGATTCGGCTGGTGACGCAGGCGGATTACGACGCACTGATAGCGACATTACGCCAGCAGCTTCAGGATCGCGCCTATCGTGAACTCGCGCCGCTGGCGGCGGAAGGTCAGTTCATCATCCCTGAGGCGATCCGCATCAGCGAAGAACGCAGCGACTGGCAAACATTTGATCACGCAGTTGGGGATATTGCCGATAACGTCACCCTGACGATGCGGGCAGTCGTAGCAGTCACGGCAGTAGATGAGGAACTTGCACAGCAAATTGCCTACGCCCGTCTCGGTAGTCTGGTACCCACCGGGCGAGTCATTTTGCCTGAATCGCTGGTCTATTCACGCGGAGATATTCTAAGCATTGCGCCAAGTGGTTCAGTGGTCTTTGAGATGACCGCTAACAGCGAGGTTCAATCGCAGGTTGATGATGCCCTCGTGCAGAATCAGCTCGCCGGGCAAACAGTGGATGAAGCCTTGACTTATCTTGAGAGCGCTCTTGATTTGCAGCCGGGAACGCAGGCAGAGCTGATCACCTCCCCCTCATGGCTGGAGCGAATGCCGCTGCTGCCGATGCGAATTTTCATCGAACGCGAAAATGCCCCTGGAAATGGCGCATGATCGGGCGTTTGATGGGCGTTGATCACGGTTTGAAGCGCATTGGGCTTGCCGTCAGTGATGCAGCAGGATTAACTGCACGGGAACTGGCGATCATCGAGCGAAAATCAAAGCGGGAAGACTTTGCCAGGATCGAGCATTTTGCGGCGGATCAGAAAGTGGTCGCCTTCATCGTCGGCTTGCCAACCAACCTTGATGCCGCGCCAGATACGCCGACCCATACGCACAAAGTATTAAACTGGGTCGAATACTTTCGTACAACAACGGCGCTGCCGATTGTCCTGTGGGATGAACAGATGTCCAGCCATGATGCGCTTGCGCTCGCCCGTCAGAAACGCCGCCCATACTCCGCGCCGCTTGACGATCTCGCCGCCCGTATCATCTTGCAAAGCTATCTGGATGCTATCCGCGATGGCATGATCCCGTTACCCGATTTTGTTCAGGAGCAGGAATGAGCCGCCTCATACGGATACTCATCGTCATCATCGCCGCGCTTGGCGCGTGTGTTATTCTCTGTGGCGTGTCCCTGTTCCTGATCAGCGGTGGCGATCCGGTTAATTATCTCCGTACTGCCTACCTGCGCCTGACACTTGCCGGGCGGCAGGCGGACATCAACCGAAGTATGAGTGCCGATGAAACGCCGATACGTTTTAATGTGTCATCCGGCGATACACCGCGTCTTATCGCCCAGAACTTATTTAATCAGGGATTGATACGCGACCCCTCATTGTTTGTGGATTACGTCCGAATCAACGACTACGATACACAGCTTGAGGCAGGGGTCTACTTCCTCAGCCAGTCGCAAACCCTTGCGGAAATCGCAACCGCGCTGACCGACTCGCGCAGCAGTCAGTTTCCGTTTCGCATTCTCGAAGGCTGGCGTATGGAAGAAGTAGCAGAGGCGATAGACAACAATCCGTATTTTGGATTCAGTGGACACGATTTTCTTGCTGTTGTTGGTGTAGGCTCATCGCCTGATCCTGACTTTGCGGCATTTGTTGGTCTTCCTATCGGATCGTCGCTTGAAGGATTTCTCTTTCCAAATACCTACCAATTGCCCGCACAGGTGACGCCGGAAATGCTGCGTGACTTCCTCACCGATGAATTTATGCTGCAAGTCGGTACAGAGCTACAGGCGGACGCGCTCGCTCAGGGGTTGAGCCTGCATGATGTGGTCACACTGGCTTCGATTGTGCAGCGTGAAGCGGTTCATGACGATGAAAGCCCGTTGATCGCCAGCGCCTATCGCAATCGTATGGACATTGGTATGAAGCTGGATGCCGACCCCACCGTGCAGTATCCGTTAGGCATATCGGGAAACTGGTGGCCCCAAATCACACAGGCGGATTACGTGAATACGATTTCGCCGTTCAACACGTATCTCAATATTGGCTTACCACCAGCCCCGATTGCCAATCCGGGACTGGCGGCGATCAGTGGCGTGATTTATCCGCAAACATCCCCGTATATTTACTTTCGCGCTCGCTGTGATGGCAGCGGTTACCATGTATTTGCCGAAACATTTGAGGAACATGTCGGCAACGAATGTTAGCGACTGCGGATCAAATCGTAAAATAACGGCAGGCGTTCGACCCCTGCATTGCTATATTCAAAGGCGCTTTCCAGCAGAACGCGGCTTGAAACAAGCTTTCCTTCGTCATTGGCGTGAATTTCACCGATTACCTGCCCTATCTCAACAGTATCGCCAACTTTGACGAATACCTTGACGCCCGCCGCCAGATCGAGGGCGTCCGTCTTCTTTTCCCTGCCTGCGCCGAGTTCAAATGCCGCTTTTGCTACAACTAAGGCATCCACACTGGCGATCACCCCCGCTTGCGGCGCTTTTACTGTTTCTATGATCCGCGCCCTTGGCAGCAGCGAAGGGTCATCTACCATCGTGACATCCCCACTCTGCGCTTCAATCATCAAACGGAACTTGGCAAATGCCGCACCGTTCGCAAGCTGCTTTTTCAGCAGCGCCTCGGTTTCCGCTTCGTCCTGCCAGCGCTGCCCACGCCCTGCCAGTCGCAGCATTTCACGCGCAATAAGAACACAGTGATCATGAAAATCCTGCGGTCCTTCACCATGCAAGGTTACAATCGCTTCTGCAACTTCCAGCGCATTCCCTATCGCCTCTCCAAGTGGTTGATTCATATCCGAGATGATCGCGGTCACGTCACGTTCGGCGTCCTGACCAATCCCGACCATAATCTGCGCCAACTCTTGCGCCTGTTGGAGTGTCTCCATAAATGCGCCGCGCCCGGTTTTCACATCCAGAACGATACCATTGGCACCCGCCGCAATCTTCTTGCTCATGATGCTGCTGGCAATCAACGGCTGGCATGAAACCGTCGCGGTCACATCACGCAGCGCGTACAGCTTTCCATCAGCGGGAGCGAGCGAAGCGGACTGCCCTGCCAGGACAATCCCGTTCAATTGCGTCAGTCGTCGAAATTCTTCACCGCTGAGGTTCACGTTATAGCCAGCAATCGCCTCCAGTTTGTCAATCGTGCCACCCGAATATCCAAGACCGCGCCCACTCATCTTGGCAACTGGCACACCACACGAGGCGACCAGCGGCAGTACAACGAGCGAGGTTTTATCGCCTACCCCACCCGATGAATGTTTATCCACTGAGTACTCGATTATTTCGCTGAGATCAAGGACATCCCCTGACGCTGCCATTGCCAGTGTCAGGTCACTGGTTTCACGACGGGTCATGCCACGCAAATAGACCGCCATCAGCCACGCCGCCGCTTGATAATCCGTAACTTCCCCTTGCACAAAACCCTGCACAAAGAAGCGGAGTTCTTCACGGCTCAAAACTTCGCCGTCCCGCTTTTTGGCGATAATGTCAACTGCCCTCATGTCAATATCTCCCGAAAGATCGGCATAACGAATAAGTTCGCACAATTCTTGCATTGCTAAATGCAAACTTTTTGTAAAAAATGATGGGGTATCTCCCATATCCAGTACAATGTGCGAACATTATAGCGTGAACACTCAGGACGGAGCTTAGTCGTATGAAGAACAAACGAAACCAACTCCTCATTATTGTTGGAGTGGTTGCAGTTGTCGCGCTGATATTTATTGTAGTCATAGCGAATTCGGGTCAATCAACAACCTATAGTACCGATTACGCCACTCTACCTCAGTCACGAACGGAAGATGGCGCATATGTGCTTGGCAACCCCGATGCGCCAATTACGGTTGTCGAGTTTGCGGATTGGGCTTGCCCGCACTGTCAGGAATATCGCTCGACAATTGAGCGCTTTATTGCCGAGTACGTTGCCACTGGACTTGCCAAATTTGAATTTCGCGTTTTCCCGACGGCAGGCGGAAACCTTACGGTGTTTGCCGGGCAAATGGCAGACTGCGCCGAAAATCAGCAGGAAGGCTCGTTCTGGAGAGCTTATCCCATCCTGTACAGACTCGCGGAAACCGGACAATATTCGGAAGACTTAGGGCGTGACCTTGCCAGCCAGCTTGGAGTGAATTACAGCGAAATGCTCACATGCGGCAGTGAAGAATCAAACCGCGTCAGCGCAGATATTGCCTTTGGTCAGGCGCGTGGCGTGAGCGGCACACCCTCTGTCATGGTACGTATTAATGACGGTGATGCCCAATGGTTCACTCCAAGCGGTCTAAGCGCCAACGCGGAAAATCGGCAGTTACCAACATTTGACATGCTTGCTGCTCTCGTCAATAGTGCTTCCTAACTTCGGTTAACTTGGACCAATGCGTCCGCGAGGGCAGACTACCCTTCAGGTCGTGGTAGACGCGGTAATTTTTACGCTGCAAGACCGCGATCTGAAGGTTTGCCTCGTTCAACAGTCTTCATCTCCAGCCTCGCCTCAATGGGGGCTTCCCGGTGATATGCTGTCTGACGGCGAATTACTCGATAGAGCTGCCTTACGCCTCATTCATTCTACGCTCTCTGTCCGCGACGTATATCTGCAACAGCTTTACACGTTCGATGCTCATGATCGCGCCGCGCATACCCGCGCCGTCAGTGTGGCTTACTTTGCCCTGATTTCTGCCGATAAACTTGCCCGAACGCCATCCCGTGATGAAGCGGCGTGGCACAGCGTCTACCGCTTGCCGCCCCTGATGTATGATCACAGCGAAATTCTGGACTACGCACTAACGCGGCTTCGCTACAAAATTGAGTATTCAGCCGTCGCGTTTGAACTCCTTCCGCAGGAATTCACGCTGCGTGAACTTCAGGACGCCTACATGATCATCCTCAATGATTTCAAGCTGGATAAGGCGAACTTCCGCAAGAAAATCAGGGATGCGAATATCCTTGAAGAAATTAGCGGTTATCGGGAAACTGGCGGAAGACCTGCGCGGCTATACCAATTTCGACAGGATGCACAACTGGAAACCAAAGCACGACGATTTTTTCCTTAACGTTGCTTCGGTCAAATGTTAAATTAGCATCTCATTCTCATAGGTTATACTGAACATTACCTATTCCAAACCATTCGTAAACGAAAATAAGGGCGTATGAGAACCGTCTTCTGGCATCAAAATCACATTCGCATGATCGATCAGCGCCGCATTCCGTGGGAACTGGCATTGGTAGACTTGTATGATTTTCACGCCGTCGCTGAAGCTATTCAGAATATGACGGTGCGCGGTGCGCCGGCGATAGGCGCAACCGCCGCGTTCGGAATGGCGCTCGCCGCACAAAACAGCACAGCTGCGACTATTGAAGCACTTTGCGTTGATTTGATTGAAGCCGCCTCGGTGTTGAAAGCCGCACGCCCTACAGCGGTCAATCTGGCGTGGGGAGTCGACAGGGTGCTAGGCGTTAACGGCAAGCCCGATTTGAACACGCCTGAATTACTGCGAGCGGCGATGCTAAACGAAGCACAGACGATTGCCGATGAGGATGTGGCTATCAATCAGCGCATGGGGAGAATTGGTTCAACCCTCATCAACGATGGTGATACCATTTTGCACCACTGCAACACGGGGGCGCTCGCCGCTGTGGATTACGGAACTGCGCTCGGCGTTATTCGCGCTGCACATGAACAGGGAAAACAATTTCATGTCCTACTCGATGAGACCCGTCCACGCCTGCAAGGAGCGCGTCTCAGCGCATGGGAACTTGAGCAGCTTGGCGTCTCCTACGACATTATTCCCGATACGGCGGCTGGTTTTTATATGCGGCGTGGAGAAATCAAGCTGGTCTTGGTCGGTGCGGATCGCATCGCCGCGAACGGGGATTTCGCTAATAAGATCGGCACGTATCAAATCGCAGTGCTGGCAAAGGAAAACGATATTCCCTTTTACACCGTCGCGCCGACATCAACGATTGACTTGGCGCTTGAAAGTGGGGATGACATCCCGATTGAGGAGCGCGACAAAAGTGAGGTCATCGCCCCGTTTGGCAACGCGATTGTGCCGTCACATTTCCGCGCCCGCAACCCCGCCTTTGATGTCACGCCGTACCGTTATCTTACAGGTATCGTCACAGAAAATGGAATTGCCCATCCTGCCTTTGACGAATCCCTGAGACACACTGTAACGCGAGAGCGAGTCTAGCCTATGCTTCGGGCGTATCCAGCCAGCGAGCGAGCGCATCACCTGTCGGACGTGCAGCGCCCTCCTGATAACGATAAATCATAACGTAATCGGGGTAATCCGAGTCGATTCGGGACTGCCATTCGGCGATGCTGAACAGTTGCAGTTGTTCGCGGATTCGTGCCGTCGTCAGCACGAACGGAAGTCGCTCATATAGCGCGTGGACTCGCGCTTCATCCATCATCAGTCCCGCCCGCCGCGCCAGCATCCCCATCGCGCTTTGCAACCGTTTTGCATCAGGAGCGCCGCGCACTGACCAGATTAGGCGTGGCGGCGAGACCGTTTCCAGCAGCGGCGCAATCGTCAGTGGCTCATCTGACCGCACTTCATCCAGAACAAGGCAGGCGGGCATATCATTCAGCGCTGTGCCGATCTGTTCACCAAAAGTCCGCCTTGGCAAATCATTACCATTCCATTCGGCTCGGTAGTGCGTCATTGGTGAGGGAAGTCGCATTTCCCCTGCCCGTTCGACGACAACAACCTGTTCAGGGTCTGGCAGCAGCGGCAGGAGGGCGTTCAAAAGCGTGGTCTTTCCGCACTCGCTGTCGCCTACAATCGTTATGCCGTAGCGTGACTGAACGATTTGCCTGATGAGCACCGCCGCTTCAGCCGTCATATACCCGTCATCAATCAGGTCATCCAGTGTCAGGGCTTGCGCGGGGTGCAGGCGCATATCGACCGCCAGCACTGTCGTAAATGGCGGCGCGACAATGCTCAACGAGATGGGTCTGCTGCCAATGGTCAAGCCCGTTTCAACAATGCCCATCTCTTCACTGTACAGAACGCCCGCGTCGCCCAGCAATCGCATTAGCACCCGTTTGACATGTGGCAAGTCATCAAACATCGCGCCCATTGGCACAAGGTCGCCGTGTCCATAGCGCACCGCCACCCCAGTAGAACCGCGCAGTGAAATTGTCGTGATCTTTGGATCGGCGAACAAAGTATCCAGCGGTCCATAGCCAAAAACTTCGCTGTACACGCGCTGAACGATCTGCGCTTTTTCATCCTCACTCACCTGCACACTTTCAACCGCAAGTACATATCCCATTGAGTCGAGGATCAATTGATAACGCTGTGCCGCCGTATGCGCTTCACGCAAAGCAGGGGAGCCACCGCTGTGTTCAAGATTGAACTGTTCGAGGGTACGTTCAACCAGCGCGGCAATAGAGAAAAAGCGGGTTCCCCGCCTGCCGCCGATCAATTTAGGCAAGCGAGGGTCGTGGATTGCTTCGTCGTGTTTGCTGTCGCTCATCTGTCTATCCCGCAAATTGGTTGTTCAGCGAGGATGCCGTTTCGCATCTACAAACGGACTAGCCGCCTGTGATATACTCTCGCCCGTTTACTCATCAATTAACTGATCCGTTTTCAAGTCGCGGAGCGTCAATGAATATCATTGTAACGGGTTCTATCGCATACGACTACCTGATGCGTTTTCCCGGTCGTTTTACCGAGAGCTTCGTTGAAGAAAATCTCAAGCGCGTCAGCCTGAGTTTTCTTGTCGAGGATATGACGAAGCATTGGGGCGGCATCGGCGCGAACATCTCATTCACCCTCGCCCTGCTTGGCTTGCGCCCCTATCTGTTTGGCACTGTGGGGCGTGATTTTGGCGACTACCGCCGCTGGCTCGAATCCGTTGGCGTGGATACCAGTACCGTTCGCCAGATCGAAGATGTCTTTTGTGCGTCATTCTTCGCCAATACTGACCTCGACAACAACCAGATCGCCTCGTTTTACAGTGGCGCAATGGCTTACGCCAGAAATTACTCAATCGCGGACGTCTATTCGGGTATTCCCGATATGGTGATCATTTCACCCAACGATCCAGTCGCTATGAAAAATTATGCCAGTGAATGTCGCCAGCGTGGGATACGTTTTATTAGTGACCCCAGCCAGCAAATCCCGCGATTCAACGGCGATGACCTCACTGATGTGATTGACGGCGCATACGCTCTGATCGTCAATGACTACGAAGCCAGTATGATCTGTGAAAAGATGGGCATTTCGCTGTCTCAGCTTGGTGAACGGGTTCAAGTCCTGATCGTCACACATGGGGCAGATGGTTCGCGGATATATACTAACGGCAGCATTACCGAGATACCGATTGTTCCTCCCACAGTGATCAAAGACCCCACGGGCGTGGGGGATGCTTACCGTGCAGGTTTACTTTTCGGATTAGCCAATCATATTCCCCTGCAACTGTGCGGTGAGCTGGGCGCGTTAGCGGCGACCTATGTTCTGGAACAGGTCGGTACACAGAGCCACCGCTTCACACTGCCTGAATTCATCGCCCGTTTTCGTCAGCATTTCAATGATCAAGGCATACTGGACAGCCTGCTCACAATGGAAAAAGCGTAAACTTTCCCCTATGCTAGTATCGCGGTGGTGACCACTTTCAAATCAGCGTCGCAAGCATGTCATACAGGAGACTACATGACCCTCAATCACGAATATGATGTCAAAAGCCTCGATCTCGCCACTGGTGGGCGGTATCGCATTGAATGGGCGGAACACGAGATGCCCGTTCTGCGTGCTATCCGTGAACGTTTCAAGCAGGAAAAGCCGCTGGCAGGGCTGCGCGTGTCGGCATGTCTGCATGTGACGACGGAAACCGCCAATCTCATGCACACTTTGCAGGAAGGCGGCGCGGAAATCGTCCTGTGCGCCTCTAATCCGCTGTCCACGCAGGATGACGTCGCTGCGTCGCTTGTCTCGGATTTTGAAATCCCCGTCTATGCTATCAAGGGCGAAGACAACAACACGTATTATGATCATATTCGTGCCGCGCTCGATCATCAGCCGCATATCACGATGGACGATGGCGCTGATCTGGTTGGGACGATCCACAAGAGCCGCCGCGAACTGCTCGAACACATTATCGGCGGTACGGAAGAAACCACCACAGGCGTCATTCGACTTCGCGCAATGGCAAAAGACGGCGCTCTCGCTTTTCCCGTCGTTGCCGTGAATGATAGCAATACCAAGCACCTGTTCGATAATCGCTACGGCACGGGGCAAAGTACGCTGGATGGCATTATCCGTGCGACTAATTACCTGCTGGCAGGGCGTAGCGTCGTCGTCGCGGGATACGGCTGGTGCAGCCGCGGTATCGCGGATCGGGCGCGTGGTTTAGGCGCAAATGTCATCGTAACGGAAATTGACTCTCTCCGTGCGCTGGAAGCCGTCATGGATGGTTTTCGTGTCATGCCGATGAGCGAAGCTGCACCCATTGGCGACATCTTCGTCACGGCAACTGGCGACATCAATGTGCTGGATACCCATCACTTTGAAGCGATGAAGCCCGGCGCAATCATGGCGAATTCCGGTCACTTCAACGTCGAAATCAATCTCAAGGGACTGGAAGGCATGAGCGAAGGTGAACCCAAGCTGGTGCGCCCGTTTGTTGAAGAATATCGCCTCAAGGGGAAACCGCTGTATGTGTTAGGAGAAGGTCGCCTGATCAATCTGGCGGCAGCAGAAGGTCATCCAGCCAGTGTTATGGATATGAGTTTCGCCAATCAGGCACTCGCCGCTGAATACATGGTCAAGCATCACAGCGAGCTAACGCCGAATGTTTACACCATTCCCGAAGCCGTGGATATGGAAATTGCTCGCTTGAAGTTGGAAACGATGGGCGTCAAAATTGACACGCTCACCGCTGAACAGTCACATTACCTCAATCAGTGGGAAGAAGGTACGTGATTTCACCCGCGTTTGCGGAAAGGGAAAGCATCATGACACGAATTTTATCCAAGCTGTTCGTTTTGCTCGCGCTCGTCCTGCTCATTGCCGTCCCGGTTTTTGCACAGGTGAGCGAGGATACCGCCATTCTGCGCTTCGTTAACGTCATTCCGGGCGCAGCCTCATTAGATGTCTATGTAGATGGCTTGCTCAGTGTAAGCGATCTGCAATTTGGCACGAACAGCCTGTATATTCCGGTCAGCGTTGGCGATCATACGGTGACTGTAACCCAAAGCGGCGTGACAACCTCGCTCTGGCAGCAGGATGTAACTGCCAATCCAAACGCAGCCCTCACGCTGATTGCTTCGTCTACCGATCCACTGGGTTTTCAGGTTTTTCAGGATGATCTGAACCCACTGCCGCTAGGTAAAGCCCGCCTGACCGCCATTCACGCGATTGCCACCGGTCCAACAGTGGATGTCACACTGGCGGATGGACGCGCCGTGATTCCCAGTTTGCAATATAACCTGCCCTATGGAACGCTTGACGTGCCAGCCGCGACCTATGAAGTCGCTGTCGTTCCAGAAGGCGACACGATTGAGAACGCCCTGATTCCTGTCACAGCATTAAATCTGAACAGCAGCACGTCCTACATTGTCCTCGCCTACGGCACACCTGCCGAACCTGAAGTACTGCTGCTTTCTGCCCCGGTACTCCCGGAAGGTGGCGAGGAATTTTCCGGCAGCGTCGTTCGTTTCGTTCATGGGTCTGCTGACTCGCCTGCGGTTGACCTGTACGCGAACGACACCATCATCGCGCCATCAATCGCCTTTGGCAGCGCGACGGATTATATCGCCTTGCCACAGGGCGATTATGATATTACCGTGCGCTTACCCGGCGAGAGCGATGATTTACTCGCTGAAACGGTCGCCGTCGGTAGTGGCGAGTTTGTCACCGCAGCGATTCTCGGCAGTGAGGATGAACTTCGTGTCCAAACATTCGTTGACGATGTGAGCGACATTGCCCCGCAGCAGGCAGCGTTTAGCCTGACCAATACCCTGGAAGACGAAGCAGTTACAGCAGCGCTGCCGGGTGATTCAAGCGTTGAAGCAGCTGCTGGTGAAACTGTGATCGCTGTTGTTGCGCCCTCCCCTGACGCTATTGTGGTTACGGCGGGAGATAGTGAAGCCTCGGTAGGACAATCCGGTGGTATTTACGGTGGGGTCTTCTACAGTGCGCTGGCAGTACCATCTGACGATGGGGCAGCTATCGTTGTACTTGCACCCGTCAGCATTGATATGAGTATCGAAAGCGCTCCGGGCAACAGCACTATCAGCACTGAACCGGTTGCCCTCGAACCAACAACCGCGCCCACTGAAGTTGCCGCAGCCCCAACTGAAGCACCTGCGCCAACGGTTGCCGGTGATGTCACATCAGCAACCGTTACGCCAGAAGCACCCATCGCCACCGCTGCACCCGCCAGCAATCCCAATCAAATCACTGCACGCGTCCTCACGGACGCCGGCGTGAACGTACATTTACGCGAGTACCCGTCAAGCCAGGCGCTTTCACTCACGCTCATCCCTTCGGGAACGATTCTGGTTGTGAATGGGCGACCCGGCGCACCGACTTTCCCGCCAGATACCACTATGACGCCAAATCCAGAAGCAACAGAATTTGTTGATCCAGCGACACTGTTGGCGGAAGACGAAGACCTTGATCCGGGGACGACATGGCTGTTTGTGACCTATACGCCACCAACAGGTGAAGGAAACTTCACGGGTTGGGTTAATTCGCTGTATCTTGCGGTGACTAATTCAGCGGGTCAGCCCGTCGCGCTGGCAAGCCTGCCCACCGTGCCAATCAATCAACCCGGGCAGGTAAATTCGTCATTTGTGCCGTCGCCTCTGCCAACGGAACAGTTTGAAGATCAGATTGTCGCTACGGTGGATCAGCTTGCGCCAGGTGCAAATCTGCACTTACGCCGCTTCCCATCCACCAGTGCCGAATCGCTGGCGCTGATCCCATCAGGGACGCAGGTACCGGTCACAGGTCGTACTGATACAGGCGAATGGTATCAGGTTGAATACAACGGCATCACGGGCTGGATTTCGTCCGTGTATGTATCGCTGTCTTTCAACGGCGCTGCCTACGATCCAACTGCCATGCCTGTTCTTTCGACGCCGACACCCACATCTTCACCGACGCCAACGGCAGCGCCGTAAGTTTCGCGCATCCTTTCATGCACAGGTCCTGTGAGAGAAATCCCGCAGGACTTGTGTTTTATCAGGGAATATCAAGGAGACGTAAGGGATGGCGAAAAGCGCCCTTATCACAGGTATCACCGGGCAGGATGGCTCGTATTTGGCTGAGCTGCTGCTTTCCAAAGGCTATGAAGTCTTCGGTTTGGTGCGGCGTTCCAGTATGTATAACTTTGAGCGCATCAAGCATATTCAGGAAAATATCAACCTCATCACTGGCGACATGAGCGACCAGACGAGTCTGATTCAGGCGCTCATGACCGCCCGACCCGACGAAGTTTACAACCTTGCCGCCCAGAGTTTTGTGCAGACCTCTTGGCCCCAGGCGGTTTTTACAGGCGATGTGACCGCGCTCGGCGTGACACGCATTCTCGATGCGATCCGTACAGTCAATGCGGATATTCGCTTTTATCAAGCGTCCAGCAGTGAGATGTTTGGCAAGGTTCAGGAAGTACCGCAGCGCGAATCTACGCCCTTTTATCCACGCAGTCCCTATGGTGTCGCCAAAGTCTATGGACACTGGATCACGGTCAACTATCGTGAAAGCTACAACATGCACGCCACCAGCGGCATCCTCTTCAATCATGAATCGCCGCGGCGCGGTCTGGAATTTGTCACGCGCAAAGTGACATATCACGCCGCAAAAATTAAACTTGGGTTGGCGAAAGAACTGCGGATCGGCAATCTCGACTCGCAACGCGATTGGGGGTTCGCGGGCGATTATGTCGAAGCCATGTGGATGATGCTCCAGCAAGAGACGCCGGATGATTATGTGGTCGCTACAGGGCAAACACACTCCGTACAACGCTTGATTGAAGTCGCGTTCAATTGTGTTGGTCTCGATTGGCAGCAGTACACTGTGCAGGATGAAAAGTTCATGCGTCCTGCCGAGGTAGACCTGCTCATTGGTGATCCGTCCAAAGCGAAAGCTGAATTAGGCTGGTCCCCCAAAGTGAGCTTTGAACAGCTTGTCGAAATGATGGTCGAAGAAGACCTGAAACGGCTGAAGCTGGAACACCGGTAGATTGACTGTGGCGCTGGTAGATACGCACTGCCATCTCAATTTCAATGTGTTCGATGATGATCGCCTTGACGTGATTCGCCGTGCAGATGAAAATACGGTTACACAGATGATCATCCCGGCAACCGATCTGCAAACCAGTGGCGAAGCACTTGGTCTTGCTCAAATACATCAGGGGATTTTCGCCGCCGTTGGTGTTCATCCCAACAGCACTGCCGATTTTGGCGCAGAGCATCTAGCTGAGATCGAGGCACTCGCACAAAGCCCAAAAGTTGTTGCCATCGGTGAAATTGGCATTGATTACTACTGGGACAAAAGCTCAAAAGCACAGCAGCGCATCGCTTTTGAAGCGCAATTGTCGTTAGCGGCACAACTCGAACTGCCTGTTATCATTCACAACCGTGACGCCAGCGAGGATGTGCTGGCAATTCTGGAATCGTGGGTCAGCACAATACCCGACTCATTGAAAAATCGTCCTGGCGTACTTCATTCGTTTTCGGCATCAGAAGCGATTGCAGAGCGTGCTCTCGCCGCAGGATTCTATCTCGGCATTACGGGACCGGTCACGTACAAAAATGCCGACAGCTTACGCCATATCGCGGCAAGTATCCCTATGGAACGATTACTGATCGAAACGGACAGTCCGTTTCTGACCCCTGTACCATATCGCGGCAAGCGTAATGAGTCTGCCTATGTGCGTCTTGTGGCGGAGCGCATTGCGACGCTGCGGCAGATTCCGTACCACGATTTCGCGGCGCAAACGACAAAAAACGCCGAAGATTTGTTCAGGTTGTCCACAACATGAAAGCGAGGGGTTGCTTTCCCCTCGCTTTCATGTTGTGGAC
>Ga0224722_1000151_pt1 | contig 39092 bp, 30 predicted proteins | sample Balambano_FR1_Me_FD_161646 | JGI IMG/M metagenome (GOLD analysis project Ga0224722, IMG submission 161646) | Freshwater sediment microbial communities from Lake Towuti, South Sulawesi, Indonesia - Balambano_FR1_MetaG | ecosystem: Environmental > Aquatic > Freshwater > Lake > Sediment | place...
GGGAAGAGGCTGACCAGATCGCGATCGCAGAAGGTGAACACCGTATCCAGGTGCATCGCCGCCCGCAGTTTCGGCATGCCCGCGACGATGACTCGTTCTGCCCCTCCTTTAGCAAATAGGGCGGCGGCAACTTGCGTAATGGCTTGCCGGGAAGTGCGTTCGCTCATGCCAATGAGGACAACTCCATTTCCGATCGGCATCACATCTCCGCCTTCAAACGTGGCCGAGCCCCAATGCTGCGTTGGGTCGCCCCACCAGATTTCAAACTTTGCCTGGGTAAAGCTGGGATGGAACTTGTAAATCGCGGCAGCGAGGACGGTTTCTTCATGGCGAGCAGGCCAATAAAGCGGATTCAGGGTCACGCCTCCATAAATCCAGCAGGTGGTGTCGCGGGTGAAAATGGTGTTGGGCAAGGGGGGAAGTAAGTATCCTGTAATGCCACTCGCTTCTTGGGCAATTCGAAGAAAGTCGCCACCTGCTTCCGCCGGAATATCATAGACGGCAAGCCCGCCGATCAAATATTCTGCAAGCTGTTGTGAACTTAAGCTTTCCAAAAATCCGCGCACCTCTTCCACCAGCCCCAACCCCACCTCATTCGGCGTGATTTGCTGATCTAAGATCCATTTTTTCGCTTCTGGAATGTCCAGGGTTTCGGTCAGCATGTCGTGCAGTTCGATGACTTCGATGCCGCGATCGCGCATTTTTGAGACGAAATCAAAGTGGTCTCGCTTGGCCATCTCCACCCACAGCACATCATCAAACAAGAGATCATCGCAGTTGGTGGGAGTTAACCGAGAATGGGCTAACCCTGGTGAACAAACCATCACTTTGCGAAGTTTGCCCACTTCAGAATGTACACCATAGGACATAGCAGTTTGACGAGTAACAGGATTCGTTGCGACAGTCATAATTGCTCCACTGATTTGATTTCATAGCGCCAAAATTTTTGATTGCCAAGCGCTCCAACAGTGTTCTAGAAAATGATGCCATTCAAGGAAAAAAGGCTTCTAAATCGATCGGGGCAGGGGCAGGTTGAGTTGTCATGGAGAAAAATTTTGCTCATACAAGTTGAACACCATTGTCAGCAAAATTGCTGAAGTGATCTTAATTGCGGCAGGTGCTTGCATTCAAAAGATATACCGCACGTAGATACTTCAAACGATAGATGAAAAATATAGGAATCTGATATGACGTGAAGACTCTACACACTTTGTTGAGAAGAGTGATTTAGAAAGAGTGGACGAAGCGCTTCAAATGTTGACTCTCCAGTTCCAAGACTCGACGGGCAAATTTGGGATCGTGATCCAGCAGATCATCAAACGCATCGACAGGAATGGCTAGAATTCGAGTTTGGTCACTCTGAGCTACAATCGTGTTTTCGATCGCACTACGGGTCAGGACTTCTAACTCATCCAGTAATTGTTCTGGGTGAAAGCGTTCCACTCGCACCTGTCCATCAGCCAGGGGATAGCGAATTTCGGCGTGCCCTTCCAGCAGGAGCAACAACTCGCGACAAGTATCGCCCGCTTCGGTAATGCTGCCGCCGCTGGAGTAGGTCCTTATTTCTGCGCGATCGCTCAATTTCATCAATGTTTCCGGTTGCACATCCTGGAAGAATTCACAAGTGGCCAGGTAAACCAGTTTCTCCAGCTGGGGAAAAGTCGATAGCTGAAGATTTGCCGGTTGAGTCAGCAGTCGTTTGGCGCTTTCCTGGACAAATTGTGATGGACTGGTTTGAAGTGCCTGGGCGGCGATTTGTCCCCGTTCTGGGTCAAATTGAGCGGTGAGAAATAAAGCGGCAGCCTGGATGAGCGCATTTTGGGCATGGATTAAAATCTCTAAACGACTGAGAACATCGGCGGTAGACAACTTTAACGGTGGTAAAAATGTGGCTTCTTCGACTTGAGTAAATACTTGTAATATGTCTGGTGATAACTGATTTTGCCAAGTGCTTTGGTAAGCCTGTTGCGCCACAAGATGGGGCGCAAGTTGCTGCACCGATTGCGCCAGTTCCATTGATTTATTGTCTTGCGGAAGTGTGGCTAGCGTCGCAAAAATAGATTGCACAATTAGTTCTTGTTTCCGCCGCAGACTAGTTTGCAGTAGTTTGATCACAGCTGGGTCACCAGCTAAACCAGGTTGATGCAAGGCCCGATCGCACTCTGCCCATGCCGCTAACCGCGATCGCCAAAAGTCAACTTTCTGGAAGGCACTGGCATTTGGCGTTAGGCCACTCAAAATCCAGTCTTCTTCTTGAGCGGAGATCGAATACTCTCGCCGCAGCGATCGAATCACTTCAGAGTCTTGCGGCGATGGCTCGAAAGTGGTCAAATCCAATTGCCGCTGTTGCAATAGCATTAATCGTTCCAACGACTTCTGGTAGCCATTTAAGCGAATCTGATTTTCCAGCGATCGTTGGCGGTTGGGGTTGAGCAATTCTGGGTCTTCAATTCCCAATTCCTCCAATACTTCCCGGTGTTCATCATCTGAAATGTCCAACTCCTGTCGCATTTGTTGCAACACTTCCAAACTGCTGGAGTAATTTACGTACCCCTCTGCCAGTGCTTCCCGCACCACGCCTTTATAAGCTTCATGCCGTTTTTCGCGATCGAATCCCGGTAATACTTTCGCCAGCACATATACCTCACTGGCATTCAAATCATCTAACGCTCGCCCCTCTAAATATTGAGCGAGGTCTAAATCCAGGCGCTCTAATTGTTTACGGAATCGGTTGGCTAAGTTCTCGCGAGAATACAAGTCTGCACTACGTCGCCAGGTTTGCTGCAACCACAAAGTACTGAAAAATAAAATACTGAAATCGAATCCGTACTGCACCCATCCCGGCATTAATCGTAAAAGTGGGCGACCGGCAAAAAAGAAAAAGAAGTTAAAAGCAATAAACGTGCAAACGGCAAAGATTCGATGTTGAATCACATCTGGATTCAGATTGGGACAACGCCGATGATAATAAGATTTAAGTTGTTTTTCAAGGAACTGACCCGTGAAATAGGCGATCGCGGTAAAGGTTCCCAACACCAGCGGCACGGCAAACAGTTTAGGAATCGGAATCGCTTGACCCAATAAATACAACCCAGGATTCATTAATTGCGCCAATTGATTTGGATCGCGATTCCAAACACCTGAAAAATAGTAATCCCAATTGCCAGCATACAAGTAGTAGTAAACAAAATAACCCACCACCAAGCCAACATAACCATAACGAATTAGCGTTTCTTCCGGTTTATTGAGGCCATGCCAATACGTGCGTTCCGAGTCAATATCAAAGCAGGGACTCTGACAGGCCACACAGGCACTTTGTTCGACTCCTTCCGGTGTCACCGTCCGACACATGGATTGAGTAATGCGACTCTCGCTCATGTGAGCCTTGCTACCTAACAATCCCCTTGGTTCACTGAAGATGGTTTGAACCGGAGCCATTGGGCAAAAGTACTGACACCAAGACTTGCCACCGTACCAATACCCCACAAAAATCGCGCCTGCGATCGCCGACAAAATCCACAAAGCCAACACCAGGCGATCGGCATTAAAGAATAAAATGCGCCCACACAACCCGACAAACAAATAAGCAAATTGCAAATAGAGATAGTTCCGCCCCAACCAGGACTCCGATTTAACTTTTGCTATCTCATAGCGAACTTTGCCAGTTTTCTGATTCTCATGTTTGAATTGTCGTTGCCGCCCCAAACCCCGTGGAATTTGTGACAGGAAGGATAACGGGCAAATTCGCCGCCATAATTCATGCCCAAATACAAGCAAAATCAGAATACCTGAGGGTACAACTGCCCCCCAAAAAATCGTGGCCCCGATCGGATAAGGTTCTTCTGCAATGCATTTCCCCTGCACCATGACGCATTCCTCAGTTAACCGTAATGGACTCCAGGGATGGTTGGGTTCTGTCAAGGCCGCTGTCCAAGGGTCATAGAGTAAGGAGGCAATTAGGAACAGCCAGCCCACAGTTAACACCCAGCGGACACGATGCATCAGGCGTTCAGGCAATTGGGCAAAAATAAAACTCATGAGATGCTGACAAGAATGGGCGCGATTATTCTAGCGTGGTTCCCGTCGCTTTCAGTGCTAGCAAAAATGGATGGAAATGATGAATTTGGGACTATGGTCATAGCCCCAAGACTTCACTACCGACAAGCTTGAACAGCAATGCGGTAAGCCGTATTACGATTGCCAGTGATGCGAGCGTTTACCTGGAAGGGTTGTTGCCCGGTTGGTGTTCTAAACGGCAATTGATAGAGATAGAACCGACGCGCTTGAATGGTTCGATTTGCCACCATGGATGATGAATTATCGGGGTACTTCAGGTTTACCTCGGCAGTATACCGTTCATTATTTTCAGGAATCATCATGCCTAAATAGCTGGTAAAGGCGATGCCTGTCGGCACGACAAAGTCAGTATTGGCATTGGAATTATTGGTTGCAACGACCTTCCGAATCTGAGTTTGGCGAGTGGTGACTTCCCGCAAATACTGGCATCCGCCCCTCGGTTGGGGAAATTGCGCTTGTGCCGCTTGAGTAAAAAGTCCCAGCCCAGTTACTATGCCCAACCCGCTGGCGATCGTTGCAGCAAAAACGTTCATCCTTAAACTCCTCAACACATACAAAACATCAACAAAACAAAATTGCTCTTCTTAACCACAAAGCCACAAAGCTGACAACCTTTTTAGAATTATGGATTAAGTAACCTGTAGGGTAGATATCTCACCTACCCAGACGAGCAAGAGGCCCATCCCACAAGAAGTGCAGTTTATTTAATTCTCATTCCTTAGTGTCTTCGTGACTTTGTGGTTCAACTAAATCTCGGCTCCGAAGTCTTCCCGGAGTTTGGCTTCCTGTTCAGAGGACAGATTGGATTGAATCAGTTCTCCCCGTTCTTCTGGGGCAAAGGCTGCTTCAACTTTGTCAAGGGTTACATTACCGGTCATTAAGAACAAAGCAGATGTGCCTTCCGTTACTTTGGTTTGCACCGCTTTGATGAAGTCATCGTCGATACCGTAATCGGTAAACTTACCAGAAATAGCACCCGCAGTTGCACCGACAATCAATCCTAATAATGGCACAAAGAAAATTAGCCCAAATAACATTCCCCAGAACGCACCGCCTAAAGCACCTACACCAACAGTATTAAATGCCTGGTAGGTTTTAGGGTTTTTGCGTCCTTGCGGCCAGGAAACAACCGCTGCATCCAATACTTGAATCAACTGTTGCTTTTGCAAATCACCTAGTTTCTTCAACGCATTTTCTGCGCCTTCAACAGTGTTAAATTTCCAAACGGTTAATGAAGCCATTGGTTCTTCTCCTATGAATGGTTTGTGCGCTCAATCACTGTTGTTCCATTCCAACATATGAGCCACCTGAGCAGCAATCGTAGCAGGATTAAAGGGTTTTGTGATAGCACCTGCAAAACCCATTTGATTTAATTCAAGAGCTGTAAACCAATTTGCTCTAGCACTAATGACCAAAATTGGGATGGAATGAGCGATCGACATTTGTTTTAACTGTTCACTAAATAACAACGCATCAGGTTCGGTGGTCGATGCATCTAATAAAATCACATCAGGAGCGACGGTTGAACATAAATCCAATCCGGCTCTAATGGAGTCAGAAAAAGTTACTTGCCACCCGCCTAGTTCGCTCAAGCAAGTTCGCAGCACCTCGCGAATCCCGGCTTCATGTTCAATCAATAGAATTAACTTATTTGGTGGCATGATTAGTGTCTTTCTCGCCTAAGTCAAGAAACCCAATTTCTACTTTGATGGGCGATTGAGAATTCGTTTAAGCCTCTCTTGAACCAAGAAATGATGTTCAAATTCTTGATTCAAATCATCCAACATCTGCCTTGCCACTGCGGTCATTACTTGAGCAGATACATAATCATGCTCAAGAAGCTTATTGAGTGCCTGATTTAAAATGCCGATAGCAACTTCAACTTGTTTGGTTTTGGATGACTCATTACTAACCATATTGGGCGATGGTTTACTTTATGCAAGGCATACAGGTTGAAATTAGCGAGAGATTAAACTGCTGCTCTTATCAGGATATGGTAAAAACATATGAAACTAATAAGAACAACGACGAGCAGCAGGATTACCGTTTAGATAGGCCAGTTCAGGATTTCAGCAAGTTGCAGCCAAATTATCATGGGATCAAAGGGTTTTGAGATAAAACCGGCTACACTAAGCTCCCTCAAATGTTGTTGCTCACTAGGGAGAACTTTAGCCGTTAACATAACGATCGGAATGGCACGGGTTATGGCGTGGTTTTGAAGTTCCCGACAAATTTGAAACCCATCCATCCCAGGCATGGAAATATCAAGCAAAATTGCATCCAAAGCCTCTGCTAGAGCCATTTGTAAGCCTTCCAGCCCAGACTCGGCTGTAAGCACCTTCCAACCAGCAAACTCTTCTAACGACACTCGCACTACATCACGAATATCTCGTTCATCATCAATAATTAGCACTCGTTTGGTCATAGCCTGGCAGTTAGCGTCTTGGAGAAAGAGAAGACAATTGGGCGGGGGGTGATGAGCGATCCGGGGGGAAAATAGGCAGTGCAAAGTAAAAAGTACTCCCTTGGCCCAAGGTGCTGTTCAGCCAAATTTGGCCGCCGTGTTGCTGCACAATTTTCTTGCAAATTGCCAATCCTAACCCGGTTCCGCCCTTAATCCGGGAATCAGAGACATCTACTTGTTGAAACTGTTCAAAAATACTTTCAAACTTGTCGCTGGGAATTCCTCGGCCTTGATCTTCCACTGAGAAGAGGATGTAAGAGTCAGCGGAATGAGGCGAGGCGAGGCGATCGTCATCTGTTCTGCCATTTTTCGTTCCCCAATCCCCGCTTCCCAGTTCCGCTCTCAGCCAAACAGTAGAACCTGGGGTTGAAAACTTAATCGCGTTGCTAAGCAGATTTGTTAGCGCCTGAACAATTTCATCGCGGGACACCAGGATGATTGCATTCAAGGGGGCAATCGATAGAGTCACGGCGGTTTGATCAGCAATCACTTGAACACCCTCTACAGCTTCTTGCATCAATTCCGTAACTTGGCACTGTGTAAATTCATACTGCACTTTGCCCGATTCTAGTCGTTCAAATGTGAGAATATCGTTAACCAATCGAACTAATCGATCGCTGTTACTGACAGCGATTTGGAGCATATGATTTGCCTTTTCGGGGCGCTTATCAAATACACCAGACTCTAAAATCCCAAGGGCACCTCGAATTGAAGTTAAGGGTGTGCGCAGTTCGTGACTAACAACCGAGATAAATTCATCCTTCATTTGTTCAATTTTAAGTCGATCGCGAATGTCCTGAATGTGCGCCACGAAGTAAAGGAGTTCGCCAGTATGATCCCGAATTGGGGCTGTACTCATTAGCACCGGCACGAGCGTACCCGTTTTTGTAACGTATCGCTTCTGCATCTGAAACGATCGAGCTTCGCCCGTCGCCAACTGTTGCACACCTTCCACATCCCCAAGGACATCTGTTGAGTAGGTAATATCTTTGAATGTGCGGTTCAGTAATTCTACTTCCGTGTAGCCTGTAATTTCGCAAAAGCGAGCATTGACTTTGAGATATTGCCCATCCGGTGTGGTTACCGACATCCCGATCGGGGCATCGTGAAACGCTCTACGAAATAGTTCTTCACTGGTGCGCAACGCAGTTTCAATCTGTTTGAAATCAGTAATATCAATCTCGACTCCATCCCAAACGATACGACCATCTTCCAGTTGACGGGGTGTTTCGCGAATTGCTGACCATCCAACTTCCCCATCTTTCGATCGATGGCGCATTTGCAGTTCAATGGGTGCTAAATGCTTGAGTGCTTCTTGAATGACTTGATCTGCATAAGCTAAATCCTCATCAAGACCAACGCTGCGGATTAATTCAGAGTTCGCAATCACTTCTTCTGGTTTAAGCCCTAACAATCGTTCGATCCCGGCACTGATGTAGGTATAACGACACATATCAGACTCATAAAAGCACTCATAGATAAACCCTTTAGGTAAGTTGTCTCCGATTGCGCGTAACATCGCCTCTCGTTCTTGCAGAGATTGCTCCAGTTGTTTGCGTTCGGTAATATCATCGGCAATACCGACAATTCGTAAAGGACTACCACTTTCATCCTGAACAATTGATGACTCAGACTCAATCCAACGGATCTCACCAGTGGCGCTAAGCATACGATATTGCAGTCGTTTTTTACTGCCAGCGAATAGTTCCTGGAGTCCAGTTTGCACCAGGTGTATGTCCTCTGGCAAAACTCGATCGAGCCAGGAATTTGGGTTTTGGTAAAGACTTTCGCAGGAGTACCCCCATAGGCACTCATAAGCAGGGCTGATGTAGAGATACTGCCTAGTTGCGATACAGATAACATAGGATACTTGGTTGAGCGTTTGAGCAATTTCTTGAAATCGAGCTTCGCTAGCTCGATAGCGGGCTTCACTTTCTTGGAGGGCAAGCTCTGTTGTTTTGCGATCGTTAACATCTTCTACCGTGCCAACGATCCGCACGATCGTTCCAGCTTGGTCGCGAATTGGGAATGCTTTCGAACTCAACCAGCGGATTTCGCCACCAGGGAGGATGTAGCGGTACTCTTGATGGAAGTTCTCACCCTGGGCTTCTCGTGCCAGAGCTGCATCAATCCGGGGGCGATCGTCAGGATGAATCCAATCTAACCAATGCGCCATCCCCTGATAAGTTGATTGCGGAGCTTCCCCAATGATCTTGATATAAGCAGAATTGACGTAAGAGTAAGTTTGGGCCTCTATTTCATAGATAAAGAACCCCTCTCGCACTGTTTCAGCAAATTGCTGGAAGCGAGTTTGGCTCTCATGCAAAGCGATTTCGGCCTGCTTGCGATCGCTAATATCTTTGCCAATTTCTAAAATGTAAGTTACCCCCTGAATAACCACCGGTTCCGCCGAAAGAAGCAGCGTTTTGGATTGTCCACTCCGAGTTTGCACAGTCATTTCCCAATTTTGAATCTGCCCCAACTGCTGAAATGCCGTGCGGAAATCCTCTCGATCGGCTGGATTCAACCAAATCGCCAAATCCTGCAAGCGTCGCCCAATCACCTCCTGGGGGGAATATTCCAACAACGTGTAGAAGCGGTTATTAGCTTCAATACAAATGCCCTCGTTCAGCGTAGTCAGAGCGATCAAATCAGGACTAGACCGAAAGCTGATCGTAAACTTCTCATCTGATTCGGCCAGGGCTAATTTAATCCGGTCGAAGGACTGTTGCAACTGGTCGGCCATCTGGTTAAATGCCATCGCCAAAGAGTTGAATTCGGCGATCGGGTGGTCAGTCGGCAGCCGTTGAATGAGATTTCCCGTCGCCAGTTGCTGACTAGCGTATTTCAGGTGACGAAATCGCATGAGCAGTAACTCGTTGGCTAGCAGGCCAATCCCGATCGCCGCTGCCACTGCCCCCAGGCTAAGAACGATGGTTGTCCGCACATTATCCTGAATCGCTCCCAGAAAATGGGATTTCGGAATGATCGTCAAAACCCGCCAATCTAACCCTTCTACAGCTTGAAATGGGGTTATCTTGACGTAATAAGAGTGACCATGATGTTCAAACTCCAGAAAGTTAGAAGCAGATGTGGGCGGGGAAATGGCCCCATGCCCCAGTTCCCGGCTCAACGATCGCAGGAGTTCGTCCTGACTTTGCCCAATATTGATTCTGGGAATCTGCATCCGCGGAGAATAATTCTGGCCACCCGGAGGAACTGGCTTGTCACCCACCGATGAGGCCAGAATGTTTCCGTTTGGTTCCAGGATGACAACTCGTCCCACCTGGTTGATGGGGAGAGTGCGGAGAAATTCATTGAGATGATGCAGCCGGAAGTGGACGGCAAAAACCCCCAAAGGTTGCTGAGTGCGGCGATCGTATACGGGGTGAAAAGCTGTTAAAGTCAACTCCTTGTAGTGGCCGTACTGATGAATGTCACTCCATCCTGGTTTGCCCGTGGCCATTGCCTTGGCGTAAAAGTTGCGATCGCGCCGCAAATCCAGATCCTGCGAGACATAAACCTGCTTGCCGCGTCGCCCCTGCGAGTCTATAGAGTAAATTGAGATTCGGTGCGTTTGGGGTGGGTCGGCAGTTGCCAGAAATAAAGGCGGATACCGCTCAACAATCCTGAGCAACCCGCTTGGGCTAACAAACAACACGGCTGAAACAGACTCAAACTGTTGCACCCGCTTGAGTAAACTGGTCTCCAGGTCGGGAATGCTTTGTAAATCCAGTTGCCCTTGATTCACTGCATCTACGTTCAAGCGATTAATCAGGATGGGCTTGGTGAGGCGTTCTCTAAGTTCTTGAAGGATGCGATCGTTGGTGGAGGCCGCAAGTTGCTGCCCCAGCGCTTCTACCGCTTGCTGCCCACTCCGGTAGGACAAATATCCCACCATCATCACTGCGCCAATGGCCGGCATGAGCAAAGGGAGGGTTAGCACCCAACGCAGCGGCACACCATTCAGCAATCGACGAAGTCCACGGGATAGAGTTGACATATTCGTTTTAACTTGAACCCGTTCCTACGAAATAGAGGCGGTGCGGCGACTTGCGAGTTCTTGCTTGAGCTGCTCCAAAAGGCGTGGCAATTGTTGCAGTAAACGAATTTCTTGACTGAGGCTGTCCTCCAGCAAATCTTCGATCGCCTGGGCAATCTCCGAGGCTTTGCCGCAACCAAACGTGCCCAAACCACCAGCTAACTTGTGCGCCTCTGCTTGAGCCACCTGCCGTTGTTCCAGGCTGAAGCGTCCAGTTGCCAGCGATCGACTGGACTGCTCCAGCACTTCAATTCGCTTTTCCAGAGATGCTTCAAAATGTTCTGTAATCTGTTGAATCGCTGACATTGCCGAAGGTTTAGCACAATCAAAACTATGCTCTAGCATAAGCGACTGGGTGGTTAGCTCAACATCCAAGCCAAGTTGCGGATTGGGGGCGATCGTCTGAGGTGGAACAGCGACAGGGGCATCTTCGGGCGGCAGTTCCTTCAACCGATAGCCCAACCCATAAATCGTCTCAATTAAATTGACCGTCATCCCTGCGAACTTAAGTCGTTGGCGCAGATCCTTAATCAAGTTCGTAATTGCACCTTCAACTGGCGTATCATCCAGCGACCACAAATGCTCAATAATCGTACTGCGGCTAAAGATTCGGTGCGGATTCCGCAAAAACAATTCCAGCAACGTGTACTCTTTCGGTCGAAGCGCAATCATATTCCCGTTATATGTCACTCGCGCCGCTGCCGGATCGAGGCAAAGCCCCCCCCAAGTTAAAACCGGGGACGGAGAATGACCTCTGCGCCGGAGCAGCGCTCGAATTCGAGCAAGTAATTGGGACGAGTGACTGGTTTTAGCCAGATAGTCGTCTGCACCTGCATCCAAACCTGCGATTATATCTTCATCAGAATTTTTCGCGGTCAGCATCAGAATTGGGGTTTGGCATCCTTGTGCACGGAGCCGACGACAGACTTCAATTCCATTTAGATTGGGCAACATAATATCTAACAGGATCAAGTCGTAGCTCCAGCGGTTTGCCATGTCTAGGCCAATCAGCCCATCTGCAACCGAGTCTACGGCATAGCGATGAGTCACCAGAGTCGCGGAGATCAAATTGCTGGTCTGTAGCTCATCTTCTACCAATAGGATTCTCATAACGACCTCTCTTAATTATTCCTTTTTGTAAAAAGTAACTTTGGGACTTATCCGTTATTGAAGAACCATAATGCTACGTTCACGCTTTGCTTAAAGAAATAATCGCTTTTGTCTAGATCGACACATTTTCACGGACTTATGCAGAGAAGAGAAGTTTACCATGCTGAGCGCTGCAAAGAATCCCTAGAGATGCCTCACCCCGTTCAGAATGACAACAGATTGCGTAAGGCCTGTTTCAATAACCTACGCATTACGGCATCTGATGACACGATGTTAAGTGTGCCATCGGTAGAAAGTCAAATAGTTCTCTGGCGGGAAGAGGCTTGGCAAATAGGTAGCCCTGCCCATAATTGCATCCAAGCAGTTTTAATTGAGCGAGTTGCTCGTTGGTTTCGATGCCTTCGGCCACGATCGCAATTCCCATTGTTTTTGCAATCTGCACGATCGCCGTCACCAGACCAAGGCTGCTGTTTTTATGATGCAATCGCTGCGTAAAGGAGCGATCGATTTTGAGCATGTCAATCGGAAAGGAGTGGAGATAGTTGAGCGAGGAATAACCAGTACCGAAATCATCAATGCTGAGCTGGATGGCGCGTTCTTGCAACTTCGCAATCACTTCCGCAGCGGAAGAGACATTTTGCATAATCACGGTTTCGGTAATTTCCAACTTCAAACAATGCGGATCGACCTGAGTGTCCGCCAAAATTTTGTCTAATTGTTCAACAAAGTTGGATTGGGCAAATTGATAGGCAGAGACATTCACACTGAGGGTAAAAGCTGGGCCAGCAACCCTCTCCCTTTGCCATTGCCGCAGTTGATAGCATGCTTCCTGGAGTGCCCATAGACCCAGCTTGAGAATTAAACCCGTTTCTTCAGCGATCGGGATAAATTGGTCGGGTGGGATCAGTCCTTGCTCCGGATGCATCCAGCGCACCAACGCCTCAACACCCGTCATTTTCTCTGTCATCAAATCAATAATGGGCTGGTAGTAGAGGACTAACTCTTGCTGCTGGAGCGCTTTGCGCAAATCTGTTTCTAGTTGCAATCGTTGCCAAGCAAATTCATACATCGAAAGCTCAAAACATTGATACTGGTCTTTACCCAGGGCTTTGGCTCGATACATCGCCGTGGCGGCATCTCGTAGCAATACTTCCGAATCTTGATAAGAAGTAGACGAAAAGACGACTCCGATGCTGAGGGAAATAAAAATTTCTCGTTCTCGTAGTAAGAAGGGAACCGCAAAATGGTTTAAAACTCGCTCTGCCATTTGAGTCGCCGTCTTCGAGTCTGCCAGGTTTGTTAATAGGATGACAAACTCATCTCCCCCCAGGCGAAATAGTCCATCTGCTTGCCCCAAAACCGACTGCAAGCGTTGAGAGATGGCAATCAGTAGTTCGTCGCCAGCTTGATGTCCGAGAGAATCGTTTACGGTTTTGAAGCGATCGCAATCTAAGTACAGAACGGCAAACTGCTGCTTTAGGTTTGCCCGATACTCAGAGAGGACGGTATGCAACTGTTGCATGAGCAGGGTGCGATTCGGGAGATGCGTTAACCCATCGCGAAAGGCCATTTCCGTGAGTAATTCATTGGCCATCTCGAGTTGCTGGGTGCGTTCTTTCACACGGGCTTCCAACTGTGAATTCAATTCCCGAATGGTGTTGTGGGCTGCCAGAATCGTCAGTTGATGGTGGACTCGAGCTAAGACTTCTTCAACGTGAAAGGGTTTGGTGATGTAGTCCGCACCACCAACATTAAACGCTTCAACCTTGTCTGCAATTTCATCGGCGGCACTGAGGAAGATGATGGGAATCTCAGCCGTTCGAGGATTAGATTTAAGTTGTTGACAGACTTCGTATCCGCTCATTTGGGGCATGCGGATGTCTAGCAAGATGAGGCTGGGTAACATTGCTTCGACGGCGCGGAGTGCCGTATTGCCATTGGTCGCCTTCCGAGTTTGATAGCCCTTGGCATCTAGAATAATGGACAACAGGCGGATGTTTTCGGGCACATCATCCACAATCAAAATATCCGCTGGGGTGGTTGGAAGCGATCGCGCGTCAGTGGGTTCCAAAGGCATGGATAGGATTATCCTTCTTCGCAATGTTTGAATGGACTCAGCAAAGTAATTAAAGCGTCAAACTGATACTGATCAATCCAGTTAGTCAAAGTTTGTCTAAGTGAAGTTTGAGCAACCGGAATTTGGTTAATTAAATCCAGACACAAAACATCGTTTCCTTGCAAAGCAGCGTTGTGGAGTTGGGCAAGCAGGGAAGCAGGAAGGCCAGCCAGCAAGGTTGTGTCATCAGTAAGCATGGAGCAAGAATTAGGGGATGCCGTTCTAGGTTGGCTAGCATCGATCGCCTGATGGAGATATTGCACACCCAAATGATTTGCCAGAGCGGCTAACAATTCCTCGCGCCGAAAGGGTTTGCTGACAAAATCATCACAACCGTTAGCAAGGCAGTCTTGCCGGTATTCATGAAAGGCATTAGCTGTCAGCGCAATAATTTTCGTCTTCTTCAGTTGATGAGTCATTTCCAGGGCGCGGATTTGCTGGGTCGCTTCATACCCACTCATGATTGGCATTTGCATATCCATAAAGATGAGATCGGGCTGCCATGCTTGCCAAATCTCGATCGCCATTTCCCCATTGTGCGCCTCTTTGATCGTAAATTGCGACGGTGTAAGCAGCATGGTGATGAGTAAGCGACTGGCCGGGTTGTCGTCTGCGACTAGAATTCGAGGAGCGATCGAGCCAGGTGCAAGGCCAATCACCTGTTGCATCGGGAGAGCAGAAGCATTGTCAATTGACTGATCCGGTGCCACCACATTGACCTGGATCTGGCAAGTGAAACAACTACCTCGACCGACTTCACTGCGAACACCAATTTCCCCTCCCATCAGTTGCACAAACCGCTGACTGATCCGCAAACCCAAGCCTGTTCCTTCTTGGGATTGCCGTCCCGATCGAGTTTGCTTGAACGCCTTGAATAAATCGTTCATCTCATCTGGCGCAATACCCGGGCCAGTATCTTCGATTTCAAATAAGAGGCGGTGAGGAACTGCCAAGGAAGTTGGTGTTGCTCCGTGCTCATTGGGAGGGGAGTTTGTAACCCGTAACCTGACCCACCCAGCACTTGTGAACTTGATCGCATTACCCAGCAGATTGATCAGAACTTGGCGCAGTTTATTTTCATCGGTTTTGATGTAGCGGGGGGTAGAGCGATCGCAGTCAAACACCAGTTGCAACTGTTTCGACTGGGCTTTGAGTTGGAGCATGGTTTCCAAACTTTGCAGCAGATTATACAGGTCAAACGAGGTTTCGTGCAGCACAACCTGGCCTGCTTCAATTTTTGACATTTCCAGGACATCATTAATCACCCCCAACAAATATTCGCCACTTTGATTAATGATCTCGACAGATCTTTGTTGAGTTGGGGTAAGGGATGGGTCTCGCTGCATCAACTGGCTATAGCCCAAAATGGCGTTGAGGGGGGTCCGCAGTTCATGACTCATATTGGCCAAAAACTCACTTTTGGCGCGATTAGCGGCATCTGCCACTTCTTTGGCTTGCTGTAGTGCTGCCGCTTGCGATTGCGTTTGAGCAAACAGTTCGGCTTGTTGAATCGCAAATCCCAATTGATTCGCCACCTGAAAGACCATTTGCACTTCAGCGAATTGCCATTGACGCGGCCCATTATTTTGATAGACGGCAAGCAATCCCCACAATTGGTTGCCACAAAAGATCGGTACGGTAGTATATGCTCGTGCTTGTAATGCTTCCAGTAGTTCCAGGTAGCAGGCTTCAAAGCCTTGCTGGTAAACATCGTAAACACAGCAATAATTTGATTTTTGGCGATAGAAGCCACCTTGAGTTTCCTGGAGGTAGGTGTCTTGAATCAAAACCTCTGTCCCGTTTAAGCGCTTGATGATGCAGTTGGTGGATTCGTCAACGCTGACTTGAACTAACTCTGGATTGTTGCGGCGATCGGGAATGAGCGGCAGCCAGGCTTTGCCCACAGATTCTGCCATCACCCGGCCACTCCAATCTGGATTGAATCGATAAATTAAGGTGCGATCGCAGTGAGTCGCCTGTCGTAATTCTTCTGTCGTCGTGTGGAAAATTGTCTCCAGGTCTAAGGTTTGGCGCATCCGCTGCACGATCAAGGCCACCGCCTGTTCGCGCTCTGCATTTTGTCGGAGAGCCTGAGCCGCCAATTTGCGATCGATCCCAACCGAGATTGCGGTTGCGGTTGCGGCCAGTTCTTTTAAGGTTTGCTCGGTAAGGGGGTGTCGGGCAAAAATAGCGACGACTCCCAATAAGCGATGATTAATTATGAGTGGATGGCCAGCAAAGGCAACCATGCCCTCCCGTTGGGCCCATTCACGATTACTGATCAACGGGTCGGTCATTACGTGGTTCGTTAGATGAGGTTGCCGCTGCTGGGCGATCCAACCAATTTTATACTGCCCAACTCTAATGCGACTGTGCTTCCCATCGAGGTGGGTATACAGGCCCGCACTGGCTTGCAGGATCAGCTCTTCACCCAATTGGTCGAGTGTCCAGATTCGAGCAAAAGCTGCATCCAGCTGTTGATGCAGGGCGATCGCACATCGATTTAGGGTGTCTTGCAGTGTTGTACCTTCCGTCAAAGCCGTGCCAATGGCTACTCGTAGCGCCGCCAACTTCATCTGCTGCATCTGTTCAGCTTCTGCTTGCTTGCGTTCAGTGATGTCGTAGATCATGCTCAAGATGCAGGCTTCTCCCCCCAATTCGATTTGCTCAAAGGCCGACATCCCATAACGCATCTCGCCAGATTGCAGGAAGAAAGGAGCTTCAAATTGTACAGATTGTTGTTGTTGCAAAGCGCGAAGTAACTTTAAGCGATCGTCACGATTTGCCCATATCTGTAACTCCGCAGACGTTTTGCCAATTATTTCTGCTCGCGTGTAGCCAAACAACTTCTGAAAACTCTGATTCACATCCAAAAATCGCCCGTCCTTTAAGGTAGAGATGCAGCAGGCGATCGGGTTAGATTGAAACGCTTTGGCGAATTGTTCTTGACTTTGCCGCAAAGCTGTTTCTACTGCTACTCGTTCCTGCACTTCAGTGGCAAGGGCGGCATTGGTTGTTAGTAATTCTGCTGTACGGGCCTCAAACTGCTGTGTTAGATTACGGTGCGCGACTTCCAAGGAGTCCGGCGATTGCAGTGCCAGGAATCGAGGAAATAGTTCTACCAACTGCAGCGCCGTGTAACAGGAAACCAGTGCCGTGAGCGCGCGAATTTGCCCTGCAACCCAGTAGGCGGGATGCCAAATTGTCCAAATATCAACAAGATGGCCCAACCCACACAGAATGATAAATGCGCCAAAGAGAATAAATACTCTGCTGAACGGGACATCCGCCCGCTGCTGCACGAAGTAAAACAACACGACGGGAATGGAAAAGTAGGCGATCGCAATCAGTGAATCGCTAATGATGTGGAGCCATACCAACGAAGTTTGCCAGAGGTAGCAGTGCCCATGAGGGATGTACTGACTAGGCGACAGGGTGGTTTGAATGAGTTCCAGCATGGCTTTTAGGTGAGGCAGCACGAAAAACAAGGGGGCCGTGACAATGCGACAATGCTTAACCAGTGTTCCCCTGGAAGAGGCATTCGTAGCACCGGATTTGATTACTGATTGAGCGCGGCTTTTGCAATGTAGTTAGGCTTATCACGTGCAGGAACATTTTTTGCTTCATTCAGCAAAATCTCTAATTCATGCACGACTCGGATTCTAGCGGCGTTGAGATGGTTAACAATAGCTTCTGTGGCGATGTCTGAGTTTCCCTGGGCGATCGCCGTATAGATGTAGATATGCTCCGTCCGGATGTCAAGGACGTTTTGATTTTGCTGAACCGTTTGAATTCGAAGCAGCATCATTTTGTCAAAAATCTGCTCAAGCATGGCTTGTAGCCAGGTATTGCCAGACATTTCCGCGATCAACCGATGAAATTCGTAATCCAAATCCAGCAATTGGAAGTTTAGGAGTTGCGATGGCTTAGTTTCAACTAATTTTTCCGATCGCTGAATTAAGCGGTGCAATTTGCGGAGTTGGGCGGCGGTGCTGTTATGGCAGGCAGCTTGAACTGAAATTTGCTCCAAAGCAATTCGACATTCATAAAGTTGAACCGCATCATCAATAGAAAATGTTGCCACATGCAGACCACTGCTATCGGCCATGACTAAAGATTCCCGTTGTAATCGCCCCAGTGCTTCTCGAATGGGGGTGCGACTAACCTGTAAATCTCTTGCAAGCTGAGCCTCAACTAACCGCTGCCCTGGAGTTAATTCACCCGTCAGAATCATCTTGCGGAGAGCCTCATAAGCCTGCTCTTTCAGCGGCTGGTTGCGTAGAAGTGATTTAGCAAACCGAGACAAGCAGTTACTCCTCGTTCTACGACGAAAGTAAGACAATTTAAATTAAGTCTGCTTATAAATTTAATCCTAATCGAACCAGTTTCTTTATCGAGATCGATTGCTAAGTATAGCAGCCTAGAGAAGTTTAACTGCTGATGTGAAGGCTCTGTAAGAACACAGCTTAGGAATGCGCATTAAATAAAGTGGCAAATTCTGTGGGATAGGCATCCTGCCTGTCACTCACAGCCGAGACGGCTATCCCACTTTATTTAGTCTATGCTCCTTAACTAAAGCAGCAAACCGTGTGGAGCAAAAGATCCATCTACCGCAAACAGTCGCTCCCCAACCCTACGCTACTCAGTCTTTGATTCTTAAGAAAAAGAATTCAATAAAACCGCATTTCGTAGGGTGTGGTCAGCGATCGCCATATGCACTAACTCTTGAGGCAATGCGTTATGCTGCGCTCACACATCTTACCTAAGAATTTGGAGTGATTTAATCGACAATTTTTACTGAGTTCTAGATTTTAGAATGGCTTGATAAAAAGCCAGTTTTGCAATAGAAAACCCATGAGTTACGTTTCAAACCAATGGGCACCTTCCATGTAAGGAGATTTCCAGAAATAAAAATACCAAATCACGGTGCGTTACGCTTCGCTAACAGCACCCTACGACGGATAGATTGTTTCGTGGAAATCTCCTAAGTTGTCTACTTACTGCAAGATGCCTACTGATAACAATCAACGATAGCAACTGATCTTCTGCAAACAAAGCCACGTAATGCAAGTTTAGGCTTCCGCTTCTACCGCTCGGACTTCATCTTCAGTATGAATTTTGTGCCCGCCCGGTAGCAACCAACTCAACAAAATTGCCGTTAGACCTCCGGTGGAAATGCTAGAGCCAAACAGGTTTTGAATCATAGCAGGCTTATCGGCGAAAATTTCTGGCACGTAAAGTACGCCCAAACCCATCGCTAGAGAGACTGCGACGATGATGGTGGCACGCCGATCGAGCGTTTGGGAAGAAACGATATTTAACCCAGCAACGGCGATCGAGCCAAACATGACTGTGGTAGCGCCACCCAGAACAGGCTGGGGAATTGCTTGAAACAACCCACCCACAATGGGAACTAACCCCAAAATGGCAAAAATTGCCGCAACATAAAAACCGACGTAACGGCTACCAACGCCAGTCATTTGAATCACACCATTGTTCTGGCTAAACGTGGTGTTGGGAAAGGTATTCAACAATGCGGCGATCGCGGAATTCACTCCATCGCCCAAAACACCGCCCTTAATCCGCCGCATGTAAAGGGAACCTGAGACCGGTTCGCCAGATACCGCCGACGTTGCAGTGAGATCGCCCACCGTTTCGATAGCAGTCAGAACGTACAACAGAATAAATGGTAAGAATGCTGCAAAGTCAAAGCTCAAGCCGTAACGGAAAGGAATAGGTAACCGGATGGGAGGCAGTTGGCCCAGAGCGCTTAAGTTCACCATGCCCATCATGGCGGCGACGATGTAACCCACAATCAGGCCGATCGCGATTGCGCCCATCCGCAAGAAGCGGTTTCGGGAAATAGTTAGAACAACCACAATCAGCAGAACCCCAATCCCTAGTAACAGGTTTTGAGGGCTACCAAAGGTACCATTTTTCTGCGCGAGCGTACCGCCAGCCATGCTGGTGATGCCAGTCTTAATCAAGCCCAACCCAATGATCATGACTACAGTGCCCGACACAACAGGGGTGATGATCCGCCCCATCAAATGCAGAAAACGACTTAAGATAATCTCGATCGAGGCACCAAAAAAACACACTCCAAAGATGAGCGCCAGTGCTTGCTCCGGAGTTCTTCCACCCTGCAAAGCAAATGTTCCAACACCAATAATAAGTCCCAAAAACGCAAAACTCGTCCCTTGCAAACTGAGCAATCCAGACCCGATCGGGCCAATCTTGCGACACTGAATAAATGTGCAAAGCCCCGATGCAAACAACGACATACTAATGATGTAACTCGTGTTCGTTGGATCAAGCCCTAAACTATTGGCAATAATCAGTGGAGGGGTAATAATTCCAACAAAAGCAGCTAGTACATGCTGAAAAGCAACAAAAATTGCTTCTGGAGCCGGAGGTTTATCAGTTAAGCCGTAGATTAACTCACTTGGTTTTCTCGACTCAACTATTTCCTGACTTTCCTCTACAGCCAGGTCTGGACTTAACTCACTCATAGACACCTAACTTAAATATAGGAAAACTGCACAACCAACTGAATCGAAGAATACCCTCATCTCGCAGTCGGCCTGAATAGCCAATGCCGCTGGCTGAGGTGTCGGATGCAAAACGTTTCGTATACCGTATACCAACAGCTCAGATTGTTTTGTGTTTACAGCTACAGATAACTTTTGTTAGGTTTCAGGACTTCACGCTCTATCCCTTATTCTCAGAGAGCATGATAGCCTTGCTGTCGCCCTGTTGAAGGTGAACTGAATTGTCGTCTACGATTGCACCATCTTGAATGCGAACCGTGCGACGGGTTTGGGCAGCGATGTCGGATTCATGGGTGATGATCACGATCGTAATTCCCTGTTGATTCAATTCACCAAATAGGGTCATCACCTCCTGGGAGGTTTGGGTATCGAGTGCTCCAGTGGGTTCATCGGCTAGCAGCAAAGTTGGCTGATTGACCAAGGCACGGGCGATCGCAACGCGCTGTTGCTGACCGCCAGACAACTGACTGGGGCGGTTGGCTAGGCGATCGCCCAAACCCACGCGCTGAAGGGCATGGGCGGCAATGTTGGCACGATCGGCCTTGGGAACTCCAGCGTAAATCATCGGCAACATGACATTCTGGTAGTGCCCTGAAGGAAAGGTTAGGAGAATAGCTTGGCATCAAGCAAGAGCTAGCTTGCGTCGTTGTGTCGCATTGTAGTGATGCACAAAATTCCAAATGGCTGCAATGTGGTTGTCTAACTTTTTCGAGAACGACAAGCACTTTCTGACCAACCGGGACACCCGTTGTCTCAAGGTACAGTTGAATCGTTCGATATAACTGGTCAACCCACTGTCTTTATCGACACTGCGATGCCGTTTCTTGGGTAGCACTGCACCATAAGCACTCCAATGGTCTGTGTAAATCACCGCACATTGCCGATACACAGGCGGCATCGAGTCCCACAACGCTTGAGCCGACACCGCACTCCGGTCTCCCACCTGGACCCCAACAATCTCTCGGGTTTCGGCATCGAGCGCCAACCAAACCCATTGCTCATTGCCCTTATCATCGACAAATGACCATAACTCATCCATTCGACAAATGACCATAACTCATCCATCTGCACATTCAGACGCTTTTTTGGTTTCTCACTCACCTCCACGTGTTGGGGAACAACAACAGCTTTGGCGTTCACATAGCGTTGCACTGTATCTTCAGAAATTTGCAGAATACGGGCAATCCCAGCTAAAGAGACACGCTCGAGCAACATCCGCTCAATCAACTCATACTGCTCTGAGGTAATGGCTTTCCACGTTGGATCGAGGACAAACTGACGACCACAGTCCCGACATTTGTAGTTTTGTTTGCCATGCCGGGTGCGACCATTGCGACTAATCTCTTGTGACCCACAACTTGGACAGGTATGCTTTGTCATAGTCAGTGACTTCCGCTCAAAACCTCTTTGGTGCCACTCCCTATTCTATCCTGCCCTTCAGGGCACTACCGACATTCTCTAGAGCAGTGGCACGGGGGAGCAGATTAAATTGCTGGAACACAAAGCCAATGTGCCGATTACGAATGTAGGCAAGTTCATCCTGATTCAAGCTGGTCAGGTCACGATTTTCCAGGGCGTAGCGGCCCTGAGTTGGGCGATCGAGGCAACCCAGGATATTCATCAGCGTGGATTTCCCAGAACCGGATGCGCCCATGATGGAAACGTATTCTCCGGCGAGAACTTCCAGGTTAATCCCTTTGAGAATGGGGACATCGGTTTCGCCGAGGCGATAGCTTTTGGTGATGTTTTCTAACAGAATCATGATTGTCTCCCAAGCTGGATTAGTCGCTGCGTAAAGCGGTGATGGGATCGAGTTTGGCGGCATTTTTGGCGGGAATCACGCCAGCAGCAAGGCCAACCCCTGTGGATAAGCCAAAGCTAATGGCGATCGCGCTGCCGGATAGAACAAAGGGAAACTGGAAAGCAGTGGCGGCAACAAAGGTGATGCCCACGCCGATGACGATACCAACGGTGCCACCGATGACTGCAATCACAACAGACTCCGTCAGAAATTGACTTAACACCGCCCGATCAGTGGCACCCAGGGCTTTGCGAACCCCAATTTCACGGGTGCGTTCCACCACAGAAACCAGCATGATATTGGCAATGCCGATGCCGCCGACAACTAGGGAAATGCCGGCGATCGCCACAATCATCACAGTCAACAAGCTCAAAATGGTGGTCAGTGTATTCAAAATATCGGCTTGATTGGTGATGCGAAAATCATCGTCCTCTGGGTTGCGAATGTCATGACGTAGACGCAGGATATTGGCAACCTGAAACTTAAGAATGTCGAGATCGTTTTCATCGTTGCCTTTCACGTAAATGCCATTCACAGAAGTGCCCATCAGCGAGTTACTTCCGATAATTCTCGCTGACATCGTTGATAGGGGTAAATAAACCGTATCATCTCGATCCTGGGGTCCCTGGGAACCCTTGGCTTCCATGATGCCAATCACTTCATAAATCTCGCCCTGGATGCGGATTTTTTGCCCGATCGGATCGCCATTACCCGGAAATAGATCTTTCTGAACCGTTGGCCCAATCACGGCGACCGATGCGGCAGAGTCTAGCTCTTCCTGGGTAAAGAAGCGTCCCTGGGCAGGAAAGGTATTGCGGGCTTTGGGAAAATTTAAATCCGTACCGTAGACCGTGGTTGACGTATTTTTGTCGCCATAGACGACCTGAGTTGTGCGCTGGAGATAAGCCGCGACAACGGTGGCAGCAGGCGCTTGGGTTGCTAGGGCCTGGGCATCTTCCCAGGTCAAGGTGGTGATCGAACCTTGAGCTTGACTCACGCCACCGCTTTGAGCCGAGCCAGCCATCACTTGCAAAACATCGGTGCCTAAGCTGCGAATATTGTCTTCTGTAGACTTTTGCACGCCCTGCCCGATCGATGAAATGGAAATGACCGAGGCAATCCCAATCATTACGCCCAGCATGGTTAAGCCACTGCGGAGCTTGTTACTCCAGAGAGCTTCGATCGCCATACTGGCAATTTCACTCAGGGGGACTCGGTGAGGACGTTGCCCCAGGGGTTTTTCGATCGCTGTCATGATTTTCCTCCAATTAATGATTCACCTTGACTACTGCGGCGGACGGGGCGGGAAGGAAAAGCCTCCGGTAGATTTGCTATCTTTGGCGGGAGGGCTGACCAGCACCTGTTCATCGCCGTTTAAGCCTGATTTCACCTCTGTTGTTTGCCCGACGGTGACACCGAGATCAATGGGTTTGAAAACAGGATTGCGATTTTGATCCAACACATAGACCCCTGCGCCCTCTGCCTGCTGCACCACCGCCGCATTCGGAACCAGCAAGGCATTGTCCAAGGTTTGGATGGCAAAATCCGCTTCTACGTTCATGCCTGCTTTGAGCTGATCGGCATTGGCTGATGTCAGTTTGACGCGCACTTCAAAGCTGGTTACGTTTTGGGAAACACTGGCTTGGGGGGCGATCTGCTCAACTTGACCGCGAAAGGTTTCGCTCGGAATCGCATCTGCCTGAATCGTGACAGATTGACCGACTTTGACCTTGGCTAATTGCGATTCTGACAAATTCACCACCACCTGCTGCCGCTGACTGGATAGGGTCAAAATCGACGACGAGGAAGCGGAAGCACTACTGCCAGACATGGATGGACTGACAAACGCACCAACATCGGCGTATTTCTTAATCACAATGCCATCAAACGGGGCACGAATTTGGGTGTCATCCAATTCGGCTTGAATCGTTGCCAAAGCTCCCTGCGCCGACTGCACCTGGGCTCTGGCCTGATCAATGTCTTCGCTGCGATTGCCCGATCGCAAAGCCGCCACGGTCTGGGTTTGTTGGGCAACACGGGCTTCCGCCTGGGCAATTTCTTCGGGTCTGGCACCGGCATTTTGCAGAGCGAGTGCTTGGGTGGCTTCCCTGACTTGAGCGCGGGCGACATCGCGATCGCCAATCTTTTGATCCAAGGTTTGTTTGGCGATCGCTCCCTGCTCATAAAGTTGCTGATACCGTTGGGCATCGGTTTCCCGCTGTTGCAGTGTGGCTTTTTGCTGTTGCAGACGGGCTTCTGCTTGGGCAATGTCCTGAGAACGGTTTCCCGATTTCAGTTGCTGTAAATTCGCTCTCGCTTCCGCCAGTTGCGCTTCTGCCTTGGCAATGTCCTCCGGGCGATTGCCAGCAATCAGGCGTTGCAGATTCGCTTCCTGTTGCGCCAATTGTCCCTGCATTTGCTGATACTGACCGCGCAGGTTCGAGTCGTCCATGACGGCAATCAGTTGTCCCTGCCGCACGCGATCGCCTTCCTTCACCAAGAGGGATTTGATCACACCTGCTGATTTAGGGCTGAGGTTAATCGATCGTTCCGCACTCACAGTGCCATTCGCGGAAATGGTCACAGCAACGCTTTTGCGCTCAACGGGTTGGGTCACGACAGTATTCGTAGGACGCTGGAGGTTGCTACCCAGCATTCGCGGACCTAATCCACCCAGTAAAATCAACAGGATGGGAATACCAAATTTCATCCATTTGCGCCAGCGCATTGGCGGCTTTTGATGCGGTGATGGTTGGTTGACGGTGAGATTGACCATGATGGGGTATCCTCGGTGTTTGCAGTATTTGTAAGTACTTACTTATTAATTGAGCAAAAAAAGAGTGGGCCAAAAAATTAGCGATCGATGCCGTGCCAAAGACTCTCAATCATCGCCTCAATCAACTCATCCGGTGCAGAGGGGGGCAAAGTAGAATCAAGATCCTCTGGGTGTTGATGACGCACGGTTTGGGTCATGGCGTAATTGTTAATGCCGCCAACAATCATGTGGGCAATGGCGTTGGTATTGCAGGGTTTAAGCACCCCGTGAGCGATCGCGCGATCGAGGTATGCTGCGAGTAACTGGCTATCGCGCACGGGCGGTGGCGGCATGGGCGGTTGGGCTAAATGCCCCTTTTGCATCATCATGATCACCTGGGGCAGCACTTCTTGGTAAAACGCCAACATTTGCTGGCAAATCTCCATCAGTTCCTGCTTCAAGTTTGTCGTAGGTGTTTTTTGGGTGAGCACCTTGACCCAGGGCGGATTTTGGCTGAAGCCCATCGCCGCCAGAAACAGGGCTTGCTTGGTCACAAATCGCTTAAAAATTGCCGCTTCGGAAATGCCAATGCGCTCAGCGATCGCCAGCGTGGAGGCACCCACCCCTTGCTCCAGGAATACCTGGCGAGCAGCTTCAAGGATCGCTTCAGTAGAGACTTTGGGTGGGCGCGGCATGATCAGCCTCTTAGGTTAGTAAGCTGTTACTTACTAATGTAGAAGACAAGTTTGGAACTGTCAAGTTGAAATCCGGTGTGCCTACATAGACCTGAAATCGCTGGTGGCACCTGATGTATCACCCAAGCAAGGTAGGGTGGGCACTACCCACAATGCCTCTCTAGCGATGAATTGTCCGGATGGGCGAGTAAGCAGAAGTCTTGCGGTTCAAAAATGATTCTGTTTGACCCAACCAATTTATGTTCATGTGAGCACTGCCCACCCTATTTTTACTTTTACTGTCTGACATAGAAAGATGCTGAATAACTCCGATATTACAGGTGTTATCCAGCAAAATCGACGGATAAAACCCCTTACTACGGCGACGGTTAGTCGGCGGAGCGGTTCAACTCCGCCATTAGCCTGCGTCAATGGGGGAGCTTGGCAATTCGATTTACCTATTCTTCCAAACTGGATGCTGCCCAAATCAGCAGTAGCTCCTCGATAACGACTTCAATCGGTAATTTTCTAGAGACAATGATAACTCCTGAGCTTTGACTGCTGATGGTAAACTCAGCAAATGCTGATGGCATCGTTTTCCAATCGTGACTAACGAGAATCCGTTCCTGTTGTGCTGCAATCGCCAATACTTCTGGATCTTTAACACCTTCCAATCCAGCGGCAAAGGCGGTTTGACAGGCAATTGCCGGTTCTCGTCGCGAAACCCCTGTGACAATTGCCTGATTCAAATCAGCATCGGCTTGGTAACGGACGGTCACGCTCCTACCTGCTGCCTTGCCGCCTTAGCCGCCATGAGTTTGTTATATAGAGCAGGATCAATAGTTTGTAGCGGTTGAGGCATAGCGTCGAAAGCTGCTTCCTCTGCTGTTAAATAAGCATCGATCTCAGCACGATTGGCAAGATAGAACGCGATCGCTCCATAAACCTGTTCAAGTGTCAGCAACGGAAAAGACTGAGCAATACTCTCAGGCGATAAACCTTTCTGGAAAGCATATACGATTGAATCTAGAGAAATCCGAGTTCCTTCTACCCAATAAGCATCGTTCCAATACTCTACGTAAGATTTAGTTACTATGGCTGGCATACATAATCCTGATTCTAACTAAGTCCAATCATAAAAGGATTTTGCTAGAGTTTACGAGATTGCTTATCTAACACAACTAGCAAACTGACACTTTGAGCCTCTAATTTTCTTTACTCATAGTTTCTAGACTGAAATCCGAGATGCTGAATTTCACCACTGGTTGAGTTACGGAACTGATCAACGGGAACTTTGTGGCAGTGCGGGCATAGACAGGACGGGTTTCCATACCAGGTGACAGCAAGCTGTATTACCCCTCTTTAATCACTTTGAGAGGAAGAATTTAGCATAGGAGATGAAGAGTTTAGGGTGCAAGCAAGACACAATGCCTGCGACAAGAGAGGCTTGACCCACGCTTCGGTTTGTCGATGAGTATTGCCAACTGTAGCGGGATTTATTTCCACAAGTGCGGAGCTTTGCAGCGTTTAAGTTTCTGCACTTGGGGCTGATTAGTGAGATTCAACGCAAATCGTTGCCTGCGATGTGGCTCGATTCTAAATGCCTACAGATAATCTTCAACTATGCCCTCACCAAGTAGCTCGGACAGTCTAACGGTTCGCTTGAGCGGCTGCAAATGACCTCAAACTCAGCACTAGCGGCTTTCTTCAGTCTGCTCCAAGCGGATTGTTATGCCGTCACTTAGCAAGCTTTATACTCTTTTATTTGCTGAAAACGATATCAACTAACAATATTGCCAAGTAATCCATCATTGGTTTCCTACAAGTTGGAATATACCTGGATGACTCCGGCATCATCATAGCCCATGATTATTTTTCGCTGGTGAATATCTTTGACTTCTACAAGTACAGACACGCGGTAGAGTCCCTTGCTTATGGATCTTCCGTCTATTTTCACTCTAAGCGCATATCGATGCTGATTGGGCGTGAGCGTCTGTTTGTCCGACCATTCTGTTTCTGAGTTAATTCCACCGCCTAAAGCTTCCAAGTACACATTTAAGCTAAGCGTTTGACTGTCTTCAGGTATGTACTCGAACTCGAGATCCGATGTGACATACCAATCCTTTCCGTCTTCTACTATGCTACTAGAAATGCCAGCGCTATCCGTTATTGTTAGGGTAGCCATCTTGATTGCACTCTGTACATTCTTGTCTAATCCTTCGAATTGCATTAAGACCTTCCTAAATCTTCCAAAGATTGAAGTGGGAACCTCGAAAATTCAAAACTTGTTGAGAATGGCAACGAAAAATTAGGGATTTCAGCTTTTGTCATTTGCAATAAAACCAATTAATCGAGGTGCCCAAGTGTTTCTTGTGGGCTGATGTAAGATATTTTCCAGTTATTTACGGGTAAATCCTTGTCAATAATTTTTTTATGGTAGCTACTGAGTTTTACTAAACCACTCTCACTGTTCTCAATTCCGCGCAGAGCTAACGCGTAGATCTTCTTGAATTCTTCGAATGTTAACAGTTTATCCTTTTGGATTGTAAATTCCAATTCATCAAATTGGTCGGACAGACGCTTGTATGCTTCAAAAAGCGTTCTGTTTGCATCGATCTTTTCAGACAAGCGGATGATTGGTTGGAGTACTCCAAGAATCGCAGTAATTGCTGCGGCAAAAGCGGTAACGACCGTAACCCCTGATTGAGACAACAATAAGCCCCAAAGAGGCTGGCTTATGACCGAGGTTGAGGTAAATGCTAGAATAACCTCAAGCAGCATATTAATACGTTTAAATGCGCTCATTTTCGCTTCATAATAATACTTTCTACCAAGTGCCAATCTACGGCTATCGTGCATTTTCTTGAGCCAATCATCAGGGATAGCTTCTGGAAGCGGCATAATAAGCATAATAATAGGTAAAGTAATCAAAGATTATTTAACTTACTCTGAAAAGTAATGTATGAAAATTTCTACCTTTTTCGAGAATCTTCATGGTGATAAAGAAGCTATCGTAGCTAATTCCTCGTTAAAAATACGTGAAAATTTAGAAAAGTATAGAATCTTCAAAAATCAAATACTTTAGTAATTAGCGTTGCACAACACAGAGGTATTTAGGAATTTCAGAGCTTATTTTCCAACAACTCTATTCAGTGCTGACAGATAAGCATCCCGCACAACTCTCATCAAGGACTAAGGCGGCATAACAAGTGATTAACCCGACAGTGCTTCTGCATATTCTGCATATTGGGAAATTCATTGTGTTTCTGGAGGGTGTGCTGGGCAACGCTGTAATGCACAAATTTGTCTCACGGCATCTCCGTTTGTTTGGGTTAGGACTATTTTGACAAGAACAAACAAGCGCGTTACTATCTTAGTTAAGATTGCTGAAGAGTTTGTTAGAGGTTATTTATGGTAAATCCTCAACCAGTGGTGGGCCTGCGGCGAAAAGATCTGGCAACCGCCTACGTTTTACTGCGGATTTTATTTGGAATGGCTTTTTTCATCATCGGGTTTGGTAAGCTCGGCGGCATGGGCGGTTTTGCAAATGCCATGGTGGATCAGTTCAAAGAGACCTTTTTACCTGCGGAACTGGTGAGAATTACGGCACTGCTGGTGCCACCATTGGAAGTGGTAGTCGGCTTGTTGCTGCTGATTGGATTGCTCACGCGGGGGGCACTGGTTGCCGGGTTTATCTTGATGATGATTCTGCATGCTGGAGTCACTCTAGTTCAAAACTGGGATACAGCATCTAACCAGTTGATTTATTGCATTATTTTCTTTTTGCTGCTGGCGGGTGCTGGGTTTAATGCCTTTTCTGTGGATGAGTGGTTGGCTCGGCGACGTGGGGAATCCACGCTGACTGACGATTCTCCTCCAGATGTGATTGGGTTTACGCAACACGTTTTTGGTGTTTGGCGGGGCAAAAAGCGCCCTCGGAGAAGATTTTCCTAGGTCAGAATGCATCATAACTTGGAGGGCTTTTCAGATGGTCAAACAACAATATTCTCCCCTGTGGCAGCGAACTGGGCTTTTGCAGAAAGATGTCGAACTGGCGTACCTGTTTCTGCGGCTCGTGTTTGGCATTAATTTCTTCAATCATGGGTTTACGCGGATCGGCAACATTGGTGGATTTGCGAATTCCATGGTGGAGCAGTTTAAGGATACGGCGGTTCCCGCAGAGTTGGTGCGCATCGTGGGGGCGATCGTCCCACCCGTCGAGTTGGTCATTGGCATTCTATTAATTTTGGGATTTGCCACCCGCGGCGCGCTGATTGCAGGCTTCATCCTCATGATGGTGTTACAAGGAGGTGTGGTGATTTTGCGTCAGTTTGATTCAGCCGCCAGCCAACTGATTTATTGCATCATCTTCTTTATTCTCCTGGGTACGCTTGGGTTTAATACCTATTCGCTGGATACGAAGTTTCGTCGTTCACGGAATACTACTGCGGAAACAGTCTGATGAAACGTCCTCATGTGGTGGTGGTTGGTGCTGGATTTGGTGGAATGCAGGCAGCAGTATCATTGGCCAATTCAGATACAAATGTGCTGCTAATCGATCGCAATAATTACAACACCTTTGTGCCACTCTTGTACCAAGTTGCATTTGCCCAACTGGAACCTGGACTGATTGCTTATCCAGTGCGAACGTTATTTCGGCAGCGAAGGAATGTTCGGTTCTTAATGGCATCTGTGGATCAGGTCGATTTAGAGCAGAAGCAAATTAAAGTTGCCGACGATGTCATTTTTTATGATTACCTGGTGCTGGCAACGGGGAGCCAGACTCGTGCGCCCAATTTGCCTGGTGTGGCCGAACATACCTGGATGATGCGAACGTTGGAGGAGTCGATCGCCTTGCGAGATCATATCCTCCAATGTTTTGAACAGGCTGCCCACGAACCGGATACGTTTAAGCGTCAACAACTCCTTTCTTTTGTGATTGTGGGCGGCGGGGCAACTGGGGTGGAGGTGGCCGGAGCCTTGGTTGAATTGGTACGTTGTTTAGTTCGACGCGATTACCCCATGTTGCACCGTTCGGATGTGCAAATTGTGATGTTGCAGGGGGGCGATCGCCTCTTGCCTGATCTCCCGCCAACCTTAGGGCGTTATACGCTGAAAAAACTTCGCAAACTGGGCGTAGACGTGCAGGTGGGCGCAAAAGTTAGTCAGGTTGAACCCCATGCCGTGTATTTAGCGAATGGCCAATCGATCGCAACGGATACGGTCATCTGGACGGCGGGTTTGGAAGCTGCTTTGCCGAAAGTCGTCGGGGCGATCGAGCAAGCGTCCCGCTGCAGAGTGGCTGTTTTGCCGACACTGCAATTGGTGAATTATCCAGAGGTTTACGCGATCGGCGATGTGGCAGAGGTGAGAGCAACCAAACTCACGGGTGTTGCGCCCGAAGCTTTACAGGAAGGGGTGGCCGTGGCCAGGAATATTAACCGTCAACTCAAGGGCCGATCGCCCCAACCCTTTCGCTACCTCAACAAAGGCCGCTTAGCCATCATTGGTTGTTATTCTGGGGTTGGTCAAATCGCTGGAATTCCCTTTGGGGGCTTTCTGGCCTGGTTTATGTGGTTAGCAGTGCATTTGGTTTATTTACCGGGTTTTCGGAACCGTTTCTTTGTGTTTCTGAGTTGGTTGCAAGCCTTTATCCTGGGCGATCGTGCCGCACGTACCATTGGCACCTGGAAGCCAGCTCATGTCTCAGCGATGACAACCAGCAAACTATCTACATGAACCACAGAGCCACAAAGACACCAAGAAGGTTGCAGTTTTGTGGCTTTGGGTTAAAGAAGACCCTAACAACCGAGTTCTGCCCAAATTTGGCAAACGCGCAAGTCTGATGCAAAATGAGGGATTACACTGCGTTAGGTTTCTCCCGTCGGCATGTTGAATATTCCTCACCATCTGGCACATGAGCTTTCGCTCAAGCCGTTTCAAGTTTCGAATGCCCTAGAACTTTTTGCTGAAGGAGCGACAATTCCCTTTATTGCGCGTTATCGCAAAGAGCGAACGGGCGAAATGACTGAAACTCAGTTGCGGGAGTTGTCCGATCGCTTCACCTATCTCACCGAATTGGAGGAGCGGAAACAGGCCGTTCTGGAGTCGATCGCCCAGCAAGGCAACCTCACCGATGCGCTGAAAACCAGCATCGCAGCCTGCCTGCAAAAAAATGAACTCGAAGATCTATACCTGCCCTACCGTCCCAAACGCCGCACCCGGGCTGCGATCGCCAAGGAAAAAGGGTTAGAACCGCTGGCCAAATTCATTCAATCACTCAACACGCCCAATGCTCAACCTCAATCATTAATAGTAGAAGCGGCCAAATATATCTCAGCAGAAACAGGGGTGCAAACCGCAGAAGCCGCCCTAGCTGGTGCATCTGACATTTTGGCAGAAATTGTGGCTGAAACTGCTGAGCATCGCACCTATGTGCGCGAGTATTTACTGGAATCTGGCATTCTGGCATCCCGGATCAAAGATGAGCAGCCTGAAGGCTCTACCAAGTTTGAGATGTACCGCAATTATCAGAATCGGGTGAAGACGATCGCGTCTCATAATTTACTGGCCCTCTACCGGGGTGAAGCAGAAGGCATCCTGACGGTTGATCTGGAATTTGATGAAGGCGCAGTGCTGGAATATCTGGAGTCCTGCGAAATTCGCACTAAAAATCGGGAGATACGGGAATTTTACGGTTCAATGCTGAAAGATGCGTTTCAACGTTTGATGAAGAACTCTCTAATTGGAGAAGTACGCGCTGCGAAGAAGCAGGCAGCAGATATTGAGTCGATCAAAACTTTTGAGGCCAATCTGCGGGAGCTTTTGTTGGCCGCACCAGCGGGCATGAAACCGACCCTGGCGATCGATCCTGGCTTCCGCACAGGCTGCAAAGTGTCCACCCTTGATCAAACGGGCAAATTTTTGGAATATCAAACGATCTTTCCGCACCAATCGGCTCATCAGCGATCGCAAGCAGCACAAACCCTCAAAACGTTAATTGCAACATACCAGATTGAGTTAATTGCGATCGGCAACGGCACCGCTGGACGAGAGACCGATGAATTTGTGCGTGAAGTGCTGGCCGATATAGAACCAAAACCGATTGCCGTGATGGTGAATGAAGCGGGAGCCTCAGTTTACTCTGCCAGCCCCGTCGCGATCGCGGAATTTCCCGATCAGGATGTCACAGTGAGAGGTGCGATTAGCATTGGACGACGCTTACAAGACCCACTGGCAGAGTTAGTTAAGATTGACCCAAAATCTATTGGTGTTGGGCAGTATCAACACGATGTTGATCAGAAATTACTCAAGAAAAAACTAGATGAAACAGTCGAAAGTTGCGTCAATTACGTTGGGGTAGACTTGAATACAGCATCGAAAGAGTTGCTGACTTTTGTCTCTGGAATTACATCCGCGATCGCCAACAATATCATCGCGTTCCGCAACGAACATGGAGCCTTCAAAGACCGGCACCAGTTACTCAAAGTACCCAAACTGGGACCCAAAGCATTTGAGCAGGCAGCGGGATTTCTCCGGATTCGGGATGGGGCAAATCCGCTAGACAATACTGCCGTTCATCCAGAAAGTTATGGAGTTGTAGAAACGATCGCGAAAGACTTAAATTACTCGCTTGACCAAACAACACAATTAGCAGCAAAACTCAAATCTACTGGATTGAAAAAGTACGTGACTGAGGCGATCGGTGAACCAACCCTGCGAGACATTCTAGCAGAGTTAGAAAAACCAGGCCGCGATCCACGCGCCGAATTCAAGTACGCCACTTTCCAAGCAGGCATCAAGGAAATGAGTGATTTGCAAGTCGGCATGGTATTAGAAGGGGTTGTCACGAATGTGGCAAACTTTGGTGCGTTTGTTGATATCGGAGTCCACCAAGATGGACTGGTTCACGTTTCTCAATTGGCCGATCGTTTTGTTAGTGATCCCAAACAGATCGTTAAAGTGGGGCAAGTTGTCACCGTTCGCATCCTGGAAGTAAATTCTGCACTCAAACGAATTAGCCTCTCCATGCGATCAGAAGCAACCAATGCAACTTCCAAAGGTGGAAGAACATCGACAACCAGACCGCAAAAAACTAGTTCATCCCAAGAGGCTCCCAAACCACCCACTTTAGAAGACCTACAAGCCAAGTTCAAAAAGCGCCGCTAATCTCAAAACTTGTTCTTCTCTAGCATCAATTTCCTTCATGAAGGGGGAACAATAGGCGGAGTATCTACCCTGCTCATACCTGGCTTCGTCATGAACCTTACTCTCTCTCCTGCACAGGCTCAAGGTGATGTTTCACCCTCTCCGGTTTCGCCGATTACTGTCTTGCTGATTGATGATCAGGCAACGGTGAATCAAGCAATTCAGGACATGTTGGCGGCAGAAATGGACATCCATTATCACTATTGTGCAGATGCGGATGTGGCTCTCCAGCAAGCGATTGCCCTCTCTCCCACGGTGATTTTGCAAGATTTAATTATGCCGGAAGTGGATGGCATGACGCTGGTTAAACAGTTTCGTGCCCAGCCAGAAACTGGTGATGTCCCTATCATCATGTTGTCAATTAATGATGATCCGGCAACGAAGGCCGAAGCCTTTGCGATCGGCGTTAATGACTATCTCGTAAAGCTACCTGATCAAATTGAACTCATCGCCCGGGTTCGGTATCACTCGCGGGCATATCTAAATCGGCAAGCTCACACGATGGCTCTCGTTGCTCAGGCACATGCAAAAGAGTTGGAACAAACTCTGGAAGAATTACACCGGACGCAAACTCAACTGATTCAAACTGAAAAGCTTTCTAGCTTAGGTCAAATGCTGGCGGGTATTGCCCACGAAATTAACAATCCGATCGGCTTTATTTTTGGAAACTTGACCTATATTGACAATTATTTTGAAGACTTGCTGAATCTTATTAAGCTGTATCAAGAAGTCTATCCTGAACCTGGTCAAGCAATTCAAACGCATTTAGAGAAAATTGATTTTGAATTTGTTCAAGTGGATTTACTTAGCACACTACAGTCAACGCGAATTGGAGTAGAACGGATCGTACAAATTGTTTTATCACTACGTAACTTTTCACGCCATGATCACATGGAAATGAAACCTTCAGACCTTCATGAAGGCATCGATAGTACGTTATTAATCCTCGGTCATCGCTTGAAGCAAGGAATTGAAGTTACCAAAGACTACGGGAAATTGCCCTTGCTCAATTGCTACCAGGCTCAACTCAACCAAGTATTCATGAACATCTTAAATAATGCGATCGATGCCCTGCTAGAGCAAGAACAGGTTGATAAAAACATTTCAATTCGAACATTGTATCGGTCACCAACACCAGGCCAAGCATTAGACTGTGAGCACATTGAAATTCGAATTCAAGATGACGGCCCTGGAATGCCTCAGGAAGTTCGAGCTAAATTATTCAATCCTTTCTTTACAACAAAGCCTGTGGGGAAAGGGACTGGATTGGGGTTATCAATTTGCCAACAGATCATTAAGAATCATCAAGGTAGTTTGGAAGTTGTGTCTGCGCCAGGACAGGGGACAGCATTCATCATTCAACTCCCTATCACATAGAGCAAGCCACACTTTTCCTATTCTCCCTTTAGATAGAGAAAGACGATCTACCTTTAGAGGCTCCGAGTTCCGGCAACACTTTGTTAGTGTAACGCTATACAAAATAATTTACAGGAGATTCTTATGGCAGACTTCAAAGCAGATGCACAACCGGATTGGGAAAATACTGAAAACTTTGATGCAGAAGTTGTGAAAGAAGCAGTTGCAGAAGGAGACGAGAAAGCACCGGAAGTGGATGTCGCTTCTGATTACGCTGCAGCTCAACAAATGAGTGGTGGAATTGTGGATGCCGAAACCGCAGAAGAACTGGTGAAACCACAATTTGAAGTGGCTCAACCGGAGAGCGTTGTGACTGGAGCGGAACCAACGAGCGAGTCTTCTGATTACTTGAAAATGGCAAAAGATGTCAGCCCTGCGCCCACAGGCGCAGGAAATGTGACCGACGACCTGGTAGAGAAAGCGATCGCCAAAGGACAACCCGGCAACTAAAGCTCAACCTAATCGGTTGTACGTTTGGGGATGCTACATGCAGCATCCCTCACGGTCATTTATGCAAATGCGGGTTGGTCGGCTGCTTCGACGAGCGGTTCTGGGTCAAAAGGCGATCGCTCGATGTGGAAGTATTCACCGCTACGACAAACTCCACACACTTGCAGCACCTGGCTGGTAGAACCATTGTCAGTCGCCGCAGGTTGCTCATCCGACCACTTGAAAATTGTGAAGTCTGCCAGTTGTCCGGGTTTGAAGCCCCCTAACAAATCAGATTTCCCGACCGCTGCCGCAGCGCGAGTTGTCACCCGTTCCACCACATCCGCCAGGGGCATGCCCAGGTTAATGAAGTGCGTCATCATCGTGGCTAAGCTCCGCGCTGAACTAACGTTAGAACGGTTGAGGTCAGTAGACAGGATGTTCGGCAAAATACCTTGAGCGATCGCCGCTTTTGCAGTATGCGTGGAGAAGTCAGTACCGCTTAAACTCATGTTGAGCAATACACCCCGCTCCGTCGCTTCGCGTGCCGCCTGGATCAAGTTACCGCTTCCATCAAACAAACCTACATGCGCCTGGAATGTGTAGGTCACAATATCGCCTGGACGCAACTGTGGCAGTAGTTCGGCGGCGGGAACCACATCCTCCTGCGCTCGTTGTTCCAAATGCACTAAGAGTGGTAGGCTGAATCGTTCCGCCAAAGTGCGGGCTGTGTTTAATGCAGGTGAAGTTCCTTCGCCAGAACGCCGAACTGGACGGACGTTTAAGCCAACAACAACATCCCGGTTTGCTTCGATGACAGCAGCGGCTCGTTCCACATCCTGGTTACGAGGATTGGCCACAATGTCTAATTGGTGAGCGATCGCGTCAGAAGTGGCGATGTAAAGCAGAGAGGGGTCCATGAATGCGAAGACGCGAGTTTTGGAAGCATCGATCGCAGTGTGGCGAAAAGCATCAAACGTCAGAATGCCGGAGCTGCCAGCATCGGCAATCGTTGTTACGCCCGATCGAATGCCCACATCATCGGCAGGAAGGCAATAATCACCAATGGTATGAAAGACATGCGTGTTGAGATCGATCCACCCAGGCGACAGGAATGCACCCACTAAATCAATAATTTGGGTATCCCACTGAGGCACAAGAATCGGCACAATTTTGCCGATCGCCAGGTCATCCTGCAAAATCCCGACGATCTTGCCGTCCTCAATCAATACATCACCCCGTCCTTCAACCCCTTGCATTGGGTCGAGCAGGTGCGCGTTCTTAAAGATCGTTGCCATACCCAATTCACCATTCTTTACACGCCTTCCAGAATACCGTTTTTGTGACACAAGACAAGGCATGACCTGGGATTCAATCCTAAAAGCGCATTGCTGCGAGAAAAATGGAACTTGGCATTTTCTTCACTTCACAGAAATACACCATTGAAGCTGAAGTTCTGGCTTTATATTTGGTTTGGATTTGCGCGATCGCCACATATCGCCCCTTGTCTACCCACCAGGAGAACCTGCATGAACCCAGAATTTGATGACCAGTTGCCGCCTCAATCTTCCAAAACCTTATTGATTGGCTCGGCTGTCCCCACAACCAATCTTCCCAGCGTGAACCACACGCTGCTGCAAAATGACCCTCTTTCCGCCGATCATCCTCCTGCCAGCCAGACGCTTTTAATCGGGTCAGCCGTGCCCACCGACCCACCCCCCGTCAACGTTTATTCTGTTCTGGCTCAGGCGGTTCCCGTGGAGACTCCCCCCGTCAGCCAGACGTTGCTGATTCTGGATGCCATTCCAACCGATCCGCCTTACGCATACACCACCTTATTGAAGGATGATTAGGGCAGTGGAGCGGCAGAGGGTCGGGGAACAGTTCTAGTTCTATCCACTTACCCACTCTCCCAGCCACTCGCCCCCCTCCTTCAAAACTGATAGCCTACGCTGAAGTAGAATCCATAGTCTTGAGCATCATCACCCCGATCGCGGAGGCGGAGGAAGGCTTGACCGTAATCTAGACGCACATTGAAGCCAGGGTAAGGTTGCCAGAGAATACCTAACCCCGCTCCGGCTAAAAAGCGTTGCGCCGCTTCAAAATTGGGGTTCCCGCGGGTGTTCCAAACTTTGCCAAAGTCAATGAAAGGGGCAATTTGCAGGATCGGTAAACCGGCTTCATCTCGAATCAGCGCAATGCGGTCTTCTGCGGAGATGCGAAAGCCGTTATCACCAGAACGGGCATTTTGCCGAAACCCCCGAATCGACTGACCGCCACCAATCACAAACTGCTGAGATGGCAACAGCGTATCGGGGGTAAGTTGCAAATCGCCTTGCAAAATCAACAAATGGTTATTACCCAGGCGTTGGACTCGCTGCACTTGGCCCAACCAGCTAAAGAAACGCCCGTCTGGAATGGGAGACTCGTTCACCGTGGCATCAAAGACATCAATGCCGAAGTTGAACTGCGATCGCAGTGCCCAGGCCCCAAAGGGATCGCGTTTAACGTAATCTTGCCCAAACTTGAGGACGCGCGTCCGGCTGTTGCCCTCTTCGTCGGGACCAATGCCAAACGGAAAGGGGAGATTCTCAAACAGAAACGTTTGCCCATTTTGCGCCGCAAACCCCAAACTGAGGGCAAATTCTCGCCGAGGATTGCGAACGATCGGTTGACGGAAGCTGAAGTCATATAGTTGCGATCGACCTCTGATATCTAAATCAGCAAAAGCTGGATCAATGACGCGATTCCAGTTGGGGCTGAACCGAAACTGCACTGTGCCATTCATTGGATTTACCGGAATGCGGTAGAACAGGTCTAAATTGTCGGCTCCCGATGCGGTGGTGTGGTAAAACGAGAGGCCAACTTCATCGCCAAATCCGGTCAAATTCCGATACAGCACGCTGCCTCCCAGGCGGACTGCACCCACCGAAGGCGGCGAGTAATTATCTACGCCCACCAGTCCACTCAGTTGCTTGGCCTCTGTGACCCGCACAATCAGCAGACTCTGGCCCAACTGGTTGCCCGGACGCAAACTCGCTTCAACATTGGTGAACAGCGGATCTGCTTTCAGGAGCCTTAAGCTATCTTCCAAATCATCTCGATTAAGTGGAACTTGGGCACCCAGTCCAATTCGACTCCGAATGTATGACTCTCGCACATTGCGATTACCCTCTACCACGATGTCTTCGATCGAGCCTTCAATCACCTGAATTTGCACAACCCCATTCTGAATCGTTTGATCCACCAATACGGCGCGGGAAGTGATGTAGCCACGATCGAGGTAAAGCTGAGTAATCGCATCTGCCGCCTGTCGCAATTCCTCCAGGGTGTTGTCTCGGCCTTCCAGGGGTTTGGTAATGGGCCGGAAGTCGGCTGAACTAAAGATGGTGCTACCCTTAACTTCAATTTTGGTGACTGGAACTTTGATGCCAGGGTCGGGGGGAGTG
>Ga0224722_1000152_pt1 | contig 39047 bp, 44 predicted proteins | sample Balambano_FR1_Me_FD_161646 | JGI IMG/M metagenome (GOLD analysis project Ga0224722, IMG submission 161646) | Freshwater sediment microbial communities from Lake Towuti, South Sulawesi, Indonesia - Balambano_FR1_MetaG | ecosystem: Environmental > Aquatic > Freshwater > Lake > Sediment | place...
ATGTTGAAGGCAAGCTGCAGACCCGCAAGTGGCAGGATCAAAGCGGCCAGGAGCGTTACACCACCGAAGTGCTGGTCGATGGCTTCAGCGGCGTGATGCAGATGCTGGGTGGCCGTCCGCAAGGCGGCGCCGGCCAGGGCATGGGTGGCCAGTCTCAGGGCAACTGGGGTCAGCAGCAGCAGGGCATGCAGTCCCAGCAGCCGATGAACCAGGCGCGTCCTGCCCAGGCTCCGCAGCAGAACATGCAGCCACAGGGCGGCTACGCTCGTCCGGCCCAGCAGCCGCAGTCTGCACCGCCGGTGTACAATGAGCCGCCGATGGACTTCGACGACGACATTCCGTTCTAGGGCCGGATTTTTTAAAATGTAAAGCGATTTGTAAAGCAAAATGCCTAAAAACCCCGATATTTCGGGGTTTTTTCATTTCTAAACATGTAAAGATTGCTCGTTCTGAAAGCTCGGAGTATACATTAGGAATAGGTGTCTAAAAGTGTAAAGGAATGATGCAGTGAAGCTCAGAACCGTCAACATGAAGCAGTACAATGAACGCAAGTATTTAATCGTTGATGAGAAAGGACTCCCCATCCCAAGGCTATGTGAGTTCACACTGACACACCTGTATGGTGCGGAAAAAACACAGGAGAACAATGCAAACCACCTAATCCATATCGAACGATGGGCAGCAATGCTAAAAGTAGATCTAGCGGAAATTGTTGCTGGCACAGGGTTTGCTGATACTGGCTTATACCAGAGTTTTCTCAAACACCTTGAACATCACTCATATGATATCAACGGAGCAAGACCCCTCCGGCCAGATATTGTTAGTCCTGATTATTTCAATCAACGCCTTGACCTAGTGTTGGTTTACTTTCAATTTTTAGCCGACAAAGCAATTTCCAAGCGCCGTAATACTGATCCTCTATTCAGTCAAATCCCCGAGATGATGAAAAGGCTTCAAGTAAAACTAGCCAAGCTGAGAAGACCAAAGACAGCTCAAGGCCGCGTCCTTGGATTGTCATTAGTCCAACAAGCAACACTGTATGATGTCATGGAAATGCCAAGTTTGCTTGGCTGGAATAAAGCTACTCAGTTACGTAACAAACTCATTCTTAGGTTGCTTTCAGAAACAGGAATTAGGAAAGGTGAACTACTATCACTTACAACATCAAACTGCCATACGAGCAAGCTGGTTCATGGTGTTTACCCATTTATCCTGACACAGCAGAATGTCGAGCATGACGATCCTCGTGGTAGAACACCTCGCGAGAAAACAGTTGGCCGGATCATACCTATTTCATTTCCTCTAGCGTCACTTATTGATGAATATAAACAGGCTAGAAAATCTCTTGGCGACTCTGCCATGAAGAGCCCTTATTTATTCTTAGCGACAACCAAACCACATAATCCGCTATCAATAGCAGCACTGGATGATGTTTTCTCAAGTATCAAGAATAAGATTTTAGAGTTGTCAGATATCCACCCGCATAAATTAAGACATACTCTTTTTGAAAATCTTGACAGAATGCTCACCAAAATGGGAATTGATGCAGCTCAACAGAAAAAGCTAAAAAATAATGTTGGGGGGTGGACGTATAACTCAGATAGTAGTCTAATATATGAAGCTGGTTCAATAATGGAACAATGCAACCTAGTTCTAAACCAACTCCATGCAGAAATGGAATCACATAGAAAATTATCATAATAGATTGCCGAGGTGCTGGCTATGCCGACAAGAAAATTAGATAAAAACGATATTATGTTAGTACAAATAGGCCAGCATCCACAATTTGCTTATGACCCATATCCTGTAAGCCAGCCAGGCCAACGACTGGATTTAACACAAAGTAAAATAGTTTTGGAACCTGAGAGGGAGACCATATTCTTTGACAAAATCTCTCACCAACTCAGAGAGCATGCCCGTGCATGGATTTCTTATGCTTGTCATATCTACTCTAACTATGCACTTTTCTCACATCACCATTGCTGGCGCTTACTAAACATCCCTGACGATATTGCAGTAGAAAACATCGCTGAAAAAATACAAGAAATCTACAGAGAACTTATGAGTTCTGAACGTAGTGTAAGCACTAAATCTATTTTAAGAATGATGTATAAATGGTGTGTTGAAGAGGGCCATCCACACTTTGATGAAGACTTTTATGATTACTACCTAGCCAGCATAAAGTTTGGCACAGATGAAGGCAAAGGTCTTGATGTCATTATGGAAATCCCTGACCGTGGCCCACTCACGATCAAGGAAGAACGCATCTTCATCTCCACGTTAAACTCAGTTTTACCAGAGACACTCACCACGCATGAGTTACAGGGATTGGTGTCACTAAAATGTGCCCAAGTTCTTGGCATGAGAAATATCCAAGTGATGAGGCTAAAGTTCTCTGACTTGCAGATTTCAGAAAAGGGTGTATATAGCCTGAAAGTTTTAAGGGCAAAACAAAGAGGGCAGGCCAATAATAATGTATATAAAATTCGCCCCATAACAAAAACACTTGCAAAACTACTTTCATTAATGAAAGCACGCTACGAAGATATACTAGGTACAAAAATCACTGATGATTGGCCTGTTATCTCAGAGTATTATAGTGTTAAAAATGAATTAGTTAAGCAGCAAGTAAAGATATTAAAGATGACATACATCACCAATCTGTTCAGAATAGCTGTTGGATTGGACTTCAAGGTAACCAACCGTAGACTTCGTAAAACCTTCTGCTCACGGTTAATCGCCAAAGGCACTCCTATGTCTGTTGTTGCTGAACTAATGGATCATAGTGATTTACAACAACTAGACGTTTATTATAGACAATCACATACTGTTGCTAAAAAACTAGATGATGTACTGCGAAATGAGGCCATGGATATACTCGATGCATTTGCAGGTAAAGTTGTCGCGCCTGATAACACCTCTAAGCGAGGACAAGGTATTTTCGCGCCATCGAAAAATCTAAATCTTGTTCAAATTGGTAGCTGCGGTAGCGCTACCCCATGCTCTCTGCAACCCCCGCTTTCTTGTTACAACTGCTCTTCTCTAGAGGCTTTTGAAGACGTTGACCATAAGGCAATTGTAGATACGATGGTAGAGGAAGTAAAAACAGCATTTGGTGATGCACACGCCATAAATATTCTTCAACATAAAAACTTTTTAGCTGCTCGCAAGTTTGCTGACATGTTTGACAGGGGTGAGCTATGAATACCAGTCTACAATTATTACCATCAATTGGTGTAGATGCTGATAGCAATCTGGCACAATTAGTTCACTTTTACAAAAAAAACACTCCCTTTGCAACTTTAGAAGGTTGGGAATGGAATGCCCTTAGCTGGAATGCTAAAGGTATTTGTAAGACTCAAGCTAGTAAAACTGGATACGATATATTAGTCAATTTCAATCGAGATAACAATCTCGGCAACAAAGTTAAGTCATCACGTGATGACATGAAGCCGTTTCACAATCTGGATTTGTCTGATGTAGCTAAATGCCATATTTCAGCATTGCAAATTGAGAGTCCAAAAGATGTAAAGACACTTGATTTTTATATTTTAGTATATCGCTATTTAGATAATGCGATGCTAAAAAGGAAAAATACAGTAAGCGATCTGACAACTTATGACTTCAAAGTAGCAGAGGCTGAAGCACACGATAGATTAGAAAGTTCTACCTTTTACCGTGTTGGTCAGAGACTAGAATCCATTGCGAAATTCATTAACCAGAAGCGGCTCTCCATCCAAAAAATTGTATTCAAAAAGTCATCTAAACGCGGAGAAACCCATACCGCGAGTGATACAAGAATCGATTTTGAGTCAACTACCAAACGGCATGAGAAGCTACCTACCCATGAAAGCCTCATTGCAGTAGCAGCAATTTCTAACTCGAATCTAGAAGGTGATGATGCACTGTTTCAGGCTATGGTAGAAATCATGTTTACAACAGGTCTGCGATTTGATGAGGTGATCTGCCTGGATGTCGACTGCTTACAGGTTAGGGAGATTGAGGAGCAAAACGTCTTCACAGGTGAAATGGAGATATTATCCATTCATGGGATCCGCTATCGAGCCAAAAAAGGTGCTGGATATCAAACCAAACCAATCTCCTTAAGCATGTTGCCAATCCTAAAGAAAGGTCTGACTAGCGCCCTTGAAATATTAGCACCTGTACGTGACACGATTAAATGCGTTGCTAATGGGAAATACGACTTCTTTCCAATTATCACCGAAGATTGTGAGTTGTTTGTCACTGATATTTGGGAAAGATTAAACTGGTCATCACGTTCAAATCTCACATCCTATCTAAAGAAAAGAAATATCAACCTGACGAATAAACGGAATCCAAATACAGGTAAAATTGCGAGCGCATTCCACCCATCAGACTTAAAGGGAAAGGCATTCTCATTAGCGCAGGAGTCTATTACTCAGTTATGGAAACAGATTTCAGAGTTAACTGTGGCTGATTCTCTAGATAAACTAATTTTTGTTACCCAACATCAGCAGCATCATTCTGATAAGAGAGCTGAGCCTTGGGAATTCACAATGATATCATATACTCAAATATATGACTATATAGCGGGTCGTCCCGACGTGGGTATAAAAAATGTATTTGAACGCAAAAATCTGTGCTATCAAGGTGAACAAATCCGGCTGACATCACATCAATTTCGTCACTTTCTAGACACTATGCTGGAGCTCTCAGATTCAGTAACCCCTATAGAGGTTGCTCGCTACTTTGGGCGAAAGTATACTCCAGACAATATAGCCTATGACCACACTAATCCAGCTAAAAGAGTCATGGATAACGCAGACATACTCTTTGCCGCCTCAAATATAACACCAGAGCAAGCAAAAGAGGCATCCGTGATCTTTACACTGGTTGACCGTGATGAGGTTCTTGAAACGATAGAAGACATTGGTACAACACTCATCACTGCAATTGGCTTATGCAAACATGACTATAGTGACTCTCCATGTGGAAAATACTATGCATGCGTCCGTGGATGCTCTGAGTATTATCGTATAAAAGGAAATCAGGAAGAGATCATCCATTTACAAAAACTTCAAGCTGAACAAGAATCTCGAATTCAACATGTTAAAGCAGCAGTTGACGCTGAATATCATGGTTCCAATAACTGGCTACGTTCTCATGAAGAACTATTAAATGGTTGTCGTATAGCCCTCGCCATTGAGCAGGATAATTCAATTTCAGATGGTGAATTAGTGCAAGTTTTCCCTAATGGTAATAATGGGTGCGTTGCAATATGAAAAAAGAACAGAAACAAATTACAGCGGCACTAGAGCAAGACTTCTGCAAACTCATCGTAATCCTAGCTGCCCGCAGTGGGAAGAATAAAGTCACTTGGAAGGAACTAGAACAGGAGACAGGATTTACTCGGCAAGCATTGTCAAAAAAAGAAGCTATCGTTAAGGCTTATAAAGAAGCCAATCAAAGTAGCAACATATTAGAAGATATCGGCAGGCGTGCAGAAGAAACCCAATCAAAACTTGATAAAATAAAAGAAGAAAATATCAAGTTAAAAAAACTATTAGCTGACTATGATGAGACTTTTGTTCGTTGGTTCGCCAATGCAACAAGTCGTGGTATGTCCATTGAGGAGTTGGAAGCACCGCTCCCACACTCTATGAAGACAAAAGCCAGATTGAAAGATCTTAAAAAATGAATAGAGCATTCAGTATTAGTCGTGAACTGGAAGACTTCGATCTTGATAGAATGCATGCCAAGGCACGTGAAAATCTAGTTAAGGTGGCAAATTTGGTCGGGCCACTTGACCTTGCTGAATGGCAAAACTTCATAGAAAATGGCAGTTTAAATGCAACTGCAATAATAAAAGAGATTGGCATATCTCGCTCTAGCTATTACCAAAACAAATACATTGTTGCGTACCTTAAAAGTAAGGCTCAATGGCTAGCTGAGCAGAATACCTTACAGGAGCTTCCCTACCAGGCTAGGGATACTTCAAAAGCACCCGCAAATCGATACAGCCCGCTAGAAAAGAGCATTCAAGAGAAAGATAAAATGATTCGCCAATTACAGCTACGGGTTGCAGAACTAGAATCTCATCTAGAAGGCTTGAAGCAGGAATATAAATCTCTTCAATCAAATTCACATCAAGATCAGCATCGCATGGAATTGCTAGAAATATTTAAGCGGGTTCCGAGATGAATGACTTCGAGCAAGAGAGGTTTTTCCGCATAACAAGGTCGCCATATTCATCCAGAAAAGGTCGATCATTTCATGCTGTACAGATAGATCCTGACACTCTACGTAACTGCAATTACAAGCAGAACTACATAATTCACATAAGTGAACATAACAGTGAGTGCCTATCACTAATATTGGCAAAGGGTGCATTGGTTAAATTAGCTGTCAAAAAGCAGTATAGTAGACAAGTCGAGCACGGAGGTATTCTCACTGTAATCACCCCTCAATACCTAGACCTTATTAGGCCATCAGGGGAGCAGATCGCACTTATGTTAGGCAGTCACGCCAGATTTAAAGGTGTTGGCCCAGTAAAGCCCGTAAATTATGGTCTACATTTGGTGAGTCCCTATTTGAAATATTGGATAATGGGGATATTGTTAGCCTGCGTAAGATATTAAGTGAAAGCACTGCAAAAAATACTGTCGATGCATGGCGTAGCTATATAAATATTAATGCTATGCGATTCTGCAATGCAAATTTAGGATTATCAGTATCCACCTCATTTTTGGTATCAGATTATTATCAACAGGAAACCATAAGTAAGATAAGCGAAGACCCTTACCGATTATTAGCATTTGGTGTTGATTTTAATGAATGTGATCGAATCTCACTGGCTCTAGGCTTTCAATTAGACGCTCCTATTAGGTTCGCAGCAGCAGCCGAAGAGGCGTTGTACTGTCACCTTTCTAGCGGGAGTACATTAGCAACACGATATGATCTAGACATATGGCTGAAACAGCTCTTGTATATCCCAAAGAATCCAGAGAAAACAGAGTGCTATGTTAATCAAGCATTCGCACTCGCCACATCGTGTGAAAATATTCTTGAGATTGGTGACAATGAATTACAGAGCGCAGGGGCTTTCACCATGGAAGCATATGTTGCTCAGCGATTGGTGAACCTCATCACAACCCCGAGTAAATTATCTCTCGATGAAAAAAGGATAAACTTCTATATCAATCAATACGAAAGTAAAAAGTGTTTTCACTTAAGCTCTCTTCAAAAAGAAGCTATCTTTGGGGCTATAAAACATCGTTTCCTAATTATTAATGGTGGTGCAGGCGTAGGTAAAACTACATTATTAGATGCGATTTATTCAGTGTTTCATAAGTTAGATATAATACCAGTACAAGTCGCACTTGCAGGCAAAGCAGCAAAAAGGATGACAGAGGCAACAAATCAAGAGGCTTATACTATCGCAAGATTTATTAGAAACTTCAATGCTAATGATTATGAAGGCAGACAACTTGTTATTGTTGTCGATGAAAGCTCAATGGTAGACTTACCTAGTATGTACCGCCTATTGAGATGTGTTCCTAATTCTGCACATGTAATCATGTTAGGCGATATTGGGCAGCTCCCACCTGTAGATTTTGGTCTTGTTTTCCATGAACTGGTGCCAATGCACGACATTCCAAAAATCACATTAACAGAGGTTCGTCGACAAGATAAGCTCTCAAACATTCCTGCTATTTCAGATTCTATCCGTAATGGTATTCTTCCAACATTTAGCTACGATGATGTCGTCCATATTGATATCAATGGAGCCAATGCAATTCAAAAAAGAGCAGTCTCAATATATTTAGAAAAACCTGATGAAACACAAATAATTTGCGCTACAACCAAAATGGTTAATGATATAAATAAACGCTGCGTAGCATTGAATAACAGTAAACCATTAAAGGTATTTATAGAAGAAGCAAATAACTATTTAGATACTGAGTTTAAACTACATGACAAAGTAATGTGTTGCTCCAACCTTTATGAACATGATCTGATGAATGGTTCCACAGGACATATTTGCCAAGTTTACAACGTAATGAAAATACTAAAGAATGATAACAACGATGAGCCTTTGTCTAGCTTTGGCAAGATTCTATGGGATGACGGTATAGAGCGAGAGATCTCGTTAGATATAATCAATGCCCTTAGCCACGCTTATGCTATGACGATTCACAAAAGTCAGGGTTCACAGTTTAAGCAAGTCATCATTGTTCTGGATAAGGCCCCTAATATTGATCGAACAATGTGTTATACCGCGATTACACGAGCCGTAGAAAAGGTCTACTTGGTCGGGCCTCTGAATATTCTGAGCCAAGCACTAACACATGAGTCAGCGAGTAGACGAAATGTTGATCTTGGACATAAGGTTAAAGCGTTGCTAATACAAGCAATGGCTGATTCTCCTCTTGCTGCTGAGAGATAACCGCATAAAATTACTAGCCCTTTGATTCTAAGCTAAGTCTATCTATTCTGACCGTTCATCAAGAGGCACTTCTAAACGCCATCAGCCCCCTCAAAAGCCTCTCCACGGCCTCCAGCCTGCCCCGCAAATCGCGACTTTCTGCAACGGTATGGTTAATGGCCCTTTCAATCGCTAGATCCAATATGGAGAAGTCCGATCTTAACTCCTGGAACTCTATGAGCATTGAATCACATTCCTGCAACGCTTGACGGTAGTGCTGTGCTCTCGCACTCAGCCCCTCCAAAACAGACTCATACGTTTCCGGCTCGCGCTCCTTACCCGATTCCGTTACAAGCGCATCCGGCCCAATAAATTCCTCTTTGAAATGCACTTCATCGAACTTGGGAGTCCTGATGAAATGAGAAAAGCGCCTCCCATCATCAACGTTCTTCCTTTTTAGAAGTCCCTGATTTACGAGCTTGATCAGATGCCGATAAATGAAGGTGTAACGCTGCTTACGTATCTGCGATTCTGCTTTGTCACCAAAAATAGCATTTACAAATCCTATCGCAGTGAAGTCATCCATGTGCAGTCGAATGAGTGCGGTGTAGAGCGCGGTGGGTAACCACACAGTCTGGGATCTCATAAACAACCCTCGGTCTCGAACGAAAACAATTAATGGGGATCTAAACTCGATTGCGGATTATAGTCCGTGGCCGTAAGCCAGACAACCAGAGATAGTGCTCGCCAGAGAGAGGCGAGACATGCAAGAGCTAGCAAAAAAATTTGGTGATGCTGTACGTGATAGACGGCTTCAATTGGGCGTATCGCAAGATACACTCGCACATGTGGCAGAGATTGATAGAAGCTATGTGGGACGGATTGAGCGTGGTGAGGTCAATGTAACCCTGGAGAAAGCATATGAGCTTGCCAAAGCGTTAGGTTGCGATATTAGAGATTTGTTACCATAGACAACGGGTAAATATATTACGCGGCATCATTAATATTAAAGGTAATACTAACCTATACATCCCAACAATTTTTTAATTTAACTCCTCGTTCGTTGTATATTGTCTAAATATATCCACCCCTAACTAACCTTCATTGTTACCTTTTTAATTACAATCGCGCCACCTAAAAATAAATAAATTTATGTAGTCATTCAAAGTATTTTTATGGTATATATTTACAGATATTGGCATACTTGGTGATTTATATGGCTGAACAAAAAGCTTGTACCTGTGAAGAGCTCAAGAATATGAAATCTCACATGGGGGGAGACAAGTTAAATCTCATATCTTCACTAAAAAGTGCATACGGTGAAGAGTACGAAAAGCATCTTTTCGAACAGTATAAAATGTTTGTTGATATGGCAGATAGAGTTAGCGCTCGTAGAATGCTAGCTAACTCGTTTTTTGTCGGTGTTCACACAGCCTTGATCACAGCATTTACTGTAATGCTCAAGGAAAGGATCTTACCGGATGGCTTGGTGGGCCTTTTACCATTTGGCGCAGTAATCGCTCTTTGCTATGTATGGTGGAGGGTTGTCTACTCCTATCGCCAACTAAATAGTGGTAAATTTGCTGTTATTCATGAAATGGAGCGTGTCATGCCCATGGCTCTTTTCAAAGGTGAGTGGGTAGCTATGGGTGAAGGTAAAGACCACAAGAAGTACCTGCCATTAACACATGTAGAAAATTATGTACCGTTGTGTTTTGGCATCATGTACATATTACTTGGTTTATCATTTTATTTCTGTAAATAATAGAGGGGCTAAGCCCCTCATGTTTAGTAAATCTGACCAAGATTTCTCTTTAAATTGTAATGGAACTGCTCAGAGCTTCTCGATGAAGTAGAAACGCTCTCTCCTCCAAGTTTACGATTAAACGCAAGCGGGTAGTCAGCTTTGTAAGCAATCGCGAATAACTTTAAATGTTCCATTGTCGTCATTTTAGGCCATTTCTTAAGATATTCAGGTAGAGTTACATATCCGACCTGAAAAGTCGCGATGCGATTGTCAATAATAGTCGCCTCACCAATTTCAAAGGGGACCCACCAAGACCCCTCTGTATTTTCTGATACAACAGCAATGAGGTGAGAACAGTCCTTCATTCTAGTTGTAATAACGTCTGTGATTTGATCTGTAGTTTGGGACTGGGGATCTAAAACATCAAGATATGTTTTAATTCCATACTGATGCATAACAGCAGCTACACCAAGTGCAGCATCTCTATCTTTGTGTCGGTAGCTAATGAATACAGGCATTATTATTTTGCTCCTGCTAAGATTTCAATCCCACCGACAATAGATTTGCTATTCCATGCCACAATTTTATCCGCCGAATCTTTCACTATTTTAGATGTTTTCTCTGATGCCCAGGGTTCAATAGCAAGTATCTTTTTACCCATGGCCTGAGCTAGCTCAATCTCAATGTTTATCCACTTACTATAAGTTGAATAAACACCAGCAAGAATGACGACAACAGAGGCTGGCTGGATTTGTGCTCTGATGGCAGCCCTTAGAACAGCTTCATTTGGAGCATTATGAATGGGATCATTCTTCGGAACACTATAATTTTTGTAGTTAAAGCCATAGGTGGACACTTGCGAGTCCAACATCTCACATACTTTTTCGTATGCATCACCATAAGCCCAACTATGACTAATGAACAGATTGTATAACGCCATCAGAACACGCCTTCTTCAGTTTGGATCACCTGAGACACTACATAGCGGCCTAGTTTGCAACGATGGCACAATATGTGGTGCTGTATATACACACAGCATAAAGATATACGATCCAATTGGAGCGATCAAGAAAAACGATTGATGTATCATTAAGGTTGCTTTTTGATCTATAAGAGACTCGTTATCTCCCTCTTTTACTGCAAGTTTTCAGGCCATGTTGCGTTCAGAAAATGTCCATATAGTCTCGATTGGTACATTCAGGATAAAGTGATCGCCCCACTACTCTTCATCGAGCCCTCTATACATGCGAAGCCAGACTTCAGAGACATCCACCAACTCACCAAGAATTAGCTCAAACCCATTCCAGGCCCTATGGCTGGAAGCCTTGATGATGGACCCACTTGACATCAAGATGTGATGGATGAGGAAATAATGGAACCATTTTGGATTTGGCAACAAGCAGATTGGCCCCATTTTCGTTGGCGGGATAGCGAGATATTGCCCAGATTACGGCAAGTGCAGCGCAAGTTGGGAATTCTACTTGGTAGCCACTCCAGGTTGGGGAACTCCGATCAAACGTTAGATACGTTATTGGCTAACATTCTCGCCTCTTCCGCTATCGAAGATGAGCGTCTCAATGCCCAATCTGTGCGTTCCTCTCTTGCTCGGCGGTTAGGTGGGTCACAAACTCAGTCATATCCAGTATCAGAGCGCTCAGAGGGGCTCGCGGCCATGATGTTGGACGCCATCGACAATCATGAACAGCCACTAACAATTGAACGACTTTACCAATGGCATCGTTGGTTGTTCCCCGTCAGCGAATGGTCGGTGCAACCAGTGAACGTAGGACAGTTGCGAGGCGATGAGCCGATGCAGGTTGTTTCTGGGCGTGTTGATCGCCCCACCGTGCATTTTGAGGCACCACCCAGAGCAGCTCTGGACGAACAACTGGCCGCGTTCATCCTGTGGTTTAACCAGACTCAGAATGACCCCACGATGGACCCGCTTCTTCGTGCGGCAATCAGCCATGTTTGGTTCGTGACCCTGCACCCCGTTGATGATGGCAATGGGCGGCTCACACGGGCACTGACCGATCTCGCGTTGTCACAGGCTGACTGCCACAGCATCCGGCTGTATGCCATGTCAGCTGCTATTCTTGGACGGCGGGCAGACTACTATCGGGCACTGGAGTCAGCACAGAAAGGCTCGCTGGATACTACCTCCTGGATCTGTTGGTTTCTCGACACATTGGATTTCTCCATAGAGCTGGCATTACAAAGTATCGCCCGTAGCCTTGCCAAGGCATCTTTCTGGCAGCGGCATTGTCATGACGGTCTGAGCCCAGAGCAAACCAAAGTGCTGAATCGTTTACTGGATGGCGGCGAACAGGGTTTCGAAAATGGCATCAACGCCAGTCAGTATCAAAAAGTCGCCGGAGTCAGTAAGCCCACGGCCACACGCCATCTGGCTGCATTGGTGGAAAAGGGATGTATTGAGAAATTACCTGGTGGCGGGCGCAATACACGCTATCAGGTCCGCTTACACACCGAGGGAGTTTGAAAAAGCATCGCCATGGGATGTTATTTTTATTTGGTAGATAAAATCTGCGATTAACGTACCGATGACGATCTTTAGTTAAATATTGACACCATGATGAGTGCCGTCAGGCATATGAACAAATAAACTCAACCGACAGTCATGGCTCTCAACTGATTTTTTGAGCGACAACAAACTATCGAGAACATTGGGATCTATTGCAGGAACATCACCTGCTCCGAGATTTGAAAGCAATTTAGTCACACTCAGACGAACCAATTGCTCGTCTACGATCTCTTGGGCTTTCTGGACAACCTCGGGTGATTCGGATGAGATGATATCCTCTAATGTTCTCCCCATATGGGCTCCTACTAGAAATAGAATTAAAGGCCCACGCCGAGCTGGCATGGGCTCTGCGCATTAGATCAAGAAGTCATCCAGTGCTTTGCCAGCCGCTACAGCTTCTGCGATGGCCTTGGGCATGCGACCTTGACCAGTCCAGGTCTTCTCCTGACCATCCTCAATGTACTTGTATTTTGCAGGACGGGGAGCGCGTTTGGTTTTGACTGAACCGTCAGCCTTCGCCGGAGCCGCAGTACCAACCAGCTCGCTCGGATCGATGCCAGCGTCTCTCAGCATCTCGGTAAACTCAGCCAGCTTTTGTAGGCGTTCTGCTGACTCTGCTCTGATTTTGCTCTCTTGCTGCTCACGTTCGGCATAGATTTCGTCAAATTTTTGTTTAGCCTCAACCAGCTGCTCATAAGACAGCTCACGCAGTACAGCTCGCAGACTACGAATATTCATCAGTGTTTTCAAAAAATCATTCATTGATAGCCTCATGTATCACATTTTTATATCAGGAAAATTATCTCTCAATCCCAGCATCAGCTCCACTGTTTTTGGCACCAAGATGATTCGAAAATTAGCATCTTTTAAAAATAGTGAGCTAAATTGTGTTTGGATCTGCCTAGTGACCTAGCTCCACTCTTCTATGAAACTGTGTAGCTAAAAATTAATATAAGTGGTAGTGAGCATTGAGACCACCTCACCAGATGAGCCGATGAACGATCTTGATCGGCTCACGAAATGAGCCGATCAACTAATATGATCGGCTCATAGTATGAGTCGATGATACAATATAGTATTTTACTCAATCTGGGTTGGACGGACATATCGACTAAATACGTCCAAATGTGTCTGGGTTTGCGGGCTCATAGTCATCGTCAAACATGTGGTTTCCACGATGCAGCTCCATCACGGTTCCGAGCATGACACAAAAACACCCCTCGCACAGATGTACCTGATACCGTTCACCATCATGATGGGAACCATAGCCAAAATCCGCCGATAGGGTGCCAAACTCATTGGTTCCAACACTTGTTTTTGTACTACGACCGCAGGCATCACAGAGAATGTCAGCAATCTGCTCTGTTGGCACAATTTCTTTTACGAGCATGCTGAACTCCTTATTTAAGGCTTTATGAAAACTATAATTTTTCTACTTTTGATGTGGGAGTAACCTGGGCTGGCTATTTATCACTGGCATAACCAGCATTGAACTCTCATTTGTTATTTTTGGATGTCTTTGCACTCAAATTTTGGAGGTGTTTTCCAACCTGTAACGCGCCCGCTGCGCTTGTTGATCCTGCGATACTCACTTCCGAGCAAGATCTCCCACTCGGAGCCGTTCTCCGATAGAACCTGAAAAGAAGCCCCATGCTCAATGCCGATACTTGGCTCGGTACAGATCAACTCTGCCATCGGCTCTCCTCACTGTTAGGACATATCACCATTTCGTTCCGATTTTTCAAGAACGGAAGCCATTGCATCCAGTGACCGAGCAAGGGCGCGGCACTCATCTGCGGACATTAAAGCAGATGTGAATGCGGCTGCACTCTCATTGTGAACATCTATTTCACAGACTCTTATATAGCCACCATGCGGGCTGGAATAGACGCTCACCTCTACTTGATGGGGTGGTGTTCCGATCGGTTTGTCCAGCTTTAAAACACTTGTATAAATAGGCATAACCCCTATCCCTAATCGAACTCTTCGAAACTATAGAATATTGCTCGGGGCTGCTCATGATGTCCATCAATAAATCAAGACACAAACCTAGTTGGTTGGAAACCAACAGAGTCGCCCCTACAACATGTGCAATTTTTGTTGAACACTGGCCACGACAGGGTGGGGTGAGATAGGGCATGATAAAGAACACGTGCAGACAGAGGTATGTAACATGACACCCAATGCAGTCCATCATCCGAGCCTTAGAGCGACACTCCTTGACCCCTTGAGTGTTCCTCGTGAAGCACTGAGTGCTCACCTGTGGATTGTGGCAGGGGTTCCGGCGGACATAATCCATAAGCTGGCTGCGCTAGTTGACACTGATGTTGGTGTCATATGCAAGCTGGCTGGTATTAGCCGGAGCACACTATCTCGTAAGCTCAAGAATAAGGCCCCCCTATCAGTATCGCAGGGCGCCAGAGTATACGGTGTTGTACAGGCTCTCGAGGCGGTTCTAGCTCTACATAGGAATGACACTGCCAGAGCATTATCATGGCTACATCGTCCAGCCTGGGGTCTCGGTGGTGTAGCACCAGCCCAGGTACTGAATACGCCGATGGGAGTTCAAGCTGTTGTCAATCTCGTAGGACGGATTGAACATGGGGTTTGCCTATAACGAATAAAATGAGAGTTCCTACAGGATGAAACAGCTGCAATGCTTAAAATTTAGCCAAAAAATTGATTTTCAAACTTTTTTCATTTACCTCCACTTGAAAAATTCTAAAAACTGTCCATTTATTACTTATGAGAGCAAAAAAAAGTATCAACATTCCGCTGCTACGCAGCGAATAAAATCCAGTTTCTACAACACTCGATATCCCTTCTCTAACTGACATTCGTCATCTATCGTCTAAAGAAATTAATTGATAAAGACTAAAAATCGTATCTTTAATAATGATAACGTTGTATAAAAAGTACTACTGGTGTATTTGCACCATCTGATGGTGCAAAATAAAAACAATCTAAAAAAGAGCTTCATCTCTCCCCCCCAACCAAAACAGCAAAAAATAGAAATGAAGTTTTCTTATAAAAGCTGGAGCACGTCTAATGATAACTAAAAACCACCTCACCCCGACTAAGTTTAAAATTCACATGCATGTATATGAAGGCATGAATCACCAATAGTCTATTGTAACACCAACAGTTCTGCTTCTTGTCAGTTTTTCAGAAAGCCTCATGTGTAGTGACAAATTATAATTTTTAGCCGTGTTAACTTCATCTACCTTCGTTTTAATATTTGATTTATTGTCTATGTTAATCAACTCAGACTCTGATTTATAAATCACATTATCTCCTTGTGGTATCGAGATCCTGTAACTTGCACCACTCAGAACATTGGCATCACAAGATGTCACAGCCATAGGTAAAAAATTAGAACTATAGTACTTTTCTACCTCGACATTAATCTCATGATCTGAAATTGAAAACTGGCATGGGGCTTCGAGTATTGCTCCCACAAAAACAATCCTACCTACACGCCCCTCTGTATTAATTGAATCGTTTGCCAATACAAACAATGAATAAAAACATGATATAAATATGAAGTACTTCTTGGCTATAATCCAAACGTTAATTATTTCCATCCCTCCTCCTAACGACTAATTATTGGTGGTTCAAACAATTCAAAAATCAAAAGGGCTTATGTAAGTCCATTCACCCTTAACAGATCTCTTCAGGTCTGAAATGCTACTTCTTACATTAGCGGCAAGCCTTGAACATCAATGACGAATTTTTTTTATCTAGTTGACAAAGAACATCAATTTTAAACCACAGCCTCAGTCACCAGTTAAAACGCAAACAAAAAAAAGTGAAGCGGCAACAATCACACAACACCGCACCAACGACACACCTTCCACGCATGGCTTTAGAAAGAATTCCCCCTATCACAACAAACCAATAAAAGCCATTAAGCTATTGATATTAAATGAATTTAATAACAATCCTCTAGAATCAATGATCTAGATCAACTTTGATATGCTTTAGCCGGAACTTGTGATTAAGCGACTGTAGTTTAAGCAAGATAGAGGCTACCCTATGAAACCAAACGCATCCTTACATACCACCCTCCTCACAAACTGCGAGCCCCCTTCAAAAACGAAATGGCCTTATCTGGGCTTGTTCAACGAAGCAACCTTTAATTATGGGAAGACGCTGCCTTATTTTATAACCACATTATTTATTGTTGACATACTATTGCTTATAATGGTTTACCATGAATTGGGCACTTATAGGCTTTTCTGAGTGTTAGTGAGTTTTGCTATACTAACTAGTAGTTTTAACAACTAAAAGAATGACAATATGACTAAACAATACAAATACAATGATGTGTTTACGTTCGAACCTGAAACATTCAGAATCATTCTTGAAAAGAAGGAGATCAAGCTCAGCCACAAGGAAGCCGCCGTGCTCGTGATTCTTTGTGACAACGCAATGCGTGTTGTAGAACGAAAATCATTGTTAAGCCTGATCTGGAATGATAGGGATAGTAGCGATATTAGTTTAAATAAGAACATTTTACTGTTACGTAGAAAGTTTGAATCAATAGGCATCAATAAAGCTATCGATACAATCCCAAGAGTTGGCTACATGCTTAGACTTGAGCTTAGCATCCAGCAGGGGATAACTATGCCCAACCGGGATGAAGTGGTAACTTCAACAGAAGATGAAATTAACGAGAGCGACTACAATGAAGAACAGTTGCGTTACGAAAAGGGTTTTCAAAACTATAAAAAGATAACTTTTATTGGCCTTTTCATTGCCTTTATCTCTTTTATTTCGTTCTTATATATACTGACAAGATACAATACTTTAGATAAAGACCCTGATGCGCCAAAAACATTGCTCAACATGAAATCTGCAAATATTAACAAAGCAGATCGAACACTGCTTTACACCGATGAAATACCCCTAAATGATGAGTATTTAAATTTTGATAAAAAATTGGATAAAGATAAGAATTTCTATTCATTACTTTCAAAAACTGCACTCTCCTATATAGATATTGACTCTCAAAAAGACATTATTTGGCAAAAAACCTTCTTAATTGATTGGAATCATAATATTGCAAGCCAACTAGACTGCATTGCAAACTACATAAACACATATAAGGCAACTCCTCGTAATGTAGATGATGTGCCAGGAATGAGCTTTGTTAGACTTAAATTCTATCGTCCTTGTAAAAATGAAAAAACACCAGACTACATCGGTGAAATGTTAATTAAGTCTACATTGTTAAGTGGCGACACAACTCCTTCTTCTACATGGACTCAAGATTTCGAATTCATAGGACACAGTACTAAAACGCTATTCCATTTCAAACGCATCTCTCGAGCACATTCTCACGAAGAGGATTCTAAAAAATACTTACACCTAGCAGTAAAATCAATAGGGGTAAACAATATTGAACAAGATGTCGTGCAAAGAGAGCATGATGTCAACTACATATTCAATCAATTTACTCTGGATGATATTTATCTATCAGTAATAAGTAAAAAATACAACATATATGCGAGCACACCCTTTGATGGAATTATTTTTTATTCAAAAAGATTTAGCAAGCAATGAGGTATTTATTGGATTTTTTTGGAATGAACCTCTGATTGGCAATCTGATAGCATAAGTTAATGCACACACCAGTGTGCTTTAACTTGATATTAGTTGCCCCTTGGAGAAATGATAGTATGAATAAGCATATGTTAGGCGCTTGCCTTATTCTTGGTTTGGGCGCGAGCTTCTTCACTCATGCAAACGAATCTTACCTTAAACAAGGAACCCAAGAGGTTGGTGTTCAAGGTTCTGTTGATTTTGACTACACTGATGAGTATCAAGTACTGCTCAACACAAAATATGGATATTTTGTAAAAGATGGCTGGGAAGTGGGTGGTGATGTAGATGTAGGAGCCACTCACTCCTATAAATCCGCCGCCGTTGGCGTATTCACTGAATATAACTTCGTTAACAGCTCTGATTTCACACCCTATGTTGGTGTTGGCACACAGCTGATGAACGCTCATTATGATGACAACGAAAACCATGAAACCGCTGATTCATTCGATGCAACAGCAATGAATCTTAAAGTTAATGCCGGTATTAAATATCATATTAATGAGCATGTAGCGCTTACGGCTGAAGTTAACCATAATATTGCAACTGACGACTTGCATATCTCTGGTGGTGATCCCAAAAAATCACTTACCAAATTCCTTATTGGTACAAAATTCTATTTCTAAATGTTTTTATTCACTATATAGGATTAGCGTATGAAAAAGATATACATGTCATTAGTCATTTCAGCTGTGCTTACTAGTACCTCTCACGTAGCCATGGCTGATGGAAACAACGATGTCTACTTCGGTGCCGGTGCCGGTTTCAATCACTTTCATGGATTGAACAAAATTGAAGGCGTAAAAAGTGGAACCGAGGATGCAGCAGCAGCTAACGCCTTTATAGGTTACGGCTTAAATGAGTATCTAAGTGCAGAAGCTGGCTACCAGTATGCAGGGCGTGGTAACACTGATGGCATGCGCTTTGAAAACCAGGGGGGTACGTTAAGCCTTGTCGGCCATCTGCCGCTAATGGCTAACTTGTCTCTGCTCACTGAAGCTGGCGGGTACTGGTCACACACCGATGGCCTTGGCGCCAAAGATACAAAAGTATCCTCTTTGTTTGGTGCAGGTCTATCCTATAAACTTTCTGATAGTCTGGACATGCAAGCAAGATGGCGATACATCAGTGATGTAGCTGATCTGCACAGTGATGTCTATCAGACCCGTCTCAAGCCGAATCAAAACCTCACTACGATGGAACTGGTTTATCACCCCTTCCGTACCACTGTGGTCGAAACAGTTGCTGCTCCTGCGCCAGCACCGGCTCCCAAGGTGGTCATGGTTGATAAAACCTTTGAGCTCAATTCAGATGTGTTATTTGCTTTCGGTAAGGCAAATCTGAAGGAAGAAGGTTTACAAGCTTTAAACAAGCTATATCAAGATCTCTCGGAAATCAGACCCAAAGATGGTGAAGCTATTGTCATCGGCTATACCGACCGAATTGGTTCTGAGAAGGTCAATGTCCGTTTGTCACAAGCACGAGCTGAAGCCGTTGCTAATTATCTTGCGTCACAGGGCTTACCTTCTAGCAAAATTCGTGTTGAAGGTCGTGGTGCAGCAGACCCACAAACAGGTAACGAATGTGATGGTATCAAAAACAAGGCCGCACTTATCACGTGCTTGGCACCAGATCGACGTGTGGAAGTGAGTGTGACTGGCATCAAAACTGTAGAAGCTAATTAAATAATTAGGAGAGTGCATACTAGGGCATGGATGCCCACCTTATATAGATAGATAAACCGAATGGTTAATATAGTTATTTATTAAGACTGTAGTACATTAAACTCAGACGCGTCTTTTTTATATCTCACTACAGTCTGTAACAATATTGGAGATATAAGATGAGCACTCATCATCACATCACACAAAATGGTATCGCGTTAACACTGCGACTCCCATCACCTCATGAAAATCTAGAACGTGTTATTCCTTGCATTATATTGTGCCATGGGTTCGGTGGTACACGTGATGTATTACTCCCTAAATTCGCTGATGCTTTCAGCAATGATGGCTTCGCGACCATCACCTTCGACTATCGTGGTTTCGGTGAGAGTATTGGGGAGAAGGGAAGAATAATGCCAGGAATGCAAATTACCGATACTTTGACCATAATAGAATGGGCTCGTGAGCAAAATTATATTGATGGTGAGCGCATTGGTATTTGGGGTACATCACTTGGTGGCAGTCATGCAATTGCAGCAGCAGCACAGGATCCCGTTGTACGCTGTGTAGTTAGTCAACTACCTATCGCTGACGGCGAACTATTATTAACAGGGAATATGTCAGAGAATGAAAAGACGGAATTTGTACAACAGCTTGATATGCTGGAGAGAAAACGCTATGACACTGGTAGAGAACTATGGGTGGGGATAACCCGCATATTAAATGATAGTGAATCCAAAGCGTTCTTCAACACTCTCAAAGAAATTCATCCAGAGATCGATATCAAGATCCCCTTCCTAACAATCAGAGAAATGCTACGTTACCATCCTGTCGATTTTGCAAAAATGGTATTATGTCCGACCTTGTTGATGGTTGCGGAACAAGATAGAGTCAATCCTCCTGAGCAAGGCTTTTTGCTCTATGATGCGTTACCTTCCCCCATCAAACATTTGCATCAGGTAGACCTAGCGGGCCATTATGATTTCTACGACGACGATTATTTTGAGCTTGTTTTTCGCGAGCAGTTAGCTTGGTTCAATGAGTATTTATAAATTCAAAGCAATACATGCGATAGCTAAACAAAGGGCATTTAACTGGACTATCTTAAAATGCCCTCCCATGTATAAACACTTGTAATACCAACAACGTATTAGTTTTAATTTCCAAATAGATATCATTCTACATTAATCAATAATACACCTTGGGTCTTGAATTTTCCTGTTTGCCATTTGCACCCAGGCTTGAATGATGATTTTATATAAAATGTTTTCCTATCTTCAACTTTGATAGACGTTTTAGGTACGCCAGAAACACCATCTACAGCAAGCGTGAGTTCGCAGCGCCCACCGGCACATTGATTGACATTCGGTTCCGCAGGTGATACTGGGTCCATCGCTTTCAGCTCCATGGAGACTTGCGCTGGAGCATCACACTGAACATTCAGGCCATAAACTTGCGAATCATATTTATCATTGGGGGAGCTAGGCGCTACAACACCGTGGTCTAATAGTATGGGTGAAGTATTGTAAGAGCAACGCGAATTAATTATCAGCGGGATAGTTGCATTGATGGTGGTTGTTTTTTTAGCAACGCTCCCATCTGTTGCCATAATTTCCCACCACTTGGGCCATTATATTTATTTTCTTCAAATCCCCAGTACATGGGAAATTTTAATATATGACGCCCAGGTTTGGCGGTGTTTCTCTCAACCGTCAATGTACCATTCAACCCACTGATAAACGGGTACTATATCGTTAGATAATTATTAGGGGCGAGACAAAGGGGATCATGATCTTCTCTACTTTTCCAAGAAAAGTTCATTACATCATGGCTAAGTAACCCACCGGTTTCAGTCGCAGGCCTTGGTCCATAATTTCCATTCCCTCTCATTTTCAGACTCCACTTTACCCCGCTCTCGCTCACACCACTGGTGGGGAACATTACCCAAGACGAGGTATCATTTTTTACAACCCCTCCATCAGGCATGCAACTTGACTCAACGACTTTCGAAGTAATTGGTCCATTGGGTGGAATGATTGTGATTGTAGATTGATAGACACCATCAGATAAGGGTGTAGCAGTCATCTCGGGGAGTACTGCTGAGCCTGGAACCCAGAGCATATGAGCGAATCCAGCTTGGGTAAAGCATGGGACAGAAATAAGGGCTAATGCGATTACTCCTGATTTTATTAAATCTATATTTTCCATCAGCCCTTTCCTATTATGATCTCTATTTGTTTCTTTCATTCACGCTATGGAATATCATTGTAGTGGTTAACTAAATCCAGACACTTGGTTAGGCCGTTCTTCGGCTTTAGCTGGCGGCATCCTGCCATTGTGTCGATGTGGACGCCGCCAGTTGTCGTAATCCATCAGTTAGTTAACTGATATCCCGTTTCGCTTCCCGCAGGCTCATGTACCCCATTGCCGGGAGCCACTCTGATTTCAACAGCCGATCCATGGGGGCGTAATCCGAGTAGTCACCACGCCGACGCATGCTCGGGGTAGTGCGATGCGCCACAGTCGTTGCCGAGATGCCCGGCTGTCATATTGGCTGCCCTGGTCGGAGGGAACTGCACACCAGATGGACAACCCCGCTGCTGATAGGCCATCTCCAGAGCTTCGATGCCCAGCGCTGCATCAGTCTTGTCAAACATCACCCAGCCCACGACTCGACGACTATAGAGGTCAAGAACCACGGCCAGGTAATGCCAACGTCCACAGGTGATATTGCCACACCCCACCTGATTGGGCTTCAGTACATCAAATTCGCGGACCAGCAGATTCGGAATATCCGGTCGTTCAGAGCATGCAACCATACAACGGTGTGCGCCCGGCTGTTTGGACGCCAGCCCAGCTTCCTTCATCAGGTTGCAGACATTGAAGCGGCCAATCTGATACCCCAGCTCTCGCATCATCGACATCAAGGCGCGGCTGCCTGCGGAATCCCGACTCTCTTTGAACAAACGGCGCAACTCGCTTCGTTGTTTCATCCGCTCACGGTTAATCGTCCGCTTGCGGGCTAAATAGTCGTAAAAACAGGATCTTGGAACATCAAAAGCGCAGCAGACCAAGGTGATGGGGGCCTGCTCCCTTAATCGGTCTATCAGCGCGTACGTTTGAACTCGTCCGCCATCAAGAGAGCAGTAGCCTTCCTAAGAAACACCCTCGATTGCCTGTAGGGTGAAACCAAACTCGGCGGCCCGACGGTGCAATCCCTTGACCACCCGCTCGCGGTACTGCTGCTCATAGTGGTCGGCGCCGGGATCCTGATATTCCATACCAAAACGCATTGCGTTGTAGAACAAGACCGCAATCTTGCGCGCGGTGGCGGTGACCGCCTTCGCTTTGCCGATACGCGCCGACAACCGTCGATAAAATGCCCCCAGCGCCGTATTTGTTCTGCCGATGGTCACCGCTGCCAGTCGTAGGTGGGCGGTCACTCGATTCTTGGTCTTGCGAGTATGAGCTGACAACACCTTGCCACCACTGATCCGGCAGCCCGGAGCCAGTGTCAGCCATGAGGTGAAGTGTTGGGCTGTTCGCCAGCGACTCAGATCCGTTCCACACTCGGCCACCAGACGTAGTGCCAGGTAAGGGCCAATGCCATGGATTTGAGTCAGATCGATACCGACCAGCTGATAGAGCAAGGTGCGGACATCGAAGTTGAGTGCGTTCGGCTGCCGGGTACGGTGACGTGGCTTGGGTAGCGCTTTGCTGGGGCGAGGCTTGCCACGAGAGAGCTGCTGCAAGCTTTGGGCAATCTGCTCATCACAGAGAGAAATCTGGGCCTGGTAGGCGTCATACATGGCCAGTGCCTGACTCAAGGCAAACACATGCTCGGGCTGGTAATTTCCAACCAACGCACGTTGGATGGTTTCGACGCTCGACTGACAGCGCAGGTCGCGCATGGCGGCAAGCATCGTGGCATTGCGCTCTCCTGCGACAATGGCACGGATGATCCGCATACCGGTGGCGCCAGTGATGTCACTCACCACATGCTGCAATTGCAGGTTCATGTGAGTGAGCGCCTTCTGCATGTGCTGGATATGGGCCGCAGCGTAATCGAGGTGACGTTCACGTAGCCGCAGATAACTGCGCAGCGCGGCGATCTCCCGCTCAGGATGGAAGCTGGCGCGCAGTAGACCGCAAGCATGCAGGCGCTGGATCCATTGCGCATCGTTGACGTCGGTTTTGCGTCCAGGTACGGCCCGGGCATCCCTGGCGTTAGCCAAGATGACCTGTAAGCCATGGGTCTCCAGGATCTCGTACACGGGTATCCAGTACACGCCTGTTGACTCCATTGCCACGGTGGTGATCCCAAGCTCGACCAACCAAGTAGCCATACGCTCCAGGTCTGCCGTGAAAGCCTGAAAGGTTTGCACTGGTTCTTCAGCGAGCGTTGTGGGCACCGCAACCACATGGAACCGCGAACCGATATCGATGCCCGCGGCGCGGACATGGATGATCGGTAAACCGTTTTCAGTGTTGTGCTTTATCATGAATACCCCTCCATTACAAAATAGTGCCGGACGGGGACTCGGATTTGATCACATTCCTAAACGGGGTCACCAAGGTGCCACCAATCACGGGTCCGCAGCTTCCCCTGGGTCAGGTTTTTTGACGGGGATTCAGCCTCCAAAAAGCAGACGACCACTGTCCGGTGAGGTCAGTGTAGTGGACGTGTTTCTAATGCCATGGGCCACGGAGTGCCGGGGAGGCGGTTTTTTAGAATGTCCTTTTCGCGCTCGAGCCGGTTGATACGGGCTTCCAGCTCCTGGATTTTCTGCTGCTCCGGAGTCACGCAGTACTGGTTGCGGTGCCACAGTTGTTCGGATTGAAACAGCTGAACCAAGCGGCGAAGGACGGTTTCACCGACATCAAGCGAACGGCTGGCTTCGGGGACTGAATACCCCAGGTCGAACACCAGGGATGCGGCTGCATGTTTGAACTCGCCAGTAAATCAGAGACGCAATCTTGTCATTGAACACCTCAGATTATGGTGGCGATTCTTCACCAAAAATGGTGTCCAGGACGATTCGACTGTACAACCCACGACTAAGTACCGTTATTGATAATCGACAATAATTGGGGATTGAGCGTGGATAGTGCCACTATTAGTAGCGTTACCGCTAACCGTTATAGGATTTTGGCACACCCCGACGCAGTACCCGCTTGGAGGTAAATCCACGTTCATCTCACCCCAAGACCCGGTAAACCGTTTCCGGGTTGATCCGTCCGAGTACTTAAAGGATATCACAGTGCCACTGTCGCACGTGGTCCCAATACTACCCCTACCTACAAACGGGCCGGTCTCAATAGTACCCAGATTGACGTCCTGGGCGGTGGACGTGCATACGGCTGGTTCAGGGGGGGGTATTTCGTCCGAACCTCGCCATAAGCCGTTCACGGTAGCATAGAAGGGTTTTTGCTGTCCTTTATCCATGACCCATGCAAGTGGTACGGTCGCGGACACAACAACGCCAGTCATCCATGCGGTCACGGTCAGGTTAGACCCAGCGTCACGCGCCCGGAGCACACTCCGCGTTCGGTTTAATCGAAGGGTTGCGCGAACGTACGGAAAGTTGTTCCCGGTTAGCACACCGATCTCGCGGTCGTGGGCCCGAACGTAGTCGTTCGCAGCGGTAATGGACGGGAAGATAGTGTCCGGGAGCAACATTGGTATGGAATAGGGAATCGGGTCGGTGTATGCATCGGAAGCTTGTTCATATTGTTGGCACGGCCAAGACTCACCAGAAGGACAATTACGGTATTGGCTCACGCTCCCATTAAGACGGTATGACAAGCCTTGGCCGCCAGGCGAGAGATTTGTGCTCAGGACGTATTTCCCTCTCATGGGGTCAACCGCGTAGAAAGCTGCGGGACCATTGGCGATTATCAAGGTCGAGTTCATGGTCGAGGTGGCCACTGTGGACGCGCCTACGTTGATGTCGGTAGGAATCATGGTGAGGCTGTTACCCGACCCTTCGACGCGGTAACTGTACATGCAATGATCCGTATTGTATGCGAATTTGCAGATTTTGAAGGCGCAATGGCCGAGGGTCGGGAATATACCAGTCATCACGCAGATGGCGCGGAGAAGCGTTAGTCGAACATGTTTCATATTGCTGGCTCTCTTAGTCCTAATTGCATTGCAGGAGGGCGTATGCGGCCACGCACGCGGTTCGGAACCCGGCGACTAGTACCACATTTTTGTCCACCTCCACCGATACATCCGCACTCGTGCCTGGCACTCCTCCTCGGAGCGCCCCTGACGCAGAGCTTGCTCATAAAGCCGCAGTGTTCGGGTTCGGTATCTTTGCAGTGAGCGCGGCGCAATGCCAACTAGCCCCTGCGAGTTAAACCAGCCACCCAGCCAATCGACCCCCTTGGCCAACTTGCCAATCCGAGTCTTATCTGGGTGCAGTGAAAAGCCTCCCTCGGCTAGATGACCGCGTAGGGTGGCAATGGCTCGGCGCAGCTGCCAACGGCTGCGAGCCAATATAATGAAATCATCCATATAGCGGGCATAGTAGAGATCCGGCTGCCCAGCAAAATCAGCGTCGATATGATAGAGCAGGCTGGCGCCAATAAGTGGACTCAATGCACAACCACGGCCAATCCCTGAGGTTGGAGTATGAAACTCACCTCCCTGCTCCACGCTGTAATAGAGGTACTGATGGATCAGGTCACGCAATACCGGGGACGGGAGCACACTCACCACTCGCTCAAGCACCAGCTCTTTATCGATATGTTGGTAATAACCCTGTATATCGGTACGCATGACAAAAGGGTAACCTGCTGGCTGCTCCGTGAGAAAGTTATGTAAACGACGTTTAGATGCTTTCACACCCATTCCAAGTCCATGCTCGCATCGCCGATGCAATGGAAGCCAAGGAGCAGATTGCAACGCCACCCATTTCAGCACCAACGCATCCTGTGCAGACCAGATAGCATGTTTACCTACTACTTGCATGGCGCTCAGACGATAGTCACCATCCAGCACAAGCGTCAACAGAGCACTCGACAGAGTCGGCCAATGAAATCGTAGATGCCAGATATCAGCATTATTTGGGTAGTGACGACGCCTCATGCAGACCCACTCATATGCCTGCTGCCATGCATGCTCAACGGATAATATTGGATATGGATTATTCATATTCCAGTTTGAAATTTGCCGTTGCACTAAACTTTCCTGGCTTCAAATCAGGTAAAGAAAGCAACTTTACATATGTACCAAACTCCAGGGTGGTATTGCCATTGGCCACCTTTATCGGGCGGCTGGCTTTATTAAGGGGCAGAGCCGTGTTGTCTTTTTCTCTCAAACCAATGCCAATACCTTTAGCTTCGCTACCTGGGGCTAAAGCCAGTATGGTGTTATCACCTGTTGCACCTGTGCCACTAAAGGTTACCTTGACCCCCTTAGCCACACTTGCATTACATTTCTCCAGATGGATTTGAAAAGGCTTAGTTGGTCCTTCTTTATCACGAGCCAAATCAGAATCAGTAATAGTCGACATGTCTACGGTGATTTTCTCATCACCGGGTTTCAAGACACACGGTTGACTTACTACCTCACCTGTAATTGTCAACAGCAGAGTATCAGAGCCTGCATAACTGGCCAGCGAAAACCCACCACAACAAATAGACATAAAAATATGTCGAAGCAATCTATGGCCTTTCAAAATAATTATCCTCTTGATAACAACTTGTTAAGTTAGAACTATATAAACACTGAGCAAACTGAACTAAAATCCAAGATAACAATGTTTATACACCATGTTGATATAACTTCTGTTATTGATATGCCAATTCTAAGTTGGCTGTCGCATTATATGCTCCAATTTTAAAATCTTTTTGTGATAGCAGCTTCATATATACACCCAGCTCAGCTGCCATATTTTCTTCTTTAATAGGGAAAGTTTTAGAGCTCCCGAGTTTAATTTTATTGCCTAATCTATCCGTAAACCCTAACCCCAAACCACTCGCCATACTGCCACTTGACAATATAAGCAAAGAGCTATCGTAAGGTGAGGGAGTCCCTTTCATGGTAACGACTAGAGACTTGGCCACGCTGGGGTTACACTTCTCAAGATGAATATTAAATTTATGGATATGTGTTCTTTGCTCACCAGCTGCTTGCACACCAGAAAAAAGGTCGGCATCTGTAATAGTATCTATTTTCATGTCAATTAACTCATCGCCAGGCTTTATTGAGCATGGCTTACTTTGCAATTCACCAAAAATTGCCAAAGTATTCTCCGCCGCGAACAACCAATTTGAAAAAGATATTGTCAACAATAAAAATAAACGTTTCATAATATCATCCAGCTGACCGCTACTTAACAATTTCCAATTTACATTCAGTAGTGCATCGATAATTGAGTGTTTGCCTACCACCATAGTCATCAACATAAACAAATGATACTCTTGAGCCTGACGCTTGAGGTACATTTGCTTGACCATTCGGAGGAAGCATCACAGGTTCAAACCCGTTTAAAGGTTTCTGATTTACTAATGCCTCTACAATAGATATGTAGTATGGGGTCGGGTTTCTCAATAAGCCATCAGCCCCTTGTTTATTTAGGATGACCTTTTTTTGCCACAATGCCTGATTAGTACCTGGCTCAACCAATAAACTTTGAGGGCGATAGAAAAATTTGATGCGAGTTTGTAGCGCTAGCTGCAAAGTGTTGGGCTTGTCACTACGTGGTGGGATCTCACGCATATTGAAGTAAAACAAGCTTTCTTTATCCTGTGGCAACTGGGCTACCGTTGGTAGCGCTTGCACCTTAAATAAACTCTCCATCCCTGGTTCCAAACGCTGTACTGGTGGCAATATGGTAAAAGGACCGGTAATTTTTTTTCCATTTGCGTCCTCTAACCAAGCCTGGGCCAAGTAAGGTAATGTTGTATTGTTGTTCCGCACAGTGAGGCTCATAGACTTTGTGCTACCTGGGTATACAACACGGGTACGATCTAGCGACACGGCGGCATAGGAATGACTAGCCAGCAAAGTTGACACCATGGGTACTAAACAAATTATTTTCTTCATCATCACTTAAGTTCTCAGTTCATCACTTTAATCATAGAGTCACTTGCAGGTTAGACGCATGACTTCCCTATCATTAGGCAAAGGTTTTGGTAGCTTAGCGCTACAATGAACATCCCCCCAGTTCACCGTGATGTCATCTCCTGCATGCAACCCTGCTAAATAGCCCATACCTTCATCTGCCACCATGCCAAGTTGTTGCTGCTTGTCATTAAATACTTCAGCAGCAAATGGTAGTGGCTTGCCGTCATGTTGCAAGAGTTCAACCATACGTTTTGCACCAGACAGAATGGCGAAGTGTCGATAGCCTATCGAGCCTTCTGTTAACGTTCCCACCGTGATAGGAGTGCCTAATGGCTCTGCCTCTTCACCAAGTTGATCTACATCTATACTTGTTCGTTGGCGATAATAGCTACTGATATCTGCAATTACTGCTTTACCATGCTCATCACTTAGCGTTGAAGGACCACCGGCCTGTAATGGCACATCCGCGACACCATCAGTATCAACCATAATCCGAGTTCCCCCCATCATACCAACACGATGAAGAGCGGCACCTTCCGCAGTTGCGGTCATTCCACCAGTAACACTCAACCCTACCGAACTACTACTACCGACCTGATGACTCGCATTCGCCATAATTGTGCTTTTATCACCGACATGGGTATAAAAACCACTAACGCCTTCTCCTTGGTTCGATGTCGAAGCCATCAATGAATAGCTATTTCGGTCATCCACTCGGTCAAAATAACTAACACTGTGACTTGTATCGCCACTCATTGCTGAAGCATTATAGCTTAAGTGCGAATCAGTTCCGAAAGGAACAGCCAATGAGAAATACATCCCATTATCAGCCTGTGACCCCTGCATGTTTCGATATCCAGTCATGGAAGCTGTGAGACCTCGCCAGTCCATTAAATCAAAATAATGGGAAAGGGACAGACTAACACGCTCGCTATCAACTTGGTTCCAGTAAGACTGATGCGTAAAATTAAGGTACGCCCCTAGATTGGCATCTCGAAATTGCTTGCTCAAAACGATATTGTACATCTCTTTTGAACCACCTTCATACAGTTGCCCATATTGCTTAGCACTGGTGAAGTCATTCATAGTCATAAAGTCACGCTCTGAAAATCGATAACCGGCAAATGCGACTTGACTATCATAGTCCTCGAAGTTTTTAGAGTAATTTATTCGATATGAGCCACCCTGCTTAACACCTTCATTTAGCTCGGCTCTCGACTCAGTAACATCAAATGAAAGAGCACCAAAAGCCAGGAGATCACGACCTATACCTACTGATAAAGCACTATATCCATCCCCTAGCAAAGCACCACCAAGCAATGACCATCCATTGTCAACCCCCCAAGAAAACTCCCCACTTGCAAATGCAGGACCATCAACTTTATGAGATTCGGTCGATACTTTACCACCATGGAATTTATATCTAATCGTTCCAGGGCGAGATAAGTATGGGATGTTGGCAGTGTTAACTTGGAAGGTTTGTACTGAACCATCCAACTCCTCAACTCGAACATCCAGGACACCTGTAATACCGCTGCTTAAATCTTGTATTTGGAATGGACCTGCCGCAACTTGGGTTTCATAAATAACTCTACCCTGCTGCTTCACTATTACTTTTGCATTAGTCTTGGCAATTCCGACAATCTCAGGTGCATACCCTCTTAAGTTAGGGGAAAGCATGTTGTCATCAGTTACTACAGAAGCACCGGCGAAACGAAAGCCATCAAAGAGTGAGCTCCCCATATCTAACTCACCAACTGAGAGTTTCGCGCTTTGCTCAGACAAAGCTCTATAGCCATAGACTCGGCTTATTTGTGCCTCACTCCGGGAAGACTCATAATCGGCTTGCTTCTCTTTATCATATCGAGCCTGCCAATCACCACGCAGACGCCACTTACCAATATTAGCGCCCATTATACCATATCCACTCAGTGAGGTGTTTTCTCCCCCACCATGAGCGCGCTTTCCTTGTTGTAGATTAAGGCCATAGTCGAGCATAGCACCATTAACCCCATCTTCCCAACGAGAAGGCGGATCCCAGTATTCATTAACATACTCACGATACGCTTGAGGAATTGAAATCATGAGCGTGTCTTTGCTTAGGTCTCCTTTTGCTACCATTCCTTCTAGCGTATTCATTGGGTGACAGCCCAAATTGTCTTTAACAGAAATTATTTTATCTAGTTCATCTTTTTTGAGACCCAGTTCAAGTACAAGCTCATCATTAAGACAAAGAGACGACTCGCCTTCACCTGATTCATTGAACTGTACTTTTCGCTCTCCAAGTACACTATCATTGACCTGCACTTGCAATGTGTAAGTACCAGGTACAATATACCCAACTTTTTTAAATACTCCAGAATCAATACTTTCCTTATCTTTCACATCCAACAGGTCTGTGTTAAATTCAACTTCAGCTGCATTAATTTGGTGACAACCTAATGCACTACAAACAGTAAAAGACAACGAAAGAATTAACTTTTTCATGATTATAAAAGTCTAATAGATAAAAGTTGCCAAGAGAAGGCGCATCCATGCGCCTCAAATCAAGATAATAATATTATTGGTAATTCATAACGAAATCGGTTGTAGCAGTAAACTCGCCTGCAACAGCTTTTTCACCATCCTTGAGGTTGCTAACCATCTTCGCACCGAACTTAAGATGATTATCGCCTTCTACCAGGGTACCGGCTTTCACAGGCTGGCCAAGAATAACCTCTTCACCAATCAACTGATTGACCATTGCAATGGCAGCTCCTTTTGCAAAACCATTAATTGCAAGATATTTTTTCTCGCTATCATCAGCGATTCCGTTAAAGGTCACAGTCGCGGACTTAGCTGTTTCCAGAGAGCAACCTTCAAGGTGAATTTCAAAAGGACGCAGTGGACCTTCTTTTTGCTTTTCAAGCTGGCTATTAGCAATTTGGCCCATTTGAATGGTTTGGTCTACACTTTCCGGAGCAATAGAGCACGGGGAATCAATGATCGCACCAATAAATTTGACTGTACCATGACCCTGATCGGCTGGAGCAGCTTCTTCAGCCATAGCGTGACCTGCAAAAAGAGCCATCATAGCGGCAGCAACAAAAGTCTTTTTCATTTTTTTCATCTCACTGTTAATAGAGTTCTTTAAAGATCCTATGACCTAGAATGAGCAAAGCATTTGTATGTGGATGTTGAATCCCCCTGCATATAACACCAAGAAAGAGATTTCCTCAGCATCACATACTGTGTGTCATCTACATGTACATGCACTATGTATCGGCTCACATGCTTGCGTCCCGATAAATACTACTAGCATGAAAATACATCTGAAAGATGCAATAAAATACACAAAAAAACCTTACACATCATATAGATAGGATGCGATCGCCTGACATTTAGGTCATGGAACATAAAAGAGCAATTGGTAACAATGAGGATGACAAACCATTATTTCCATCTCTATGCTTAACCCACTGTGGATTTTCAAAAAAAAAGCTGCCATTAAGGCAGCTTAAAATGCAGGTGACTGCATTACGGGATACAGAACGTCACTTCCACTCAGAGGGGTGCCCCATGACTTAGGCACTATTTCTCTGTCGTTGACCCTTTCAAATAACAGAGCTTCAGTCATGGGGCACATTGATTATCAGAAAAAAGCATAAAAATAGAAAGTGAATAATAATTACAGTATATTCCCAGTAAAAACAACGCCGACATACACTTTAATTGGCTAAAATTATAGATACCATTGTTGGAGTAAATAGCAAGTGTTGTCAACGAGACAGACTCGGATGGTGATGAGCTTATAGTTATTTCATGATTTTAAAAAGGTAATTGATCACTAGTATAAATGATAGAAAGTCTGATGCTCCCCCTAATCACCGTTCTAATGATGATGCTCACCTCATTACACAAGAAACTTAGATGAAGCATCCGTCAATATATTCATAAATGTTTAGCACTGTCCCCGTCATGACAGCTGCCAGAGACGTTGTTGCCCAAATCGATGCAGCTTGAATGGAGCTAACTGAGGACTTGGTGATTCTTGGCGACGGTAGTCTCGCTGGAGAATGTCCATGATGCCGAAGTGTTGCCCACCTTGATCAAGCCTGTGCGGTGTGTTTATGCGGGTGGCGCCTATGACAGCAAAACCAGCCATCAGCTTATCTCACGTAAAGGGGCGGCCGCTTATATCCCGCCACGCAAGAATGCCGGTTTATGGGAAGGGGGCGCAGCGGTTCTGGTTATACGCAAGGAAGGACTAACCCGCTGAAAGCAGCGGTCCCGGCATCATTGGCCGAGACAGCGATGTATCAGTTCAAGCAGTTGCTGGCGGGGGAAATCAGTCTGCGTAACGACAACTGTCAAGTGGGAGAAGTCATGGCGTATGCAAGCTTCATAAACAAACTGAATATCCTGGATCTACCTGTCAGAAAGCCCCGAGTGTATCGGTCACCAGGGGCTGGGGAAGTTATGACTTGCTGGCTGATTTGGGCAACAACACCATTACATGACCCAAGATAAATAGTTACTTGGGGCCATGAATATAATAACGGAGGCAAGATATTTAATCTATTTGACAAAATAGACCATTAATTAAGAGCCAGTAAACCGCATGCATAGGACGCTGTACTTTGCAGTTGCGTCCACATTTTTAATATATAGGTCTTTGTCTATTTTTGTAATTACCTTTTCAGGTGAGATCCAAAATGATGACTTCATTCCAACCGTATTCATAACGATCCCTTTATTTAACAGTTCAGCATATATTTCACCTGTGGCAATAAGAGATTTCTTCCCCATTGAGTGGCAAATGTTTGATGCATCATTAAACGTGTACCGCCCAAGTAAATTCCCGTCTGAGTAATAAGTGTCATCAGTTTTTTTTGAGTGAGTTGGAATAAATATAGCCATGCTATCTGTTTTATGAATGAATAGCTGCCTAATATCATCCTTTAATGTCTCTCTAGAACTTGGCAGCCCATTATCAGTTTTTTGTATAGGTAATGGTTTATTTATATTTTCTTCCTTACCTTTCATTTCACTCTGTGTTTTCTGACTTCCTTTGACTGCCACGACTGAGTTCTCAGCTGTTTCTTTTTGGTTTACTCTACCGACCGTGGCTGAATCCTTGTTGCTATCAGTCTTACGCTTACCACTTTCATTAAATGGGAAATGGAATGTTTCACTACCGCTGTCTGTACTGATAATAGCCGATTGATACTGACCGTAGTACGAAGCGTAGATAGAATGGCTCCCAATGGAGATTCCTGTGGAAATGTTTTCTCCCTCACCAATATATACACCATCGATATAAAACTGACTGGGCACATTACTGCTTAATGTGATATTGAGTGATGATAACCCCAAAACTTTATCAATGCTCTTTCTTATATTATTAGTAATTGGACTTTGTACTTTCATTGACGCTCTTATGGAGGTAACTCCATCCATACTCATAGTCGCATCATCTACATTGAACTCAACGACTTTAGCATCCTCGTTTTCAATCCCATTTTGTTCTGACAATTCCTCAATGACATGCTGTTTCGTTTTAGGTAAGTTAATACAGCTTTCAAGTGATATATTCGTACGGCATTTAACAGATACTACGCCTGAAATACTTTGGGGAATAGAGCGCTCTTTTTGAATTCTAAAGTAAACAGTCTTCCGCAACTCTTGTATAGAATGTGACATCTTTGAATGGAGAACATTTAATTCATTATTCAGCGCTTTCATTGAAAGATTTGTGTCTGAAAGTTGCGAGTTGACCTCTTCGCGCTCAATTCTAGTCTTTTCTAGTTCGACCGAGAGCTCTTTTATGGATGTGTATAACACATCTATATTCTTTACATTCCCCTTTGAAAGACTATTGGTTAAATCGTTAGTCGATAAACTAAATGTCTTTTCATTTTTATTTATCAACGCATCTAGATATGCTGCACGCTCTTTTAAGATCATCAATGATGTTAGATGGCGATTTTGTAGTTTTACCTTATCTTCACTATCATATTGCGCGTGAATATCACTAAGTATTTCTTTCTCCTCACTGGTCAGAAGATCTGCACAGAAAGTCGGATATGAAAGCAGTGCCATTGTAAGGAATAAAGAAATATCTGAATGCTTCAATTTACCCTCCTTGAAAGTATACTGACATTATTAGTTTCTTTTATTGTGAACTAATCATTATAAGAAGAATTGCACATGATAGAGCAATAACCACTTTTATGTTAAAACTCTCTACTGGCGATAGCATAAATAGTAGTTATTGCACCTATCAAGTATATCTATGATAAATCGTTTAATTGTAGTTTCTTCCATGGTCGTGAAACGAGTTGCTTCCACATGTCATCCATACTGATGAACTGACTAGTGCAATAGTCTAATAAATCATCGCGTAGTATAGGACGCCTACCTCTTATCAGCTTGTATGGGCGAATAGAGAGGACTCTTATCGCATACTGATCTTTCTTGGCCATACAGATTTGATTTATTTTTATTTGAAAGATATCTGCACATTTCCGTATAGATGAAATGTAATGATATACACCGCTTAAACTTACTCCCATATGCTTGGCAACTTCGGTTAACGCAATGGGTTTTCCTTGCTCATGCAGCCAATGTGCAAGCTTAATGTATTTAGGTATCATGGTAATTCTATGTAAATTTGGTCGATTTAGTTAAATAGGCTGCGGATCATATCAGTGATGCAGCCAATTATTGATCAGAGTGAAAACGGGAGGCTCAGCAATCGACCTGAGCGAGGAGATTATCGAGCCTCCCTATCCACTTAGTTCATTGCAACTAGTGGATGGATGATATGATACGCAGTTTTCCAATGTATTAAAGTTGTTGTAAAATACAAAAAAATACCAATAAAATCATACACATAACACCAAACTCTAACGAGTAATCATAGATGTTTTTAGTGTGAGAGTGTTTAGGTATCTGGATGCTGTTCTGAAAGTTAGGTAGAAAAACTTATAATATCTTTATTCTTGCGATGGCTTCATATATAGATATATGCCAAGAGTAACTCCAACAATGCGATCATTTTAAATGAAAGTATTGTAGTATTCATAACAGAGTTTCTTAACTCGACGCCTTCTATCTTAGATATATTCATCAATAAAAATTTTTTCATATACCTCTCACAAAAAACCACTAGATAATCTCATTATTATATTCATCTTCCACAAAACAGTTCGCTCCATTAAATTTAAGAAAAATCCATTGATAATCATAATGTTATCCACCAAAGATGCGTCTCGACAGGACGAGATAAGGATCATGTTTTTTTTTGAATATATTGCAACTTAAAATCTCAGCACCAACAGTGGATAATGTAATGATGCGATATCAAAATGCATCTAAGCGTCCCTATAAAACAATCTTAGTTCAGTTTAAAATGCTAATTAAAAATCTTAAAAACTATGTGTTACTTAAGTGGTTTGCCTTTGTAGATAAAGGACTACTAACAGACATCATTCTTATGATGCCATCGTTATTTTTGATGATTATCCTTGTAATAAAATCTGACATTAACTTATTGAATAAACCACATTATTTAAATGCATCAACAGTAAATGAAAGCAGTCTGTTTATCACGGGTGCTTTTATTAGACACCCTAGTCTGTGGTTAATAAGCTCAAAGACTCATAATTATCCACAGAGGAAGAATATAAAAAACAGAATCACCTGGTATATAGATGGTCGTAAATTAAAAGGCCAGGATAGTAGTATTATCACAATCCCCTTAAATACCTGGTTGGGACTGAGGAATGAAACAATAAAAGGGTGTCTTGATGATGCTGACTATCGACTAAATCGCTGCGCCACTTACAAGATTAACACGAAGGACATGAAAAGTAGCTCCTTTCCACCAGAGGCAACTCTATTTACCTATATGTATTCAGAGAAGGAGATTAGAGCTGGATACTACTATCACTCAAGAACAATGAGTAAAGAAGGTGACAGCCTTTTTTATTGGGTAGCTAAAGATAGATATGGCGATATGAAACTGTTGAAAAAATGCCAGCCAAGAATGGAGTGCAAGTTAACGTTTGATCAAAGACTCAGAGATATCGATGTAGGTGCTTTAATACAACCTATAGATATTAACGGCACCCTAGGTCGAGGAGATGTCAGCTGGTTTCATTATGATAAACGAGGTCGACTACTAGGCAAGGACGCTTAAACTCTCATATTGTTGGATACGTTAAATAAAATCGTAATGATTTTTCAACTCTACCCATAACGGATTAGAATAATGATTGATGTACTTATTGTTAGTGATTATAGCCCTGTTCGTGAGCTCTTCAGGTCTGCATTACGAGTAGAATCAAAGATAAGCAATGTGTATTTTTCAAGCTTATCAGGAGCGAAGTCTCATTACAGGAATAGTTTTTCAGGTCAACTGTATAACATTCCTGATGTGGTGATCTATGATCTAGACTCCATAAAAAATTCTCCTGTGCAGCAACTAGAAAGAATGGAGGAGTTCATGTCACTAAATTCACTATCAAAACATGGTGCAGCTTCATTAATCATAGTAGCTAGCGAAGCTCAATTAGTGAAACTGAATACAAGGATTTCATTTCTAGATTCGTACTTGATAACTAAACCATTCACATTTCGGCAAGTGGTTCAGATTGTTAGCAACGTTTGGACATCAAATGTAGTCCCACGTTCAATTCAAGGCTCTTCTTTAGACGGAAACAGATGAGTTGTAACTCAATTGATGCTATACCACCTAGCTAGGTTTACTGTAGTATGAGAATAAAGGTATATACTTCAATTCTCCACTTTTACTAGCACCACATGCTCTAGAGTAAACTAATTTGGTTTTGATAACACCGAGGCTTTTAATCCTTTGGATATCGATACCGTGCGAGCCCGCTTGCTGACACCGCGATAGTCCGGCGCACACACCAGCACATCATCAACTGGAACAGGGAGTCGAGTAGCCCCTGAGTGGCCCGCAGTGTGAGGTTAAAAATCCCCTTGAGCATCAGGAAGGTACAAATGGTCTGGTCAGTGTAGAGCTGGCTACGGTCCCGCCGCCTATGATGGTCATGGTGGCACCAGTTGTTCATGGCCTCGGCATCAACTCAGAAGGTTAGTGAACCACGGTTAATCAAAGACCTGTTGTATTTAGGCCAGTTGGTGATAGGTTGCTGCAACGTGCCCGCAATGCATACTTGAAGAGGATGGTGGTGATCAGATCACCGAGTCCTCAGTTAGTTCCATTCAGCTGCATCGATTTGGGCAACAACGCCGCATTGGGGCTTAGTTGAGTACCTTTCTTCCTACAGGATCCAGACTGTAACCTTCTTACCCACACAGTCATCGGTCATTCAGCAAGTCGCGAACTTTATCGAGCGAGATAATGCGTTCATCTGCTATACGGTTCAGTTCGGTGTCTTCGGCCAGTTCCAAGTCGTAGATATGACAAGAAGTTCAAGGCGGGGTCGTTACCGTTAAGGATGGAAACATCAGAGCAATTACCCTTGTTCAGGAAACTCCACATAAAGGAAGGGAGATGAGCACACAATGAAGCTAAAGCCACCTTCGTTTTTCAACATCACGGCCCCGAGACATCAGAACTGGTGTAGTATGTTCTCTATTCGCAGAGAAGAACGTTCGAAAAATTGTGTAAACTTTTTTATTGTAAATGCATGAAATGTTGACACGAACTGCATTAATGATAGGTTTATTGCGATTTAAGGTCATGTGGGTGAGATAGCAAGGTGAATAGATGCTGTGGTTACTTGGCTTACACTCAACTAACTCACACACACAGTGGCAGTTACACTGAAATGTTCCTGCCCTTCCTTTTTAAGCAACGTCAGATCCCGGAGGCCCTGTTCATGCAGGGCCTTTTTTTGCCTGTTATTGACGCAGACGTGGCGCGCAATCCAGCCTCCTGGCCGGCCTTGCCAGCTATTTTTCTCATATCATTCGCCTTGGGATTATGATCGGGGCAATCCAGTTGCCAGAGAGAACGCATGGGGTCTTGGTAT
>Ga0224722_1000153_pt1 | contig 38985 bp, 39 predicted proteins | sample Balambano_FR1_Me_FD_161646 | JGI IMG/M metagenome (GOLD analysis project Ga0224722, IMG submission 161646) | Freshwater sediment microbial communities from Lake Towuti, South Sulawesi, Indonesia - Balambano_FR1_MetaG | ecosystem: Environmental > Aquatic > Freshwater > Lake > Sediment | place...
AAAAGTGCTGGGCTTGGCTGAAAAGTCGCATTCGCCAAAGTTTATCCAACTTTGAGTCTTTACGCCAAGCAATGGAGTCGGTACTGAAGGATGCTGCGTCCTAATAGTCCTGTCTATAGCTATAAGTCAAAGCTCTCTAGCAATTCCTCAAACTCCGGTAGATTGAGTCCTGTCAGACTTTGCAATACATAGGGTTTGTCTTGAACTTTGCTGTAGCTCAACATGGGTAGTTCCGTTTGAACAGGCTTTATCTCTTAAACTACCTTATTTCCGGTGAAGTCTACTGTGTCTCTATTACTGTTAGAGTCAACTTTGCTCATCTAAAGTAAATTAATAAATTGAGTCCTGGAATAGTGCGGGAAAGAGTCCAGAGAAACAAGGCAATGTAGAGAATACCCAGGCTCCATTGATACCAGACGAGGGCCGCAATGAGTCCGGGTGTGTGTTCATCCCTGAGGCGAAGATCATTGAAACCAAACTTCAATAGGTTGTTAAAACTAAAGTCGAAATAGTTGAGCCAACTCCAACGCCGCTCCCATAAGATGGGCATGTATCGTTCGCGAAACATCTCGTGGCGTGGGATAACCGGGAGGCGATTGATCAAAATGCGGAACTGGCGCAAAGAGCCTTCTTCGGTGAAATAGCTTTGATCCATCAAGTTGTGATAGCGCCCCTGGCCGTAGAGGGCAACCAGGAGACCGATCGACACCGGAATCACGATCGCTGCCACACTGGTCAAAGTTAACAACGGATAATCAGAGTTGCGAAAAATGGAACTGAACCCAGCTAGGGTGAGAAAACTATAGCCACTCATGACCCAAACCGATTCCCGCGTAGTGGGCAGAATGGGAGTGGGCAGAATGCGTCGCCAGCGATCGACCAACCAGAACAGCACCCCAAAGTATGCACCTGCCACCAGGCCAACCCCGAAAACTAACCAATTATTGGTACCGTAGCGACTGAGCAAAATCAGAGAGCCAATCCCAACCCAGGAAAGTCCTGTGGTGATGCGGTTCCATACTTCGCGGCCCGGAGAGGTGGGATCGCTAGCAATGATGCGATCGCGCACATTGATAAAAGTCGCCAGATCCACTGTGCCCAGCGAGAGTAATTCCGTTGGGTTTCGAAATGGATTTTGAGTTCGGCGTTGGGCAATTTGCATCGCTTGTTCTGGCGAAAAGCCGAGTTGAATCAACTGCTCTGTGCGAGCGGTGTTGATGTTAATGCCAAACACTTGCTGCCGCAATTCCCGCAGGCGCAGCTTTTCGCGGGTGTAGTCCAACTGATTCGCATCGGGAATTTGTTCCAGGCGGCGGAAGTTGCGGATCAGTTCTCGCAGTAAATTCTCGTTGCCTTGCAGCGTGGGCACAGAAATGTATTTGCCAATTTGGCCCGGATTGCCGACAATTTTGGCCCGATCGGAATCGAACCGCATCCCTGGCACATTCAGATACGCACCTCTGGCAAAACTCGCATAACCAAACTCCGCCCGGTCTAAAATTGCTGCACCCCGCAGGTTCACAGGTTTACCAAAGCGCACCTCTCGAAACAGAGCGGTTTTTTCAAATGTGGCATCGGCCAGAAACAGGGACTCACTGAAGGTACTGCGACTGAACATCGCCTGCCCCTGCCAGCGAGTTTGGGCAAAGTCGGCATTTTTTTGCCACTGGATCCGCGAAAAGTTTGCGTTTTGTTGAAAAGCGGCACGATTGAAATTCGCTGTGTTTTGAAATTCGCCGCTCTGGAAATTGGCCTCCGTTTGAAACCGCGCCTCGTCGAAATTGACTTTACCAAAAAAGATGCTGTTACGGAAAATGGCATCCCGTAGAAAGGTGGCTCCGGCAAAACTTGTGGACTGGCTAAAGCGGGTTTGAGCCCAGTTCGCCCGTTGCAAGAACTGAACACCTTGAGCCTCAATTCGGTTGAGAAAGAAGGTATTGCTGAAATCGGCGTTCCCCCCAAATTGAGTTTGAATCAGCTTTAAGGGGCCACGAAAAACCGTAATTTGCAGGGTGGAATTTGAGGCATCTGGATTGGGGGTAGCAAGCAACGATTTGGAGAGTTTGCCCAACTGCGCAAGGCGACGCCGATCGCGCTGCAATTGCTCCTGCTCTGTGGGCGAAAAGATGGGAGATAGCGCCTGTCCATACAACGGTGCCCGTAACCCCAACAGACTAATTTGAAACTCCCCCTGAATCTGAGCGTAGCTGAGATCCAAACCAACAGGAGTGCCACGTTTTTGTAACTGCGCTTGCAACAGCGGATAAAACTGATCCCGAAATGCTTGATTTTCAGGCCGCAAGTCGATGATGAGTCCATGCAAGTCGATCGTCGGCAATCCATCACTTTGAATCGGACTCCGCACCCGATCTTGCAAGATCTCCAGAGTCAGGGGGAGTTTGTCGGGTTGGGCGATCGCAGCATAAATCGGAGGCGGATAAATGGCCGATATCAGCAAATATATGCTGCATAGTAGCGGTAGGAGTGGAGTTGCAAAACGTCCCATCGACAGGCATCAAGGCGGGGTTGAGTCGAACCATTTGAACGATGGCTGAAGCCAACCCAATCATACAGGACGGCTGAATCGTTGCACTTAGCCACCCGCCGCAAACGTGCCCATAATCAAAATCGACAACAGAATTCCAGGGGAAAGCATCAAAGCCAGCATGAGTAAATCGTGAGTGTTCATAATCTAGGAGATTAATTAGAATCGAGTAGTCTTCTTCCCATGCTAGTGAGATTCTGGAAATTCCTCTCGCAACTGGCATTGAGAAAAAGTGAAGATTTGGGAGTTGAGCCGATGGAGCTTGTTCACGCATTAAAGGAATGGCAGGTGGCTGTGGATGCTTTGGAGCAGGGAGAGACGATCGTCCTGTTGCGAAAAGGCGGCATCCGGGAAGCGGAAGGTCGATTCGCCGTTCAACACGGTCGAGTTTGGTTATACCCCACGGTTGAACATCAGAAACCGGAGTTACTGAAACCCCAATATGCCGATCAAGTTAAACCAGTCGCATCTGGTTGGCAACCTGACCATATCCGCCTTGGTTCCTGGGCCGAAATCACCAATGTGTTTCCTGTCACCGATGCAACTGCGGTGATGAATCTCCTGCCATTTCATGTGTGGAATGCAGCTTTTGTGGCCGAACGATTGCAATGGAAGCCGACTCAACCCATTTTTGTCTTGCTGTTGCGAGTGCAGCGACTGATTCAGCCAGTTTCCATTCCCTACTCTGCCAGTTTTGGTGGCTGCAAATCTTGGATTGATCTGGACGTTCCTATTGCCACTCAACCCAGTGAACCAGCGATCGATGCCCCTACTTATCGTGATCATGTGGCCACAATTCAATCAATGTTGAGTTGAGAAACGGAAACAAACTCTATGTTGACTATTTTGATTACAACTAGAGAGGGTGTAAGAGGAGCGATCGACAAACCTGTAAAGTTACAAAAACGTGTAAATTTGTCATACCTTCTTCCAGCCAGACTCAAAAAGCCCGGTAGTAGTCATCAGGCTCGTGTTTTATCCCGAATCTTTCCGCCTATTTACCCAGCATGGATCTTAGACGGAAACGTTCAGTCTAACGGGTCTGTTGAGCGGCTGTCGTTAACTTTTGCCACAACACCGACCAACTTTGTTAGTCCGCTCCAACAGATTTGTTCTACTGCTGGCGCTTATGAGTAAAATCGCTCGTACTCGTCATGATCACCGATCCAAAACCACGTCACTGTGTCACCTTCCAAGACTCCAAGCGCACGATGGCTCCGTGTCACTCGCACAGACCAAATGCCCTCTTCGCTGTTGATGCACTTGAAATGCAATGATGGATGAAATGGGTTCTCTGCCCACAGCCGATATGCTTTTCGCGCCCCTGCCCTCACCGAACTGCTTAATTCTCGATATCTCGACCAAAAAGAGGGGAGTGTTGCAGACTTCATAGTTGCTCATAGTCCATCGGCACCGATTGCCCTGCCGCAATTTCTTGCTTCGCTTTCCGGGCTGCCGTGACTAGATGACCCTGTGTCCGCTGGAATGAGGCATCCCAACGCTTTTCTTCTTCTAAATCTGCAATGTAGTCTCGGATATGTTCTACAACTTTTTCTTGCAACTCATCGGGCAAGGATTCGACCATCTTCACGATCGTGGCGATAGCAGCAGAAGACATAGATCTTTCACCAACAATAGATTGCTACCTCCATTTTAGAGGGTGGACTCACCAGAAACGCTGATTCTCAACTACGCTGGCTCAAAGCTTACCAAAACCCTTGTATGAAGCAGTAGAACTAATAGTTGGGCTGCTTCAAGTTATTGGTGAGGACAGTGCTTTAAGATCGTTGGCAAAATTCATAGCATTGAGGAGGACAGGCTCATGCAGTTGAGGAGAAACAGTATTTGGCAAAGGATAGGATACCTGGTATTTCTTGGAAGTGCTACTGTTTTGCCTATTTCAGCGGGTATATGGTTATCAACTCAAGGCTTCTCGAATTATCAAGCAGCGGCTAATTTTAGAAGTAATGCGCTTTTGACAACCGGAATCATCACTGAAACCACAATCCAGTCCGGCGGTGCGGCTACAAATGTAGGAGGTTCGCTTCCACCTGCTTACATCTCTACCATTCGGTTTGAGACTGAACAAGGAAAAAGAGCTGAATTCAAAGCCTCAGATATTTGCCTCGTTGAACCACTTAATTCATGTAATGGGAAAAGAGTGCAGGTTTTGTATGCTGCTAGTAATCCTGAGTTGGCGATGATAAAGGGAGGTTCTAGTCCCTTAGATAAAGTCAGAGCAAATATTGGGTATGGAATATTTTTCATACTTTTTGGGCTAGGAACACTTATAGTTGCTCCGTCAGATTATCGCGGGCAATTCGGTTCGACTCAACGTAACTGATGCGGTTTAAGCCTGTGAGACAAGCGGCAGCAGCCCAACACTGTAGTGGAGCGGACAGCCTGAGAGATTTTGGTGTTGAGTTCGAGGTTATCTGCTGCCGCTCACTTTCACCGTTATCGGCTTCGGCTCTTGGTTAGGGCGTTACTTGCGACCCTTCTATCAGCTTGTCCAGCCATAAGGTATTTGTGAAGCTTTGGCATGTCGAGGATATTAGAGATAGTCCAATTAGTGTTTCTCACTTTTCATGCAGTTTGAATGGAACGAGGCAAAGAATGTAGAAAATATTCGCAAGCACGAGATTGATTTTGCCGATGATCCTGAAATGTTTGAAGCTCCAATGCTAATTAAACTGGACGATCGGTTTGATTATAGCGAAGACCATTGGTTTGGTATCGGTTTCCTCGGTAGCGGCGTGGCAGTTGTGGTTTGGACGGAAGACAAAATGACGTAATTCGGATCATTTCAGCACGAAGGGCAAATCGATATGAGCGACAAAGACTTGAGCAATACCTCTCGTACTAATTGGGCAGCACTGGAGGCAATGGATGATGCAGGAATTGATTACTCTGATATTCCACCATTGACAGAGGAGTTTTTTGAGAAGGCTACTTTAAGAATTCCTGCGTCCCAAGCACAGCAGTTAGTTCAGATTGAACCTGATGTGTTGAAGTGGTTCCAAGCTCAAGGTGGTGAGTACAAAGCTTTGATCAACTCAATTTTGCGTCATTACATCGAAAGTCAAGGCGAACAGCCAGCAGTATAACAATTCGCTTGGAGCGGACTGACGAAAAATCTTGGTCTTGAGTTCAAGATTCTGATTGACTGACACATCTACTACGATACTCAAAGGGTTTCAGGAGTTGTGTCAGTCAGTCAGCTCGTATCGGTTTGCGGAGTGGCCAGCTCACCAGTCTTGTAAAAATTGCGGCCAGGTATCTTCCCCCGGTCCTAGGAAAATGGTGTCTACGTGCTGAGTCGATCTCGTCGTTCTTGCCCTGTTCGCTCACCAGTGACTCGATAGAACGGATTTACTATTTCTCACGATCGAATATAATCAGATGAAGTGTTGCTTATGAGTGCCTGAAGCCAAATTGAAATTGTCCATTATCGTCACTAGGCAGCGTTGCGCTGTCCTCTCAATCAAGGAGCAACTACATGGAGATTCTCGCATTTTTGACTTTTACGGGCGTACTTTGGGGCGTGTTTGAAAGCCTCAAGAAGCCGAGTAAAACGGCTGAACAGGAATTTGGAGAAGCCATTACCAAATATCTTTCTAAGGGGGTCAAAGTAAGAATCGAGAAGGATTAGGGGCAGAAATAAGGCAATATCTAATAAATCTGCTGCCAGGCGAGTTTTGCTGCCCCCACAATCCCTGCCTGGTTGCCCAACTCGGCTTTCAGTAATTGCAAGCCAGCGCGCGAACTGGGCAACACTCGCCGCTCAATTTCTGCCTGAACTGTGGGAAAAAAGAACTCCGCACTGGCACTCACCCCGCCGCCAATAATCACAGCTTCTGGTGTCAGGACATAAATCAAGCTAGCCAAACCGGCCCCTAAATCTCTGCCGTAAGCTTGCCAAAATGCCAGCGCTTTAGCGTCTCCCGCCAGGGCTAGTTCCCCCAGTTCGTGGGGTTCCAGACCAGTGCGTCGCCGAATTGCTGGCACGGAAGCATATTGTTCTAACGATCCCTGATTGCCGCTGTTGCAGGGTGGGCCAGCGGGGTTGAGGGTAATCAAGCCTAATTCGCCAGCGGTGCCGTGATGCCCGGTAAAAAGTTTGCCATCTAGGACGATCGCTCCCCCGACACCAGTGCCTAAAGTTAACAGGATGGAATTGCGAAACCAGCGTCCTGCCCCCAACCAGGACTCTCCCAACCCAGCACAGTTTGCATCATTGGCAATCACGGTGGGGCGGCCTGTTTTCGCTTCTAACCAATCGGCCAGGGGCACATCCTGCCAACCGGCGAGATTAATGGCGACCCGGGCAATCCGTCCGGTTGCATCTGCGGGGCCAGGAGTCCCAATACCGATCGCCACCGCAGCCTGATCGGGATCGAGGCGGTCGATCGCGGCCACCATCGCTGTCACCACGGCTTCGGGTGTAGCGGGTTGGGGAGTGGGGATCGTCAATGATTGTAAACAGGTGCCGTCGGGCGCAAACTGGCCCAGCTTGATCGCGGTTCCGCCTAAATCAATTCCCAGTACTTGAGCCGCTCGCTCAGCCGACAATGGGGTTTCCATAAGACTGTTACAACCAAAATTGATGTCAGTCCGTTATTTTAGAGGAATTGAAGAACTGTTTGAATTCCTGAAGGGCGGTTTTGTATTCTGCGGCCTTTTGGTCGAATGCCGCTTGCGAGATGGTGCCGTCTTTAAGTTGTTCGGTAGCCAGCTTGAGTTCCAGCTTCTTAATTTGATATTTGCGCTCACGTAAGCTTTTTTCTAACTCATTGTGGCGATCGACAAGGTCGTACTCCGGCGCTGCCAGGAGGCGATTCGATGTGACGATTTGGGCTGGGCGCACGGCCAGAGAGGCTGGGGCAGTTGCCTTTGCTGACAGCGGCGGATAATCGAGAGACAGGGGTTGAGCTGCCGCATAGCGAATTAACTGCTCAGAGTTGGCCTGGGGCAGGTTGGGTTGGACGAGCGAACTGGCTGCACGATTCCGCCGCGCCAAGGCGATCGGGTTAAGGGATTTGCTTTTGACCAGATGGGCCGTTACCTTTGCCGCCTGTGCCACCTCTGGATTCCACAGATTGGCTGCCGTGCGACTCAGGGACACTGCTGCAACCAGGGCCAGGGTAGAAATGCTTAGTGTTGTGAACCAGATAGCCTTCGGTCTCATTGGTCTGTACCAGTCAAAAAAGTTCAGCAGGCGTATCCATTACTACGTCCATCAAACAAGATTTTCCGGGCTTCAGTTAAGGAAGAGAAGGGGATTTTCACAGTCTCTTTAAATTTGAATCACCCGACTTCAAACAGAATGGATACCTTTGGGATTAACTATGGTAGGGATGGGTTTGAAGTAGAAAAGACTCAGCAATGATCAGGTGAAACGCTCTATCATTCGTTTTCCTGGATACTCAGTATTCCCCCTTGCTGCTGAAAGATCCCAATTGTGGCGATCGAACTGCTGGAATCAACCCACTCGCCCTTAAAATCAGGACATGCAAACTCAACCGTCTTCGCCAATTCCGTCTTGCACCTGGAGCCGTCCCATTGGTTTGGGCTGGGCCTCCCCTTACACGGTGCGCTACCCCAGTAATCTGGATGATGGCCCCTTTCATGGGATGCCGTTGGGGGGATTTGGTGCAGGCTGTATCGGACGATCGCACCGGGGCGATTTCAACCTGTGGCACATCGACGGTGGCGAACACGTATTTCAAACCATGCCTGCCTGCCAATTTAGTATCTTTGAGCAAATCGGCGGAACCGCTCAAGCATTTGCTCTGTGTACAGCAGCACCATCCGATGGCAGTTTGGCTAGTTGGAATTGGTATCCAACGGTGGAAGCAACGGATGAGCCAGATGGCACTCGATTTGGCGCTGTGCGATCGCTGCTGTCTCCCCATACAGGCTACTACGATGCCCTTTATCCGCGCAGTTGGTTCAGCTATGAAAATGTGTTTTTGGCGAACCTGACCTGCGAGCAGTTTTCGCCCATTTGGCCGCACAATTACCAGGAGACCAGTTACCCAGTTGCTGTCTTTGAGTGGACAGCGCATAACGCCACCGATGAACCTATCACCCTCAGCATCATGTTCACCTGGCAAAACATGGTGGGCTGGTTTACCAATGCAGCCAAATCGCCCAAGGTGCAAGTGCGCGATGATGGTAGCCCGGTGTACGAGTACCGTCCCCGTTTGGGTGACAGCCAGGGCAATTGGAACCAGTTGGTGCGGGACGGGCAGCAGGTGGGCATTGTGATGAACGGGGGCAAGCAGGTTCAGTACCAAACGGTAGAAGCAGCGGGTGTGATGCCCCAAGTCGCGAACAGCACACCTGGGGAAGGAGACGGGCAATGGACGATCGCGACGACAGTACCAGCTCAGGCTGAATTGTTCTACCAAACGCGCTGGCATCCCACAGGCGATGGGCGGGAGATCTGGCAACCGTTTGCACAGGATGGCCGTTTAGCAAACCAGACGGATGAAACTCCTGTCACTGAGGGCGAACAAATTGCCGGCGCGATCGCGGTGCGGTTCACACTACAACCGGGCGAAACTTTGCAAATTCCCTTTGTCCTGAGCTGGGATTTTCCGGTGGTGGAGTTTGCAGAAGGAGTGGAGTATTTCAAACGCTACACCGACTTCTTTGGCCGGAGTGGGCAACATGGTTGGGCGATCGCGCAAACCGCCTTAACTCAGTACAAAACCTGGCAACAGCAAATTCAAATCTGGCAGCAACCCATTCTGGAGCGGGCCGACCTGCCCGACTGGTTCAAGATGGCGCTGTTCAATGAACTCTACAACCTGACGGATGGCGGAACGCTGTGGAGTGCGGCGACAGAGCGAGATCCGATCGGCCAATTTGCGGTGCTGGAATGTCTTGACTATCGCTGGTACGAAAGTCTGGATGTCCGGCTATATGGCTCATTTGCGTTGCTCATGCTATACCCAGAATTGGAAAAAGCAGTGATGCGAGCGTTTGCACGGGCGATTCCGGCTCAAGACGATCACACCCGCACAATCGGCTACTACTACACGATCGGGGCTGAAAGTCCGCAAGCAATCCGCAAGTTAGCCGGAGCCACTCCTCACGATCTGGGCGCGCCAAATGAACACGTTTGGGAAAAAACGAACTACACCAGCTACCAGGATTGCAATCAGTGGAAGGATTTGCCCTGTGATTTTGTGTTACAGGTATATCGGGATTTTCTGTATACGGGAGCAAACGACATTGCTTTTGTGCAGGAATGTTGGAGCGCGATCGCCCAAACGCTCCATTACTTGAAACATTTTGACTACGACTACGACGGCATCCCGGAAAATGGTGGTGCCCCCGACCAAACCTTTGATGACTGGAAACTGAGTGGCATCAGTGCTTACTGTGGCGGGTTATGGATCGCTGCCCTGGAAGCAGCTCTGGCTATGGGTCGCCTGCTGGCAGAACAAACTTCGAATATTCGCCTCCTCACCAAGCTTTCCCATGACATCGGCAACTTTCAAATCTGGTTGGAACAGGCGCGATCGGTGTATCACGACACTCTCTGGAATGGGCAGTATTATCGGTTAGACAGCCACAGCGATTCAGATGTGGTGATGACGGATCAACTTTGTGGCCAGTTTTACGCGCGCCTGCTCAAACTACCCGATGTGGTCGCCGTTAAATTTGCCCAAACTGCTGCTCAAACGGTTTACGATGCCTGTTTCGTCAAGTTCAACGAGTATCTGGCGGCTGGCAACCTGAAAGCCCAACAATTTACAACGGTGCAGGAAGCGCGGCTCGCGGAGGAAATCGGGGTAGACAGGTCAGATAACGCACCAGATGCAAACCAGGCTCCTAAGTCTAAACTGCCGATCGGGGCGGCGAATGGAGTGCGACGAGACGGCACTCCCGAGAATCCCAATTCAACTCATCCCTTAGAAGTGTGGACGGGCATTAACTTTGGATTGGCGGCATTGCTGGTGCAGATGGGCTTGCGGGAAGAGGCGATGCAAGTGACGCAAGCAGTGGTTCACCAGATTTACGATAATGGGTTGCAGTTTCGCACGCCCGAAGCGATTACACCATTCAGAACGTTTCGCGCTTGCCATTATTTACGAGCAACTGCAATTTGGGCAATTTATGGAATCTGGAGTGGTGAATTGTAAGGATCTAGCTCAGTTTTGAAAGGAATTTCAATAGAGTCTGAGTGCGAGGTGTGAGTAGCGTTTTACGGTAGGCATCAGCGGCTTTTTTAATGGCTTCGGCTTGGGTTGGGTAAGGGTGAATCACACCAGACAGGATACTGAGTCCTTGCTTGGTGACGATCGCCAGGGTAATTTCACTAATCATTTCGCCAGCATGCCGTGCCACGATCGTCGCTCCTAAAATTTCATCCGAGTTGCGTTTGTGCAGGATTTTGACAAAGCCATCGGGTTCACCATCCGCTAAGGCGCGATCGACCCTGGTAAAAGGGATGGCGATCGTCTGGGGGGCAAGTCCTTTTGCTTTGGCCTCCTGCTCATACAGGCCAACGTGAGCGACCTCCGGATCGGTGTACGTAACCCAAGGCATCACTAGGTTGCTGAGTCTACTCCGACCGAACCCAAAAGGAGCGAAGAGAGCATTCTTGATCACAATCCGAGCCGCCGCATCGGCAGCATGGGTAAACTTCCAGTTCATGCAAACGTCACCCGCCGCATAGATGCGGGGATTTGTGGTCTGAAGATAGTCATTGACTACCACGCCGTGACGAGCATCATAATCAACGCCGACGGCTTCCAGGTTTAGCTTTTCGACATTGGGAGTGCGTCCAGCTCCGACCAAAATTTCATCCACAGCGATCGTGTTTTTAACGCCATTTTGCTGATACTGAATCAGTTTCTCGCTGGCTGTATGTTCTACTTTGACAAGTGTGCAATTCAAAATCAAATTTAGCTGCTCTTTCAGAAACTGTTGCTGAATAATTGCGGCTGCATCAGCATCTTCCCGATCGAGTAAATGATCATTTTTATGCAAGATTGTGACTTCACTGCCCAACCGCTGAAATGCCTGCGCTAATTCACAACCGATCGGGCCGCCCCCAATCACAGCCAAGCGGCGCGGACGGTCTGTGAGCGAAAATACTGTTTCATTGGTTAAGTATCCCGCTGCAGCTAATCCCGGTACATCAGGACAAGTGGCCCGTGCCCCTGTCGCAATCACGGCTTTCTTAAAGCGCAACTGTTGATCGCCAACTGCGATCGTGTCCTGATTTTGAAATTGCGCGACTCCTAGAAACACATCGATTCCCAATTGACGAAAGCGATCGACCGCATCATGCTCACTAATGCCTGCCCGAATTTGGCGCATCCGCTGCATCACACGGGGAAAATCGACATCCATGCGATCAGGCGGCTGAATGCCAAACGGAGCCGCATCACGCATCTCGGCAACGACCCGGGAAGAACGAAGCACGCACTTGGAAGGAACACAGCCCACATTCAAGCAATCTCCCCCCATCAAACTCTTTTCGATGAGAGCCACTTTCAACCCTAAGCCCAACCCCGCCGCCCCCGCTGCGACAACTAATCCTGCTGTGCCTGCCCCAATCACCACTAAATCGTAGCGATCGACGGGCTGCGGATTGACCCAATCAGGGGGATGAACGCGCGCCATCAGGAGGCAATTGTACTCATCTAAGGGTTGCAGCGCCGGTTCTTGGTAAATGGAGTCAGACATGACGGTTTCTAATGAGATGCAGCGGTTTTCCTAAGGAATGAGAATTAAATAAAGCAGCAAACTCTGTGGAATGGGCATCCTGCCTGTCACTTACAGCCGAGACGGCTATGCCACTTTATCTAATCCATAGTCCTAAGCATAGCGGAGGGAAAACCATCCCGTTGTTCTGGCTCCGATCGCGTCACGACACAGCGGCATTGTGTAACGTTCTGAGACAACGTGCACATGCCATTCGCTTATTTCTGTAGCATAGGATACGAAACATCTGCACTGCCTCCTGTGCTCCAGCTTGGGGCGGCACAGGCTTTGGCATCGCGAACGGGTGAAATGATGAGACTGGAAACGGAGCTTCGGATTCGATTACAACTGATGCAGCTTGAATCGGCAGGGGCCGATCGCCCTCCAAGCGACTGCCAGATTCAATGCTGCGACTCCGATCTTGCCGCCAATTCACCGATCGTGCCTAGCTTTGACCCTGCACCATCAACCTGGGTGAAGTTGGTGCAAGCGATCGATCTGTTCAGCAGCGAAGACGCACTCTTACTCTGCCCCCTTTCCTACGACTTCTGGCTTGCCTGGATTCCAGATTACGGTGAGGCGATCTTGGCCCAACAAGCCTTTTACCTCGACTGCGACGAAATAGCTTAAGAAAACACCAACTCAACCAACCCCGACCCTGCTTCTATACTGGAATGAGTTGTTGGTATGGCCAGAGTAGCCGTATGACTGAGTGTCCCAAATGTCATCAAATGGTTGATTCCAGGGCGTTGGAGTGTCCTTATTGCCGTACCCTGTTGAAGGCGCATGGGCATCCCGGCATGAAATTGTATCGATCGCTGGGGGATGAGCCGCTGTGCCTGACGTGCGTTTACCACGAAGACGATTCCTGTAACTTCCCCAAACGCCCCTACGCCATGGATTGCACCCTATACAGCGATCGTACCCGTTCACTCCCACCAGAAACTCCTGGGTTTAGTCCAAGTTTTCGGCTCAAAACTTGGTTTTCGCGGTATGGAACCTGGGTAGCGCTGCTGGGTTTGCTCCTGGTTAGTTTGCTAGTTGCTTTGGTGCGATGAGGTACTTAACTTAGAATCATGGATTTAATAAAACCGCATTCTTGCGTAGGATGTGTTAGCGCAGCGTAACGCATCGACTCCTGGGCTTGCGATGCGTTACGGCTAGCGCCTAACACATCCTACAAAAACCGATCTTATTTAATTCTTATTCCTTAAGCATTTTGGTATCAGTCCCTACCTTTTGATATAGCAACACTTCACCCTTGAGTCGGTTTAATGCGCCACACAAGCTTGATAAGGTGAGGGGCAGCGAAATGAGGGAAAAACTTATGACTTATACTCAGTCCAATACTGCAAATGAATTGTTGAATGCATTCCAAAGTTTAGAAACAGATCAGCAATTAGCACTATTCTGGTACATTTACAAAGAAATGGGCGATTCCATTACGCCTGCGGCACCCGGTGCGAGTACAGTTTCTCCCAATATTGCCGAAGGGTTGCTCAACCAAGTCCTGGAAATGTCTCATGAGGAACAACTGCAACTCCAACGTGACTTGATTGAACGCAAAAACAGTTTGATTGCTCGTGAGTATGGAGCAATGGGTGATACCACCAAACTCCTGTTCTGGTATCGGTTGGCACAGGAAATGGATACGAATCGAGTGATTCCTTTCCCTGCTAATTATGAATTGACTGAACAGGCACAGCAGGTATTTGAGCAAATCAAGCAATTGGATTTCGGGCAACAAATTACTGTATTTCGGGATTACGTAGCACCAATGGGTGTTGACCCGAACGCAGCAGAGCATGACAGCGAAACTGGTTTGTAGACAGTTCGAAAAAGACTGTACAGTTCCAAATCCGTGCCTGTAGGTTGATGGACTCGTTGTCAGCAACGGGTCTACCTGATTTGTGGCCGCCGGTCAGAATGCTTAGGATCATGGATTTAATAAAACCGCATTCTTGCGTAGGATGGGTTAGCGCAGCGTAACGCATCGACTCCTGGGCTTGCGATGCGTTACGACTAGCGCCTAACACATCTTACAAAAGCCGATCTTATTTAATTCTCATTCCTTAGACGAGCCGATGTGCTGAAAAGCTGATTCTGAGGACGTTCTGACTCGCTTCTGCTCCGTTACACATGGCAGAAGTTATGACTATCTAGATTTTGGCTAAAGGAACTCGATCGCCTTTCCCAGTCATGCCATAATAGGCCGATTGTTTCTTGATCCCTGGTTATGGTTCAAACTCTGCCGAAAGCCTCTGCTGACTTGATTCCCGCAATGTTACCGCAGGGCGATCCCTTGAATTTTCAACTGCCTGATCCGGAGGACGATCGCATTGCGGATCATGAGTTTCAGCAGCAAATTGAGCAGGCATGGCAGGTGTGCGATCGCTTTGATTTGCAAACCGACATCTGGCGAGGCCGAATTTTACGGGCAGTGCGCGATCGGGAGAAGCGGAATGGGGATGGGCGCGGCACAGGATTTTTAAACTGGTTGAAAGACCGGGAGATTAGCAAAAGTCAGGCGTATGCCTTGATCGAAGTTGCCAACAGTGCTGACACGTTGTTTGAAGGTGGGTATTTAGAGCCAGACGACGTGAACCAATTCAGTAAGCGGGCGTTTGTGGAAACGGCTCATAGTGCGCCAGAAGTGCAGCAGTTGGTGAGTGATGCGGCGCGGCGCGGCGATCGCATTACCCGCCGAGAAGTGCGGCAACTCTCAGATGAATGGACGGCTGTCACCTCCGATTTGCTGCCCGCCGCCCTGAAGGAAAAAGCGGCTGCTCACACGCTCCCAACCCGCTATCTGGCTCCCCTCGTGAAAGAGATGGAAAAATTGCCGCCGCCGCATCAAATCACGTTAAAGGAAGCGGTTGCCGAAAATCCAGATGTGGACACGGTGAAGCAAGTCACGGCGGAAGCGCGGTATCTGGCCAAGTATCTGGAAGCGGCGGCCCGCGTGCAGGCGTTGACCAATCCAGCCCTCAATCTAGAACTGGCCCTGGAGGAAGCACTCCGGATTGGGAGCTTGAGTGCCACAGCCGATCTGGTGAATCATGCTGCTCAACTGGAACAGCTCACTGTCAAGCTGTTTCTCACCTGGAAGCGATTGAATAGTTTGTCGGAGCGAGTTTATCTGGATAGCGGCGAGAGTACGCCTCATTTACGGACGCTGCTAAGCTGCTTGGGCAATCTGGCCAATGAAGTCATCGAAACGCCGATGGACGATATGAACGATCGCCTCGTGCGATTACAGGTTCTGGCTGAATAATGTTTGTTGGCGGTCTTTTTCCTCACGGAATTAACTTTTTGCTCCCATTCCCGATTCTTAGGCTACAACTGGCTCTAGTAAAGTCCTGTTGTGGGATGAGGGGCTTTTGGCATGGGACGCATTTTTGTTTCGGTGGGTTATGGCAGTGTCAAGGGGCGATCAGAGCCGCCGGGTAGTTCCATTGCTGCCGATATGCTGGCGATTCGTGATCTGGTGGTGGCAGAGTTGCGATCGCGGCGAGTGGATGTCATTTCTGTGCCAGATGAGTTAGGCGACGAGCAAACGATTCGCTGGATTAACAGCCGCGATCGTGGCGGCGACATTGCTCTGGAACTATATGCCAATGCCCACGCGAATCCGGGAGTGCGGGGCACCCGCGTTTACTACATTGCTCATAATCACGATCGCAAACAACACGCCGATCTCATTCTGCTGGCCTTGTCTCGCCGCTTGCCGCAATTGGTGATTCAAGGCGCTCTACCCGACACCTACGCCGAATTGGGGCGGGTGAGTTTTTGTCGGCAGTTGGTGCCAGCGTCGTTGTACCTGCAACTAGGGTTTTTGACGAATTCCGACGATCGCTTCCTGATCCAAAATCAACGGCAAGAAGTGGCGCGGGGCATTGCCGATGGTCTGGTGGCCTGGAGTCGGGCCGTCACAGAGGGAGTGCAGGCTCCGGTTGGCTTGGGGCAAGCAACGCCACCCACTGCGGTGCCGACACCCATCAACATCAATATCAACGGGCGACTGTACGGCGAATTGGGCATTTTGGTAAATGGGAATGCTTACATTTCGGTGGATCTGGCCGATCGGCTGGGGATAAAACGCCCACCTCTGGCCGAACAGCGCTGTTTGACCCATGGCAATGTGGTGTATGTCCCCGCGATCAATTTGCGGGAATCTGATATTTCCGTGACCTGGGATGGGGCAACTCGGACGCTGATGATTCGCACCATGCTGCAAATCAGTCGATCGCTGCACGAAATTACGGGCAGAGGTTATACCACCGAAGTGCAGATGTTGATGTTTTTGAAAGCCCGCAATGAAGTGGGGCTGTCGCGCTTTCCCGACATTGCGCGCCTGTATTTGGAAGAAGGATTGAGTGAAGGCATCAGTCATGACATTGCCTTTGCCCAAATGTGTGTGGAAACTGAGTTTTTGCAATTTGGCGGCACGACTAAGCCCAACCAGAATAACTTTGGCGGCTTAGGCACAGTGGGTGGCAATCCCGAGGGGGCCAATTTCCCCAGCCGACGCATTGGCATCCGCGCCCACATCCAGCATCTCAAAGCCTATGCCAACACAGAACCATTGCGGGAAGAAATTGTTGACCCACGGTTTAATCTGGTAATTCGGGGTGTCGCGCCGACGATCGCCTATCTCACGGGGCGCTGGTCTGCCGATTTACACTACAGCGATCGCATCCTGGCCATCTTGCGCCAACTCTACGAAACGGCTGGTTTTCTATAATTTCCGCCGTGGTTACGCTTCCGCTTGAAATTGCCGTTGGCGTTCCAGTTGGCGGGCGCGTTTCTCCGGCGTCAGCAGGTCATAGCAGTGGGGACAAGTGATTCCCTCTTCGTACTGAGGCGACGCTTTATCTGCGGCGGCAATGGGATGACCACAACTGCGGCACATCTCGTAACTACCAGGTTCTAAACCATGTTTCACTGCAACCCGCTCATCAAACACAAAACACTCACCCTGCCATAAACTCTCCGCCGTAGGCACCTCTTCCAGGTATTTCAAAATGCCGCCTTGCAAGTGATACACCTGTGAAAATCCTTGATGCAACAAGTAAGCAGATGCTTTTTCACACCGAATGCCACCCGTACAAAACATGGCAATTTTGGGATGTTGAATTGGATCAAGATGTTGGTGAACATATGCTGGAAACTCACGAAAGGAATGAGTTTGGGGATTGATGGCGTGCTGAAACGTGCCAATCTGGACTTCATAATCATTGCGGGTATCAATCACAATGACATCAGGATCAGCAAGCAGTTCATTCCACTCTTGCGGACTGACATACCTCCCAACAGTTTCCGCCGGATTGATCTCAGGTTTACCCAGGGTGACGATTTCCTTTTTCACCTTGACTTTCAGCCGTTCAAACGGTGGTTGGAGGGCGATCGCTGTTTTGGGCGTCAAATCGGCCAACCGTTCATCAGTTTTGAGCAAGGCCAGCACCGCATCAATTGCGGTACGGGAACCGACGATCGTGCCATTGATGCCTTCGGTTGCCAGCAAAATGGTGCCCTTAATGTCCTGCTGCTGACAGTAGTCCAAAATCTTCACTCGCAGTTCTCGACAATCTGCCAGTAACACAAACTTGTAAAACGTAGCAACGATCAACGACATAAGTAACTGGGGTCAATGCTAACTGTTGGGGGCAATATTAGGCCGACCGATGACAACCATGGCATCCGGGGCTTGCCGCATGGTGTTATTGCCTTCCACTGGATACCACAGTAAGTCTCCAGCCACAAATACGTCTGGGCGATCGTGAAACAAGCGCTCCAGATTCTCTTTCACCGTGACAATCCAACGAAACTGTTTCGTATTGTCTGCCAACGGTTGACCGTCACTGTCGGGGTAGATGATTTCGGGTTGGGTTGAGGATTGCAGTTGCATCACCATGGGAACCTCTTCGGTGAAGTAGTTTTGCGGGAAAGCAGAAGGGGAACGATCGCGATTGGTTTCTCTTATCCTAAACAGCGGATTGCTTCTAGCATTCCGCGGGCTTTATTCAGGGTTTCTTCGTACTCTTTTTCCGGCACAGAATCGGCCACCAGTCCTGCCCCGGCCTGCACGCTGACGAGATGTTTCCCGTTCTCCTGGCGACGCACAACCATCGTCCGAATCGCGATCGCGGTATTTAGCTGTCCTTCAAAGTCGTAGTAGCCGTAAGCTCCAGAATAGGGACCGCGACGACTGGGTTCCAGCGCGTGAATAATTTCCATGGCTCGAATTTTAGGCGCACCACTCACAGTGCCAGCGGGGAAACACGCTTTCAGCAAATCCCAGGCCGTTTTGGTGGGAGACAGGTTGCCAATCACATTACTCACAATGTGCATCACGTGAGAGTATCGCTCAATCACCATCAATTCATCCACCGTGACAGAGCCATTCAAGCAAACGCGCCCCAAGTCATTGCGGCCCAGATCCACCAGCATGACGTGTTCGGCAATTTCCTTCGGATCTTGCAGCAGGTCAGCAGCTAGCGCCTGATCTTCGGAAACGGTTTGGCCCCGTTTGCGAGTACCCGCGATCGGGCGGACTGTGGCCACCAGTGGGGCATCAGCTGTATCACCATGTTCGGCTTTGACCATCACCTCCGGACTGGAGCCAATGATTTGCCAATTCCCAAAGTTGAAATAGGCCATGTAGGGTGACGGGTTGACCAAGCGCAGCGATCGATACAGCGCAAACGGTTCACCGTCATATTCCGTCGAGAGGCGCTGCGAAATGACAACCTGAAAAATGTCTCCCGCCCAGATATGGTTTTTGGCCGCCTCCACCGCCTGACAAAACTTCTCCTGGGTCAAGTTGCTGGTGTACTCCGGCTCCGCGCCCTTCTCCGTCAGTCGTTGACCCTGCCCTCTGCCTTCCGGCGACGACCACTCCAGCAACCGGGCTTGCTCCGACAAGGGCGATCGCAATTTCTGGACAAGTTGCGTGACGCGATCGCAGGCTTGTTGATAAGCAGCATCCAGGTTGGTTGTCGGATCGCGCAAATCCGCATAGGCGATCGCCCACACTTTCCGCTTCACCTGGTCAAAAATCAGTAAATTGTCTACCTGCATCCAGAGGCCATCGGGAAGGTCATCATCAGTGATGGGATAAACTGGCACCCGTGGCTCAATCCAGTGGATCAGTTCATACCCCCAAAAGCCAAACAACCCACCGATGCCAGGTGGCAATTGTGGCAGTTGCACCGGTTGGTAGGGGGCCAAACATGCAGACAACGCCGCAAAGGGATCGCCCTCAAACTGATGAACCGTCCCATCCCGGTAGGTTTGCGTAGTGTGGGCACCTCTCGCCTCCAAAACCCAGAGTGGATCACACCCTAACAAGCTGAAGCGTCCAATTTTCTCCCCCCCTTCTACCGATTCCAGCAAGAAGCTGTAGGGTTGGCCAGCACACACCCGATACCAGGCAGAAACTGGGGTATCTAAATCGGCTACCCACTCCTGATAGACCGGCACAAAGTTACCCCACTGGGCGAGTTCGGCAAATTGAGCAAAATTGGGGAAGATCATAGGGTTGGAAAGTTAACGATCGCGACAGCTTCAGGGCACTATGCTATCTCACTTTCGCTGGTGGACTTCGTCCTGTTCTTCGGGAAAGTGCAAGCTTTGATAGGCCGGACACTCCTTGCAGGGGCCAGCGGGATTGATGGCGCAGCGCAAGTAGGGCGATCGAGCGTTGAACTGGCACGATAAATCCCCAATAATGTAGCCCAACCCCTCCACAAAGTGATAATCCTGGCCCTGTAATGGTGGCCCCAATAACTGGGCCGCAGGTACTTCTCCAAACGTCCGGTAATAGCGTCGCTCCTGGGTGTACCGGCGAAAACTGGCGGTTGCCAGGTAGGAGGCGAGCGCTCCGGGAATGAGGCCAATTAAAATAACTGCGATCGTTTCCAGCATAAAATCATGTGGTCTCTGGCCAGTGCGTCACTTCCAGAATTATCACACCCGTCAAGAATCGGCATCTTCTCGAGCTTGAGTCAGGAAGAATTTACAGTTTATTTGCCCTGACTAGACTCAACCCCAAACCACGCCGCCTTCTGCCTTCTACCCTCTGCCCACGAAGCGTTGTTGGCCGATCTGCAAAAATATCCTGAACCTGTAAACCCAGGTGTGTAAAGGAACATTGGATGTACCAGGCAACGTCTTTAATTGAGTGAACAATTGCGCGATTCATTTGATTTGGGGCATGGCGCGTCGTGCCCGCTAAAAGCAGTGCAATGAAAATGCATGGGTTTGCCATGCGGAAAGAACATTCAACCCCAAACTCCTGAGCCTCAGGAATAGTTTGTGGTGGGTTGATTGGTCATGTTATGAGGTTGCGATCGTCCCCTAGATACTTTGTTGGGTTTGAGGTTCAAGTATTCCCATGAAATTAACTTTCTCTGTGATGGCTAAGTCAAGTTGCAACGTGTTTTCCAAGCGATTAATCTCGAGTTTTGTTGGGTCTGCCTTGATCGTTGGTGGTGCGACATCAATCTGGAGTGAAGCCGCGATCGCGCAAGTTTCGCCTTCCAACACAACTCCCCAAGCTCAAGCGGCAAATCAATTGCCAGCGAGTGTGTCGCGTCGCATTGTGCAAGATGCGGCGCAGCGATCGCGGGTGGCTACAAATCAAATTCAGATTTCCCGCGTGACTGAGCGCACCTTTGGCAACGCCTGTGTGTTTGAATTTGGCAATCGGTGTACGCCGTTGAATGAACCGATCGCGGGTTGGGAGGTGATGGTCAGTGTGAAGGGGCAACCCTGGCGCTACCATGTCGATCGTGCTGGGATGCAACTGGCGCTCGATCCACTGACTGCCACGCCAACTCCAGTTAGCACGATGCCCGGTTCGCACATCGATGCGGTGATTATGGATGTTTCTAGACGAGCCAAAGTCGCACCTACCGCAGTCCAAATTTTGCAGGCAAAGCCCGTTAGCTTTAGCAATCCATGTATGCTCCACTTTGGCGAATACTGCCAAAATCGGCCCTTCAGCCCGATCGCGGGCTACGAAGTCATGGCGCAGGCGAATGGGCAAACCTGGCGCTACAACGTTGATCGCCCTGGGACGCGCGTCATTCTTGACCCGCGGGTGGCAACAACCCCAACGGTAATGCCCACAGCTTTGCAATCTCGCATTCTGGCGGATGCGGCGACTCGGGCTGGCGTTCCGGCAACCAGTTTGCAACTCACCCAAACGACACAACGCACTTTTAGCAATGCCTGTGTTTTCGGCTTTGGAGAAATGTGCCCGATGATCTACCAACCCATTGAGGGGTGGGAAACCGTGGTGCGGGTGCGGGATCAAGCGTGGACGTACCGCATCGATCGCGCTGGCACCCAAATCGCGATCGATCCCCGACTCACCACGACAGGCCGCTTGCCCATATCAGTGGAGAATGCCGTTCGCCAAAACGCCCAAACCTGGACGAATTCGCCCACGGTGCAAATCGTTGCCGCCAAAGCGCAAACCTGGGGCAACAATTGTGCCTTCAACTTTGGGCGCTTGTGTCCAGCCAACTTCCAACCGCTAGAAGGCTGGGTGGTTCAGGTTCGGAGTGGGGATGTGGAGTGGACGTATCACACAAACAAAGATGGGAGCCAGGTGGTGATGGATCGGCGGGGCCTCTTACCGACTAAAGTGGCCGATGCGATCGGGCGCGAAATTGCCAAAGGAGGTGGGCCTTCCGTCCAAACCAACTCCCTCCGCTTTCTAGAGGTGAAAGAGCAAACGAAACGCACTTGCTTCCTGTTCAATTGCCGCAACGAACTACATTACCTGACGATCGTCTCCAATGGTCGGCAGCAGTGGGGTTATCAATCGGATGATCAGGGGCGGCGGGTAGAGCCAGTATCTGTGGCTCAAGTTCGTCAGGCGAAAGATGAAGTAGTAAGTCAGCGCTAAATGAGGATAAGCAGTCTTGGGGAATCCACTATTTTTTCTGATTCCCCCTGCTCCACGTCCGCATGTTGTTCCCAGCAGACAAATAGGCGATAGTAGTAGGTAACTCAAGCGGCTACCTACGCAAGCACGTTTTCCAATGGCTAAATACGCTGATGCAACAATAAACTCGCTTTCTACTGGACCGACCCTGCGTCCATGGGATGCTCAACCAGCGGTTGCTGAGTTACAAGAGCTACTCCGCGCTCACGGTTTTCGAGTTCCGGTGACAGGGGAGTTTTGTAGTCACACCGAAGATGCTGTGAAGATCTTTCAGCAGCGCAAAGGGATTCGAGTCGATGCGATCGTTGGTCCCAAAACCTGGGCTGCCCTCAAATTGGAGATCAAACCAGGAATTCGGGTTTTGCGGCGTGGCCATTCTGGAATGGATGTGTATGAATTGCAAGGGTTACTGCTGGTGAATGGCTACTCCATTACCCGCGATGGATTTTTTACAGAAGAAACGAAACAAGCAGTAACAGACTTTCAGAAGTTTCATAAACTCAAAGAAACTGGCCAGGTCGATCGTGTTACCTGGAGCGTTTTACAAAGCAATGGGCATTGAAGCGGTGGGGCATTAGCTGTAATGTCCCCACCACTTTTTGCCAGTGTTTAGGTTGTTGGCAGTGTTTAGGCCGCAAGTTCTCCCACAATGGCTGCGATCGTGTCCAAATATTGACCGTAATTCAACGAGCCTTGCAGCACTCCATTGGATGTAGTCAGGTCAACGGTGGCAACTCCGCCTGCCAGCGCGATCGTTCCCTGATACAGAGGCAGCGTTGCAATCAAATCACTGAACAATTGGCTGGCCGGTAAAACTCCCGTAAACGAGCCGAGGTTACTTTCTAGATTGGCTCCCAGATCACCATTCCCGATCGTCAATGTGCCACTAGCTGTCGATAAAAATTCCAACAGCGTTTCCTCTACCTCGGTGGCCAGATTGAATTGAGTATTCACCATCGTGAATCCAGTTTCTACACTTAAATTGGCAATGCCATCCGCCAACGCCACACTTCCAGATAAGGCTGTAATCGGAAACACCACCTCAGGCCCGCTTAACACTGGAATCAAATCGATTTCAATCTGCCCTGTCGCCAAATTCAAAATGGCATCTGTGCCCAGTTGCGGAACGGTGAATTCAAATTGCGCATCATTAGGAAAATCGATCGCGAAGTTGAGCGGCAGTAGTGGAGTGCTTAAGCTTACCGCCAGGGCACCATTTCCAAACCCGATCGTGCCCTCAATATCGCCGATCGGCGTGGGGAGATCGATCGCCACCGTCCCATTGGCAAACGGCACTGTGCCATCCAGCGATGTGAGGAGATCGGCAACTAATCCACTCACCAAATTTGCAAACTCAAAATTGGTAGCTGTAAATTCGTCATCCCCAACAATTAAGTTGCCAGAAGCAAATCCACCCGATAGCGCCAGGGTGCCTGAAATCGCTTGAAACTCTGTATTTAAGTCCGTCGCCAGCGTCACGACATCGTAAGTTGCTTGTAATGGGCCAAACGGCGTGATCAAGTCAGTTGTGACAAATCCATTGGCGATGCTCAAGGTGCCTTGAACGTCATCCAAAGCCGTAATCACTTCGGTCGTGCTGGGTGATGTCGTGCTGGGTGATGACGATGCAGACAACGCCAGACTGGTGAACGTCTCAACGGGAAAGCTAGCCGGAACTAAAGATGGCACTGGCGGCGGTGCAAAAGTGGATAGTGCCGAAGCGACAGGCGAAACACGGGTCGAAAGTTCAGTTTCCAAACTGAGCGGCAAAAGCGTTTCAGGAACGGCACAAGTGGTGGTCATTGAACGTCTCCCTCTACTCTCAATCGTTGGACGACTTGAATTCACTGACACCTTACCTGAACCTTTGGTGAAACTGAGTCAAACTGTAAGTAGATTTACATAATCTTCGTCAATGCGAGTGCCGCGATCGCTCTTCATCTAACGTGGCAAAAGTTTGATAAGGATGGCAAAATACAACTCGACTCTTTGATCATGTTTGCGAGAAGGAGAACCGGAGATGACAACCCAAGTAATGCTTGGTGTGAGCTGCTTTACGATCGCCTTCATTCTCGCCAGTTTCCTGGAGTATTGGGTGCATCGCCTCATGCACCGTCCCCTCAAACTGGGGGAACGACACCGCGATCATCATCGCCGCAACGAAGGGCAGGGGGTTTTATGGGAGTTTCGGGATTACGTCAAGGGCACAATTCTCATCATGCTACCCATGTTTTTCGTTTCCCTGGCGGCTGGAATTGGTTGGACACTGGGGGGAATTGTCTACGCAGCATTCTCCTCCTACGCGCACCAACTCCAACACGACAATCCCACCAAATGCTTCTGGATGAAAATGCCCGTCCATTACGTTCACCACAAATACAACATGTGGCATCACAACTTTGGCTTGGGTGTGGATTGGTGGGATCACGTTTTTGGCACTTACAAGACCGTTGACTGGTTGGGTGAAGAGGAACTAACCCAGGCCAAACCCAGCCTGTTGCAATTGCGCTGGTGGTAAACGTGTAAATCCGAAGATTTTCCCTGCTTCTGAACGGCTCACAAAATGCGTGTGATATGTTCCTACCAACGTTTAGCCCTCCTGGGCTGATTGGAGGAAAAAGCTGTGAGCTATTTTCAAGCGGCCAAGGCACATTTCGTAGCCAGCCATCAGAATCCGATTAATCAAGCTTTGCATCATCTGACCAACCTGCTGGCGATCGCCGCCGTCATCTTTCTATTCATTGATTGGCGCGTCACTCTGGTATGTCTCGTTTTGACCCAAGTTTTCGCCCTCGGCGGCCATGCCTTCTTCGAGAAAAACGAACCCGCCTTCGTGAAGTATCCCGGTATCACTATCCTGGCCTCTCTATCCTGGTCTTTTGAAAATTGGTTTGGGCTGCGGCAATTGCTTCGTAGACAACCGGAGGTAAATGGGTAGGTGGGTAGGTAAAACCTTACTCATCACTCCCCCACTCCCCACTCCCTCACTCCCTTCATCTCAAAGGATTTCCTATGTACGACGGATTATTAGTCATTGATGCAGATGCTCACAAGTTAGAAAATCCCCTGGTTATGCGGGATTATCTAGAGCCGGAATACCGCGATCGGATCGGCCTAGTAATCGATAACCTGGGGGATCAGCGCGTCAAGATTATAGACTTCAACCCCAAAACGGGAGTAAACGACTTGGCGCAACTGTTCCCGCAACCCAGTGGTTTAGGCAAAGGTGGATTTCGGACACTGCATCCCGAAACGACTCTGGGTGCCATGTTCAACCGTGCCCGGATTGAGCATATGGATCAAGAAGGCATTGATGTGCATATCATCTACGGCACGTTGAATCTCATTTTTCCTTCGCTGCTGGACAAAGACTTGGCGATCGCCCTGTGTCGGGCGTACAACAGCTATATGGCCGATGATTGTCGGCCTTATGGCGATCGGCTCAAGCCGATCGGGGTACTGCCGCTGCAAGACGTAACCGAAGCCATTAACGAAATGCATCGCTGTGTGAATGAACTGGGGATGATTGGAGTTGCGGTGCCGCCGAACTTACCTATACCCCACCCCCGCGCCCCGGAGGCGTTTCCGGAAATTCGTACTGGTAAAGCAATCAGTCATCCAGATTTTCGCCCGGTGTTGCAAGCCGCAGTGGATCTGGATGTGGCGTTGGGAATTCATGGGGCACCTGGGTCGTTCATGATGGGCGGCATTGCTGATCACATGGAAACGTTTGTGCTAACCCATATTTTTGTGCAGCGCAACCAGCAGCAACATGCCATGACCCGCATGGTGTTCGACGGCGCGTTTGAGCAATTTCCGACGCTGCGAGTTGGCTTCCTGGAGGGGGGCTGTGGCTGGCTGCCGGATCTCGCCCATGCTATGCATGAACATTGGGAAAAGCGCGTGCGGGACTTTGATCCCCAAAATCCCTACAAACCGCCGCTCATGGAACTGACGAAGTTGATGTTACAGGAACGAGGCACTCACAACAGCACGACCGTAATCAGCCAGATGAAGGGCATGTTTGACTTGTTGTGGGCTGCCGATCGCAATTCCCTCAATGTGGAAGATGCCAGCCTCTACGAACACGTTGATCTGCGGCACCGCGATCCACTGGAGTACTTCGAGCGGGGGCAAATTTTCGTCTCGTTCGAATCAGATGATCCAGCCCCCGCTTATATGCACATTGCCATGGGTGAAGTGGGCAAGCGGTTGGCCTGCTTCTCCGGTGACTATGGGCATTGGGATGGGGTCTTGCAACATTGCGTTCGGGATGCCGCAACCAAGACAAATTACGATCGAGAGCATCTCGCCCGACTGTTAGGCGGAAATGCTTTGGCTTTGTATGGCGATCGACTGCGCAACTCCTTGCCCACCGCACTTAACCAATCGGCTGGTTTAGCAGGCGCAGTTCGTTAAACACCAGGCCACCGATAAGTTTTCAATTCATCCCTTAGAGACGGTACTGTTTGTGTCCATCTCTAGGGATGTTTTTTATGGGAGGTTGTTAGCTTAAAACAAGCTGACTTAACATTCAAGTCATTTCATTGTCATTCTGTCGTTGCAAAATAGTAACAAAATCACCTGATAGAACGATATGCATCTCTTCCAATCCATGCCGATTATCAGATTTCAGCAAATTCTGCAAAACTATACGGATCAAGCCAAACCGGATGAGGAATCAGTTTCTAACTGGTGAGTAAATGAGCACGGGCAATCGTCATGATTGCCCTTTCTGTAACTCAACGCTAAATTGGCCGATTGTGCAACCTACCACCCTAACTCGCTATGACCTCTATCGCCCGCAAAAACCTGTTTGAGGACATTCCTCGCTTCATCGTGGCTCAAGCAGGAATCATGTTTGCGGTCAGTCTCGTCACGATCCAAGCAGGTATTTTAGATGGATTTAGCCGCTCCACGACTCGGTTAATAGAGCAATCTGATGCTGACGTTTGGGTGGGAGCGCGAGAAATGTTGCATTTGGATGTCACACTGCCAATTCCCCTAGAACGCTTAATTCAGGCGCGAAAAGTGAAAGGTGTGCAGCGTGCGGAAGCGTTGCTGATACGGCCTGTAACGTGGCTAGACTCGAACGATCGCATTGTGCCTGCCCGCGTTTGGGGCTTCAACCCGCAGGGAAACTTGTTTGGCAAGTTCAACTTTTCGGCGGGTTCGCTGGAGCAACTCCAACAGCCCTACAGCTTCGCCACCGATCGCAGTAACCTGGCGGCCTTAAATTTGCAGCAAGTTAATGATGTCGGACGTATCGTTCCATTCAAGGCCAAACTAGTGGGTCTGACGGAATACACCCAATCGATGGCCTCCAGTACTTCGTTGTTTGCATCCTTAGAAAATGCCAATGCCTTTGGTGGCAGTTCAAACTCTTCCTTAAATTGCACGCTTACTGGTGACCAGGTGGAGTGTGCCAATCCCTTTGGCGTTAACACAACGACATCTGAGCAAACAAATTCTCCCCCCAGACGGTTGAATTTAACTGACCCAATCACTTATGTTTTAGTCAAAGCTGAACCTGGACAAGATATGCAGGATCTGAAACAGCTATTGGAAGCTGCTTTGCCAGGAACTCGCGCTCATACCAAAGATGAGATTGCTGAGATTACGCGCACCTACTGGCGAGAACGAACTGGGATCGGATTCATTTTAGGTTTGGGCGCAACTGTTGGCGTTATTGTAGGAATGGTAGTGGTTAGCCAAATCTTATACTCTTCGGTGGCAGATCACATCAAAGAGTTTGGAACTCTCAAGGCTATGGGCGCGTCAGATTGGGTTATATACCGCGTAATCACGGAGCAAGCTCTCTGGATGGCAGTTCTGGGTTATATCCCAAGCATGGCGCTTTGTCTGGCTCTGGGTGTTTGGACTGTTGCTGCAAAGGGAATTGTGATTCTGATTACGCCGACGACAGCGATCGCGGTATTTGGTGTGACGGTAGTCATGTGTGTGGGTTCAGCCCTATTTGCAATTCAGAAGGTGACTCATGTAGACCCAGCAATTGTGTTCAAGGCGTAACATTCTTTTGCGTTGACCTCTAGTAGTTTTACTGCAACCCCTAGTAAATTCTCGCATTTCGTTACACTAGTTAATGGAACTACCATGGAACTATACGATAAAGGAATATAGCCTCACTCATCGATTTAATTTGGTTCGCCCCATCGCTCTTCACCAGTCGTAAAGGCATGTCGTACCTTTACAGCCCATTACAGACCTGTATTGTTTACACGCATCCCCAGTTCAAAGCGAATGACAGCATCACAAATCAACATTGCTAAGTTTATTCAAAGCCCAGAGCGTGCGGCATCTACTGCTGAAGAACGTTCCCTGTTTCGGCGAGCGGTAGCAGAGCGAGCAAGTCGGAAGGCGATCGTGGCGCAAGGCGTTGAAATGACCTTCAACTCTGGAGCCTTGGCTTCGCCTGTGTTGCAAGGGGTCGATCTGGACATCTCCTATGGGGAAATTCAACTGTTGATGGGGCCTTCTGGGTCTGGAAAGACTACACTGCTCTCAATTTTGGCGGGCATTCTCACCCCAACCAGTGGCAAAGTTTATTTGCTTGGCGAAGAAATTACGGGCATGTCGAAAGAGGCGCTGTCCAAGTTCCGCCTGAACAACATTGGGTTTATCTTCCAGGGCTTTAACCTGTTTCCCGCTTTGACTGCTCAGGAGAATGTTGAAATTGCGCTGCGGATGAAAGGGATTTCTGGTCGTGCTGGTCGGCAAGAGGCGCAAGCATTGTTGCGGCAAGTTGGCCTGGTTGATCGGTTCTCCTACCTGCCGCGCGACCTCTCCGGTGGGCAAAAACAACGAGTCGCGATCGCGCGGGCCTTAGCGGGCAATCCTCGCTTGATCATGGCCGATGAACCAACGGCTTCCTTGGACTCTCACAGCGGCCATACTGTCATCGAGTTATTGCGAGACCTGGCCAAGGAAAGTAATCGGACGGTGTTGATTGTGACCCATGATCCACGCTTGATTGATGTGGCCGATCGGGTCACGCATCTGGAAGACGGAGTGCTGGTAAGCTAAGGCTAACTCATCACTAACTCACCGACTCGTTCACGTCTTCATGCTTGACTTCCTGCAATCTCTCCAAGGCGGCCTCATTGTATCCTGTCAGGCTCCTGCTGGTTCTCCCATGCACGAACCGAGCGTCATTGCCGCAATGGCACAAGCGTCGGTGAACCAGGGGGCCGTTGGAGTCCGAATTGAGAGTCCGGCCCATGTGGCAGCCGTGCGACAGCGGGTGTCTGCTCCCATTATTGGACTTTGGAAGCAAACCATTCCCGGCTTTGATGTGTACATTACGCCCCAGGTTCATCACGCGGCGGCGATCGCTCAGGCCGGAGCCGATATTATTGCGATCGATGCCACAGCCCGCCCCCGCCCCAATGGTGAAACGTTGGCATCCTTAATTCAGCGCATCCATTCCGAACTGGGAAAACCAGTAATGGCCGATGTGGATACCCTGGACAATGCGATCGCGGCAGTGCAAGCGGGTGCCGATCTTGTTGGCACCACCCTCTACGGCTACACAGACGAAACGAATCAGTTCAAGCCACCCGGTTTTGAACTACTGACGCAACTGGTGCAAAAACTCGCTACATTCATCATTTGTGAAGGCGGAATTGCCTCAGCCTCCATGGCAAAACAGGCGATCGACTTGGGTGCAGATGCTGTCGTTGTCGGTACGGCGATTACCGGAGTCGATCTGCAAGTCAAAGCGTATTGCCATGAGTTGAGTCGATAGAGTGGGAAAAAAGACAGAGGGTAAGGACGGCGGGCAGAAGGGGGCTGGAGAAACCTTACCTGTGAAGTTTCTACAAGAGATCGTTAACGCTGAGGACGATCGGGTTCTAGGAATAACTTGTAGATGACCCAGGCCACAATCCCAATCACCAGAAAGGTTAATAGGACGGTTGCGACGCGCCACACCACGACAAACACCACGCCTGCAACTGCCACTAAACCGATGAACTTAGCAGCTTTGAGGAATTTTCGTGTGGTTTGTTGCACTGTGCTTTCAGGGCGATCGTGCTTCGTCGTTTGCAGCACAGGCGGAGCAATTTCAGATTCCAATTCTCGGAGCCGAATTGCCATTTCGCGTGCTTGCAAATCTCGTTCCCGTTGTCGGAATGCATCTTCCTGGTTGGGTTTGGGGTTTGTCATGGGCTTTAGTGACTCAATGGAACAACAGATGCGATACGAGGCATCACCGTTCTACCTTAGCTTGTTTACTGGTGAACGTTTGGGGGCGATCGCTGCATTACCTTTGAGTGAAGAGTACCCGTTGGGGGGAATGGCGTTTGCAAAGCCAGTTGCCATGATAGGGACATGACAAGCACAGGCAAAGGAAACGCTGAAACGTCTCTGTGCAGGGCTTGTCGCCTAGTTAAGAGTCTGAAAATTACGAGGAAAACATTATGTCTCTGGAAATCGAAGCAATGGCATTGGCGGCTGAAGTCAAAGGTGTTGAAGGCCAACCTGATGAACTGACCCTCAGCGAAACTTACTCCCGTAGCATTGTCGGGCCTGTTTCTTTCAAACTGTCTAACCTGGATGTTCGTGGTCGTAGCTTCAAACCAGCTGCACCTGCTAACTCACAGTACATCATCGCGGCTGATGAAGTTTACGATTTGAAGGTTGACATTGAGTTTAACCGGACTCCTTTGACCGAATTGTTGATGTGCCTGGGCACTCAGATCACCATTTACTTCAGCTTTGAAGGAGTTGGTCGTCGTGCAGTTGAAATCGATCTGTCTGAAATGATTTTGACTCGCAAGGATGTGTACAAGTACACCGTTGTTCACACTGGCGTTCCTGCTCGTGATGGTTTGACCTCTGGTTTGTATGCGATCGCTGCTACGGCTGAAGTTGGTCCTGTGCGCAATGCTTGCAGCACCAAGGTCTTTGGTCATGGCTACATCAAAGAAATTCTGCTCCAAGTTTATCCCGCTGGTGCAGAAATCTAAGATGTCTATCCGGCTTTCTCTGGTTGCGGCTCAGTGCAGCAGCGGGGAAGGCCCCCTCCGAAACATTTTGATTTAATGGTTTCTCCAAATTAATTCATGTTTTGAAGTGGTTGTTACCTGGTGGGTTGCTAGCACCTGCCAGGTCTTTTCCAGAATTATTTACGTAGGCAAAGAGATATGAACAGGTCGATGAATGGAGTGTCCAGCGGTGTTGTCGAGGCTGAAGGTCGCACCATGGAACTGACTCAAATTCGCGGAATTGGCGCAACGAAGAAACAATGGTTAGCTGCTTTAGGTATTCATACTGTTGAGGCGTTAGCGCAGATTGACGTTGAAGAGTTAAAAACCCAGCTAAAGGATTCAGGATATACCGTTTCGCGAACTGAAATTGATGCCTGGGTACAGCAAGCTCAAGCGATCGTGCCTGACTCTTTCCCGCAAGAATCTGTTTCTGAAACCGCAGCCCAGCCGCCAGCTTCAACTCCAACTTGGACAACGATTTCTTCCTTTCAGATTGAGTTTCAGAGCCGTTCTATAGATGGAGTCGCTGAACAACAAATCTTTGTTCAAAAGCTTGATGATAAAGTAAGTCATACCTGGTTTTATGTAAATGAGAATGAACTTCAGAACTGGATTCTAGAACATATCCAACCTGAGTTAAAGCAGAGTTTCTTGCTGAAAGACAAGTTCACTCGTTCTGCAACTTCTTCACCAGTTCAAGACGAGCTTTTCAATATTGAAATTTCTCATGTCCACGTTTATCAGCCAGCCAGAATAACAGCTCCAATCACAGTTGATCGAACTAATCCATTCATTACTGGAACCTTAGTGGTAGATCAGCCGATCGCAGTGGAACTGGTCATAAAACGAGTGGATAGTGAGATCGCTCGATCGACTCCTCTTACCCTCTATGCCTCCTGTCAGGCAAAGCACCTAGCCACGGGCGCAATTACAGAACTGGGCAGTACTCGCATGACCATTCAGCCCAATTCCGAAAACCTTTACACCCTCCGGTTGCCAGAAGTTGTATTGCAACAACCCGGTGCTTATCGCTTGCTGGCAGTTGCTTCAATCGACGATCGACCCACAATATCAGCCTCGTTCAAGGTGCCAATGTTGCAACTGCAAAGCTTAGCTCCAACTCCCTATCAAATCAGTGAGTTTCAAATGAGTTGCGGCATCTGAAATTTCTACCAAATCATCCCTAAGTAGATTGAGGGTTGGCCCGTAGACATGTATACTTCATCCATTGTTCGCCAGATTACATCCGAACCATGGAATTTGCTAACCCTGTCTACCCAATGCGAGCCGTTATTCGTTGTAAAGCCAAACAGCAACTCATGACAAATATCGATGGTACGAGTTTGGAAGAACGGCTTGATGAAGCGTTGTTAAACGAACTAGCAACCACGCTGTTTCAGTCCGAGCACTGTGATGCAATTTACGAACCTTACACAACTCGGCAAGCAGCAACAGCCGTTGAAGATGAGGTAGCACTAGAGTTGGCGGCGGCGTATCAACGCATTATGCAGCAACGCAATAGCCCGATCGTGCAGACCTTGAATGCTTTGCTTTAAGCCGGGTGACTTAAAAAGAATCTGCACAACAGTTCCAGCACTCTGTTATTCGCTTTCATCTACTGGTGGATAGAGCTTTAATAACAGCTCGCTTCAGCCGCGACAAACAACACCGAAACGAGACACGAAGGATTTTGCTCGCTGCTCCAACAGAATTGTTAGACGGCGGCACCAAACACTGTATCTGCATCTCCGCATTACACACCTATCTCTTACCCATACTCACTTGTTGGCTGCCTGATGACTCACGATGCTAATGATCATGCCGGTGGGATCTGCCACGAAAAATCGCTGCGCACCCCACAGTTCGTCCGTCATGGGTTATACAATGTCGAGACCCGCTGCAACCGCCGTCGCATATAAAATATCTACATCGGTCACCGCCACCGACACATGAGGATGGAAACCTGACGGATCAACTGTCAATACACTAATTTGGGTGCTTGGATTCTCGAAGTTGACGAACGTTTGGATTGACGATGCGCAAAGCTCAGCCCTGTATGGACAAAGCACACAACGTCATTTGGCGATCGAGGGTCTAAGCCCGCTATATTGTCTAGCCACACAACTGATGAATGGCACGATGAACATACGCCGCCCAAGACTCCGATGTTGGTGGAAAAATCAACGCATAAAGCATAATGCCGCTGATTACATCAAACACGAGTCCCGGATCTAAATCTGCGGCCACTTCGTTTCTGGCTTTAGCACGGTCAATCAACACAGCAAAAGCCTGTCTCCGAGGTTGTAAGTACTTTTCCCAATAGATTTGGGCAAATTGGGCATGGCCAGCGGCGCTCCCCACAATCATGGCAACTGATTGTCGCCCCAAGGGAGTGAGGGTAATTTGGGCGGCATTTTCGATGAGTGCGTCAATGTCACTCCAAAAGCTTCCTGTATCAGGGACAACTATTTCTTCTCGAATGTGCTCGATCGCGTCAGCAATCAACTCTTCCTTGCTACGGTAACGTCGATAAATTGTAGTTTTGCCAACACCGGCACGGGCTGCGATCGCCTCAATGCTCATTGCATCAAAACCCACCTCTGCCAGCAGTTCCAAAGCAGTTCGCAGCATGGCTTGATGAGACTGCGAGCTACGGGGTCTACCGGGTGATTTTTTACGATTCTCATTCATGAATGGTAAGATTGTTTACGAAACAGTTTCGTATCGAAATATAGGCCATGTCACGACCTCAATATGCTGCAAAAAACAGCACTCAAACCTTGCGCGAAGGGCTAGAGGAATATTACATGCTCAATCCTCACCTCACCTCACCCGATACTCAACCACCAGAATTTGCGAAGATTTTGCGTGCCCACGATGCTGGTCATGTCATCTACGGTTGCGACACCGGGATGTATGACGAACTCAAAATTCTGCCTCTATTTTGGTGGACGAGTGAGTGTACGTTTCAACAGTTCCGCAAGATGCGAAACACGCCTGCCGTTGATGTAATGTACGACGATATGATTCGTGAGAAAGGGGTTTTGTGGCTATACGGGGAAGTGTTCAAGGTATTACCACGTCTCATTCCTAAACTAATTTCTCTCTGGGCAAGAACTCGCGATCGCACCCAGCGAGTCCCGTTCCTGGAGTACGAGCCACTGCTCGATCGCCCTCTTCTAGATATTCGTCAAGAATTCGAGCTGCTGCCCCTGATCGACTAATCTTTCTTCCTTGCGCGTCTGGTTACAAAGCTGTTGTGATTAGCTAAAGAATGCGAATTAAATAAAGTGACAAATGCTGTGGGATAGGCATTTTGTCTGTCTCAGGCAGTCGGGACGGCTATCCCACTTGATTGAACTCATACTCCTTATTGCGAAAGTAGTACATAAGTCCTATACTTTCTGAGGTTGGGTTGAGGCAGCTCGCTTGCTTCAACGATAGTCGCCGCAAAGACAGAACGAATGAGACTGAAATCTCTTTTAATTGGAACATTGGCCGTGCTGGTGGTTGGAGTTGGGGCCGCCTGGAGTGTTGGCAGTAAGAGCGATCGCTGGCCCTGGGATTTAGCCCCCAAGGTTTCTGGTTACGTCCCTGATCCCAAGGATATTAACTTCTACTACCCCCTGCCGGAGGTGGTGGAGTTTACCAGTCCCTTCGGCTACCGCACCCATCCCCTTTACGGCGATCGGCGCTTGCATGCAGGGGTAGATTTAGGTGCACCGGAAGGCATGCCCGTCCTTGCTGCCCATTCTGGCTACGTCCGGTATGCCGACTGGGAGGGCGGGTACGGCAAGATGGTAATTGTGGAATATGCCGATGGGCAGTATCAAACGCTTTACGCCCATTTATCTGAAATTTTGGTGCGCGCAGGGGACGCTGTGCGGCCTCGCCAAGTCATTGGCAAAGTTGGCAGTACGGGCGGAGTCACTGGCCCCCACTTGCATTTTGAACTGTTGCGCAAGGAGGGCAGCGAGTTTACCCCGATCGATCCTGGCAATCAGGTCAAAGCCGTGGAAGCCTATGTTGCCGTCCGTCCACCTGATCCTGGCCAATCCGCGACCGCTCCCGGCGTTGCCGCCAAGCCTGCTGAAGCTAAACCGAAAGCTGCTCAACCCTGGGCCGCCCCAGCCCTGGACAGCGCGGCTAAATCTGCGGCGGCAACCCTGCCTTTTGCGGCTTCAGGGGCGATCGCTGAAGAAAATTCGCCGTCTCCCCCCAACCAAAACATCATTCTCGATTTCAACCCCTAGGGCCGCAAGTTTCTATAAACCACGGCTGACTCCCATGAGATATAACAATGCCATTCGCACCGCCACGCCACTCGTCACTTGCTGCGAAATTAAACTGAACTGCGGATCATCCATCAAATCAGAACTAATTTCCACGCCGCGATTTACTGGCCCTGGATGCAGCACCTTCACATTCGGCTGGCACCACCGGAGGCGATCGCGCGTAATTCCAAACAACTGATGATACTCGCGCAAACTCGGCAATAAGTGACTCGTCATCCGCTCCTGCTGTAACCGCAACGTCATGACAAAATCAGCCGCCTCCAGAGCTGGCTCAAGTTCCCAATGCAGAACTAACTTACGTGGAAATGGAGCATCACTCTGCTCTACCGCCTGCCCTCTGCCGTTTGCCCTTTGCCCCTGCGTTGGCGCATCTTCTGCGGGCTTAACAAACTCTCCAAACCATTTAGGCAGGAGGGTTGGGGGCGCAGCGAGATGAACTTCGGCACCGCTAGCAGTCAGGCTCCAAATGTTGGAACGAGCGACACGGGAATGGAGAATATCGCCCACGATCGCGATCTTTTTGCCTGCTAACAGCGACAACTGGGGCTGCTCGGCATTGAGCAAGGTGCAAATGGTGAATAAATCAAGTAATCCCTGCGAGGGATGTTCGTGTTGGCCATCGCCAGCATTGAGGACACCCACTTTCACGCCCAACCGATCCATCTCCGTCGCGATCGCCTGCGGCACGCCCGCTTCTTTATGGCGAATCACCATCATGTCAGTGCCCATGGCTAGATAGGTCTTGGCTGTATCCAGAATGGTTTCCCCTTTGGTTAACGAGGAGGTGCCCGGCGCAAAGTTCAGGATATCCGCAGATAACCGTTTAGCCGCCAGTTCAAAGCTGCTGCGCGTGCGAGTGGACGACTCAAAAAACAGGTTGGTCACCACCAAACCTTGCAAAGTGGGAACCTTCTTTGTTCTGCGAGACAGCACTTCCTGAAAACTGACTGCGGTTTGCAAAACCGTATTATATTCCAGTGGAGTAAAATCAGCCAGCGATAGAATGTGTCGGCGAGTCCAGGTGCTTGTAGCCATGCCAAAGGATGAAAAGGGAACGACTTCAGAGTACACGACCTGGTTGTTCAGCGTGGACAGATTTTCATCGAGCAGCATAGAAACCGCAGAAAACGTATCCATCTGCTTACATGGTTGGGATTTCCACTTCTGGACGATCGCCGCAAAACGTTAACCAAAACTGTCTACCGTATAGTAGGAGCTACTACTATCTCCGATGAAAATAAAATCGCTGCCACCACTGCTGCTTTCTTCAAGATAAGTACGACTTCCAGCAATGCCGCGATTTAAAGCTTGAATCAGTCGTTGCGTTGTAAATGACTCGAGCAGGACAACATTTCCCTCATCCAGCCAGGCTAATTCATCAGCAGAAAGTTGCTGACGCACTGTGGGATCAAGGCGTTTGGCTGCATCCGCAGACTCAGTTGTGTTTTCGATCGAGACATTCGGTAATGAAACGACCTGGCGCGGCCTCAATCCCACATCAAAAATTTCTATTGTCGTATTGGCAAACCATTGGGAGTGGGTTCGTAAATGATGCACCAACCCCATGCCCTTGCCGCTGCAATTATGAAATGCGTAAACCTTGAGATCGGGATTGCGTTGGAGCATTTCCATTGTGGTTTGAAAAATACTCTGGGGATAACCCGTGATGCTGAGGATGGCGCAGTTGTTCTCAAAGTGAAAGTTGTTGGCAATCAGGAGTTGCGCGATCGCCGCACTATCTGTTACCACCAGGCGATCGAAACTGTAGGCCGTTACATCAGGATTAATTGCCACCGGGAGAGCGTTTTCTTTGGGCGCGGAAAGGAGTTTAGCGATTGGGTTAATTTGTTGCCATCGAGTCAGCCACCCCTGAAACTGACTCCACTCAATCAGAGGTTTCTGGGCTGTATTGGCCTGAACTCGATACTGCCATTGGCCTAGATACACCGCCAGCAGCCCAATGATCACTGTAAACGCAAACAGGATAAAAGATGATAACTCGATGCTCATGAACAAACCACCCACGAAGATAGCGATTCCTTGAATCTGCAGACATCGGGCAGCGATCCGGCGACTTCTAGCAGAAGCATTCGGAGTGGTACTTTGATTCAACAACACCAGCAGAAAAAAGAAGTTAATTGCGCCTGGAATCAATAATGCTCGCCCATCTCCTTGCGTAGCCTTGGGCAACACAAAGATAATCAGCGTCACCACGGTCAGAAACCCACACAGAATTAACGATGCTACTCCAGCAAAGGTGGATTTGCCATGCAACCGTTTATCTAACAAATAAAGCAACTGATGCGCAGTGAAATAAAGCGTGTCGTTGGCCGATAAATCCGCGATCGCCTTTGCAAACATTCCATCTGTGACCTTCGTCGTACCCATCGTCGTCGGCTCAAACACAAATTGATGCCCACACTGCTTACACCGACCGTTGTGATCCGTTCGATCTTTTAATGTGTTGTCCGTCTGGCATTGAATACATTTCATAGTTAAGGTTGCCTATCTGGAGCGTTTGGGACTTGGGATTCGGCTTGAATCTAACATCGAACGTCTCGCACTTCCAGATCAAACCGGAATTTTTCAAACTGAATTTGATAGGCTAATGCTAAGGCTCATGAATTAAATAGTCTATGGGGTAGTCATCTCAACCGCCTGGACGGACAAAGTGCCCATCCCACAGAAATTGCAAGTTATTTAATCCTCATTCCTAAATATCACCTTGAACCTCAGGTGAGTGCTTTCACATTGCCAGAACTCTGATGAATGACTCCTACTCTCAACCCAATCGCGAATGGTGGGCACAACGCTGGATCGAAGTGCTGGAGTCGTTTGGCTGGATTCGACGCTTAGCCCGCGCCAGAATTTATGCCAGGGAAGGCAATGTGAAAAGTCTGGAATTTAAAGGCCACAAAGTGATTGCCAGAGTTCAAGGTACAGCTCCTGAGCCGTATAAAGTCACTTTATCGCTAGACCCCTTTACCGATGAGCAATGGAGCTATGTGGTTGAGTCGATGGCACAACAGGCGTTGTTTTCAGCCAAACTGCTCTCCGGCGAGATGCCCGCCTCGATCGAGAAAGTTTTCACCGAAAATGGCTTGAGCCTATTTCCTTTCACCAAATTTGACATTCACAGTCGTTGTTCCTGTCCTGATCCAGCCAATCCTTGTAAGCACATTGGCGCGGTTTATTACCTGCTGGGCGATCGCTTCAGCGAAGATCCGTTCATCCTGTTTCAACTGCGTGGCCGCACGAAAGAGCAAATTTTGGAAGCACTGCGACAAAGCCGCAGCCAATCAGGACAAGACCAAACAGCAGGCAGAGAGCAGTCGGTAGGAGAAGTTGACGATTCCGAGTCATCGGCTGATTCGTCCACCGATTTACTCCCCCACTCCCCCACCGATTTACTCCTCCACTTTTGGCAATACCCAGACCAACTCGAACCATCACTTG
>Ga0224722_1000154_pt1 | contig 38917 bp, 33 predicted proteins | sample Balambano_FR1_Me_FD_161646 | JGI IMG/M metagenome (GOLD analysis project Ga0224722, IMG submission 161646) | Freshwater sediment microbial communities from Lake Towuti, South Sulawesi, Indonesia - Balambano_FR1_MetaG | ecosystem: Environmental > Aquatic > Freshwater > Lake > Sediment | place...
CCCAGTCCCGTCGCGGTGGCTTGACCAAACGTGCACAACAGGTAATCGCTATACAGGTCGAGCAAGTCTTGTGTCATGTCATCATTTTATGGTCGCGTGGCTGCTTCACAGCTGCGTAACGTGAGTTATTAAAAAGACAACTATACAGTTACAGAAAGAAAGATTTGAACAAAAAGCTGTTGAGTTTGATAAATTCAAGGATCAACTGAAAAAGTTAAGCGGGGGCGCACAATTTCCTAATCGCACGCTACTTCATGAAACACTTAATAGCCATAAAGAGTTCAAGCACCCGGCAATCATGAGTTTCAGTGACATGCTTGAGGAAGTATCAATGGGCAATATGAAATGGAGCGAATTTACGAAGGAGGCTGAACACCTAATTGATCAAATAGCTCGACTCGCGTTGGAATCGGTTTGGAACGGAAGCTAAAAGTTGTCCATGCCTAACGGCGAATCCAATCAAAAAATGTCCAGAGGTGTAACAAATTCCTATCACGTTCAACGATGTGACAAGATTTGGGGCACAGTTTGGAAAGCATCTTTCCAGTGACGCAGTGGGAGAAGGTGATTAGTTGTTAGGCTACAGCGTCAATCACCTGTGGGTCATCGTTCTTGGGGGCGTTCACCCGCCGGCTGACCTCATACGCCTTCATCTTGTCCGCGGCATAGGGCTGCAATAGCGACTTGAGATAGCCGGGGTCATCGTTGGCCTTGTTCAGCCAATCGGCCTCGGCCTCTGTTGTCAACAGCACGGGCATGCGGTTGTGAATCTGCTCCATCAACGCGTTGGGCGATGTGGTGATGATGGTGCACGTTTTTATCCACTCGCCTTCGGGCGTCTTCCACACATCCCACAGCCCGGCCAACGCAAACGGCGCGCCATCCTTGAGCATGATGCGCATGGGCGTCTTGGTGTCGTCGGCGTTCTTGCGCCACTCGTAGAAGCCATCGGCCGGGATCAGGCAGCGCTTCTTCTTCAGCAGGCTGCGAAAGGCCGGCTTCTCATCCAGCGTCTCGGCCCGGGCATTGATCATGCGCGCGCCGATGCTTGCATCCTTCGACCAGGAGGGAATCAAGCCCCAGCGCGCGGCCGACAGCGTCGGCGGCGACGCGTCGTAGATCACGGCCACGTTCTGCGTGGGCGCGATGTTGTAGCGCGGCGTGGTCACCGTGTCCGCGCTGGTCAGATTAAAGCGCTCCATCAACTCGGATGGATCAATGGTTAGGGTATAGCGGCCACACATAGTGATTGGTTGTTGGTTGTTGGTTGCTGGTTAATGGCTCATCAACCAACAACCAACAGCTATCTGTTCGTTGCTGTCCTGAGCGCCGCAAACAACGGTCGCTCATTGCCCTGCTCATCGAGCATCGAGAAGAACTTCATCTGCTCACACGGATCGGGATATTGGGCCGAACGGCTGAAATCGTAGTTCCACAAAAACATCGGCCCCATCCACGGCCAGTTCTTCGCCGCGAAGTCATACGCCCGCACCACATATTCAGCCTGGCGCTTGCGGCTGACGCGCTGCCAATCCAACTCCGGCCAGGTGCAGCGCACTGCCTCTTCGTTCGGGTTGATCAGCCAGCCGAACTCCGTGGCCCACATTTGCTTGTTGCCCGCGCCGAACTCCTCCATCAGCGCACGGTGCGCCTCGGCCCGGCGGAATAGCAGCCCTTTGGCCTGCGCGTCATTCGGGTCGTGTTCAGGCTCGTAGGCGAAGCCATACGGGTGAAAGCCGTAGCCGTCAATGAAGTCGGCCGCGCCGGCCTCAAACATCGCGCGGGCGTAGGCCAAGTCGTCCATCGCGCCAGCCGCGTCGCCACCGGTCGGCGCGATGCCGGCCGAGATCACCAGCGCATCCGGGTCAGCCGTCTTGATGCGGGCATACGCCACCGCCAGCAGTTTGGCATAGAGCAAGGGATCAGGCGCTTGGCCGCCCCATTCGCGTGACAAGTTCACCTCGTTGCCGATCGAATACGCGTTGATGATCCCCTTGCGCTCGCGGGCCAGGCTCTCAAGCTTATCGGCCCAGACATTGATGTCTTCCGGCTTGCCGCTGATGGCGTTACCGAGCAGCACGCGATGCAGAATCTTGTAATTGGCGATGGGAAAGTCGGGCGGGTTAAAGACCTGAATCCAGCCGAAGCCCAGCGGTTGCAAGGCCTGAATGTTGGTGTTGTCGTAGTTCGAGACATTGATGCCCTCATCACCCAGCGCGATTTTCGGCAAGGGGTAAGGCGTCTCGCTTGCAGTCGCCAGACTGGTTGGTGGGGCTGGTGTCGCTTGTGTCGGTGGTGTCGAAAGTGTCGGTGTGGCTACGGCAGATGATGTGGCGGTGGCAACTGGGGTGGATGCGGGCGCGGCTGCCGTCGTCGCAAAGACCGTGACCGGCACACTTCCAGATGTCGGCGGTGTGTTCACGTCGGCACTGCATGCGGCCAGCATGAGCATGACGACGAGGCCGCATGCGATGACATTCATCCGTCGCATGCGCCAAGGCTACCATGCCGTTTACCCTGCGCTATGCAGCAAAGTGAATCTCACAGCCAATAGAATCACACCATTCACAAGTGAGTCCACAGAGTGCGCACTGCAAATATCGCTACACCTGCTCCGCAAATAAACAGCAACCCCACCCTGCTCGTCCTCGCGCTGCTGCTCGTGGATGGCCTGCACTTCGTGTTTGCCCGCGCGCTGCACGACCTGCTGCCGCCGCTGACCTCGGTCGTGTTCGTGCTCGGCGTGGCGACGCTGGAGGTGACTGCCTTCGCCATCGCCACGCGGCGCTTTCACGTGCGGACATTTCTGCGCAAGGCGCCCTTCTTCCTGGGCATCGGCGCGCTGGTCGGCCTCAGCACCAGCATCAATTACATCGCCGTCGGCTTCGTAGACCCCGGCACAGCCTCATTGCTGGCGCAGATGTCCATCATCTTTAGCCTGGGCTTTGGCCTGCTGTGGCTGCGCGAGAAGCTGTCGCCTCAGCAACTCTTCGGCGCGGCGCTGTGCATCCTCGGCGTGGCGGTCATCACATTTCAGCCGGGCGACTACTTTCGCATTGGCGCGCTGATGATCGTGGGCGGGACGTTCTTGTATGCGCTGCACATGGCGCTGGTCAAGCGCTACGGCGGCGGCATAGACTTCGTCGAGTTCTTTCTGTGGCGGCTGATGAGCACGACCGCATGGTTGATCTTGCTCGCCGGCGCGCAAGGCGCGCTGGCCCTGCCGCCAGTCAACGCGTGGCCGCTGCTGTTGATCACCGGCACGGTGGATGTCGTCATCAGCCGTTCGCTGTATTACCTGTCGCTGCGCAGACTAAAGATGTCTGTGCTCACGCTGGTGCTGACCTTGACGCCCGTAGTGACCATTGTGTGGTCTCTCATCTTGTTCGACGTGCAGCCCACGTTGCAGCAATTGATCGGCGGCGCAGCGGTGCTAAGCGGTGTGTTGATCGTCACCTTGCGCCGCGCAGCATGACCGCGTCAGCCAGTGACGATATGACTTGGTGCTGGCGCGCAACCTTGGCCACGGCAATGCGTATTCATGTGAAGCAGTCGCCGACGCGCGACTGGCTACAATCCACTCGCATGTTGCCATCACGCATTCGCATCGCAATTGTCTCGTTTGCGCTCATCGGTTTGGCGCTGACTGCGTGCGGCGCTTCAGTTGCTGCACCCAGCGCCGCGCCAGCGCAGCAAGCCACCCAGGTGCCTGCGCCGTTGCCCACGCGCGCCGTGGCTGCCCGCAACACGGTCGCGGCGGATGGCGTGCTCTCGCCACGCAGCGCGCCGATCGCCTATGCCGCCGAAGTCAGCGCCAAGGTCACAGCAGTCAACGTCGAGCCAGGGCAAACGGTCAAACGCGGCGAGGCGCTGGCGACGCTCGACGACACGTCGCTGCGCGATGCGCTGGCCGACGCCGAATTGCAGCTCAAGCAAGCCGAGGCGGACATCGCCCAATCGGCCGAGGCGGCCACCCAGCCCGCCGAGATCGAGAGTGCCCGGGCCGCGCTGGCTGCTGCGCAGGCGCAATACGAGCTCACCAGGCGCGGGCCGACGGCCAACGAGATCGAGCGCGCCCGGCTGGCCTGGGAATCGTCGCGCGACGGCTACCTGGCCGCGCAGGTCAACCGTGATGTGTATTGCGACCTGGACAAAGAGGGTGTGGCATGCCAACAGCAGGAAGCGAGCTATGGCAGCGCGTATGAGAGCGAAATCACCGCCCGACAGCGCTACGAGGAACTGCTCAAACCTGTCACCCAGGATAAGCTGACCCAGGCCTTCGCCAGCGTGGCCTCGGCCCAGGCGCGGCTGGATCAGCTTGAGGCCGGCCTCAGCCCGGAGCAGAACGATGTCAACACTGCCCGGCTAAACAACGCCAGGTCGAACGTCAAGCGCGCGCAGGACAACTTGCGCGAGTCGGTGGTGCTCTCGCCGTGCGATTGCGTGGTGCAGGAGGTCAACGTATCCGTCGGGGCCGTGCCCAAGGGCGTGGCTTTCACGTTGGTCAACCTCGATGGCATGCAGTTCAAGACGACGAACCTGAGCGAGCGTGAGTTGACAAACATCCGCGTCGGCAACCCAGCTACGGTTCTGCTGCGCGCCTTCGATGATCCATTTGCCGGCAAGGTCGCGGCCATCGTCCCGCAATCCACCGGCGCGGAAGGCGGCGCAGCGCTGTTCACGGTGTTGATCGAGCTTGATCCATCGCAGGCGCTGCTATTGCCGGGCATGAGTGGCCGCGCCGAGATCGAGGCGAAGCCGTAGAGCAGCGAGATCGCCGCTTCCAGCCGTGCATGCGGATTGAATGATCTGCTTTGAGCAAATGCGGCTGTTTGAGCCCGATTGATCGGGCTTTGCATGTTCAGCCCGGCTCTTGAGAGCCGGGCGTGCGCTACTGCTCCAGCGGGATGCCCAATTGCTTTGCCAGCGGCACGACGAAGTCGCGCGATTCGAGCACTTGTGCATCGGGCAAGTGCTCGATGATGAAATAGCCATCCGGCGCAAGTTGCTGGAACTGGCGCATGAACAACGGATAGTTCATCGTGCCAGTGCCAAGCACGACCTCTTCGATGTGCACCACCAACGCGTCGCCGAGTTTGCAGTCCTTGGCGTGCGCTACCACGATGTCCTTGCCCAGCACGTCCACCAGTTCGTTCAGAACGCGCGACGTGTCGTGCACATCCTTGACCGTGCCGGTGAAGTTGACCGGGTCGAAGTTGAACTTGAGCGCGGGCGAACCGACAGCGTCAATCAGCGCGCGCATGCGCCGTGGTGAATCAAGCGCCGACAGCACATGGCCTTCGATGGCAACGATCACGCCTTCGGTCTCGGCGACCTTCATCACCTGCTTCAAACTATCCGCGATGGCATCGAACGTGGCCTGCGAATGATTCTCCGGGTGGGCATACCAGTGGCCCTTGGGGTTGTGCCCACCTGGCCGCACGTACACCGAAGGGGCGCGGAGTAACGCGCCAATGCGCACCAGCGCTTGCATGCCGGCCACACCTTGCGCGCGCAGGGCTACATCGGAATTGCACAAGGCTTCATACCAACCGTTCAACTGAGCGATGTCGAGTTCGCCATCTACAAAGGCCTGACCCACCCGTTGCACATCAGCGGCAGTCGCTTCGAGCGGTTTATTGATGAACAGCGATGTGCCGCGAAAGCCAGCCTTGCGCAGCCGCTGGCAGGCGGCGGCGTCAATCTTGCGCCAATCGCCCGGCAGAAAGGCCGGAACGGGTTCGTCGAGTTTGGGGAGTTGTCCTGCAACGCCGAGTTTCATCGTGTGCTTCACCTAGACCTCCGGGGTCTTTGAGACCCCGGAGGTCTCATCATTAACGCGTCGAGATCATGCCGCGCACGTAATCGGCGTCGTCGCTGGCCAGCCAGGCCAGGATGCGGCCCACGCCAACCGGCTCGCCGAGTTGAAGTTGTTGTTGTGGCCCGCCGAGGCCGAAGCGCTCGCGCTCGGCGTCCACCACGCTGCGCTTCATGGCCGTGTCAATGCTGCCGGGCATCACGACATTGACGCGGATATTGTCCGCAGCCAGCTTGTTGGCCAGCGTGATGCCGAGGGTATTGACGCCGCCCTTGCTCGCGCCGTAGGCGTAGGACGAACTACCGCCCACAGCCGCGCCCGACGACACCAGCACGATGGCCGCCTTCTCGGACTTCTTTAGCAGCGGCACGGCATATTTTGCGCACAGCAGGCTGCCGACCAGGTTCACGTCTATCACCTGTTTGAACATATCCACCGAGAATTCCTCGATGGGCACAAACGCGCCCTTGAGCACGCCGGCGGTCTGGATCAGTGCGTCGAGCTTGCCGTGGTCGGCAGTGATGCGATTGAACACGTTTGCGACGGATGCTTCGTCAGTCACGTCAACGGCGTGAAATGTGCCGCCCGTGGCTTTGGCCGTGGCCTCGCCTTCCGCTGCGTTGAAGTCGGCCACGATGACATTTGCGCCGGCTGCAGCGCACACTTCAGCGGTCGCCTTGCCGATGCCAGTTGCGCCGCCGACGATGAGGATGATTTTGCCTTGTAGGTTCATGAGCACGGCAATATTGCACAGGAAGGCGCAAATCGTCAAAGTGGGATGATTGGGCATCAAACATGTATGGACTCCGACTTGGTTGAATACATCTGCGCCATGGCGACCTTCAAGCCCGACGTGCGTCATCCCGTCCGCTGGCTTGATGTCGAGCAGGACTATGACCTCGTGCGGGCATTCTGGCTGGGTGAGTTGACGCGGGACGAGTGGCGCAGCTTCAAAGACATGGGCTACACCTACGCGGCAGCGATCGAAGACGATGCAATTGTGTCTTGTGGCGCAGCGTGGGCTTATTCCGATGAGGCGTGGGAAGCCGCCGCAGTCGCCACGAGATCGGACGCCAAAGGAAAAGGCTACGCTACATCGGTCGTATCGTTCATCACCCAACACATCCTGAACAGCGGCCGACTCGCCACGTGCAGCACGCGCTTGACCAACATCCCCATGCAGCGCGTCGCACAAAATGTCGGGTTTCGAATAAAGCCGTAAACAAGGCACAGTGACACCAACCCACCAAAGCGCGTGCTGATGCGTTCCGCTTGAGCGTGCTCAGTCTTCGGGAGTTCGTGTCACTCGATTCACCTGGCACGGCGGGTGCTGAGCTAGGCAAGGGGTAACTGAATCTCATGACGCGCATCAAAAGTGTGATTGACCCTTTTGTTCGTTTGTATCCCCGGGTGTTCAAGCTGATGTGGCACGCCAACGGCTGGCGACTGATCGTCGCCATTGTGCTGGCGTTAGTCGGGGCGCTCAGTGGGCCATTGCAAATTTGGATCAGTGCAATCGCTATTGATCGCATCGTAGGCGCAGTCGCCAGTGGCAATTCGTTGGCGCTGAATGCTGCGCTACTGCCGCTGGCAGGCTTTGCGTTGGTGTGGGCGATCAGTCAGGCGGTCAACACGCTGCAGAGCGGCCTCAATGAGGTCATGGGCGAACGCACCCAATTCGCCGCCACAACGGCCTGCATCGAGAAGGCCAGCAAGTTCGATCTGGCCTTCTTCGACTCAGGCAAACGCACAGGGCAACTCGACTTTATCCGTCAGCAAACGTGGAGGCTATACAACTCGACCATGATGTTGATTGTGGTGATTACGCAGTCGGCTGCAGGTGTCGCGCTGCTGGGATTGTTGCTGACGATCAATCCGATTATTCCGGTCGTGCTGTGTCTGGCCGTGTTGCCACGCGTGATCGTGCGCAGCTACTATGCCAACCGTATATTCGCCTACTACACCAGCAGAATCGAAAGTGATGAGCTGTCGTGGCACATCGGGTGGATCCTGGCAAATGCTCAATGTGCGAAGGATGTGCGGTTGTTCGGTCTAAGGGAGCATCTGCTTGAACGCTATCGCACCTTGAAGCTTGAACACATGAAGGGCACGCAGTCGTTTATCTTCAGACGTGAACGGGCAATGATGCTTATCGGACTCCTGGCATCTTTAGGCACAATCGTGTCGTGGGGCATCGCTACAGCCCAAGCCATAGTGGGAGCCATCACCCCTGGAGGCTTAGCTGCGGTCTTCCAGAGTGTGCAGCAATTGGGTCAGACTTTTGACGATCTCTTTGCACAGCTCGGTTATCTTTATAGTAACAAGCCTTTCATTGAGCAGTATTTTGCATTTATAGACATGCCGACGTCGGACGTTCAGGGTGCGTTGCTTGCGCCAGCGCAATGTGCGCATACAGAAGTGCCAACGCCTATAACGAAAGGCTTACGCTTCGAGCGTGTGTCATTCACCTATCCCGAATCCGGCAAACCTGTGCTCGATGATGTGTCATTCGAGCTGCGACCCGGCGAGAGCATCGCCATCGTCGGCGAGAACGGCGCGGGCAAGAGCACGTTGTCGAAGTTGATCGCGCGGCTGTATGACCCAACGACCGGCACGGTGTTTCTGGACGATGTGGACCTGCGCTGCTACGACAAGCACGATTACTACCAGCAAGTCAGCGCGGTATTTCAGGATTACCCGCACATGCACCTGACAGCGCGCGAGAATATCGGTTTTGGCGATGTCATCAGGCTTGACGACGAGGCGCGCATCTTGCAAGCGGCGGAGATGGGCGGCGCGACGGCCGTCTTGAAGGAGCTGCCGCAAGGGCTCGACACCATGCTGGGCAAAACGCTTGAGCGCGGCGTTGAAATCAGCGGCGGGCAGTGGCAGCGCATCGCGCTGGCCCGCGCCTTCATGCGCGACGCACAAGTGTTGATCCTGGACGAGCCGTCGGCGGCGCTCGACCCGCTGGCTGAGCGGGATATCTATCAACGCTTTGCCCAACTCGCAGAGGGCAAGATGACCGTGCTGATCTCACACCGGTTGGCCAGTTGCAAAATGGCCGACAGGATTCTGGTGCTCGAAGGCGGCAGGATCATCGAGGAGGGCGACCACGCGACGCTGATGGCGCAAGGAGGCCGCTACGCCGAGATGTTCACCGCGCAGGCGGCGCAGTATGAGCATTAGGAGTCGGACTGCTTGAAGCAGTCCGACTCCTGTGATGAAACTGGGCAAGCTTGCGGCGGTGCCATGCCGATGCTAGTGTCGGCCCACCATGAAAACCTTCGCCTTCGCCGGCGCAAGCGGCCGCGCCATCAGCATGTATGCCCTGCCCATTGCCCAGCGCTTCGCTGACACAGCCCGCATCGCAGGCGTGTTCGACATCAACCCCCACCGCGCCGGCCTGCTGAGCGAGCACACGACCCAGCCGCCCGTGTTCGACGACTTCGACGCCATGCTGCGCGAAACACGACCGGACTGCGTGATCGTGACCACCGTAGACCGGTATCACCACGACTACATCATCCACGCGCTTGAGGCCGGCTGCGACGCCATCACCGAGAAGCCGATGACAATTGACGACGAAAAGTGCCGCGCCATCCTCGACGCCGAGCGGCGCAGTGGCAAAACGGTCACCGTCACCTTCAACTACCGCTTCATGCCCTACGTCACGCTGGCCAAAGAGGTCATCCGCTCCGGCGCGCTGGGCAAGGTGCGCAATGTGGACTTCGAGTGGATCCTCGACCGCAAACACGGCGCAGATTACTTCCGGCGCTGGCACCGCCGCATGGAGAACAGCGGCGGCCTGCTGGTGCACAAGAGCACGCATCATTTTGACCTGATCAACTGGTGGCTGGACGACGAGCCGGAGCGCGTTTTCGGCTTTGGCTCGCGCCAGTTCTATGGCCCCACGCGCGCCGAGCGCGGCCAGCGCTGCAGCACGTGCGACTATGCGCGGACGTGCGAGTTCTTTGTGGACTTGGCCAGGAATCCCGAGCTGAAAGCGCTGTATTTCGACGCGGAGAAGAACGACGGCTATTGGCGCGACGGGTGCGTGTTCAGCGAGGAGATAGACATCTACGACACGATGAGCGTGAGCGTGCGCTACGCTGGCGGCGCGCAACTGGCCTATTCGCTTGTGGCGTATTCGCCCTACGAGGGCTGGCGCGCCAGCATCACCGGCACGGGCGGGCGGATGGAGCTTGAGGAGATCGAGAGCGGGCCGCTGGCCGACCAGGCGCAGCAGATCAAGCTGTTCGACGCAAAAGGCAACCTAACCTTGCGTGAGGTCGCGGCGGCCGAGGGCGGGCACGGTGGCGGCGATCCGTTGCTGTTGGAGCGGCTGTTCGGCGGCAAAGACTTGCCCGACCCGCTTGGGCACATGGCTGGCTCGCGCGCCGGCGCGATGAGCATCCTGGTCGGCATCGGCGCGAACAAGGCCATCGTGTCGGGCCAGCCAGTGACCATCGCCGATATGCTAGCCGCATCCGCCTAAGTTTGTTGCGTTTCTTCATACGACACCCCCGCACGTTGACATATCCCAGCCTTTTGGGACGCTTGCCGTGGACGCCATGACTCTCCTGGCGACTCGGCATCTCTGGCGATAGAGGGAGGCGCACATGACAAACGATCTGTATATAGCAACGGAGTTCACGCCGCGCGGCGGCTTCACAGATGGCATCGAGGGGCCGGCCTGCGACCGCGCCGGCAACATCTACGCGGTGAACTTCGCGCGCCAGGGCACCATCGGCTGCGTGACGCCGAGCGGCGAAGCGAGCGTGTTCGTCGAGTTGCCAAACGGCAGCATCGGCAACGGCATCCGCTTCACGTCGGCGGGCGACATGCTAATCGCCGATTACACCAACCACAACATTCTCAAGGTGGACATGACCACGCGCGCGGTCGGCGTTTACGCGCACGAGCCAACGGCCAACCAGCCCAACGACCTCTGCATCAGCGACGATGACCTCGTCTTCGCCAGCGACCCAAGCTGGGCGCGCGGGGATGGGCAAATCTGGCGCGTGGGCAAAGACGGCCGGTTCGTCCTGCTCGAGCGCGGCATGGGCACGACCAACGGCATCGAGGTCTCGCCCGACGGCCGGACGCTCTACGTCAACGAGACCGTCCAGCGCAACGTGTGGGCCTATGACCTCTCATCGAGCGGCGAGATCAGCAACAAGCGGTTGCTCATCCAGTTCCCCGACTTTGCGATGGATGGCATGCGCTGCGATGTGGACGGTAACCTGTACATCACGCGCTGGGGCAAGGGCACGGTGGCCAAGGTGTCACCGCAGGGTGAGCTATTGCTGGAGGTGCAGTTGCACGGCGCGAACTGCACCAACATCACCTTTGGCGGCGAGGATGGCCGCACCGCCTATGTCACCGTCGCCGACAAAGGGAACATCGAGACATTCCGCGTCGAGGTCAAGGGCAGACACACCCCTTGAGACAAGGAGATCAGCATTCATGCACTACGGAGAACTGACCTGGCCGCAACTGCGGCAACAGACGAACAAAGTCGTCGTCATGCCCATCGCCTCGCTCGAGCAGCACGGTCATCACCTGCCGCTGCTGACCGACAGCTTGATCGGTGGCGAAATCGCCCGGCGGGCCGAGGCCGAATTGGGCGACGATGCGCTCTTCCTGCCGATGCTGTGGCTAGGCTCATCGCATCACCACCTGCCCTTCGCCACGGTCAGCCTGAGCAGCACGCTCTACGTCGAGGTGCTCAAGGAGATGATCGAATGCGTGTTGCGGGCCGGCTTCCGGCGCATCTTCGTACTGAACGCCCACGGCGGCAACGAGGTGCCCGGCATGCTGGCGCTGCAACAGCTTCAGCTCAAGCACTACGCCGACAAGCCCGATTTGTGGCTGGCGTTCAGCAGTTGGTTTGGGGGCATCGCCAATGCGCAGATCGCGCAGATCGAGGCGCTGGAGCAGAAGTTCGTCACCCACGCCTGCGAATTGGAGACGAGCGTCATCTTGCGCGTGCGGCCCGAGTTGGTGCACATGGATCTGGCCAGCGGCGCGCACTTCAAGTTCGATTCGGCCTTCGAAACGCCTGACGCCAGCGGTCCCAGTCGCGTCTACGTGCCGCGCTCGTTCGACCAGATCACCCGCACCGGTGCGCTTGGCCGCCCCGAGTTGGCAACCGCCGAAAAAGGCGAGCAAATCGTCCAGGCTGCGACGCGCGAAGTCGTAGCGTTTGTGCGCGAATTCGGCCGCTGGCCGGTGCGCGTCGAACTGCCGGAGGCTTGATATGAGCAGACCTCGCGTCTTGATCGGTGGTCTCTCGCACGAGACCCATACGTTTGTCCCGCAGCGCACGGGGTTGGGCGACTTCGACATATTGCGCGGCAATGAAATGTGGCGCGCGCTCGGCGACTCATCCACTGTGGCCGGCATGATGGAGGTGGCGCAAGCGTGCGACTGGAAGGTGATCCCGACGATTGACATGATCGGCGGCGCAGGTGGCATGGTGCTGGATGAAGTCGTCGAGGCGTTTTGGTCTACGTTCGAGGCAGCAGCACGCGAGGCAGTGCGCGACGGCGTGGATGGCGTGTGCCTGAATATGCACGGCGCGATGGTCAGCGAATCGTTCGACGACGTGGAGGGTGAATTACTGCGGCGGATGCGTGCGCTGCCTGGTCTGGCGAGCGTGCCAATCTGCGGCGTGCTCGACCTGCATGGCAACATTACCGATCTGATGGCCGCAAACAGCAACGGCCTGATTGCCTATCGCCACAACCCACACACCGACGGCAAGCAAGCGGCGATGGATGGTGCGCGCTTGCTCGACCGGTTGATGCGGTCAGGCGAGCGTGCCACGACAGTATGGGAGCGGCCGCCGTTGTTGTTGCCGCCGATCTCCACCGGCACGGCCGACGAGCCGATGCGCACACTGGAAGCGATGGCCCGCCAGATCGAGCGCGCGCACCCGGACATCGTGGCGGTCAACGTATTTGCCGGCTTCTCATTCTCGGACATGGCCGATGCCGGGGTGAGCTTTACGGCCGTGACGCTGGGAGACCCAGAGTTGGCGCGCCAGGAACTGCGCCGGCTGAGCGACACGGCAATGGCGATGAAGCAACATGCCCTGCCCACCGGCATCACGCTGGATGCGGCCATGGATAAGCTGAAGTCGCACGCCGAAGGGCCAATCGTGTTGGTCGAGCCAGCCGACAACATCGGCGGCGGGACGTATGGCGACCTGACCATCGTGCTCAAGGCGCTGCTGGATCATGGCGTGGCGAACGCCGGCGTGGCGATCTGTGATCCCGAAGCCGTGCAGCGCACCTCGCAACTACAGCCCGGTCAGCGCGTGCGAACATCCATCGGCGGCAAGAGCGGCGGAGCGGGCGCGCAACCGCTCGATCTTGAGGTTGAGTTGGTCAGCACCAGCGATGGGCACTTCCGCTGCGAGGACCCGCACAGCCACATGGCAGTGAACGGGTTGGACGTGGCGATGGGCCCAAGCGCGGTGGTGCGTTGCGACGACGTGACGATCTTGCTCACGTCCGTTCCGACGGCGCCGATGGACTTGGCGCAGTGGCGCAGTCAGGGCATCCCACCTGAGTCGTTCTTTGCAATCAATGTCAAGGCAGCGGTAGCGCACCGGCAAGCCTATAACCCCATTGCCAGGGCCAGCTATGTGCTGAACACGCTGGGGCCGTGCGCGCCAGATTTGCGCGTCTTGCCGATCAAGAAAGTAAAGCGGCCGGTGTATCCACTCGACGACATATGACCGCGACAAACGACTTCAAGATCGCTGCGATCTGCACGGCGTATTACCCGGCCTCACATGCCGATGTGATCGTGTCGCGGTGGCTGGAACCCCACCCGGCAGACGCCGCGTGGGGCTGGCAGCCGCGCACGCGCATCGCCTCGCTCTACGTGGCTCAGTTTCAGCCCGATCAGTCACTCGACGACCTGCCGAAGTCGCAGTGGCGCACCTTCGGCTACAAGCCCGGCTTGGAATTGGCCCGGCCAACCGCTCGCGAATTTGACGTGCCGCTCTTCGACACGATCCGCGCTGCGTTGACCCTGGGCAGCGATCGTTTGGCCGTGGATGGCGTGCTGCTGATCGGCGAACATGGCGACTATCCGCGCAACGACTACGGCCAGATTCTCTATCCGCGCAAGGAATTCTTCGACCAGATCGTAGCCGTGTTCCGCGAATCCGGCCGCAGCGTGCCGGTATTTTGCGACAAGCACCTGTCATGGAACATGGCGTGGGCGCAGGAGATGGTGGAGACGGCGCGTGAACTCGGCTTCCCGTTTATGGCCGGCTCGTCGGTGCCCTACTCCATGCGCTTGCAGCCGCCGCTGCCGCCCGGGGCCGACATCGTTGAAGGCGTGGCTTTGTACTATGTGGGCAGTGAGGTGTATGGTTTTCACAGCTTGGAGGCGATGCAGACGTTCGTCGAGACGCGCGACGGGGGTGAGGCCGGCATCGTCGCCATCACCGCCTACAAAGGCGATGATGTGTGGGCGGCCATGGACGACGGCGCATGGTCACGCGATCTGTTCGACGCGGCGCTGGCGACATGCGCGGACGTGACGCCGGGCGACATACGCGAGAACTGCAAGCGCGCCTCGCCCTATGACCGGCACGGCAGCCCGACTGCGTTTGTGCTGGAACACGCCGACGGCCTGCGCACGGCGCATGTGCTGCTGGATGGGCACATCCACGACTTCGCCCTGGCCGTCCGCGAACGCAACGGCGCGGTGCACGCCAACCGATGGGAGGCCGGCGACAGTGACGTGTTCTACGCGCACTTCGCCGCGCTCGATGCCAAAATCCAGGACATGTTCCTCACCAGCCAGCCGCCCGCACCGATCGAACGCACACTCCTGACGACGATGACCATCGCCTCGTGCATGCACGCGCTCGATACGCCCGGTGTGCGCATCGAGACGCCGCATTTGGGCGTGGCATACTGACAAATCACTACTCATGACATCTGTTTATCCACGAAGGGTCACGAAGTTGCACGAAGCTTGATTTCTTCGTGTTTATTCGTGGCCCTTCGTGGATTCCGAAAACTCCAATCATGTTCACCCAAAGACCCGAAGGCGACTTTCAATTCATCCCCGGCGGCGCGACGTATTGCACCGGCGTGGTCGCTCACCCCGGCTATGGCATCGCTCACGCCACGTTGCGCCGCCCCACGCCAGTCGCACAGGCATTTGAGATCGCGAAGCAGCACCTGGCCGGTCTAGGCCGGCCCGTCACCGCACTGTGTGGTGCAGAGGTGCGCATCCCTGCGCCGTTGACGTTCGATGGCTTCGGCGCGTTCAACAAGACCTACATCGCGCTGCTGGAGCAACACGGCCTGATGCTGGACGGCAAGGGCACGCTGACGCGCACCAACGTCGCACCGCTGCCAGCCAGCGTCGCGCCGACTGAGCCGTGTTTGTATGCGTTCTCATACACCTTCCCCGAATCGTCAGGCAATGCGCGGCCATCGTTCGTCGGCTCGGGCATGGGCGAATTGCGCAGCGGGCCAGCCGTGCGCGAGAACATCGTGCGCGTGGGCGAGACTTCGCCCGAGGCGATGCGCGCCAAAGCCGAATTCGTGATGGGTGAAGTGGATGCGCAGTTGGGCAAGCTCGGCGTGACGTGGGCCGATGTCACCAACGTCAGCCTCTACACTGCCCATCCGATGCACGCCTATCTCGAAGATGTGGTGCTCAAGACAATGGCCTCAGCAGCGATCTACGGCGCGCACTGGTTCCTCAGCCGGCCGCCCATCGTCGAGATCGAGTTCGAGGCTGATGCGCGCGGCACGCGGCAGGAATTGTTCTTGTGACAGCGCCCATGTTGACCATCACCAGCGCAAACAGCCCGCTCGGGCGCGCCCTAATCGCAACGCTGACGCCGCATACCCCCATACGCGCCGTGGACATCGCGTTCGACGCGCCGCTCGAAGGGGCGACGTGTCTGAAGGGCGACCTGCGCGATGCCGAATTCGCAGCGCAGGCAGCCGACGGCGCATACGCCATTGTCCATCTCGCGCCGCTGTTTACGCGCTTCACGGACGATCACGACAGTCTGGATCACGCCACGCGCGGCACCTATCTTCTGGCCGATGCGGCCGCCAAGGCCAACGTCGCCCGATTCATCCTGGGCAGCTCACTGCGCATCTATCCGCCAGCGCTCACGGCGCGCTACCACGTAAACGAGTCGTGGCGGCCACGACCCGGCACCGACCTCGACAGCCTGTGCGCGTGGCTGGGTGAGGTGTGCACGCGCGAGACGGTGCGCGTTACCGGCACGCCGGCCGTGTGCCTGCGCCTGGGTGATGTCGTGGATGACGCGATGGTCGCCCGTCAGCCTTTCAACCCGTATTGGCTGCACGTGGACGACGCGGTTCAGGCCATCCAGCGCGCGCTGGATGCGGACTTGAGCAATTGGACGGGCTGGGGGGTCGCACACATCGGCGCAGCGGGCAATCGGGCCGCGCTATCCAGCACAAAGGCCGCTAACGAGCCGCTGCGCTATGCCCCTGCACACGACTTTGGGGATGCGCCAGCCAGCCAGGCAACTTCGGTCGCAGAGCCAACTGCGATTCACTCGCGACCCATCAAGCGCGTGGTGATCTTTGGCGCGGGCGGACCGTTGGCCGCAGCCGCGACAACCGCGCTGGCGCAGACGTATGCGTTGCGGCTGTCCGATGTAAAGCCGATAGACGAGTTGGTGGCGACGCTCAAGCCACAGACGCCGGGCGCACCTTTGCCGACAGCGCCACAACCACCACACGAATGGCGCGTCATAGACGTGTGCGACGCGGCACACGTGATGGCGGCGTGCGAAGGCGCAGACGCGATCATCAACTGCACCGTCATCCGCTACGACCTGGCCAGCGCATTCCGCGTCAACATGCTCGGTGCGTGGAATGTGATGCGCGCCGCCGTCGCCCACAATATTCAGCGCGTGGTGCACACCGGGCCGTTCATGCTGGGCGACCGCGGGCCGTTTGGCTATGACTGGGACTACGACATCGTGGACGACGTGCCGCCGCGGCCGGGCACATCGTGGCTATATTTTTTGAGCAAGCTGTGCGGGCAGGAGATAGTGCGCGCCTTTGCCGAGGTGCATGGGTTGAGCGTGCCGGCGTTGACGTTCTGTGACTTCCGCAACCCGGATGTGCGCCGCGACCCACCTCTGCACCCGCTCACTGTGTCTTGGCCCGACGCCGGCCAAGCCATCCGCTGCGCGCTGGAGGTACCGTCGCTGCCTTCGCCATTTGAATACTTTCATATCGGCGCGGATTTACCGCACGGCGTGTATCACAACGACAAGGCCAAGCGCCTGCTGGGCTGGCAGCCGCGCGACGCATTTGAGGACTACTACGTGCGCTAACGGACGTTTGCCAGCATCACATCCAGATGGGCGCGATAGGTCGTCATGCGCTCAGCATAGGCCGGCGCGAGTGCGGCATCGTGATGTGTGATGGATGGCTGGGTGAATACGCGGTTCATCCCATCAGCGAATGCGAGTCCGTGCTCCAGCGCCTGGGCGCACAGCGCGTAGATCACGTTGCTGGCCGCGCTGTCGCTGCCATAGACGGCAACATCACGCTGACAGGTATCAGCGATGACCCGCCGCCAGATGGCGTGCCGGGCCGCGCCGCCGGAGAGCGCAATCATGGGTGACGGCATGCCGAGGCGCGCAAAGCGATCCAGCATCAGCTGCGTGCACAGCCCTACCCCTTCGACCACGGCACGCAACATGTGGGCCCAGGTGTGGCCGAGGTTCAAGCCGATGAACTGGCCGCGCAGATCGTCTCGCCAGAACGGGCTGCGCTCGCCCGTCAGATAAGGCACGAACACCAAGCCGTTCGCACCCGGTTCGATGGCGGCGACCACCTGCATTGCCTCACCGAAGCTTAGGCCCGACGCCGCGCCAAACGCACGCCAGGCCCAATCCAGCGCGCCGCCGGTGAGCGATGACACGCCACCAAACAGACGGAAGCCGCACAGGTCATACGGGTAAATGCCATCGTTTTCGTCACGCGCGTTGTGCAAATGATCGGGCACGACGGCATAGAGCATGGACGACGTGCCCATCGCCACCATCACACGACCGGGTTCGACCGGCGCGCCGCCGAGGATGGCTGCCACATCGCCCACGCCGGTGATGACTTGGGCGTCGCGCGGCAGGCCAAGCGTATCGGCCACCTCCGGCAAGATGTAACCGATCACCTCGCGATCTGCGCGCAGCGGCGGGAGGATGCTGGTGTGCAGACCGGCGTAGGCCAGTCGCTCCGGCGTCCACTGGCGCGATTGCCAATTTAGCAGCGACGCGCCGCCAGCCTCTGTGGCGTCGGTGCACATCACGCCGGTTAGCTTGTAGCGCACGTAGTCCTTGGGGAAGAGCAATGTTCGTGTCTGGGCAATGACATCGGGCCGATGGCGCAACAGCCACACCAGTTTGGGCAAAGTATAGGTGCTGTTGAGGTGATACGGCGGCAGCTTCAACTCAGCGGTCAACTCAGCCGCCTCAGCGACGCAACGCCGATCCAACCACAATAGACACGGCTTGATGGGCGCAGTGTATTCATCCAGCAATACCGGGCTGTGCATCTGGCCGGTCAGGCCGATGACCCGCACGTCGCGCAAGTCGTGATTGAGTTGCGCCAGCGCGCCGGGCAACGCGTCCCACCAATCATCGGGGTCGGCTTCGGCCGAGTTCGGTTCGGGGCAGTGATAGCTGTAGCCCTGGCTGGCTTGGGCCAAGATCGCACCGCCTTGCGCGTAGAGCGTGGCCTTTAGCGCCGACGTGCCGACATCGAGAACGAGGATGGTGGTCATCTTGTGATTTGGCGATTGAGCGGATTTTCGCTGGTAGGGGCGAAGCATTCGCTGCCAAAACCTGTGTTTGCTGCGTTGCCTGTGCGAATGCTTCGCCCCTACGACTTCACGGTGTCAATAAATCGCTCAACAACTCAATTCTTAGCGCGTTAGTTCTGGGTTCACCTCGACCACAACCTTGAAGCCCTGTTGCGCCTGCACCAGCTCCAAGCCGCGCTGCAACTCGCGCAGCGGCACCACATCGCTCACCAGCGGCAGCACCTGCACCAGCCCGCGCTCGATCAGGTTGAGCGACTCGGCATAGTCAATCGGTGTGTGATCGGCCGAACCGGTGATGACCAACTCGTTGTAGTGAATCAGGTTTGGGTCAATGTGAATCTGGTCGGCCGGATGCACGCCAGCGAAGATATTCAGCCGCCCGCCGTAACCGAGGGCTGTGGCCGCCGTCTCGGCCAGGCGGGCCGAACCGAAGGCGATGACCGCCGCATCTGCGCCATAGCCGTCGGTCTCAGCCAGCACAGCCTCGCGCAGCGGCTGGGCCGGGTCAAGCGCCACATCCGCGCCGAGCGAGAGCGCCTTGTCCATGCGCTCCCGCTTGAGGTCGCTGACCAGCACGCGCGCGCCAAAGCGCTTGGCCACCTGGGCATGCAGCAGGCCGATGGGGCCGCAACCGACGACGAGCACGGTCTCGCCCGGCGTGATGCGCAGCATGCGCTCACCGCGCAGCACGCACGCCAACGGCTCGGTGAACGTGGCGGCGCGCAACGGCGTGCTCTCGCGGATGGGATACACGTTCGTATCCGGGACGATGGTGGCCTCGCCATAGGCACCGCTGGCGTAGCGCGGGCGTTGGCATTTGTTGGGCCGCCCCTTGCGGCACGCGGCGCACGTGCCGCACTTGATGATGCCATCGGGCACAACCCACTGGCCAGGCTTGACGCTTGTGACCTCACTTCCAACCGCCGCAACGCGTGCAACAGCCTCGTGGCCAAGAATCTTGGGCAGCTTGATCGAGTGGGACTTGCCGAGGTAGACGCGCACATCGGTCGGGCAGATGCCGGTCTGAGCGACGTGCAGCAGCACATCGTGCGGGCCAAGTGGGGGCAACTCCAGTGATTGCCATTCCAACGTCAGCGGCTCGGTGCACACCATCGCGTGCATGTGGTTTCTCCTTCCCATCTAGTTCGCAAAACCTCACAAGTTGCTATTTGCTATACAAGCACCATGCAGAACAACGTTTCGTGTAGCAACTGTGAGGTTTACATCAAGTTCGAGTTTGAGCATTTGTCAAAAAGTTGACAAACTGACAACGCGTCCATACTATACCGGCCTGTCCAGTATCAAGCACAGCCACGCCGCTCCATCGCCGCACAACAACTACCGTGCTCACTGCTCACCGTCGCGTTGCAATTGATCGCCGCAGCAACTCAGCGTGACGGATTCGTATGGTGATTTTTTGCAGGAGGTGATCGTAGCGTTCAGTTTTCACATGCCTTGTTCGCTGATCCAATCTCTTGATGATCAACCGTGACGTTGCCGGGATGTTCGTGCATTTCAACTTGATTTCCAAAAGGAGAACCGAAATGTCTGTGAAGAAGTCTCGTGCGATTTTTGGGCTGATAGGCGTGAGCGCCATCGCGCTGGCAGCGTGTGCAGCCCCTCCCCCGGCCGCACCCGCTGCTCCAGCAGCGCCTGCTGCCGAAGCCACGGCCGCGCCTGCGGCTGCCGCAGGTGGCGCAACCTGCGATGCGCTTGTGACCAAAGACTACGCCGGCAGCAAACTCACCCTGGCGGCGCAAACCGATCAGTTCGTCGAAGGCTTTCGCGCGCTCATCCCCAGATTCAACGAGTTGTCTGGCGTTGATCTGACGATGGAAGAGTTGGGTTACGTGGACTTGCGCCAAAAGGCCACGGCCGACTTCGTGGGCAAGACGGCCAACTACGACCTGATCACCGTGGACATCGTGTGGAGCGGTGAGTATGGCCAGAACAAGTGGACGGTGGACCTGACGCCGTGGATCGAGCGCGACAAGGAGCAACTGGGCTACGACGACATCCTGCCGGTGATGTGGACGCTGGGCAGTTGGGAGGGCGGCCAATACGCCTACCCGTTGGCTGGCTATGCCAACATCTTGAACTATCGAGAGGACCTATTCAACGACGCCGGCGTGGCCGTGCCAAAGACGCTTGAAGAGTTGCAGGACGCCGCGAGCAAGTTGACCAAGGCCGACGGCAGCCAATTCGGCATTGGGCTGCTGGGCGCCAAAGGTCCGGCCGTGGCGCAGGACTTCATGGCCTACATGCAGCAATACGGCAGCAGCCTGCTCGACGCCGAAGGCAAACCGGCCATCAACACCGAGGCCAATCTGAAAGCGCTCGAAGCTTTTAAATCGCTGTTCGAGGCCGCACCACCGGATGCAACCGGCTGGTGGTGGGGCGACCGCAATGATGCCTTCTCGGCGGGCAAAATTGCCATGATGCTGAACTGGAGCACGGCCATCAAGAACCACAAGAATGCCGAGCTGAACAAGTTCGCCGACCAGATCGCCACGACGTATTCACCGTTGGGCAGCGAGGCGGGCAAGTATGGCTTTGGCGGTTGGGGCATCGGCATCAACGCGGACTCGAAGAATCAGGACGCGGCCTGGATGTTCATCAAGTGGCTGAGCTGCGCCGACACACAGAAGGCCTGGGTGGACAACAACGGCTCGCCGATTCGCAAGAGCACGCTCACCGACCCAGAGTTGGCAGCAAAGTATCCGTGGTTCCCCATCCTGCTTGAGTCGTATGAAAAGGGCGACGGCGACTATCGCCCGCGCCAACCCTGGTATAGCAAGATGGAAGACGTGATCGGCACACAGGTCAACGCCTTCCTCGTAGATCAGGTGGATGCCAAGACCGCCATCGAAGAGATGCAAAAGGCGGCGGTGGACATCATCAAGTAAACCCTTTCAAAACCTCCGGGATCTCGGAGACCCCGGAGGTTTGACTGACTTGGCCCCTATCGTCTCAACCTCATCACCTGCCCTGAGCACGCCCGCGCGCAAACAGCGCCGCCCCAACCCACGTGAGCGCACCAACGTGGCCATGCTTGCGCCGGTGCTCATCTTCGTGCTGGTCATCGCGCTCGCACCGCTTGTGTTCTCGTTCGCCATCAGCCTGACCGACTACCGGCTGACCGACCCAACCCAGGCCAAGCCGTTTGTCGGGCTGGGCAACTACGTCAAGGCTTTTCAGGACAAAGCCGTCACCGACACGCTTGTCAACACGTTGGTGTTCGTCATCGGCGCGGTCGTCTCGCAGGTGGTGTTGGGGCTGGCACTCGCGGTGCTGATGAGCGCGGAGACGCGCTTCATGCGCACGCTGCGCTCGCTGGCCATCTTGCCGCTGGCGCTGCCGCCACTGATCGTCGGGCTGATCTGGCGCGCGCTCTACAACGTGCAGATCGGGCCGATTCCGTTTTATCTCAAGCAATTGGGCGTTGACGTCGGCCGCGGATTGCTGGGTGAAGTGAACACGGCCATGCTGGCGGTGTTGTTCATTGATCTGTGGCAGTGGACGCCGTTGCTGATGATCATTTTCCTGGCCGGTATCAAGAGCCTGCCGGGCGAGATTCACGAGGCGGCGTATGTAGATGGCGCGAGCCGCTGGCAAGCCTTCACGCGCATCACCCTGCCCTTGCTCATGCCGGTCATCTTCATCGGCGTGCTGTTGCGCACGATGAACGCGTTCAAGATATTCGACATCATCTTCGTCACCACTGGCGGCGGGCCGGGCAACGCTACATCGGTGTTGAACTATCACATCTATAAGGTCGGCCTGACGTTCTTCGACATGGGCTATGCCGCAGCGTTGGCCAACATCTTGTTGTTCATGATCGGCGTGTGCTGCGCTATCTACATCCTGTTGTTGCAGCGGCAGCGGGCGAGATCGGGTGATTCGTAATCGGTAAGTCGTCAATCCAAAATCGCAAATAGAAGACGATGCGCATCTCACGCACAGAGAACACCATCCGAAACATCGCCGCCGTCGGCGTGGTGGCGTTCTTTCTCATCCCGCTGATCTGGCTGTTCACCACAGCCTTCAAGTTGCAGCGCGATCTGTTCACGCTGCCGCCGGTGTGGCTGGGCTTCGAACCCACGCTCAGGCACTTCAATTTCGCGTTGACTCAGACGCAGGTGCTGCGTTTCGTCGTCAACAGCGTCATCATCTCGGCCGGCACGACGATCCTGGCTGTCGTGCTCGGCACGTTGGGCGGTTACGCTGTTGCGCGCTCAAGGCTGCGCTTCGTCAGCGCTTCGTCGTATTTCTTCCTGGTGCTGCTGATGATCCCGCCGGTGGCGATGCTTGTGCCGTTCTATCTCATCATGCGCGACCTCGGCCTGCTCGGCACGTATTGGGCGGTCATCATCCTGGACACGTGCTACAACGCGCCGTTCGTGGTGTGGCTTATGAGCAACTACTTCCGCACGCTGCCACAGGAAATGGAAGAGGCGGCGCTGGTGGACGGCGCGTCGCACTTCCAATCATTTCTGCGCGTGACGCTGCCGGTAGCCGTGCCGGGCATCATCGCCTCAGCGCTATATTGCATCATCTTCTCGTGGAACGACTTTATTTTCGCGCTGTTGCTCACCTCACCGGCCACCAAGACTGTGCCGCTCTCGATCATGGGCCAGCTCAGCACATCGCAATCGGCCTGGGGCACGATGGCTGCGCTGAGCGTATTTGCCGTGCTGCCGGTGCTGCTGATCGCGCTGCTGCTCAACCGCTACTTCGTGCAGGGCCTGACGGCCGGGGCGACGAAAGGATGACTCATGCTCCCTCTCCCTCTGGGAGAGGGCTGGGGTGAGGGTTTGATGGCGTTCCCGCACTTCCGCGCCAACTTGCAACGCACCGGTGTGATTGCCGAGCCGTTTGCGCCGCCGCTGGCCCTGGCGTGGGAATATGCGATTGATGACGAAGTGCGTTCACCGACCATCGCGCATGGCCGCGTCTACTTTGCCTCACTCAACAGCACTGCCTATGCGATGTCACTCGACGGCGCATTGATGTGGCAGTTCAAGGTCGGCGCGCGCATCAACGCCTCGCTGGCTATCGTCGGCGACCGCGCCTACTTTGGCGCAAACGATCACACCTTCTACTGCCTCGACGCGCACACCGGCGCGTTGTTGTGGCAACGCAAGGCGAAGGCTGCGATTCAGGGCAACTTCGCCGCGTTTGAAGACCTGGTGATGTGTGGCGCATACGACGGCTGCGTGTACGCATTCCGTGCGGAGAGTGGCGAGAATGCCTGGATGGCGAACGTCGGCAGCGGCGTGAATTGCAGCTTGGCCCGGCTTGATGATGTGATTTACCTTGGCACGAACGGCGGCACGATGCACGCGTTGGATGCGCACACGGGCGAGTCGATCTGGCAGAGTACCGCCCCTGGCGGCATCAACTCGACATGCGCTGTCTCGCCGCACGGCCTATTCACCGGCACGCGCATGGGCCAGTTCTGCGCGTTCGACATTTCGACTGGCGCGCTACGTTGGTCGCTCGACTTCGGCGCAAAGATCTTTGCCTCGCCCGCACTCGACGATGAGTATGTCTACATCGCCTCCGACCTGTGCACGCTGCGCAAGCTACGCGCCGAAGATGGCGCGATTGTCTGGGAAGCTGTGATCGGTTCTGGCAAGCTACCGCCGGGCGGCCAGGTGTGGACCAGCCCGCTCGTGGCAGGCGATGTGGTCTATGTCGGCCCAGCGGTCGGCGCGATCATGGCGCTCGACCGCGATACGGGAAAAGCGCTCTGGTCTTACCCAGTCGAAGGGCCGTCCTCATCGAGCGTCGCCATTGGCGAAGGCGTGCTTGCCTCCAGCACCGGCGGCAATCGGCTGCTCGCATTCAAGCCAATATAGCCGTGAGCCGTGACACCTGACACCTGACCATGAACTACACCAAACGCAGATTGCGCCGCATCTTCGGCAATGACGACAAGACCGTGATCGTGGCAATGGATCACGGCAACTATTTGGATAAGCCAATGACTGGCGTGAGTGACCCAGCCAAAGTCATCCGCGAGACACTGGCTGCGGGTGCAGATGCTGTGCTGACCACCTTTGGCACGGCCATGCGCTGTGGCGATGCCATCGGCCGGGGCGGGTTGATCCTGACGGTGAACGACGGTCAACCCATCACAGAGAAGGCCGTCGAGAGCGCCGTGCGCTTGGGCGCGGATGCGCTAAAGGTGATCCTAGCTCCATTCAGCGGTGACCGGCAGCAACAGGCCAACTGCGAACGGCTCGGCCTGGACTGTGCCGCATGGGGCTTGCCCTATTTGATCGAAACCATCCCTGGCACCTTCGCCGCCGGGCCGGACATGCGCACGCCAGAGAAGATCGCAGCCGGCGCGCGGATCGGCGCAGAATGCGGCGCGGACTTCATCAAGACCTTTTACACCGGCTCGCCCGAAACGTTCAAAGTCGTTCTGGACAACGCAACGCTGCCCGTGGTCGTGCTGGGCGGCGAGCGCGCCAGCAATGACCGCGACGTGCTGGCGCAGATTTACGACGCAATGCAGGCCGGCGCGAGCGGCGTGGCCGTCGGCCGCAACATTTGGGGCTACGCAGCGCCAGCCAAGATGACAGCGGCCATCGCTGCTATCGTGCACGGCGGCGCGAGTGTAGATGTGGCGCTGCGAGCGTTGACGTGATCACTCCACGATCACTTTGCCCAGCTCAATTGCGTCGCGGCCGTCGTCGGTGTGCAGACGCTCACCCGTGTCTGGGTCATATAGCCCCAGCTTGAGCATCAGTTCGCCGCGATAGTCGGGTGGCAATGCCAAGCCGTGGTGATCACGCACGGGCTCACCGGCTGCCCAGGTTGTCATCGGTCGCAGGTCGTTGAGCGGTTGCGCGTCGTGTTGCGCAATCACAAAGCCATCGGGCTTGGCGGCGTGGACGAAGATCTTGTAGTTGGTAGGAATCGCTGCGCTTGCCTGCCACGTCAACGCCACCGGCACAATGTCACCGGCTTGCATCGAAGTGCCTACGCGAACGTCATTCAAGGTGATGTCACCCCATCGTGCGCCGCTCACGTTCACGGTTCGCAACTCGCCACGCGGCACGCCATACAGCCCATAGAACACCTCTTCTTCGCCCCACTCCGAATGCGCAGGGAAGTAGGTTGAATCCATATGGCCGCGCAGGTCGCCATTCTTGCCGGCCAGCCCGCGATACAAGACCAGCCACAGACGGCTGTGTGTGCCAGCGGCTTGCGCGATGCGCTGCTCCCAGCGTTGGCGCGGCTCGATGACCGGGTCCCACGTCAATGCGTATGACCACACCGGGTCGTTTGGCTGACGGTCGAGGGCGTAGAAGCCGGCCGGGCTGAGCACGTTGAAGAACGCGACATCATTTGGTTGGGCCAGCTTGACGATGTGATCGTGATATGTGTGCGGGTTGTAGGGATCGAACACTTCGAGCGTCTTGGCATAGACAAAGGTGGCACTGGTGGTGAAATACGCGCCAGCCAACACCAAGGCCGTAACCGCAGCCGCGAGCTTACCAACCAGTGGCCAGCGATTGGTGGACACAGACAGCATCTGATCGAACGCCCAAGCCAGCAGCAGTGCCAAGGCCGGCACAGCGCACACTAGCATGCGGGCGTTGAAGGCCCACTGCCGCGCGGCAAAGGCCACGCCGATGAGCGTGAACCCGATCATAAGCATGGGCAGCAACACGGGCAAGATGGATTTGCGTTGTGCCAGCGCCAGAACGATGCCAACGATGACGATCAGTCCGATCACGATCAAGCCCAGGTCGCCGATTTGCTGCGACATGGTCAGGTCATACATGCCCTGCCGCAGAAAGTAGGTGAGTGGAAATTGCTGGCCGATGTTGGTCGCGGCTTCGGCCGAAGCACGTCCGAGGAACTGCGGCACGGCGAAGGCGGCCCATGGCAAATACAACACCACAGCCAGACCGATGGCGATGAGCAGACGGCGAACGATGCGCCGTTGGCGCTGAATCACAGCAATCACCAACGCATAAACCGCAATCGCGGCCAGCGCCCACACGGCGTGATACAGCGTGAGCATTGCGCCGAGTGCGCCGACGACAAAAGCGATTAGCGATTGGCGATTAGAGATTGAGTCGCGCACCTGCCTCCAATCCCCAATCTCAAATCTCAGAGCGCCAAACGCAGCCAGCAATACGAACGACGGCGCGAGCGCATACATTCGCACGACCGCGCCGTAATACACGCCCAGTGGCAACCAGGCCATGAAGAGCGCAGCCAGCACGCCGACTCGCCGTGAGCGCGACCACGCCACGGCTGCAACATAGGCCAGCGGAATAGCCGTCGTGCTCAGCAGCACCGATAGATAGCGTGCAGCGAACAGGTCAATGCCGATGATGCGCTGCCACACGCCAAGCAACAGGTAATACAGCGGCGGGTGCACATCGGCGGCGGTGATGACGAACACCTCGCCCAGGCTCAGCGAGGCATGCGCGATGGACCAACCCTCGTCCCAGCGCGGCGGTATGACGTCGTTCAAAGGCAGCCGCAGCGCAAAGCCGAGGAGCGTGGCCAGCAAAACGAACCATGGTGTGATGCTGCGCGGGACGACTCTCATTGCCTGGGGCATATCGGCACGGCCGGCCGGCTGAGCGCCGGCGATGATGTGGACACAGGCCGGCCATTATCCTTGAGCATGCGCGCCTTATAATGTTTAGCGATAGCAAATCGCAAAGTGGAGACAAATCATGGCATACGAACTACCCCCTCTTCCGTATCCGTACGATTCGCTCGAGCCTTACATTGACACGACGACGATGCAGATTCACCACGACAAGCATCACGCCACATATGTGAACAACCTGAATAATGCGGTGAAGGATCTGGCCGACCTGGCCGGCAAGAGCGCCGAAGACTTGATCAAAGACCTCAACGCCGTGCCAGAAGCGATCCGCATGGCAGTGCGCAACAACGCCGGTGGGCACGTGAACCACACCATGTTCTGGGAGCAGTTGAAGGTGGGCGTGGCCGAGCCGGCAAGCGGCAAGCTGGCCGACGCGATCAACGCAGCATTCGGCTCGTTGGCCGCGTTCAAAGAGGCCTTTGAGAAGGCCGGCACCACGCGCTTCGGCTCCGGCTGGGCCTGGCTGGTAGTGGGCAAGGATGGCAAGCTGGCCGTGACGAGCACACCCAACCAGGACAACCCGATGATGGCCGAGTATGGCGGCTTGAAGGCGATCCTCGGTGTGGACGTGTGGGAGCATGCGTATTACCTGAAGTATCAGAACCGCCGGCCGGATTATCTGAAGGCGTTCTGGAGCGTGGTGAACTGGGACGACGTGGCCAGCCGCTTGGGCTAACGTCGAACGGTGACGACAAATATCCACTTGTGCATGTGACGAATGATCTGGACAGCCCAATGCACATCGTGTATAACGTGCGCCGTTGAAAAGTTAACCGCAGTTAACGACAACATTGAAGCTGTTCAAATTCAACACACCGAGAAGGAGTAGGTTTAGATGACGCATGTAATCACGGCCTTGTGCCTGCGCGACGGCGCATGCGTGGATGTGTGCCCCGTCGAATGTATCGTGGGCGGCAAGCCCGAAGACGAGTGGCCTTGGTTCTACATTGACCCGAACACCTGCATTGACTGCGGCGCGTGCGTGCCGGAGTGCCCGTTCGAGGCCATCTTCCCGCAAGACGAAGTGCCGGTGGCGTATGAGCTGAAGGCAGGTCAGGAAGTGATGCCATTCCGCGGCGAGCGCTATGCCGCCGCTGGTGGCGAGACCATTGACCTGACGATGTCCCAGGGCGTGGACGACTACACCGCGCTGGACGCCAACACCGCTTTCTACGTTCACGGCCCAGGCTACGCGGCCCGGAACATGTAGCCTGCCGCCAAACTGACATAGCTTGCAATCAGCCAAACGCAGCCCGTTTGGCTGATTCGTTTGTACGGGATAATCCAAGCCATGAGAAGCGTATTCGAGAGGGAACTCAAGGACATCAACGAGGGGATCGCGACGCTGAGTTCGCAGGCCGTTTCGGCCACGGCGCGCGCGGTGGATGCGCTGATGACGCGCAACTTCGACGAGGCACGTGAAGTCAAGCGTGACGACAAGGCTACCGACGAGTTGCGCTATCAGGTGGAGAACACCTGTTTGCTGGCGCTGGCCACACAGCAACCGGTGGCGACGGACTTGCGCGTTCTGGTGGCTGCCACATTCGTCGCGACCGAGCTTGAGCGCTGCGGCGACTATGCCAAGGGCGTGGCCAAGGCCGCGCGCAAGATCGCCAAATGCGACAGTGGCATCAGCATGCATAACGTGCCAGACATGGACTTATTGGCGCGCTCAATGCTGGAGCGCAGCACGCAGGCTTTTCTCGACCGGGACGTGCAGGTTGCGCACGAGATTCTGGAGCAGGACAAGCGCGTGGACGAGATGTATAGCGAGTTGCTCCACAACACCATGGCCGACATGAGCAACAACCCAAATCACATCGAATGCGGCACATGGCTGTTGCACGCCGGCCATTGTCTGGAGCGCATCGGCGACCGCGCCACCAACATCGCCGAGCGCGTGATCTTCGTCGCCACTGGCGATAACCCCGGCGATCTCGACACACATGAGGGCGGTTACGCCCGCGATCGGGGCTAAAGCAGAGCTTGGTCACAAACAATACGCGCTTCGGCTTCACGCGCTAAACATGTAAGCTGAGCATGCTTCGACAGGCTCAGCATGCCGCTGCGCTGTGAATTTTGCGCCACGCGAAGCGGCATCTTGAGCCGTCTAAAGACGATCTGCGACCTGTCGAAAGATGCTTCTGCATAGCGTGAGTTAATCACTACGGCCGATCACCCAAAAGCACTCCGGGTTCACCGCAACGCTATCCAAACGAACCTCGAAGTGCAGATGCGGACCGTTGGCCCGGCCTGTCTGCCCGACCTCGCCGAGCAACTGCCCAGCCAACACTTGCGCGCCAGGCGCAACGTCAATCCGGCTGAGATGGGCGTAGTGGGTCTTCAATTGCACTTCAACTGTGACCGGTGAGGTGATCACAATGGGCGGGTGTTGCACCGTGACGAGCAAGCCATAGCCCTCGCGATTCCACCCAGCGAATGTCACTTCGCCGTCGTGCGCGCTGTGCACCAGCGCATCCGGCAAGGCATATAAATCCAAGCCCGGGTGCTGCACTGCAAATGGCTGGGTTGTCGCGCCAAAGACCGGAACGATCACAGCAACGCCCATGTCCATGAGCTGCTGCGACAGGCCACAGTCATCGGCGGCCAGCGCATGAATCAGTTCGACCGGTCGCGCCGAGATGGGAGCGGGTGCCAGTGCAGGCTTTGGCGCAGCGGCAGCTGTCTTGAGCGTTATCTGAGGCAATGCGCGCTCGGCCGCGAGGTCGGGCGTCTCGCCCGTCGTCCCGGCGCTCACCGGATGAACAGGTTGATGCACGGCAACAAGCAGCGCGAATGCGGCAAGCCAGCGGGGCAAGCGAAAGGGGCGCTGCCAAAGAGGGTGGCGGGGGGCAGCGTGGTTGTGCGATGTCGGCAACATTGAACTGCCGCACGATTTGCACGCGCAGCCGCAAGATGATTGCAGATTCGGCCCCGCCCTACCTGACGGCTCGACAACGATCCTGGCGCTAGTGGGCCTCTTGCAAAAGTGCGCGTTGAGGTGGACTCCACCTCGTCAATCGGCATTTGCCTGCGAAAGATGGAGTCCACCTGACTTATGCAAGAGGTCTAGTGATTACCCGTGCCTCCGTATAATCCTGCGAACTTCCGACGAGGTATTGTGCATGCTCATCCACGTACGAATCAATGGTCAGGACAAGGAGATTGCGGTTCAGCCAAACGAGACGCTATTGGGCGCATTGCGCCGGGCTGGCTATTACAGTGTGAAGCACGGTTGCGAGACCGGTGAGTGCGGCGCCTGCGGCGTGCTGATGCGCGGGCAGACCTCGCGGGTTTCATCACAGCATGCTGACGAAGGGGTTATCGCGCAAACCCGCGAGGTCTCATCATTCACCATCGCCAACACCTGCGTGATGCTTGCCGCGCAGGCCAACGATGCGGATATCGTGACGGTCGAATCGCTGGGCGACCGCAAGGCACTGAGCGTGCTACAGCAGGCATTCATGGAGAACGGCGCCATCCAATGCGGCTATTGCACGCCGGCGCAGATGCTGGCGGCCAAGGCGCTGCTGGACGGCAACGCCAACCCCAGCGAGGGCGAGGTGCGCGATGCCATCAGCGGCGTGCTGTGCCGCTGCACCGGCTACATCAAACCTGTGCAAGCCGTGATGAACGCCGCCGCGATGATGCGCGGCGAACCGCGTGAAGAACTGCCCCTGCCCTTCCGCCGCGTCATACCGCCTCCGTCTCCCCTTCAGGGGCCGGGGGTGGGGTCAGGCATGTTCCGCCAAGATATTGGCGATGTGAACTGGAGCAACCCAAACGCCAGCGGCAGCGGCGAAGCCCAATCGCAAGCGCAGGCCGAGACGCAGACGATGACGGCGACGAAGACGCTGCCGCCTTTCGTGGTTGCGCCAGAGGAGCAAACTGCCGTCGTCGGCAAGGCCGAGAAGAAAGTGGACTCGGCCAAGCTGGCCCAGGGCAAGCCGGCCTTTGTGGACGATGCGCCGCTGCCGGGCATGCTGTATGCGGCCATGCTCACCAGCCCGCACGCGCATGCCCGCATCACCCACATTGACACGGACAAGGCCAAGGCGCTGCCCGGCGTGCACGCCGTGCTGACATACAAAGACGTGGCGCGGGTGATGTATGCCTCGGGCGGGCAGAGCTACCCCAACCCGCCGCCGTGGGATCAGGTGAGCCTCGACAGCAAGGTGCGCCACGTGGGCGACCGCGTGGCCGTGGTGGCTGCCGAGACCTATGACACAGCGCGCCGCGCGTGTGAGTTGATCGAAGTCGAGTACGAGGTGCTGCCGGCCGTGTTCGACCCGGCTGAGGCGATGAGCGGGGACGCGCCAGTCATCCATGACGAGCCGGACGCCATCGGCATCCGGGATGCATCGAAGAACGTGGTCGCTCGCGCCTACGCCAAGGTGGGTGAGCCGGACAAGGCGTTCGCAGAGAGCGACTTCGTCATCGAGCGCACGTTTCATGTGCCACAACAACAGCAGGCCCACATCGAGCCGCACATCGTCATGACGTGGTGGGATGAGGACGACCGCCTGGTCATCCGCACCAGCACGCAGGTGCCGTTTCATGTGCGGCGCATGGTCGCCCCGTTGCTGGGCTTGCCGATCAAGAAGATCCGCGTGGTCAAGCCGCGCGTGGGCGGCGGCTTCGGCGGGAAGCAGGAGATGCTGATCGAGGACCTGTGCGCGCACCTGTCGCTGGCCACCGGCCGGCCAGTGCGCTTTGAATACAACCGCGAGGAGGAGTTCACCTCGTCGCGCTCGCGCCATCCGCAGCGCATCGTGTTCAAGGCAGGATTCAAATACGAGACGACGACGGACGATGGACAACAGACAACAGATTCCCAGTCGTCAATCGTCAATCGTCAATCGTCAATTCCAGTTCTGCATTCCCTGAGGCACTACGTGCTCGGCAACACCGGTGCGTATGGCACGCATGGCATTACCGTGCAGACTGTCAGCGGGCTGCGCGGCATGAGCCAATATCGTGTGCCTCACGGTGAGTTCGAGTGCGACATCGTTTATACGAACATCCCCACCCCTGGCGCATTTCGCGGCTATGGCGCGCCGCAGGCCGAGTTTGGCATCGAGTGTTTGATGGACGAGGCGGCGCAGGAGTTGGGCGTGGACTCGATCGAGCTGCGGCGGGCGAGTTGGCCGCGCATCGGTGACACCATGCCCTTCGCCAAAGCGCTGGGCGAGGCGCGCGAGGGCTTCGACCAGATCATCAAAACGTGCGGCCTTGAGGAATGCTTTGCGCAGGCGCTGGCCGCCATCGGCTGGGAGCGGCGCAACGAATTCGGGGGCAAAGACTTGGTGATTGACCCGGCCCGGCCGAGCGTGCGGCGCGGCATCGGCGTGGCGATGGCCATGCACGGCACGGCCATCGCCGGGCTGGACATGGGCGCGGCCTCGATCAAGATGAACGACGACGGCTCGTTTAATTGTTTGGTCGGCGGCACCGACATCGGCACGGGTAGCGACACCGTCGTCGGCCAGATCGCCGCCGAGACACTGGGCGTGCCGCTCGAAGACGTGATCATGTATTCGAGCGACACCGACTTCACGCCGTTCGACACGGGCGCGTATGCTTCGAGCACGACGTTCATCACCGGCGGCGCGGCCAAGAAAGCGGCCGAGCAGGTGCGCGAGCAGATTCGCGAGGTGGCCGTCGAAATGTTCAACAGACAGATTCCAACCACAGAGGACACAAAGAGCACAGAGAAGGAAAGGGACAACTCTGTGTCCTCTGTGATCTCTGTGGTGAATTCTTCCGAGATTGTGCTGCGCGACCGCAAAGCCATCGCGCCGGATGGCCGCGAGTTGACGCTGGCGCAGGTGGCGCTATTCGCCACGCACACCGAGAACCAGCACCAGATCATGGCCACGGCCTCGCACATGAGCTACGACTCGCCGCCGCCGTTCGGCTGCCAGGCGGCTGAAGTGGAGGTGGACACCGATACAGGTGAGGTGACAGTGAAGAAGCTGATCATGGCCGTGGACTGCGGCGTGGCCATCAACCCGGCCACCGCCAGCGGCCAGATCGAGGGCGGCAACATGCAGGCCTGCGGCTACGCCCACTGCGAGGAGATGACCTATGACAGCGAAGGCCGCGTGAATCAGCGCCGGCTCGGCCAATACCGCATCTACAGCGCCGACGAGACGCCGGAGTTGCAGAGCATCCTGATTCAGACCTACGAGCCGAGCGGGCCATATGGCGCGAAGGCCGTGGCTGAGATTCCGATGGACGGCGTGGCGCCCGCGATTGCCAGCGCGGTGCACCACGCCACCGGCGTGCGCTTCCACCAAATCCCGCTTACGCCGGAGCGGGTGTGGCGCGGGTTGAAGGGGATGGAAGACGGGCGGTGGTTGGTTGTGTGAGCCATTTGGAATCGTGATGATGGAATACAGATTATCTGGGGTTTTGCGAACACGTCATATGGCAACATCGGCCACCCCTCTCAGGGGCCAATGCCTATATGAGCAGGATGTACAAGTTGGTGGCCGGGATAAGCGACCGCCTGCCCGCGCTTAAGTCGTGGGCAGGCGCAAAACAAAACGACCTGCACTATGGACTTTGAAGAGGCTTCTGGAAGAGACCTGCAATTAGGCCGAGGATCGTTGATGTAACCAAAACGATCACCCCTCCCAATGCCAAGGGGATGATTGTTGAAAACGGGGAATCACTCAAACCGATTGACCACGCCACGTAAGCAATCGTCCCTGCAATCATTTCCCAAACGGGCCATGACCGCATAGTTTTTGGGAATGGCTTGCCGTTTGCGCGCAGTTTGGCTGCGTAGGCTACCCAGATAGCGGCAGGTGTGAACAAGAGAAAGAACACAAACGTTGCCACTAGCCAATCCATCGCAATCTGTGTTGTATTCTCGATGCGCGGCAATGCAGCAATGACAGCCACGTACAAAGTCAACGTCTCGGTTGGCACATATGTAGTGATTGTCTTGAGCGCGGTGGTGACGTTATTCTCTCCAGTCCCATCGGCACTCGCGGCAGCGGCCCGCTCACTTGCTGTTTTAGGCACAGCATTTACGGGTGCGTATTCCGGCACCCGAGCTATCGCTGCATTTGCCATTGAATTGATGCTCATGTTGATCCCCCTTTACTGATGCCTTACAGGCAATAACGCTTACGCTTGCATGAAGCTCTTGCAAGGGCAGCTTGCTTTTCATAAACACGGCTGTTACACCGCATCTTAGAAAATCATATGGGTTTGGCGTTTATTTATCGTGTCTCTGGACTAGTGGCGTGAGCTTGGCATACACTCTGGCCCATGCCGCCGATCCGCCGCAACACGCTGTTCTATGGGGATAACCTCGATATCCTGCGCGATTACATTGACGACGAGAGCGTAGACCTGATCTACCTCGACCCGCCGTTCAACTCCAATCGAAGTTACAACGTGCTGTTCAAAGACGAGGGCGGCAAGGAAGCGCCCTCGCAGATCACCGCGTTCGAGGACACCTGGCACTGGAACGCCACTACCGCCGCGACGTTGCACGACTTCACCCTGCGCGCCAATGACCGCGCAGTCAAGGTGCTAACGGCGCTGGTGGATTCGCTCGGCCAGAACCAGATGACGGCCTACCTGGTGATGATGGCCGCCCGGCTGGCCGAACTGCACCGCACCCTTAAGCCGACCGGCAGCCTGTATTTACACTGCGACCCGACCGCCTCGCACTATTTGAAGATCGTGCTCGATACGATTTTTGGCGGGGAGAATTTTCGGAACGAGATTACCTGGCAGCGCACCAACGTTCATAGTGACAGTAAAACCTGGAGCAGCGTCAGTGACATCATCTTCTTCTATTCAAAGTCGAGTCACTTCACTTGGAATCCAATCTACCAATCGCATTCTGTAGATCATCTTTCTTCCAAATACCGCAACGATGACGGTGATGGCCGGGGCCTATACACACTGAGTGACATGACAAGTCCCAATCCACGTCCAAACATGATGTATGAGTGGAAGGGCCATGCATCCCCGCCAAACGGTTGGCGCTATTCAAAAGAGACGATGGCTGAGCTTGATGCAGAAGGTCGAATTTGGTATCCCGAAAGCAAAGACAAGCGACCACGATTAAAGCGATACCTCAGCGAAATGTCTGGCACACTACTAACCAACGTCTGGACAGACATCAACCCCATCAACTCGCAAGCAGCCGAACGCCTCGGCTACCCCACGCAGAAGCCGTTGGCCCTGCTTGAGCGCATCATCAACGCCAGCAGCAACCCCGGCGACGTGGTGCTCGATCCGTTCTGCGGCTGCGGCACGGCCATCTGCGCGGCGCAACAGTTGGGCCGCCGCTGGATCGGCATAGACATCACCCATCTCTCCATCGCCCTGCAAAAGTACCGCCTCAAGGACATGTTTGGGCTGGAGGAGAAGCGCGACTACGACGTGAAGGGTGAGCCGGAGGATTTGCCCAGCGCCGCCCAACTCGCCCGCGACGACCGCTATCAGTTCCAGTGGTGGGCGCTGTCATTAGTGAAAGCAAAACCCTTAGGTGGCGCGAGTTCGCCCTCACCCCAACCCTCTCCCTCCGGGAGAGGGAGCCGGAGAGCAGAGGGCAAGAAGGGCGCCGACCAGGGCGTGGACGGGGTGATCTATTTCTACGACGACGGCAGCGGCAAGCCCAAGCGCGCCATCGTCCAGGTCAAGAGCGGCAAGGTCAACAGCCAGCTCATCCGCGATCTGGTCGGCACCATAGACCGTGAGAAAGCGCCCATCGGCCTGTTCATCACGCTGGAGCCGCCGACGCGCGACATGGTGGCCGAGGCGGCCAGCGCGGGCGTATATCAGCCGCCCCAGTTTGCGCAGTCGTTCCCGCGCGTGCAGATTCTGACGATTGCCGATCTGCTCAACGGCGTCGAGCCCAAACTGCCGCGCGTTACCGCGACGTTCAAGCAAGCGCCGCGTGCCCAGGGCGACAGCGGGCAGGCCGGGTTGTTTGATGGGGAGGCGTAGTGTTCGCGTTTTCGCCCTCACCCCAGCCCTCTCCCTCCGGGAGAGGGAGCAATCTCGCACGGGCGTACTCGTTCCCTCTCCCAGCGGGAGAGGGTGGCCGAAGGCCGGGTGAGGGCGAAAACGAAGGTGACAAAAGTGAAAGAACCCAAAGAGCGCCACATCTACCCACCCATCCTGCAGCGCGCCCGCGATATGCGCCATCCCCTCACGCCAGCCGAAGCCAAAGTGTGGGCGCGTGTGCGCAACAACCAACTCGGCTTCAAGGTGCGCCGCCAACACCCGATTGACCGCTTCATCGCCGACTTCTATGTTGCATCGGCCAGGTTGGTGATCGAGATTGATGGCGACAGCCACGCCTCGCCAGATCAAGCCGACTACGATGCGGCGCGAACGGAATGGTTGTGCCAGCGCGGCTACCGCGTCATCCGCTTTACCAACGAAGATGTGCATCGCCGCCTCGATGGCGTGATCGCTGCTATGTCGCAAGCGTGTTCGAGTGATACGCCAAATGAACAGGTGAAGCGAAGTGCCTGCGCCTGAGCCAGCGTCTGATGTCTTCTGCGCCTTCGCGCCGCCGGGCTGGCCGAACTCTTGCCCACGCCAGCCCGGCTCACGGCCAAAGTCTGAGGTCAACACAAGTCGCCCGTGCTAATCTCCACTCGGAGGTCATAGCATGCTCATGGTCACACCTGCCCGCATCGCCAACATTGTGATTCGCCTGTCGGCAGCAATCGCTGCGCCCGTCTTCGCGTTCGTCCTCTTCTTGAGCATGTTGAGCGCGGTCTCAACGCCCGCCTCGGCCGCGACGGATGCTGAGGGCGACCTCGACGCGACGTTTGGCAACGGCGGCGTTGTGACGACCACATTGCCCGGCCAAATCATCCGTGTCTTTTCTGTCGGCAAAGATAAGGTCTTGGCATTTGGCAAATCCAGGGTCGCTGATAGTCCGACATACCTGACCCAATACACGTGGCTTCGGTTTAGGGGTGACGGTTCGTTAGATCCTCGATTTGGCGCCAACGGGATAGTGACCCTCACCGTAATGTCGGACTTCGCTACATCGGTTGTATTGCCAGACGGCGGATTTCTTTTCTCAGATTGGCAACTCCGGCGATTTACATCCGCGGGCAAACCCGATCTTTCGTTTGGCGTAAACGGCGTTGTCACGCAAGTGGTTTCTGGCAAGGGCAAGACGGCAAGTTCGCTGAGGCCGATTGGCGTGCAGTCGGATGGCAAGATCATCGCCGTTGCCTCTGGGTATTCGTTAGGTGTTCCACCGTTCTACATATCAGATATCGACGTCCTCGTTCGACTTGGTCCAGACGGACAAGTGGACTTTAGTTTTGGCGATCAAGGGTTCGCTGTGCCAGTGAACGCAGGACCGAAGATCACCAATCTTGGTGATGTATTGATCTCGAACTCTGATCGGCTTGTCGCCAACTACTACACATCCGACCAATATCATTCTGAAGCCTTCATAGATGCTTATTCGCCAGATGGCAACGTAATCAGCAACACCCGTGTTGTGCGAGAGAATTGCAATGACTTATACGTGAGGTTGTTGCAATTGCCGGAAGATCAGTTTTTGGTCAATACCGGTCCAGACAGCAGCTATCCATGCACGCGTGACAGTTATTTATCGCGTCACAACGCCGATCTGACACTGGACCCAACCTTTGGCATCAGCGGGATACTATCGCCAGCCAACTTCTCGCTAGTCAAAGCCCTGCCTGACGGAAAGCTACTTGGCATTGGTGGTGACATCGCCCGCAATTATGGGAGCGCCTACTCCATGACAGTCAGTCGTTATCTGCCGGACGCATCGCCCGATTTGACCTTCGGCAGTGGTGGACTCGCCGGCGCAGTGATTACCACCACGCGTCCAACGATATTTGGCACGGAAGTCCTAACGAGTAGCGCCGCGTCGAGTGTGGCAATCGCGTTGGATGGCAAGATCATCGCGGGCGGCTCATATCAGGTTCGCCCTGCATCGGGAGATTTGATTTCATATATGGCGCTGGCGCGATTCGTAGGACCACCTGTTGTGCTGCACGAGTTCTATCTTCCGTTTGCACCAAGATGAACAAGATGGGGTTCGTTGCCGCACTGATCGTAGCAACTTTGGCGCAAGTCGCTGCGCTGTGCCTAGTCATGTCGTCAGCCTCGGCCTTAGCCTCAACTCAGGCACAGGCGTCACTGGTTTCAGCAGAAGGCAGCCTCGATCCGACATTCGGCAACGGCGGCATTGTGACGACGACAATCGCTGGTGCGGTGGTCAAGCTCATATGGCGTGGCGATGGGAAGATCGTTGCGATGGGTCACGGCGAACGGGTTGCATACTACTATTCAGTACACGGTTATCAAGACTATGTCGTCACGCGCTTCAACGCAGATGGCTCGCTGGATGACACATTCGGGAATGGCGGCGTGACCACTCCCACGCCCGGTCTTAGCTTGACCGTGAATTCGGCCACAACCCAGCCAGATGGCAAAGTACGTCTGATGTGAATCAGGAAATTTGACGACAGGAGGAATGCCCTCTGAGAATTGGGATATCAAGCTCAATTCAGGAAGGCATTCCCATGAAAAGTATAAGCATCTCGGATATTCTGACGCTGATC
>Ga0224722_1000156_pt1 | contig 38638 bp, 41 predicted proteins | sample Balambano_FR1_Me_FD_161646 | JGI IMG/M metagenome (GOLD analysis project Ga0224722, IMG submission 161646) | Freshwater sediment microbial communities from Lake Towuti, South Sulawesi, Indonesia - Balambano_FR1_MetaG | ecosystem: Environmental > Aquatic > Freshwater > Lake > Sediment | place...
GTGGTGGTGGTGCCGGATCGCGGCTTGGCGGTGGCCGCCGGTTGGTCCGGTTCGGGCGGCGGCGGGGGGATCGGGATTGGCTTGACTGTGAAGCCCAGCAGCGGCGGCGGCTCATCGCGCGTGACGACGCTCACCGCCAGCCCCACCACCAGCAAGGCGCCGAAAGCGGCAGGAATACCGAGCGCGCCGGCGAGCGCGATCGGTTTGGGTCGTCGGGCTTGGGAAGCATAGTTCATTGTCGGGGCTCCTCTCTCCATCTTCGTGGGAGCGGTGGCCGGAGCGCCCTTGGGGAAGCGTGAACCCTCCGGCTCCGCTCGCGGGAAAGAGTACTATGATTTTTGCTAGGGACGAAATGGTTTCGCGTTGCTTTTCAATACTGTATTTTTCCCAAGCATTCCAGCTGAAAAATGGTGAGAAGCCAAGCAGCAGCGCATCGGAGGTCGGGCTGCGCGCGCGAGCGCTCAGGCCCGCGGAGCTTGAGACAGCGCCGAGCACGCAGCCGCGCAGGCGGCTGCGCTCGAACCGGCACTCTCACTTGATCGGGCAGTCCGGCGACAGGCGGAAATCGAGGTAATTGTCGACCGAACCCATCAGCTCCTCGATCTCGTTCTCGAAGAAATGGTTGGCGCGCGGGATTTCCTCGTGGTGGATGGTGATGTGCTTCTGGGTGCGCAGCTTGTCGACCAGCTTCTGCACCGCGACGGGCTGCACCACCGTGTCGGCCGCGCCCTGGACGAAGATGCCGCTGGCAGGGCAGGGGGCGAGGAAGCTGAAATCATACATGTTCGCAGGCGGCGCGACCGAGATGAAACCGCGCACCTCGGGGCGGCGCATCAAGAGCTGCATGCCGATCAGCGCGCCGAAGGAGTAGCCTGCGATCCAGGTGCTCTGCGCTTCGGGGTGGATCGACTGCACCCAGTCCAAGGCGCTCGCCGCGTCGCTGAGCTCGCCAATGCCCGAATCGAAGCTGCCTTGCGAGCGCCCGACGCCGCGGAAGTTGAAGCGCAGCGTTGCAAAGCCGCGATCGGCAAAGGTCTTGTAGAGCCGCTGCACAATCCGGTCATTCATCGTGCCGCCGCCTTCGGGGTGCGGGTGGAGGATCATCGCCACCGGCGCGCGCGGACGCGGCGGGGGCGAGAAACGGCCTTCGAGACGGCCTTCGGGGCCGGGGAAGATGACGGATGGCATGGGATAACCCTGATAGTTGTGCGCCAGCGCCGGGTGGCGCCGAAAATTGTGCGGCCTATATAGGGCTACTCGCGAAAACCGCAATTTCTTACGGGGACAAGCGCCATTCCTGAACGGGTCTATCTCGACCACGCCGCCACCTCGCCGCTGCGCCCCGAGGCCAAGGCGGCGATGGCGGAGGGATTAGCGCTGTGGGCGAACCCTTCTTCGCCCCACGCTGAGGGCCGCCGCGCGCGAGCCGCGCTGGAGGATGCGAGGGAGCGGATCAAGCGGGCGCTGAACTGGGAAGGCGAGTTGATCTTTACCTCAGGGGCGAGCGAGGCGCTTTGGATCGCGCTGAACCGCGCAAAGGCGAAGCGCCGGATCGTCAGCGCGGTCGAGCATGACGCGGTGTTCCGCGCGGCGTCGGATGCTGCGGTGGTGCCGATCGACCCTGAGGCCACGTTTGATGACGATATCGATTTCGCCGCTCTCAAGGCGATGCTCGATCCATCGGTTCCAACTATCCTCGGCGTGCAGCACATCAATTCGGAGACCGGGCAGACCCCGTATCATACCTCCCAGCCGTATTTTGGCACTCTTGCGCGGGAGGCGGGCGCGCTGCTGCTGGCCGATTGTTCGCAAAGTGCAGGCAAGTGGCCGCTTCCGGAAGCCGACATGCTGGTAATCAGCGGCCACAAGTTTGGCGGGCCAATCGGGATCGGGGCACTACTGGTACGGGACTTCGCCATGCTCGAACCCGGAGGCGGGCATGAGCGCGGCTACCGGCAGGGCACCGAGAACCTGCCCGGCGCGATGGGCATGGCAGCGGCGCTGGAGGCGGGCGATGTCGAAAGCTGGCTGACAACCTATGAGCAGCAAAGAGATTTTCGCAGTGCACTTCGGGCTAACGGTCAGATCATCGCCTCGGGCGTGAGCGGGCCGGGATGGATCACGGCCGTCGCCCACCCCACGCTGAGCGCGCAGGCCCTGCTCATCCGGCTCGACGCCCTGGGCTTTGCCGTATCGGCCGGGAGCGCGTGTTCTTCGGGCACCTTGAAAAAAAGCCGCGTGCTCGATGCCTTTGGCGTGCCCGACGATGTGGCGGCACGCACAATCCGGGTGAGCATGGGGTGGTCGACTACGCCGGAGGAACTGGAGCGGTTCAGCGAGGCTTGGGCCTCGTTATGCTAATTCGTCATTGCGAGCGCAGCGAAGCGATCGGGAGCGGCCCGCCAAGCGCTCTGGATTGCCGCGCGCCTGCGGCGCTCGCAAAGACGGAGATGAGGGGATGATCTACCTCGACTATCAGGCCACAACTCCGCTCGCCCCCGAAGCGCGCGAGGCGATGCTGCGTTGGCTCGGCGGGCCCGAGAGCGACATGTTCGGCAATCCGCACAGCCCGCACCGCATGGGCCGCATGGCCGCCGCCGCAATCGAGGTGGCTCGCGAGCAGGTCGCAGGCCTGTTCCCGCCGGGCGGGCGGGTGATCTTCACCTCGGGCGCAACCGAGGCCATCAACCTCGCGATCCGCGGCGCGCCCTGTGGCCCGGTTGCCTGTTCCACCATCGAACACGCGGCGGTGCGCGATACCGCGCGCTGGTACGGCGCGGAGCACGACTTGCCGGTCGACGCAGACGGGCTGCTCGATCCCGCAGTGCCGATCCCTGTCGATGCCCGGCTGATTGCGGTGATGCAGGTCAACAATGAAATCGGCACCATCCAGCCGGTCGAAGCGATCGCTGCCCGCACCCGCGCGCATGGCGCCTTGCTGCTATGCGATGCGGTGCAGGGCGCGGGCAAGCTCGCTCCGCCTGCCCATGCCGACATGATCGCGGTCTCGGCGCACAAGCTGCATGGCCCCAAGGGCATTGGCGCCTTGTGGGTGCGCGATGGGCTGGAGCTTGCGCCGGTCACGCATGGCGGCGGACAGGAACAGGGGCTGCGCTCGGGCACGCTTGCACCCGCGCTGTGTGCCGGGTTCGGGGCCGCAGCGCAGATTGCGGTGGAGCGACGCGAAGAGGATACTGCGCATGTCGAAGCCCTGTGGCACCGCGCGCGCGATCTGTTCGACGCCTGGAGCCTCAACGGCAGCGCCGAGCACCGCTGGCACGGCAATCTCAACATCAGGCGCGATGGCCTCGACGTTGCCCGCCTCATGTCCGACTGCCGCAACGTGATGTTCTCCGCCGGGAGCGCGTGCGCCAGCGGATCGGGGCGGCCGAGCCATGTGCTGCGCGCCATCGGCCTCACTGACGCACAGGCAAAGTCCTCTATCCGCCTCGGTCTCGGACGCTATACGACAGCGCAAGAGATCGACACCGCCGCCGCCGCGATTCTTGCCGCGGCAAGGGAACAGGGCCTGTGAGCATCACCGTCACCTTCCTCGATCCGTGCGGGCGCGCCGTCACCGCCACCGCCGAGCCGGGCGACAGCCTGCTACGCGCCGGGCAGGCGGCGGGCCTGCCGCTGGAGGGCACCTGCGAGGGGCAGATGGCGTGCTCAACCTGCCACGTGATCGTCGCCGCCGACTGGTTCGACCGCCTCCCGCCCGCGGCCGACGAAGAGGAGGACATGCTCGATTTCGCCGCCGGGGCGCGGCGCACCTCGCGCCTGTCGTGCCAGATCGAACTGACGGCAGCGCTCGACGGGCTGACCGTGAGCGTGCCGCCAGAAAGCAGCGATGTCAGGCGGATGTAGCACTGTCCTGCGGTTTGCCGAGCCAGTTCAATCGCCGTGCGGCCCACCACACCCCGCCCACCGGCAATGCGACCGATCCGATCAGGATCAGGAAGGCCACCAGATAGCCGAAGATCCATCCCAGTGACCCGAGCGCGCCGGTCACCGGGCCAAGGAAGTCGCTGGTGACCGGGGTGCCGGTCTCATAATGCGCCGTGACACGGCTATAGGCGACGCGGCCCTCCATTTCCTTGAGCCAGCTGCGCGCCTGATCGATCTCCTCGTTGACTGCGGCGACGCTGCGCTCGGCCTCAACCAGTTCCTCGACCGTGCCCTTGCGGGTGCGCAGCACCTCCTGCAACCGGTCGCGCAGTTCGGTCCGCGACCTGAGGCGCGCTTCGGTATCGACCAATTGCTTGGAGAGTTCTTCGGACGCGATTTCGGCGGCGATCTGTTCGGCCCCGGCGTCCTCGGCCTCGTCCTCCATCAGCGCCCCGAACGCGCGCGCCTGCCGGGTCGCGACTGCCATCTCGAGCACGCCGGTGACTTCGCCCTCGTCCTCGCCCGATTTGGTCATGCCGATGATCTGGCAGACGGCGGGGCCCTGCTGTTCGCACAGCGACGCATGGCGGCGTTGCAGCGCGCCGATCTCGGCGGCGGGCATCTGCCAGCGGTAGTCGTAGATGTAAGCGAGCTGCGGCAGGCTCACCGGGATCGTATCGAGGGCGGGTAGCGCGCCGGGCTCGTTGGCGGCGGCGCTGTCCGCAGCGGCCTCATTCGCGGCAGGCGGAGCGATGGCTTCGGCGGCGACTTCGTCCACCGCAGCTTCAGGGCTGCCACTTTCGTTCTGGCTGCAAGCGCTCAGCGCCAGCGTAGCGGTGGCGACAAGAATCAATGACTTACGCATGTTCTCTCTCCTCGCGAAGCTGAGCAGCGCCATCCGATCTGCGAATCGCGCCTCAGTTTCGCCCCATTTATGCCTTAATCTCGCCATAATTAAACCGGAATTTCGCCACAATCTTGCCCGATTTGTGCGGCTGACGACGCAATCTGTCCGCTCAAGCCTGTGGAAACCCGTCTCCCTGCGGCGGCAGGGGGTTGCTAGACGCATCGCCATGTCCGTTTCCGATACCACCGATGCGCCCGACGACGGCTTTGACGCGATCGTCGATGCGCCCTTCGATGCCGCGCTGTCCGAGCGTTACCTCGTCTATGCGCTCTCGACGATCACCGCGCGCTCGCTCCCCGATCTGCGCGACGGGCTGAAGCCGGTCCACCGCCGCCTGCTCTGGGCAATGCGGCAGTTGAAGCTCGATCCTGCATCCGCCTTCAAGAAATCCGCCCGCGTGGTCGGCGACGTGATCGGCAAGTATCACCCGCATGGCGATGCATCCGTCTACGATGCGATGGTCCGCCTCGCGCAGGATTTCGCGCTCAGGTATCCGCTGGTCGAAGGGCAGGGCAATTTCGGCAATGTCGATGGCGATAACGCCGCCGCCTACCGCTACACCGAAGCACGCCTGACCCGAACCGCGCTTGCACTGATGGCCGGGCTCGATGAAGGCACGGTCGACTTCATCCCGACCTATAACGGCGAGGAGATCGAGCCCGAGGTCTTCCCCGGCCTGTTCCCCAACCTCCTCGCCAATGGCGCGAGCGGAATCGCGGTGGGCATGGCGACCAGCATCCCCAGCCACAATGTCGCGGAAATCATCGACGCGACGCTCGAACTTATCGACAATCCCGATGTCGAATACGCGCGGCTGATGGAGCTGTTTCGTGGCCCCGATTTCGCCACCGGGGGGCAGGTGGTCGACAGCGCCGCCGCGATTGCCGAGGCCTATCGCGCCGGGCGCGGGTCTTTCCGCCTGCGCGGCCGCTTCCACGCCCCCGAGGCATTCGATCCTGCCGATGCCGAGGCCGGGATCGAGCGGCTGGGCGGCGGACAATGGCAGCTCGTCATCTCGCAGATCCCCTACCAGGTGCCCAAGGGCAAACTGATCGAGCAGATCGCCGCGCTGATCGCCGATCGCAAGCTGCCGATCCTCGAAGACGTGCGCGACGAAAGCGACGAAGCGATCCGCATCGTGCTCGTCCCCAAAAGCCGCAATGTCGATCCCGAACTGCTCAAGGAAAGTCTGTTCAAGCTGACTGACCTTGAAACCCGCTTCAGCCTCAACTTGAACGTGCTCGATGCGCAGCCGGGGTTCGGGCGCACCCCGATGGTGATGGGGCTGAAGGAGCTGCTCGACAGCTGGACCCGCGCGCAGATCGACATTCTCCAGCGCCGCGCCCGCCACCGCCTCGACCAGATCGCGCGGCGGCTGGAACTGGTGCGCGGCTTCATCATCGCCTTCCTCAATCTCGACCGTGTGATCGCGATCATCCGCAGCGAGGATGAGCCCAAGCCGGTGATGATGGCCGAATTCGACCTCACCGACCGCCAAGCCGAGGCGATCCTCAACATGCGGCTGCGATCATTGCGCAAGCTTGAGGAGATGGAGCTGCGGCGCGAGCAGGATGCGCTGCTGGCCGAACAGGACGAGCTTGAAAAGCTGCTCGACAGCCCGGCCCGCCAGCGCACCCGGCTGAAGCGCGACTTGCGGGCGCTGCGCAAGGACTACGCCGAGGATACCGTGCTGGGCGCGCGCCGCACGCTGATCGCCGAGGTCGCACCTACGGCCGTGTTCAGCATGGACGCGATGATCGAAAAGGCGCCGGTCACGGTGATCCTCAGTCACAAGGGCTGGATCCGCGCGGCGAGCGGCCACGTGCCGCTCGATCAGGAGTTCAAATACAAGGAAGGCGACGGTCTTGCCTTCATCTGCCACGCGCAAACCACCGACAAGCTGCTGCTGGCCGCATCCGACGGGCGGTTCTTCACGCTGGGCTGCGACCGGCTCCCCGGCGCGCGCGGGTTCGGCGAGCCGGTGCGCACCATGATCGATCTCGAGAGCGAGGCCAGTGTCGGCGCGATGATGGTGCACCGACCCGGCGCACGGCTGCTGCTCGCCTCCAGTCACGGCAAGGGCTTTGTCGCCGAAACCGGCGACCTGCTCGCCGAAACCCGCAAGGGGCGGCAGGTGGTGAACCTCAAGGACGGCGCACGCTTGCAGGTAATCCGGGCAATTGGCGACAGCCACGATCATGTCGCGGTGGTCGGCGACAACCGCAAGCTGGTGGTCTTCCATCTCGATGAATTGCCGGTCATGGCGCGCGGGCAGGGGGTGCAGCTGCAACGCTACCGCGCCAGGGAAGACGGCGGAGGCGGGCTGGCCGATGCGACCACCTTCGTGCTCGCCGAGGGCCTCAGCTGGCAGATGGGCGGATCGGGCGAGCGCACCCGCACCGAAACCGAAATCCGGATGTGGAAGGTCGCGCGCGGGGCTGCCGGGCGGATGCCGCCGCAGGGCTTCCCGAAAAGCAATCGTTTCGACTGAGCGGTCGCGCCTGCGCGCGCCTGTAGGTGAGGATGCGCCCCGATCAGTCGAACCTGAAGGCGCTTGTCCCCAGCTCCTCGGCGAGCATCTGGTTGACCCGCGCGGGGCCGGGGAAACCTTCGGCCACCCAGCGCGCCTCAATGGTCTGCAGCAGCCGCGCCACCTCAGGCCCCGCGCTCACCCCGCGCGCGACGATATCGCCGCCTTTCAACGGGAAGGCGGGAACCTCCCACCGCGCGAGGATGCGCGCGTCGCTGCCGAGCAACAGCAGCCGGTCGATCGCGAAAGCCACCGACAGGCGGTAGGCGAGGGCGTGCGGATTTTCGCCGTCGTCGCGGCGGCGTCCGGCGGCGCTCACCAGCCGGGCGCGCTGCGCCTTCGACAGTCGCAGCCGCGCCGCCACGGTCTCGGCCACCTCGGGCGAGGGCGGCAGCAGCCCCGCCAGCCGCCGCACCGGATCGGGCGCGAAGCCCTGCGCGCGCTCGGCCGCGATCAGCCGCGCGAGTGCGGCAAGCTGGGCCGCGCAGGCTTCGGGCAGCACCACCGCGAGCACCCCGCCCGCGCGCATCCGTTCGAGCGTCGGATGCGGGTCGGCGAGCGCCAGCAGCGCCAGCAATTCGCCCGCCACGCGTTCGCGGCTGAGGCCCTTCAAGGTATCGGCAAGCGCCGCGCAGGCAGTCTCGGCTGCGGCATCGGGATCGCGCCCGCCGCCGAACCGCGCGGCGAAGCGGTAGTAGCGCAGGATCCGCAAGTGATCCTCGGCAATCCGTGCGCGGGGGTCGCCGATGAACCGCACCCGGCCTTCGCGCAGATCGTCAAGCCCGCCGAAATAGTCCGTGATTTCGAGCGTTTCGGGGTGGGCGTAGAGCGCGTTGATGGTGAAATCGCGGCGTGCGGCATCCTCGTGCCAGTCCTGCGCGAAGGCGATCATGGCCCGCCTGCCATCGGTGGCGACATCGCGCCGCAGCGTGGTTACTTCGACCGGCCCGTCGCCAAGGATCGCGGTGACGGTGCCGTGCGCGATCCCGGTCGGCACGGTGCGGATCCCGGCGGCTGCGCAGGCCGCGATCACCTCGGCGGGCATCAGCCGCGTTGCGCAGTCGACATCGTGAACCTCGCTGCCGAGCAGGCTGTCGCGCACCGCCCCGCCGACCCAGCGGATGCTGTCGGCCCCCAGCGCCGCGATCAGCGCCGCCAGCCCGGCGCGGCGCGGCCAGTCGGCCTCGCGCAGATCACGCAGCATCGTGCAAATCCGCAAGCGCGATCCGCCGCGCGAGGTTGGCGATGATCGCCGCGGTCACGCCCCAAATGCGAAAGCCCTGCCACTCCATTTCGAGGTAGCGGCGGTTGGCGCCGCGCCAGAACACCTCGTTGGTGGTCCAGCTGGCCCGATCGAGCAGCACGCCGAGCGGAGCGGTGAACCAGGCCTCGACCTCGGCGGGGTTGGGGGTGAGCGCAAGCCCGGGCGGCACCAGGCCGACGACCGGGGTGACCAGAAAGCCGGTGCCGGTATGGTAGACATCCGAGCTGCCGATCACCCGCACCGCGGCGCGCGGCAGGGCCAGCTCCTCCTCGGCCTCGCGCAGCGCGGCGGCGGTGGCATCCTCGCCCGGATCGATCTTGCCGCCGGGAAAGGCGACCTGCCCCGGATGGTCGCGCATCGCGCGCGGGCGCTGGGTCAGGATCACCTGTGGATCGTGCGGCACATCGGTGATCGCGATCAGCACCGCCGCCGGGGTGGCGCGGCCCTCCTGCGCGAAGGCGGCATCGCTGAGAAGATCGGGCACATCGCGCGCGTGGCCTTGGGCAAAGGCGTGCGCAAGCGAGGTGTAAAGACTGGGGGCGGCGGTGCTGTTCATGGCCGCAGCGCGAAGCGCGCGCCGTTGCTGGCGACCTGCCAGCCATTGTCTTCGGCCCCTTCGGCGAGCGCGATCTCGACCAGCTGGGCATAGGTCGAACGGTTGAGCCGCGCCTCGCACCCGCGCCGCACATCGAGGTAGAGCGCCGGGGTATCGCGGTTGCCTGCCGCGCGCAGGGGATGTTCTGGCCCGGCGATCACGAGGTCGTCGGTGTTGAGCCGGAACGCCAGAGCATCGTCCGCACGCACGCAATCGACCGCGACGAAGGCGGCATCCTCGACCGCGATGGCGAGCTTCTCGAACGGGGTGACGAGCCAGTGCTGGCCGCCCGCCTCGCGCATGAGCAGCCCGGCAAAGGCGCGCACCATCGCCTCGCGCCGGATCGGATCGCCCTGATGAAACCAGGTGCCGTCGGCCGCGATGCGCATTTCGCTGTCGCCGCTGCGCGCGGGCGCCCAGCCTTCAAGCGGCGGGAGCTTGCGCTGCGCCACCAGCTCGGCGATTTCGGCAAGGGTCAGGCCGGCCAGATAGGGGGGCGGTTCGTAAGGCATGACATGCGGGATGGCAGATGCGACCGGCGAGGTGAAGGGGGTAGCGCCGCTATTGCCCCGGCCACGGCCCCAGCATCCCTTCGCCCGGCATCGCCGCCAGCGCCGCGCCGCGCGCCAACAGGCGGTGCGGTGCGAACGGGCCTGGGCAGCGCCACCCGCCGGTCAACGCCGACGAAAACCCCCAGCGGCCATAATATTCGGGATCGCCGACCAACACCTGCGCCAGCGCCGGGCCGCCCCCCGCCGCCAGCCTTGCATCCTCGGCGATCATCGCGCTGATCAGCCCCACACCAAAGCCTTCGCCCTGGCGTTCGGGCACCACCGCGACCGGGCCGACCATCACCAGCGGCACTGCCCCGTGCGCGCTGTGGAGCGCCACCGGCCAGCACTGAATCGTGGCGACCAGCATGTCATCGGCATCGAGCGCGGCAAGGCTGAGGCCGGGCAGCCAGTCCATCCCGGCGCGGATACGATAGGCGGTGCGGGCGTGGCGATCGCTGCCGAACGCCCGGTCGAGCACCGATTCGATCATCGCCGGATCGACCGCGCCGAGCGGGATCAGCGTGGCCGCGGCCGCGGCGCTCATGGAGCGGTGAGCTTGAGCAGCCGCCCGTCCTTGCCATCCTCGGCAACCCACAGCGCCCCGTCCGGCCCCTGCGCCAGCGAACGCAGCCGGTTGTCGAAGGCATAGCGGTGGACTTCGCGCGCGCGCACGCCGTCGAACGCGACCTCGACCAGCGCCTGCGAGGACAGCCCCACGATCAGCGCGCGGCCCTGCCATGCCCTGAACATCGGCCCACCATAGATCAGCATGTCGCCCGGCGCGATCACCGGGGTCCAGCTCACGGCGGGCTGGGCAAAGCCGTCGCCCGGCGCATGATCGGGGATCGCCTCGCCATTGTAATGATCGCCGTTGGAGCGCAGCGGCCAGCCGTAATTGGCCCCGCGTTCGACCAGGTTGAGTTCATCGCCGCCCGCGGGGCCGTGCTCGACTTCCCACAACCGCCCCTGCGCGTCCCAGTCCATCCCGAGGATGTTGCGGTGGCCCCACGACCAGATCTCTGCCGATGCGCCGCCTTGTGTTGCAAGCGGGTTGCCTGCCGCCGGGGTGCCATCGAGATTGAGGCGCACGATCTTGCCGAGCGTGACGGCGGTGTCCTGTGCCGGTTGCATCTTCTGGCGGTCGCCGCTGGCGACAAACAGGTATTTGCCATCGGGAGAGAACGACAGGCGGTGCGAATAATGGCCGCGGCCCGTAACCTTGGGGGTCTGCCGCCAGATCACTTCAAGCCCCTCGATCGCGCAGGCGGTCGTCTGGGAGCAGGCGAGCGTGCCGCGCCCGACCGCTGCGCCGCGGGTATCGGAGGGCCCGTCTTCGGCCCAGCTGAGATAGATCGTGCGGCGAGCAAGCGTGGCCGAAGCCTCGGCCGGCAGGAACGCGATATCGCCGAGCCCGCCCTGGCCGCCATAGGCGACCTGCGGCACCCCGGTGACGGTGCCCCGCGTGCCGGTGGCAGTGTCGAGGACGGTGATCGCACCGGGCTTTTCGGTGATGAACAGCACCGGCGTGCCCGGCGCGAAGGCGATCGCCCAGGGCTCGCCAAGGGTCGCGACCGGGCTGACGGCAAAGCTGGTCGGCCCCGCGGCGACCGGGGCATCGGGGGCGCTGCCGGTCGCACCCGTTTCCCCGGTTTCGTCGTTGCCGCAGCTTGCCAGCGCCGCGGCGGGGAGGAAGATTGCGGCCATCAAGCGGGATGAAGAGGTCATGCTAGGGGTCACTCCGGGTTTCACGGTCGGCGAGGGCGGTTTCGTCATCGGGGTTGACGAGGCGGGTCGCGGACCGCTCGCCGGGCCGGTGGTGGCTGCGGCGGTCGTGCTGGGGCGAGAGATACCGCCCGGGCTCGGCGATTCCAAGCGGCTTTCGCCCGCCCGCCGGGCCCGCGCCGAAGCCGCGATCCGGGCGCAATGCTGCTGGGCGCTGGCGGTGGTCGAACCTGACGAGATCGACCGGCTCAACATCTTCATGGCGACTATGCACGCCATGACCCGCGCGGTTGCGCGCCTGACAGCGGCGATGGGGACCGGGCGGTGCGAGGTGCTGATCGACGGCAACCTCACCCCGCAGGGCCGCTGCGCCGCGTGGCGCTGGCCGGCCCGCGCGATTGTCGGCGGCGACGGGCGCGAACCGTCGATCTCGGCCGCCTCGATCCTCGCCAAAGAGTGGCGCGACCGGCTGATGATCGACGCGGCGGCCGCCCATCCCCACTATGGCTGGGAACGCAACAAGGGCTATGGCACCGCCGAACACATCGCGGCGCTGCAGCGCCTCGGGCCGAGCCCGCTGCACCGCCGCAGTTTCGCACCCGTCGCGCAGCTTGCGCTGTTGTGATTCCCGCTGTGGAAAGGCGCCGCGCTTCATGGTGAGTCCTTCGCGCCACACCGCTGCATGTCGGGGCTGACCGGCGCGGGGGGACTCAACATCTTGTGGAGGTCCCGCTTCGTTCCGGCGGCGCGGCGCTGCGTTTACGATGCCTTAACCATGTTCCCCGCAAAATTAGGTGCTTGACGCGGACTCCTCAAGGACTCATGCCTGTGGATAAGTGGCGGGCAGCAGACAGCGGGATGGCACCAGTGGGCGTGACAGAAAAGACGAGAAAGCGGGCGCAAGGCGTTGCTAATACGCCGCAATCTGCGTGCATGCCGGACCTGCCGCTGGGCCGGATTCTGGCCGGTGACTGCATCGCGGCGATGCGCTCACTGCCCGATGCCTGCGTCGATCTGGTGTTTGCCGATCCGCCCTACAACCTCCAGCTTGGCGGCGATCTCAACCGCCCCGATGGCAGCCATGTCGATGCAGTCACCGATCACTGGGACCAGTTCGACAGCATGGCGGTGTATGACCGCTTCACCCGCGAATGGCTGACCGAAGCGCGCCGGGTGCTGAAGCCCGATGGCGCGCTGTGGGTGATCGGTTCCTATCACAACATCTTCCGGGTCGGGGCGATCCTTCAGGATCTGGGGTTCTGGATCCTCAACGACATCGTCTGGCGCAAGACCAACCCGATGCCCAATTTCAAGGGCACCCGCTTTACCAATGCCCACGAAACGCTGATCTGGGCAAGCATGGGCGAAAGGGCGCGCTACCACTTCAACTACCGCGCCATGAAGACCTTGAACGATGAACTTCAGATGCGCTCGGACTGGGTGCTGCCGATCTGCGCCGGGGCCGAGCGGCTCAAGGAAAACGGGAGGAAGGCGCACCCCACCCAGAAGCCCGAGGCGCTGCTCTACCGGGTGCTGCTGGCGACCACCGAGAAGGGCGATATCGTGCTCAACCCGTTCTTCGGCACCGGCACCACGGGCGCGGTGGCCAAGCGCTTGGGGCGGCAGTGGATTGGGTGCGAAAGGGAGGATGTCTACCGCGCCATCGCCGGGCAGCGGATCGCCAAGGAACTGCCGCTCGATGAAAGCGCGCTCACCACGATGCAGTCCGCCCGCAGCGCGCCCAAGGTGGCGTTTGGCGCGGTGGTCGAGACCGGGCTGATCCCGCCCGGCAGCAAGGTGTTCGACCGCAAACGCCGCTGGATCGCCTCGGTACGCGCCGATGGCAGCCTCGCCTGCGAGGGCAGGACCGGCTCGATCCACGGGCTGGGCAAGGACCTGCAGGGCGCGCCGTCGTGCAACGGATGGCTGTTCTGGCATTACGAGACCGGTGGCGATGTCCGCCCCATCGACGCCGCGCGCCAGCACTACCTGCTGGCGGCGGAGGATTGATCCCGACGAAGGGACGCTGATGTCCGAGGCCGTCTATCTCCACCCGCTGACGCTCGTTGCCGGACCGCAGGCGGTTGCTGGCGAGGCGGTGCGGCTGGGCGGGTCGCTTGCCTATGCCCGCGAATTTGCGCTGGTGGTGCGCGAGGACGGGGCGGTGACTTCGCGGGTCGTCGGCACTGCGGCGCAGATGCCCGCGGCAATTGCCGCCCTGTCCGATCGGCTCGCTGGTGAGGCGCAGACCCAATGGGCGAACCTTCACAAGGTCCATCCCCCCCTTCAACTGGGCCAGCGCACCATCCGGCTCGACCAGCCGCAGGTGATGGGCATCCTCAACGTCACCCCCGACAGCTTCTCCGATGGCGGCGCGCACAGCGATCCCGAGGCCGGGCGCGCCCACGCCGCCGCGATGCTCGAAGCGGGCGCGGCGATCATCGACATCGGCGGGGAAAGCACCCGCCCCGGCGCGGCGGCGACCTTCGAGGACGAGGAAATCCGCAGGGTCGTCCCCGCGGTCGAATATTGCGCGGCGATGGGTGCGGCGATCAGCATCGACACCCGCCGCGCGGGCGTGCTTGAGGCCGCGCTCGCGGCGGGGGCGCAGATGGCGAACGACGTCTCGGCGCTGCGCTTCGATCCGCGCAGCATCGAAATCCTCGCCGCCCATGCCTGCCCGGTGGTGCTGATGCATGCCCCCGGCGCAGGCAGCGATCTCCATGCGGGCGCCAGCTTTGGCGACGTGGTGAGCGAGGTCTTCGATTTCCTCGGGGCGGTGCGCGCGCGGGCGGTGGCGGGCGGAATCGCTGAACAGCGCATCGTGCTCGACCCGGGTATCGGCTTCGGCAAGTCGCTGGCCGACAATGTCGCGCTGATCAACGCTCTGCCGCTGTTCCACGCGCTTGGCAGCCCGCTGATAATCGGGGTCAGCCGCAAGCGCATGATCGGCGCACTCTCCGCCGAGGAGGAGGCGTCCCGGCGGCTCCCGGGATCGATCGCGCTGGCGAGCGAGGCGATGGCGGCGGGGGTCCAGCTGCTGCGCGTCCACGATGTCGCCGAGACGGTGCAGGCCCGCAATGTCTGGCGCGGCCTGCGCGATGCGGCGCTCACCGATTTCAGCCAGCTGCCCGCGCTCTGAGGCACGCGCGGCAGCGCGTCGCAAGCCTGTCATGCTTCGCGGCCAGAATCCCCCCATCCGCGATTCTCGAATGAGGAGCCTGACCATGCGCATCCCGCAATTCGCCGCCATCACCGGTGCCGCGCTCGGCCTTGCCGCCGCGCCGCTGCTGGCCGATAACCACGCCGCCAAGCCCGATGCGCCGGTTGCCGTCAGCATCGCGCCCGACCAGCTGCTCGCGCCCTATTACGACCAGCTGCGCAAGCAAGTGGCGATGCCCGAGGCCGGACCAAATGCCCCGCTCGACCCGCAGGCAACGCTGACCCGGATCGCCTTCGGCAGCTGCAACCACCAGTCCGCACCGCAGCACATGTGGGGCCAGATCGCCGCGCAGAACCCGCAACTGTTCCTGATGCTGGGCGACAATGTCTACGGCGACAATGCGTGGGACGCCGATGCCGGGCTGGAATCGCTGCGCAGGGCCTATGCGCTTCAGGCCTCGCACCCCGAGTTCACCGGCTTTCGCGTCAAAGTGCCGATGATGGCGACCTGGGACGACCATGATTTCGGCCTCAACGATGCGGGCGGCAGCTTCCCGATGCGGCGCTGGGGCGAGGCGCTGTTCGAAACCTTCTGGGGCTCGCCCGACCGGGTGCGCGCGCGCCCCGGGGTCTATGATGCCACGATCACAGGCCCGGCGGGCAAACGGGTGCAGGTGATCCTGCTCGACACCCGGTTCTTCCGCTCCGACTTGAAGCGCATGGCGTGGTCGCGCGAGCGGCCGCCGCTCGGCAGCTACCTGCCCGACAGCGATCCGGCTAAGACCATGCTGGGGGGTGAGCAATGGGCATGGCTCGAACAGGAGCTTGCCAAGCCTGCTGACCTGCGCATCCTCGTCTCCTCGATCCAGGTGATCACCGATGCCCACCAGTTCGAGGCCTGGGCGACGATGCCGGCCGAACGCGCGAAGCTCTACGATCTCGTCGCGGCGCGCGCGCCGAGCGGGGTGGTGATGCTGTCAGGAGATCGCCACGCCGGCGGCATCTACAAGACCCAGCACAAGGGCGAAACCCTGTGGGAGCTGACCAGCTCGTCATTGAACCTCGCCTTTTCCAATGATGTCCAGCGAAGCACCGATCGCGAGCCCGATCCGGCGCGGGTGGGGATGTTCTACGGGGTCGAGAATTACGGGCTCGTCGATATCGACTGGAAAGCCCGGGCGCTGACCCTGATCCTCAAGGGCAACGACAGCAGCACGCTGACCCAGCAGACCTTCAACTGGTGACATTCGCGCGATGTTTCACGTGAAACATTTTCGGCGCGGTTGGATTTGCGCCGAAAAACCCTGGCGTTTCAGCGTGTAAACCCGCGTGCGTGGCGCGCTGCAGAGGCGCGAATGTTGGACAGGGGTGGACGCGCGAGCAATGGGGCGGCTTGCGCGGGCCGCGCCGCTATGCCGCGTTGTCGATCCCGAGGTCGGAAAGCTTGCGATACAGCGTCGAGCGTCCGATGCCGAGCCGCCGTGCCACCTCGGTCATGCGGCCGCGATAGTGCCCGATCGCAAGGCGGATCACGTCGGCCTCGATCTCTTCGAGCGGGCGCAGGTTGCCATCGTCGGTATAGAGCATGATCCCGACCCCGTCGTGGGCGCTCGCAAGCCGCGAATTGTCCTGTTCGCCGAGCATTTCGGACAGCTGCGGAAAGCTTTCGGCGGTCAGCGAATTGCCCTCGCAATACACCGCCGCGCGGAACAGCACCGATTGCAGCTGGCGCACGTTGCCGGGCCAGTCGTAGGCGGCGAGCAGCGCCAGCGCGCTGTCGGAGACCGAGAGCGGGTTGAGCCCCGGCTGTTCGCCGATCCGGGCGAGGAAGTGGCGGGTCAGCGCCGGGATATCGCCGCTGCGTTCGCGCAGGGGTGGCAGGTGGATGCGGGTGGCGGCAAGGCGCGCGGCCAGTGCGGCATCGAACTGCCCGCCCGCGACCATCGCGTCGATCCCGACATTCGAGGTCACCAGCAGCCGGACATCGACCCTGAACCCGTAACCCGCCCCCACCGGACGGATGATCCCGCTGGCGAGCGCCTCGCTTAGGCGCTGCTGGATCGCCGGGGTCAGGCGGTCGATCTCGTCAAGGATCAGCGTGCCGCCGTCGCAGTGCTGGAATGCGCCGATCTGGCGATCGAAGGCGCCCGGGAAGGAACCGGGTTCATGCCCGAACAGCACCGATTCGATCGATCCGGGCGGGATGCTGGCGAGCGTTACGATCCGCAGCGGTTCCCGCGCGCGCGGCGATGCGGCGTGCATGGCGCGCATCAGCATTTCCTTGCCGGTGCCGGTTTCGCCCTCGATCAGCACATGGCCGTGGCCGCGCGCCGCCTTGGCGGCCTGCGCCAGCGCCGCGCGAAACGGCGGTGCGGTGCCGATCATCGCGTCGAAATCGAGGCGGGCGGACATCTTCTCGGTCAGCGGGGCAAGCTCGTCGCGCGGGGTTTCGCGGGTGGTGACGCTGCGCAGCGCCTCCATCAGCCGGTCGGGCGAGATCGGCTTGACCAGATAGTCGCTGGCACCCGCGCGCATCGCCTCGACCGCCAGCAGCGGCGAGGCGCTGGTTGTCAGCATCAGGATCGGCAGCGCCGGGCGGCGCGCCTTCAATTCGGCGATCAGCGTGCAGGCATCATCGCCCGGCACCCATTGATCGAGCAGGATCGCGGTCAGCTGCATGCCCTCGCGGGTGCCGAGCATCGCGATCGCGGTTTCGGCGTCGGGGGCGACCAGCGTGCGCCAGCCATCGCGCGCCGCGATCGCCGAGATCAGGCGCGACTGCGCTGGCTCATCGTCGATCAGCATCACGATTCGCGCATCGCTGTGCGCGTCGGGGTGGCCTGCGTCGTCCGCCATCAACCTTGCTGCTTCTCCTCGGTCCGGTGCCAACGCCCGGACGGCTGCATCCCGGTGTGCATAGGACGCGCGGGTAAAAACGGGATTAAGGCTGTTCTGCGGCGGGGCCGGGGCGCGAGCCTGTCACTAAAGTTGACTTCACATCGACCCTGCGCTTCGATACGGGAACGGGCGAGGGCGGGAGCCCGGATGTTTTTCGGCAACCAATCGCGGCGTCGCGGGTTGGAGGGCCCAAGGGGAAACGACACAAGATGGCACATCAAGACATGGAAAACGCCGAGGCGACCTATTCGGGGTTCATGGCCACGCTCAAGTGGGTTGTTCCGGTGATTGCGGTCATCACCTTCCTCGTCGTCGCGCTGATCGCCAGCTGAGCCCGAAGCTTCCGTGAAAATCGCCATTCTGAAAGAGCGCGCCGCGGGCGAGACGCGCGTTGCCGCCACGCCGGAAACGGCGAAGAAGTTTGCCGCTTTGGGCTGCGCCGTCGCGGTTGAGGCAGGGGCGGGGGTGGTTGCCTCGGCCCCCGATGCCGCCTTCGCCGAAGCGGGCGCAAGCGTCGGCGACGCGGCGGCGACGGTGAAGGATGCCAACATCGTGCTCGCCATCCAGGCACCCGATGTGGCGCTGCTCGAAGGCGCGAAGCCGGGCGCGATGGTGGCGGCGCTGTTCGATCCGTTTGTCCGGCGCGATGTGGTCGACGCCTATGCGGCGGCGGGGTTCGAGGCGCTCTCGATGGAGTTCATGCCGCGCATCACCCGCGCGCAGTCGATGGACGTCCTGTCCTCGCAGTCGAACCTTGCCGGATACAAGGCGGTGCTTGCGGCGGCCGATGCCTATGGCCGCGCCTTCCCGATGATGATGACCGCGGCCGGCACGGTGCAGGCCGCGCGGGTGTTCATCATGGGCGTGGGGGTTGCGGGCCTTCAGGCGATCGCCACCGCGCGGCGGCTCGGGGCACAGGTCTCCGCGACCGACGTGCGTTCTGCGACCAAGGAGCAGATCCAGTCGCTGGGCGCCAAGGCGATCTTCGTCGAGAATGTCGCCGGGATCGAGGGCGAAGGCTCGGGCGGCTATGCGACCGAGATGAGCGAGGAATACCAGAAGGCCCAGGCCGAGTTGGTAAGCGGACACATCGCCAAGCAGGACATCGTCATCACCACCGCGCTGATCCCCGGCCGCGCCGCGCCGCGCCTCGTCACCGACGCGCAGATCGCGTCGATGAAGCCGGGCAGCGTGATCTATGACCTTGCGGTGGCGCAGGGCGGGAATGTCGAGGGTTCGGTCGCCGATCAGGTGGTCGAGAAGCACGGCGTCAAGATCATCGGCTATGCGAACACCCCCGCGACGCTCCCCGCCGATGCCTCGGCGCTGTTTGCGAGGAATCACTACAACTTCCTCAGCGCCTTCTGGGACAAGGAAGCGCAGCGGCCGGTGCTCGACGAGGAAATCGGTAACGCGATCCGGCTGACGCAGGGCGGGAAGGTTGTGAACGAGAGGCTGCTGGGGTGAGACTCAAGCGCGCGAGCGAGTGGCTGCGGGCGCATCGCTGGCTGGCTGCCTTCGCCTGCGTGATCGTGTTTGGATACAGCTACGGCAAGGACATGGCCCTTCGCGACAATGCCCGCGATGCCGCCATGGTTCAGGGGACCGAATAATGGACTTCATCTCAATTCTCAGCATCTTCGTGCTAGCCTGCTTCGTGGGCTATTACGTCGTCTGGTCGGTGACCCCGGCGCTGCACACCCCGCTGATGGCGGTGACCAATGCCATCTCCTCGGTGATCATCGTCGGCGCGCTGATCGCGGCTGCCGAGGCGCAGAGCCCGGTTGCCAAGTATCTCGGACTGTTCGGGGTGGTGCTCGCCAGCATCAACATATTTGGCGGCTTTGCGGTGACCGAGCGCATGCTGGCGATGTACAAGAAGAAGGAGAAGTAAGCGCATGACCTTCTCCCTGCTTGCCGCCGGCGCGGAGCATGGCACCGGCACCCCCGCCTGGGCGATGCTCGCCTACCTTGCGTCGGGCGTGTTCTTCATCCTCGCGCTGCGCGGGTTGTCGAGCCCCGCCACCTCGCGCACCGGCAACCGCAACGGCATGATCGGCATGGGGATCGCGCTGGTGACGACGCTGGTCACCCACGATATCGCCAATATCGCCGAGATCGCGGTGGCGCTCGCCATCGGGGGCGCGATCGGCGTGGTGGTCGCGCGGCGCATCGCGATGACCGCGATGCCCGAACTGGTGGCGGGCTTCCACAGCCTCGTCGGCCTTGCCGCCGTGGTGGTGGGGCTCGGCGCGTGGCTCGATCCGCAGTCCTTCGGGATCGTTGACAGCGCGGGGCAAATCCTCGCCGTCAGCCGAATTGAGCTCGGCCTCGGGATCGCCATCGGGGCGATCACCTTCTCGGGCAGCGTCATTGCCTTCATGAAGCTGTCGGGCCGGATGAGCGGATCGCCGATCCTGCTGCCGGGGCGGCATGTCATCAACTTGGGAACGCTCGCCGCGATCCTCGTGCTGATCGCGCTCTACACGATCTCGCCCGAAGGCGGGGCGGGTGAGGGGTGGATGGTGATCGCGGTCACCCTGCTCGCCTTCGCCATCGGATTTCTCCTCATCATTCCGATCGGCGGGGCGGACATGCCGGTGGTGGTGTCGATGCTGAACAGCTATTCGGGCTGGGCGGCGGCGGCGATGGGCTTCACGCTCGGCAATTCGGCGATGATCATCACCGGGGCGCTGGTCGGCTCCTCGGGCGCGATCCTCAGCTATATCATGTGCCGGGCGATGAACCGCAGCTTCATTTCCGTGATCGCAGGCGGCTTCGGCGCCGACGCTTCGGCGGGCGGAGCAGGCGGCGCGCGCGAGCAGCGGCCCTACAAGCAGGGCTCGGCGGAGGACGCCGCCTACATGCTCGAACAGGCCGAGAAGGTCATCATCATCCCCGGCTATGGCATGGCGGTCGCGCAGGCCCAGCACGCGCTCAGGGAAATGGGCGACAAGCTCAAGGACAAGGGCGTCGAGGTGAAATACGCGATCCACCCCGTCGCGGGCCGCATGCCGGGGCACATGAACGTGCTGCTCGCCGAGGCATCGGTGCCCTATGACGAGGTGTTCGAGCTTGAGGACATCAACTCCGATTTCGCCCAGTGCGACGTCGCCTTCATCATCGGCGCCAACGACGTGGTGAACCCCGCGGCCAAGACCGACAAGGCCTCACCCATCTACGGGATGCCGGTGTTCGATGTCGACAAGGCCAAGCAGGTGTTCTTTATCAAGCGTTCGATGGGCGGCGTCGGCTATGCCGGGGTCGATAACGACGTGTTCTACATGAACCAGACCGTCATGCTGCTCGCCGACGCCAAGAAGATGGTCGAGGAAATCGTCAAGTCGCTCGACTGAGACGTCGAAGGCTTGTGGGGCGATCATGCGCAAACTGATCATCGCGGTGCTGCTGGTGGTGGTGCTGGCAGGCGGGGCGCTTTACACCGGGCTCGCCAACCCGCTGGTCGAATGGCAGGTCAGGACCGCACTGATCGACAGCGGCATCGGCGAGAAACGCGCGTCCTGCATGGCCGGGCGGATGGTCGACCGGCTCAGCGTGGCGCAGCTGTGGAAGCTCAGGCAGGGCATGGCACCGCAGGAAGGCGAGCCCGAAGGCGGCTACGGCCTTGGCGAACTCGTCAAGCGGCTGCGCAGGGTCGAGGATGGCGAGGCGGTGTCGGTGCTGACCACCAGCGCCGGGCTGTGCGCGATCGGGCTGGGATAACAGGCTGATCGCCACCTCGGCGCGCCGCGCTGCGGCCTTCGCGTCGGTGCCGGACCGGTCGCAGCCTGTCCGTTTTTGCATGCGCGGCAGCGCGCGGGTGGCGGCCTTCCGGGCCGACGGCGAGGCAATACCGCTCGGCGCTTGCTTTTCCCGACCCGCCTGCGCAACACTGTCCGCTGGAGAGGGAGACACGCATGAGATATTCTGGCCTTGCTGCCGTGCTGCTGGCATCCGCCCCGCCGCTCGCCGCCGAAACCCACATCATCGCACCCGGCGACGGGGCGCAGGAGCGTCTGCAAGAGGCGCTGATCCTTGCCCAGCCGGGCGACACGATCATGCTTGAGGCCGGGCGCTTTGCGCTCTCCGACGGGCTCAGCCTCGATGTCGAGGGGGTGACGGTGCGCGGGGCGGGCATGGATGCAACCGTGCTCGATTTCACCGGCCAGCAGGGCGCAGGCGAAGGGCTGCTGGTGACCTCCGACAATGTCACCCTGCGCGATTTCGCGCTGGAGAACCCCAAGGGCGACGGGATCAAGTCCAAGGGCGCGGACATGATCGTCTATTACCGGATCCGGGTAACCTGGACCGGCGGGCCGCTTGCCACCAACGGGGCCTATGGCATCTACCCGGTCGAAAGCACCGGCGTACTGGTCGAAAGCTGCGAGGTGTCGGGCGCGAGCGATGCGGGCATCTATGTCGGGCAGAGCCGTGCGATCACGGTGCGCTACAATTTGGCGGCTGACAATGTCGCCGGGATCGAGATCGAGAACAGCCGCGATGCACTGGTTACCCACAATCTGGTGACCCGCAACACCGGGGGCATTCTGGTATTCGATCTGCCCGGCCTGCCGGTAATGGGCGGGGGCAATGTCGATGTGATCAACAATACCGTGGTCGGCAACGATACGCCCAATTTTGCCCCGCCCGGCAATATCGTCGCAGGGGTGCGGCGCGGGACCGGGATCATGGTGATGGCCAATGACGGCGTGAAGATTGTGGCGAACCGGCTGGATCGCAATCCGACCGCGCAGGTGATGGTGATCGCCTATCCGCAGCCGTTCGACGATCCCCGCTACAATCCGTTGCCGCGCGACATCCTGATTGCCGACAACCAGTTCGAGCGGGGCGGCGATGATCCGCAGATCGACGGCAAGGACGCGCTGCTGGCTGCCTTTGGCGGGGCGTTGCCGCCGGTGCTGTGGGACGGGCTGGGCGACATGCCGCTTGGCCTGGCGAAATTCGGGCGGAAGGTGCAGGCGCTCAATCTCAATCTTCCAAAGCAGGGTGCCGGGCTTGGCGGAGCGCGGCCCGAACCGCTCGCGCTCCCCGCGCTGGTGCCGACACCGCCGCCCCCTGGCGCGGCCGTTTTGCCCAAGCCCGGCGCGCCGACGGCGCTGGAGGCGCGGCTTAAGTGAGGCGGGGTCTGGGCCTTCTCGCGCTTGCCTGCGCCGTGTTCGGCGGGGCGCTGTCGCATGCCACGGTGATCGAACCCGAACCGGTCAACGATGCTGCGATCACCGCGGCGACCTTGCCCAAGGCGCTGAGCGAATTCGCCTTTTTTCAGGATGGTCGCGCCCAGCACCCCGCCGCGCGGGTCCACCCTTACGCGCTCAACACGCCGCTGTGGTCGGACGGGGCGGACAAGCTGCGCTTCATCTACCTGCCCGAAGGCACGCAGCTTGCCGCCGACGGCGAGGGTTTGCTTCGCTTCCCGGTGGGCGCGGCGATCATCAAGACCTTCGCCTTCGGAGACGGGCCGGATCGCCGCCTGATCGAGACCCGCGTGTTGCTCCACCGCGCCGATGGCTGGGTTGCGCTCCCCTATCGCTGGAATGCCGAGCAGTCCGACGCCGCGCTGGCGCTGACGGGCGGGCGGATCGATCTCGTCACCCCCGCGGGCGCGGCGATTTCCTATGCGATCCCCAACAAGAACCAGTGCAAGACCTGCCATTCGAAGGACGATGCGGTGATCCCGATCGGTCCCAAGGCGCGCAACCTGTCGCTTGCGTGGCTCGCGCAGATGGCGGCCGACGGCGCGCTCGACCGGGTGCCGCAGGGCGCAGGGCAGCTGCCCGATTGGGCCGCGCATCCCTCCGGCCCCGCCACCCCGCTCGCCCGCGCCTATCTCGACGTCAACTGCGCCCATTGCCACCAGCCCGGCGGGGGGGCGTCCAATTCGGGGCTCGATCTGCGCTGGGAGCAGGACGACCGCCACGCGCTCGGCATCATGAAGCGCCCGGTCGCAGCAGGGCGCGGAGCGGGGGGGCATGATTTTGCGATCCTGCCCGGCCAGCCCGATGCCTCGATCCTCGCCTACCGCATGGCGTCGTCCGAAGCCGGGATCGCGATGCCCGAGCTTGGCAAGGCCAGCGTCGACAGCGACGGGGTGGCGGTGGTGCGGCGCTGGATCGCGGAGATGGACGCGCAATGAAATGGCTGCGGCGCGGATTGCTTGCGCTGGTCGCGGTGCTGGTGGTCGCGTTCCTGTTGCTGCGCACGCCGGATACCGACGCGGGTGAAATGCGCGCCAAATATGGCGGACCGCCCTCGCAATTCCTGCCTATCGCGAGCGGCGTGCGCGTCCATCTGCGCGACGAAGGCCCGCGCGACGCCCCCGTGATCATGCTGCTGCACGGCTCCAACGCCGATCTCCACACCTGGGAGCCGTGGGCCGCCTCGCTCAAGACCCGCTACCGCGTGATCCGCTTCGATCAGGTCGGCCACGGGCTCACCGGCCCGGACCCGGCGGATGATTACAGCCGTGCCAATTATGTCGCCGACATTGGCGAGGTTGCCGATGCCCTGGGCCTTGGCCGCTTCGTTCTCGGCGGCAATTCGATGGGCGGCAAGCATGCGCTCGCCTTTGCGGTGGCCCACCCCGAACGGCTGACCGGGCTGGTGCTGGTCGATGGCAGCGGCGGTCCGATGATCGAACCCGACAGCGAGACCAGGGGCAGCGGCAATATCGGCTTCACCCTCGCGCGGACGCCGGGCATCAACTTGATTTTCGAACAGATCACCCCGCGCAGCGTCGTCGCGCAAAGCCTCGAACAATCGGTCTCGGTCAAGGCGGTCGTCACCGAGGCGGCGGTGGACCGCTACTGGGAACTGCTGCGCTATCCGGGCAACCGGCGCGCCACGCTCAAGCGTTTCGGCTATCCCTACGATCCGCTCGGGGAAGCCGAGATTGCTGCGGTCGCCACGCCGACGCTGATCCTGTGGGGCGAGGAGGACCGGCTGATCCCGGTCGCCGCCGGGCGCTGGCTCGATCGGATGATGCCGCGCAGCGAGCTGGTGGTCTATCCCCGCATCGGCCACCTGCCCCACGAAGAGGCGCCCGAAGCGAGCCTTGCCGACCTTGCGCGCTGGCTCGACCGGATCGCCCCGGTCGCGCCTGCTGCGTCGCCGCAACCCCTGCAATAATCGCCGCTGCGGCATTCGCCCCACTGGACGCGCGGAACGCTTCCTCGCTACACCCGTTCGCAGGTGCACACTACGCGAAGGGACAGGCGTTTGCGCAAGCTCGGGATTATCGGCGGCATGAGCTGGGTGTCGACCGCGATGTATTACCAACGCATCAACCAGATCGTCCAGAAACGCGCAGCCCCGATGGCGAGCGCGCCGCTGCTGATCGAAAGCCTGGATTTCGGCGAGCTCTACGCGCTGGTCGAAGAACGTGACTGGCAACGCGCGTCGAGGGTGCTCAGCGCCAGTGCGCGGCGGCTCGAAGGGGCCGGGGCCGAGGCGCTGATCATCGGTGCCAATTCGATGCACCGCCTGTATGACGATGTTGCCGCCAGCGTCGCGATCCCGATCCTCCATATTGCCGAATATGTCGGGCTGGCGATCAAGCGTGCCGGGCATGCCAACGCCGCGATCCTGGGCACGCGCAACGTCATGACCGAAAGCTTCTACCGCAAGCGGCTGGTCGCGCACGGCATTGATCTGCTGCCGCCCGAAATGGGCTTCGTCGAGCAGCTCGACAAGATCATCTACGATGAACTGATGGTGGGCAAGGTCACCCGAGAAGCGCAGCGCACGCTCAAGACCATCATCACCAACAGCGCGCAGGACGGGGCCGAGGCGATCGTGCTCGCCTGCACCGAACTCGATCTGGTGGTCGATGTCGATGCCAACGTGCTGCCGGTGTTCGACAGCGCACGAATCCATTGCGACGCGGCGGCCAACTGGATTCTGGAGCAGGAACTGGTCGCCTAGCCGCTGACAAGTCCTCGGCTCATCGGCTGGCGCGGGCGCTTTGCCGCATTGCAGCATGGGGCGGGGTGCAACCCCCGGCACGCACCCCTATGTCGCCCGCGGATTTTGTCACGGAAACGCAACAGGCATTATCCGGGTCTTCGGGTCGCACCGACAGGCCCTTGGGGCCGCCCGCCTCCCCCCCAATCACCGGTGGGCGGCCCCATATTTTCCGCGGTAGGCCGATCATCCTCTGATTTGTCCGTCATTCCCGATCTGTTCCGGTTGAGCCGCCTTGTCTGCTGGCCTAATCGCTGGCTCCGTGATGTCGCGCGCGCCTTATGCTTCGGACCCCAATGCCCATGGCGGGCGCGAATGGGGCGGATCGTCCGGCGGCGAACAGCGCGGCCCGCGCACGGCGTTCCAGCGCGATCGCGACCGGATCATCCATTCGATGAGCTTTCGGCGGCTCAAATCGAAAACCCAGGTGTTCATCGCGCCCGAAGGCGATCACTACCGCACCCGCCTCACTCACAGCCTCGAAGTCGCGCAGATCGGGCGGGTGATCGCGCGCGCGCTCGGTCTGGACGAGGATCTGACCGAGGCGCTGTGCCTCGCCCATGATCTCGGCCACCCGCCGTTCGGTCATGCCGGCGAGGCGGCGCTCGCCGAGGCGATGGCGCGGCACGGCGGGTTCTGCCACAATGCGCAGGCGCTGCGCACCGTGATGCGGATCGAATCCCCCTATCCCCAGCACGACGGGCTGAACCTCACCTGGGAGCTGCTCGAAGGGCTTGCCAAGCACAACGGCCCGGTCCTTGCCCCCAGTTGGGCGCTCGCCGAACTCGACGCGGCATTTCCGCTGGCGCTTAAGACCTGGCCCTCGCTCGAAGCGCAGGTCGCCGCGGTCGCCGACGATATCGCCTACGACAATCACGATATCGACGATGGCCTGCGCGCCGGGTTTCTCGAGCTCGACGACCTGTTGACGCTGGATTTCCTCGCAGATCAGTGGCGGGCGGTCGAAAAACGCTTTCCCCGCGCGGCGCGCGAGCGTTTGCTGCGCGAACTGGTGCGCGACCAGATCGGGTTGATGGTCAACGACGTGCTCGAACACACCGCAGCGCAGGTCCAGTGCCTGCGCTCTGCGGCCGAGGTGCGCGCAGCGGGAACCCGGCTGGCCGGATTTTCGCCCGCGATGGCAGCGCAGGAACGACGGCTCAAGGCATTCATGTACGAACGGCTCTATTACCATCCCGAACAGATCGCCGCCGCTGAACGGGCGCGCGACATCATCGCCCGGCTGTTTGCCGCCTATGCGCAGGACGCGCAGCTGATGCCCGCCGACTGGCACGCGCGGCTGCCCGATCACGACCCGCAGCGCGCCCGCACGATCACCGATTTCATCGCCGGGATGAGCGATCGTTTCGCCATGCAGGCGTGCGGCGAGATCTACGGGTTCACGCCCTCGGGCCTCGTCAATGTCTGATCCGCGCAGCGTTGGGCCGGCCCGGATCGCGCTGGTCGGGGCGACCGGGCTCGTCGGGCGCGAAATCATTACCATCGCCAGCCGCGGCGACGAGGCGCGGGTGGTCGGCATAGCCCGGCGCGAGGTGCCGCTGCCGCCCGGTGCGCGGATGGAGATGTTTATCGCCGATCCGGCTAAGTGGGGCGAGGTGCTTGCCGCGGTGCGTCCGCGTGCGCTGATCTGCGCACTCGGCACCACCTGGAAGAAGGCCGGGCGCGACGAGGCCGGGTTCCGCGAGGTTGATCACGATCTGGTGCTCGCCACGGCCGCCGCCGCCCACCGTGCGGGCGTGCCCAACATGGTGCTGATCAGCGCCGCCGGGGCCGATGCACGCAGCAAGAGCCTCTACATGCGGGTCAAGGGCGAGACCGAGGACGCGCTGTCGCGGATCGGGTTCAAGCGCCTCGATCTGCTGCGCCCGGGGCTGCTGCGCGGCGAGCGGATCGGCGATCTGCGGCTTGCCGAACGCGCCGCGCTGGTGGCCGCGCCGCTGGTCGATCCGCTGCTGTCGAAATCGTGGGCGCGGTTCCGCTCGATCGACGCCGCGCTGGTTGCCGAGGCGGCGCTGGGCCTCGCCTTGCGCCGCGCGGGCGGGCGCTTTACCCACGATAACGACGCGATGCGCCGGGCCGCGCGCGAATGGCGGCGCTCGCAGGCGATGCACGAGGTCGAATGATGGATTGGAGCCTGCTGTTCAACGCGGTCAACCTCTTGGCGCTGATCGCGTGGGCGGCGCTGATCGTGCTGCCGCGCTGGCCGGCGCTGCTTTCGGGGGTGCTCTATCTCGGGGTCGGGCTGCTGTGCCTCGTCTATGCGGCCGGGCTGGTCGCGGTGGTCAGCGGGCTGATACCCAATCCTGGCGGCGGCGGGGCGGATTTCTCGACCATCGCCGGGGTCCGCGCGATCTTCGCCAGCGATGCCGGGGTGACGATCGGCTGGACCCATTACCTCGCTTTCGATCTGTTCGTCGGCCTGTGGATCGCGCGCGACGGCGATGCCAAGAACATCGGGCGGCTGATCCAGGCGCCGGTTCTGCTCGCGACCTTCATCGCCGGACCGGTCGGGCTGGGCATCTGGCTGCTGCTGCGCGAACCGGCGGCGCGGCGGCAGGGGCGGTTTCGCTAAATCGCGGCTGGACCGCTGCGCCCGGTTGCGCCTATCCATAAGGCCTACGGCTTTTGGGAGAGAGCACGGCCATGGCGAAAAACGCCTATCACGATCATCAGACTTTCGATGCGATCATGCATTTCTGGGCCAGGGAACGCCCCGATGGCATCGCCTTCGATCAGGAAGGGCGCATCACCACCTATGCCGGGGCCGATCTCCTCACCCGCCAGCTGATCGCGCTGATGCAGGCGCGCGAAATCGCGCCGGGCGACCGGATCGCGTGGCTCGGCAAGAACCGCGATTTCTATTTCCTGCTCTATATCGCCGCAGCCCGCATGGGGGCGGTGATGGTGCCAGTGGGTTGGCGGCTAGCGCAGCGCGAGATTGCCTACATCCTCACCGATACCGGGGCGAAACTGGTGTTTGCCGATGCCGATTTCATCGACACCGCCAGCGCCGTTGCCGCCGAGCTTCCGGCCAACCCCGAAGTGATCGAGGCCGAGGCCGCGCGCATCGCCGCCGCCGGGTTCGATCCGGCGGCCTACAGCCCGCCCGGGCCGCACGATCCGGTGCTCCAGCTCTATACCAGCGGCACCACCGGCAACCCAAAGGGGGCGATGCTGTCGAACACCAACCTGCTGGGCCTGCGCAATGCGGGCAATGCGGCTGGGCTCGACTGGCAGTTCTATGAGCCCGGCGATTGCATGCTGGTGGCGATGCCGTGCGCGCATATCGGCGGCACCGGCCTCGTCAACATCGCGGTGGCGAACGGGGTGAGGAGCCTCGTGCAAGCCGAGTTCTCCCCCGTCGGCGTGCTCGAAGCGATCGAGGCCGGGGCGACCCACATGTTCATCGTCCCGGCTGCACTGCAGATGGTGGTCCAGCACCCACGCGCTGCGACCACTGATTTCAGCAATCTCAAATACCTCATGTATGGCGCCGCGCCGATGCCGCTGGAATTGCTCAAGGAAGCGGTGCGGACCATGCCGACCACCCGGTTCCTGCAAGCCTACGGCATGACCGAGACATCGGGCACGATCTCGGTGCTGCCGCCCGAGGATCACACCCTTGAAGGCAACCAGCGGATGCGCTCGGCGGGCAAGGCGGTGCCGGGGGTGGCGATCGAAGTGCGCGGGAGCGACAACCGCGAAATGCCGCGCGGCGCAATCGGCGAGGTCTGCATCCGCTCACCCTCGAACACCGCCGGTTACTGGAAACTGCCTGAAGCCACCGCCAAGACCATCGACGAGGACGGCTGGCTCCATACCGGGGACGCGGGCGTGATGGACGCGGACGGCTACATCTACATCCAGGACCGGATCAAGGACATGATCATCTCGGGCGGCGAGAACGTCTACCCCGCCGAGGTCGAAAGCGCGATCTATGGCCACCCCGCCATCGCCGAGGTGGCGGTGATCGGCGTGCCGAGCGCCAAGTGGGGCGAGGAGGTCAAGGCCTGCGTCGTCGCCAAGCCCGGCTGCACAATCGACGAGGCCGACGTGATCGCCTGGACGCGCGCGCGCATCGCTGCGTTCAAGGCGCCCAAGAGCGTCGATGTCATTCCGGTGATGCCGAGGAACGCCAGCGGCAAGATCCTGCGGCGCGAATTGCGCGCGCCCTATTGGGAGGGACAGGAGCGCCAGGTTTCGTGAGCACGCTTTCGTGAGCGATCGGCAGCACGCTCCCGCCACTCTGCGCAACCGCGAACCGATTGCCGCGGTGCTCGCGCGCGAACTGCCTGCGGCAGGCGCGGTGCTGGAGGTGGCAAGCGGGACCGGCGAACATGCGGTGTTCTTTGCTGCACGTTTCGATGCGCTGGTGTGGCTGCCCAGCGATCCGGCACCCGAGGCGCTGGCGTCGATTGCGGCCTACCGCGCGGACTATGCGGGCACGAACTTGTCCGCGCCGGTGATCCTCGATGCCGCCATGCCCGAGATCTGGCCGGTGACCGGGGTTGCGGCAATTGTGTGCATCAACATGGTACACATCAGCCCGTGGGCGGCAACCCAAGGGCTGTTCCGGGGGGCTGCCCGGTTGTTGGGCAACGGCGGTCGAGGGCCGCTGATCGTTTACGGGCCGTTCCTGGAGAATGGCGTAGAAACGGCCCCGTCCAACCTCGCATTCGATGCGAGCCTCAAGGCGAGGGATAGGCAGTGGGGCCTAAGGCATGCCGAAGAATTGGACAGCCTTGCCGCTTAGCATGGCATGGCGCGCAGCGCACGCTACGCGATGCCGGCCAACAACCTGATGCTTGTCTACAGGTGTGCCTAGTCGATCGCGCGCTTGCCTGCGCGGCCGACCGACTGGATATCCTCGCCCACCCCTTCGACGGTGTTGCACCCCGTCGCAGTCAGGGTCAGCGCGGCGAGTGCAAGGGCAATCATGCTCGAACGAATCATCACATCTATCCTTTCAAAAGGGCTGTAACGCGCCTTACTCGAAAACTATTCCTGACTTGCCGCTGAAGCGACACGGTTCGCCTTGGCAAGCTGCCGCTCGCGCCAGGCGATCAGCAGTCCGGCGCCGATGATGAGCGGCGCGCCGAGCCACAGGGCGGCAGGGGCGGCACGGTCGAACAGGTAATAGCCGTAAAGGCTCGCCCACAGCAGCGCGGTGTAGTCCATCGGCAGGATCACCGCTGCCGACCCGAACCTGAGCGAGGTGGTGAGCAGCACCTGCGCGGCTGCGCCGACCAGCGCCATGGCGATGATCACCAACCAGGTCAGCGGATCGTGCGCGGCGATCACGAAGGGCAGGCCAAGTGCAGCAACCGGGGTGGTGAGCGCGGCGAACCAGAAAACGATGCTCCACGGGTTTTCGGTAGTGTTGAGCTCCTGAATCTGGAAACTGATGAGCGCCACCATCAGCGGTGCCATCAGTCCGACCGCGATGCCCGCCAACGTCACGCCTTCATCGAGGCCCGTGAATGGCTGCATGACTACGATAACTCCGGCAAATCCCATCGCCACCGCGCCCCAGCGATAGGGTCCTATCTTCTCGCGCAGCACAACAAGCGCGATCAGCACCGCGAAAACCGGTGCGGTGAAGCCCAGCGTGGTCGCCTCCGCAAGCGGCAGCAGCAGCACCGCGCCATAGGTGAATATCATCCCGAACAGGCCGGTCGCGGCGCGCCGGGCGTGGGCGAGCAGCCGGACGAACAGCGCGAGCAGCGGGCGGGGGCGGGCGATCGAGCCATCCATTGGCTTCGGGCTTGGCTGAGCCGCAGGGATTGCGCAAGCGCCCGTGCGCCCCATATGCGCGGCGCATGGATGTCATTACCTCGTTCGAATTGCTTAGTGACGCTGCACAGCTGGCCGTGATCGGCGGGCTGCTCTGGGCGTTTGCGGGTTTTGCCGTTTTGATGGAGCGACGGCGCGTCAAGCACCGCGATGTCGCCCAGCTCGAACAGGTTGGCTGGGTGCCTTGGACCGGGCTGTTTATGGGCGCAGCGATGATCGGCGGCGGATGCCTCGCGATGGGTCTTCCAGCGGTGATCGGCGCCTTGTAGCTTGCCCGACTGACCCTTCAACTGAACCTTTCCCAAGCGGCCTGTCGAGATACGCCCAGTGGCTCGGCTATCTGCGCCCAGCTTACGTTCCGCTGGCGCAACGCATCGACAGCATTCGCAATATGCCTTCGGTAGGCTTCCAAGGTCGCCTCGAGACCCGCCAGCGCCCCGAGCAGCCGTTCGGTCGGCCATGCGTGCGGATCGAACGGATCGGACGCGGGGGGCTCGCCGTGCATGACTAGCTGGCACACGGCGACGCATTCGTTGCAGATATGCAGACCTCCCGGCCCAGCAGCTAGCTTTTGGATCTCACGTTCCGATTTGGCGCAGAACGAGCAGGTCAAGAGCGCCATCGTTAACTCCTGTCAGGGTTGTCCTGACAGTCAGGTATGACCTGACAAGCTCGCTGTCAAGCAAGTCCTTACAGGCGCCGCGGGACGCCGTAGCCGCTTTCCTGCCTGCGTATACCCTGACAGGATCGCCCAATGATCTGCCGCGATCTCCTTTCCCGTTGCCTTAAAGAGGCGCGGCTGGAGCAGGTCGGCTGGGTGCCGTGGACTGGGCTGTTTCTGCTCGCCGCAATGTTCGGCGCGGGGCTGCTGGCGATGGCGCTGCCAGCGGTGCTGAAGGGTTGACACGCGACGTCCGAGGCGTCGCAAGGCCAACCGGCCGCCGGCCGGTCAGGCCTAACCGCCTGCCTTACAGACACGCCTCCAGATACGCCTGATCGAACCCGAACTGGCGCGCCTTTTCCAGCGTGTAGGGACGCAGCCCCGAGGCGCGAAATTCGCCGAGGATCTTCCCGTCGTCGGTCTCGTCGAGATACTCGAACTTGAACAGCTCCTGCGTCACGATCACGTCGCCCTCCATCCCGATCACCTCGGTGATGTTGGTGGTGCGGCGGCTCCCGTCGCGCAGACGCTTGACCTGCACGATCAGGTCGACGCTTTCCGCGATCTGGCGGCTGATGGCTTCCTTGGGGATTTTGATGTCGCCCATCAGGATCATGTTCTCCATACGGCCAAGGCACTCCCGCGGGGAGTTGGCGTGGAGCGTACACATCGAACCGTCGTGACCGGTGTTCATCGCCGCGAGCAGATCGAAACATTCCGCACCGCGAATTTCCCCGAGGATGATGCGGTCAGGACGCATACGCAGGGCGTTCTTCACGAGGTCGCCGATGGTGATCGCGCCCTGGCCTTCGAGGTTCGGCGGACGGGTTTCGAGTGGCAGCCAGTGCGGCTGCTGCAAGCGCAATTCGGCCGCGTCTTCGATGGTCAGCACGCGCTCGCCCGGGTCGATCATCTTGGAGAGGGCGTTGAGCATGGTCGTCTTACCCGAACCCGTACCGCCCGAGATCACGATGTTCATCCGGCACGCGCCTGCGATCTTCAAGGCGGTGCACATCTTGTCCGACATCGAGCCGAAGTCGCGCAGCATGTCCAATGTGATCGGCTTTTCGGAAAACTTACGGATCGAGATCGCGGTGCCGCGCAAGGAAAGCGGCGGGACGATCACGTTCACGCGGCTGCCGTCCTTCAGGCGGGCGTCGGCGAGCGGCGTGGTCTGGTCGACGCGGCGGCCGACCTGGTTGACGATCCGCTGCGCGATCTGGAACAGGTGCTGTTCGTCGCGGAAACGGATCGGGGCGAGCTGGAGCTTGCCCTTCTTTTCGATATAGGTCTGGTCCGGGCCGTTGACCATGATGTCGGACACGTCGGGATCGTTGAGCAGCTCTTCCAGCGGCCCGAAGCCAAGCAGTTCGTCGATCAGCACCTTTTCCAGCGCGAATTGTTCGCGGCGGTTGAGGGTGACCTTGAGCTCGGCCAGCACCTCCATGATGATCGGGCGGAATTCCTCGGAAAGTTCTTCCTTGGACAACGTCGCGGCGGCCTCGGGGTCGACCCGTTCGAGCAGCCGCGGGAGCACCTGTTCCTTGATCTTGTGGACGCTGGCTTCGAACCCGCCGACTTCCGAATTGCTTTCGTTGACCGCAGCCATGCGTTCGTTGAGGCGGTCGATCGCCTCGGCAGTGGTCGCCGGGCGGCTCGGTGTCGGGGCCGGGATCGCCGCAGCCCGGGTGGCGCTGCCTTCGCCGGGGATTGGCGGGAACTGTTCGCCGCCGCGCGCGCCATCGCCGGGACGTCCGCTGCCCCCCTTCATCGGACGGGCGACACCAAAGGCAGGCCTGCCGCCGGGCGTCAATCCGCCAGCATTGCCCTTCTTGCCAAATGCGCTCATTCCAGCCCCCAAGGCACCTGAAACATGACCAACACCTGTCCGCAGTGTTGCGAAGGGTGCGTCTCGAAAATTGGTGAATAGACAGGAAAGGTTGTTTTTTTCCTAAGGATCGGCTCGGCCCTCCAAACCCGGCGCGATCGCGTTCTCCCGGTCGGCGCGCGGCGGTATTCTTTGGTTAACGTCTTCTTGCTAGCCGGTCGGTCTCAAGCCGGAGACAAAGCCGATGCGCGCACTCAAGAGCACCTATGTCAATGCCATGCAGTCGCTGGCTGCGGTTGGCCCGCTCGAACAGTTCGGCGCTGCGGCCACCGCCAGCCAGCGGCACGGATGGCGGCGCTGGGCGGCCTCGCTACTGGCGATCTACGATACCGACCGGATGGTCGCGCTCGATCTGCCGTGGTGGAACGTGGCGGCGACCCGCGCGGTCGAAACCTTCCTTGCCGAGCGCCCGGGCGCGCGGGTGTTCGAGTGGGGCGCGGGGGCGAGCACGATCTGGCTGGCACGGCGCTGCGCCAGCGTAACCTCGGTCGAACACGATCCCGATTGGCTGGCGCGGTTCAAGCGCCAGGCCGATGGCCGTGACAATATTGCGCTCATGGGCCGGTCGATCACGACCGATGCCTATGTCGCCGCGATCGACGAGGTGGGCGGGCTGTTCGATCTGATCGTGGTCGACGGGCGTCAGCGGGTCGCCTGTCTGGAGCGGGCGCGGGACCGGCTTGCACCGCAGGGCTTGATCCTGTTCGACGATTCGGGCCGGGCCCGCTACCGCGACGGGATTGCAAGGGCCGGGCTTGCCGAGCAGCGCTTTTTCGGGCGTTCGTACTGCGTGCCCTATCCCGATTACACCAGCCTGCTGTCGCGCCATGGCTGAACCTGTCGGCACGCGCGCAGCTGTGCCGCCGGCGCTGCGAACGGCGCTGCGCTGGGGCGGTTATGCAATGCTGGCGGCGGCGGCTGCCTATCTGGTGCTGGCGCTCGCACGGCTCGATCTGGCGCTGATCGCGGCGCGGCTTGGGGTGAGTGACTGGGCCCGCGCCGCGGTGGGCGCGGTGCTTTATGCCGGGCTGCTGAGCCTGCTCGCGCGGGCGTGGTGCAGCGATGCGGCGCGGCCTGCGACCGCGGGCGGCTGGGCTGCGGCGGTGCGCATCTATGGGCCGGGAGTGGTGGCCAAGTATATTCCCGGATCGGTGTTCCAATACGCATCGCGCCAGGTGCTCGGAGCGCAGGCCGGGTGGAGCCAGGCGGCGATGATGAAGGCGAGCCTGTTCGAGGCGGGCATGCATATTCCCGCGGCACTGCTGGCGGCCGCGGCGCTGTGGCTGGCGGGAGGCGCACCAGGGCTCGTGCCTCTGGCGGTCCTGCTGCTGGCGGGCGCGGGGCTGACGCTGGCGAGCGGGCAGCCGCGGATCGCGGCGGCGGGCTTGCAGATGCTGTTTTTCGGCGGGTTTGCGCTGATCGTGTGGTGGCTGGCGGCGAGCGCGCTCGATCTGGCGGTCCCGGCGCGGCTGACGGCGGTGTTCATGCTGGCGTGGATCGCGGGCTTTCTGGTGCCGGTCGCGCCGGGCGGGCTGGGGGTGCGCGAAAGCGTGCTGCTGGTGCTGGGCGCGCCGCTCTCCGATCCCGAGGCGCTGGCGGCGCTGGCGATCCTGACCCGGGTGGTGACCACCGCGGGCGATGCGCTGTTCGGCGTTGCAGCCTATGGACTGTTGGCGCGGGTGCGCCTGAACAGGCAGGCATCGGCATAGCAGACATGGCGCACGAAGCCGGGCTCGCCTGCCATGCGGCGGACCAGCGCGTCGTAACTGTCCGGGTGCAATGCCCGCGAGAGATAGACCCAGTCGATCGCTGCCGGGATTGCGGCAGGCTCGCCCGCGAACCAGCGCGTCGCGCGCGCGATCACCGGCGCGGCGCGCGCGTAATCGGTCGCCCTTTCGGAATTGGGCACGGTCCGCCCGGCAAGGATCGCCGACCAGTTGTCGTCGCCGCTTGGCTCCCCCACCAGCGGCTTTTCGGGGTATTGCCACACCAGCGCGGCGGCGCTGCTGTTGGCGCGCAGCCGGGCGAGCACGGCCCGGTCCTGCGCGGGCACGCGGGTGGTGTAGCTATCGCCGAAATTGACCTCCCAGCGCGCCAGCGCATAGATGCTCGGTGCGGCGACCAGCGCCAGCACCGCCAGCGCCGCCACGCTCAGGCGCCGCGCGTGCGCGCCCGCGTGCCAGCGGCGCTCGATCACCAGCCCGCCCAGCAGCAGCACCGCGATTGAAAGCGGTATCTTGGTGCGGATGAAGATCTCTTCGGCAACGCGCACCGGCAGCGCCAGTTGGCTGACGACAATCGCCAATGCGCAGGCCGCGATCATCGCATAGGCGGCGATCATCGCGTGGTGTTCGCGCGGGGACTGCGCGCGCAGACGCAGAAGGAACGGGATGACCAGCAGCAGCGGCACCCCGACCAGCGCCGAGGCTTTGGACAGCGCCGCCAGTGCCAGCATCCAGCCGGGGCGCGGATCGGGGGCGTTGGTGAGCAGCGGGCTGGCGATGGCCGAATCCGGGCTGCCCGCCTTGATCACGCCCAGCACCAGCACCAGCGCCGCCGAGGCGATCACCATCGCAGCCAGTTCCGGCACCGCGCGCGCCCGGCTGATGAACAGCCGGGCGAGCCCATAGGCGAGGAGGCACACCGCGCCCAGCAAGGTCGATATGGTCAGCACCGCCGCGAGCGCCGCCAGCGCCAGCACCTTCACCGCACGCGGCACCGGCGGATCGGCAGGTTGGCACAGGATAATCCAGCTGCACAGCAAGGCCGCCGCCAGCGCGTGCTGCGGGATCACCTGCGCCGTGCCGAGCAGCGCCGACCCGGCAGGCGTGAGCCCGCTCGCGAACACCGCCTCGATCGTTCCGCCGCCGATCAGGTGGATGAAGAACGCCGCCGGGGCGAGCACGACAAAGCCGGTCAGCGTCAACGCCGCGGCGCGCGTGGGCGATGGCACCACCAGCCGCACCGCCGCGTAGATCAGCAGCCCCAGCAAGGCCGCGATGACCGCGTTGAAGGTCGACAGCGCCGCCCACGGTTCGGCCCCGAGGTTCGCGGCGGCGCCGGGCAGGATATAGATCAGCCAGTAATAATGCAGCGGACCTGCACCGCCGAAACCGTCGCGCGCGGGCACCCCCCAATTGGCGAGCGCGTGGACATGGCCCATGTGCTTGAACCAGTCGGCATTATACCAGGCGTGGATCAGCAGCGCCCCGTCAGCGGTTTCGCGCAGCGAGGCGGCGAGCGAGGCGAGCCCGTAACCGGCCAGCACCAGCGCGATCAGCCAGCCAGCGAGCTCGCCGCGATCCGCAGGGGTCCGCGCCGCAGCGCGGCCCCGCCCAAGCGCGGCTCCAACGGCGGCGGCAAGGCTGATCGGCAGCACGATCGCTGCGGAAAGCTGAAGGCCCAGCATCCCCGCACCCGCTCCGGCCAGCGCAGTCAGCAGCAGCATCGCCGCCAGCGATGCCGCTGCCGCCGCAGCGCGCGCGCCGGGCACCGCGGCATGCGGGCGCACCAGCAGCCAGCCCGGCACCATCGCCGCCCCCGCCAGCGCGGCGGTGATCGCAACCGAAAGGATCATCGCCCCCAACCCTTACCAAACAGCATTAACGGTTTCTTTCCCCCGGGCCTGTAGCAGGAGCGCGACGGATGAAGGGAGCCGACGCGCCATGTCGTTTGCAGGGAAGTTTGATTTTTCGCTCGGCCACGCCCCCGATTGCAGCTTCGTGATACCCTTTTTCAACGAGCACGAAAGCCTTGAAATCCTCTACCGCGAGATCGTTGCCGCGTGCGAGGCGCTGGGCAAGAGCTTCGAGCTGGTGTTCGTCGATGACGGCAGCACCGATGGCGGCAGCGCAGTCATCCGCGCGCTCGCCAAGGCCGATCCGCGCGTCGGCCTGCTGCGCTTCCGGCGCAATTTCGGCAAATCGGCGGCGCTGTCGGCCGGGTTCGGCGTGGCTGCGGGCGACATCGTGTTCAGCATGGATGCCGATCTTCAGGACAACCCCTGCGAAATCGGCAACTTCCTGAACGCGATCGCAGCCGGGGCCGATGTGGTGTCGGGCTGGAAGCAGGTGCGCAACGATCCGGTCGACAAGACCCTGCCTTCCAAGCTGTTCAACGGCGCGGTCAACCGCGCCTTCGGGCTCGATCTCAACGACCACAATTGCGGTTTCAAGGCCTATCGCCGCGAGGCACTGGCCGAACTCAACCTCTACGGCGAGCTGCACCGTTTCGTGCCTGCGCTGCTGCACGCGCGCGGGTTCCGGATCGCGCAGATCCCGGTCGAACACCGCGCCCGCCGCTTCGGCAAGTCGAAATTCGGTGCCAAGCGGCTGGTCAAGGGGGCACTCGATCTGCTGACCGTGTGGCTCACCACCCGCTACGGCGCGCGCCCGCTGCACCTGTTTGGCGGGACCGGGCTTGCCGCGACGGCGCTGGGCGGGGCGATCCTCGGCTATCTCGCGGTGCTGTGGGTGCTTGGTCTCGGCCCGATCGGCGACCGCCCGCTACTGCTGCTGGGCATGCTGCTGGTGTTGACCGGCGGCCAGTTGATCGGCGTCGGCCTGCTCGGCGAACTGATTCTGGCGCGTACCATCGGGGAAGCCGACAAGTATGCCATCGCCGAACGGCACGGCAACGTCGCCGAACGCGAACTGGCGCGCCGCGCGCTTGCGCCCGAAACGCAGGCCTGATCCGCTCCGATCGCGCGCCCATCTGCCGCCGGTTCCGGCGGGGGCTTGCCGTTCGGGCGCGGATAGCTAGAGCACGCCGCAGGC
>Ga0224722_1000157_pt1 | contig 38543 bp, 27 predicted proteins | sample Balambano_FR1_Me_FD_161646 | JGI IMG/M metagenome (GOLD analysis project Ga0224722, IMG submission 161646) | Freshwater sediment microbial communities from Lake Towuti, South Sulawesi, Indonesia - Balambano_FR1_MetaG | ecosystem: Environmental > Aquatic > Freshwater > Lake > Sediment | place...
ATGACGCTGAACCTCAACACGGGCGAATACGAAGGGGGCTGTCTGCATTTCCCGGAATACAGCATCGAGCAATACAGTCCGGGCGTGGGCGACGCGCTCATTTTTTCCTGTTCGCTCTTGCATCAAGCAACCCCGGTGACAAAAGGACGGCGGTTTGTGCTGCTTTCCTTCTTCTTTAATGATGAAGATGCCAAACTGAGAGAGCAAACCCAAAAGCAAATTGTGCGAGAAGGGTAAGCCTCTCGATTTTCTCTAGCGTAAGTCTGGTCGCAAGTTCGATCGCAAGTTTGATTATTCATGCCCCGCACAATCGTCTGGTTTCGTCGAGATCTTCGCATTAGCGACCATGCCCCTTTGCGGCGAGCAGCCCTGCGGGGGGCAGTCATCCCGGTGTTTGTTTTCGATCGCGCCCTGCTGCATCATCCAGAAACCGCTCCGGCAAGGGTGGCGTTTATGCTGGAATGTCTGTCTGCGCTCGATCAGGAGCTGCGCGATCGGGGCGGCAGATTAATTCTCCGTTACGGCGATCCGGCTGAAGTGTTGCCCCAGCTTCTCCGGGAAACCCAGGCAGAAGGGATTTATGCGTATGTTGACTATGAGCGAATTTACGGACGAGTGCGAGATGCGCGGCTCAATCGAGTCTTAGCCGACTCAGGTATGAAAATTCGCTGGTTTGAACCCAGTGCCGGAACGCCAGACCTCATGCTCTATTCGGACTACCGCGATTTCTGGTACGAGGAAATGCGGCAGGAACGCATCCCCACGCCCAGCCGGGTCGATGTGCCAGAGGATGTTTTGAACGAACCGATTCCCACGCTGACTGAACTGGCGCTAACCGCAGACCGCAAACCCATTCCCTCCGGAGGTACGATCGCCGCTCGTCAACAGCTTCAAGAATTTCTAGACGAAAAAGTCGATCGCTATTACTGGCAGTTGTCCTATCCGGGCGCAGAAGCCACGACAGGACTTAGCCCATACCTTAAATTCGGTGCAATCTCAATCCGGGAGTGCTACCAGACTGCCGAATCTTTGCGATCGTCCGATAGCCCCAAGGTGCAGCGCAGCCGTCAGCAGTTGATCGCCCGTTTGCGGTGGGGCAGTGGATTTGCGCAGCGATTTCGCTATTTGCCCCAGCTTGAACTGCGATCGCTCTATTCTGTTTTTGACGAAGACGGCTGGGAATTTGACGAAGACCTGTATCAAGCGTGGCAGGAAGGGCAAACCGGATTTCCGATCGTGGATGCGGCGGCGCGATGCTTACTGGCAACAGGCGGCTGGAAACAGCTCAACTTTCGATCGCGTGCTTTTTATTCCAGTTTCTTGAGCAATTTATTGGGCATAGACTGGCGATATGGGGCGCTGCACTTCATGCGTCATTTAATTGATGGCGATTGTCCGATCGATCATTATCAGTGGGCAATGCAGGCAGGGGTAACGCACTGCGTCAATAAAACCTGGACGCGCATTTATAACCCGCAGCAGGTGGCAGTCGATCGCTGCGATCCGCAGGGACAATTCATCAAGCAGTGGGTTCCTGAAGTTGCCCATCTTTCGCCCGCCGAACTCGGTTCCCCACCCCCGCTCAAAAACTATCCAGCTCCAATTCTGGATTACCGCACGGCACGGCAGCGGCGAGTCAAACAGCTTGAGCAGCAGCGCCAAAAGTTTCGGCAGCAGGATAATCTCATTCCTTACCTGGCGCAAATGCCGGAATCGCTTGTTCCTTTTGGCAGCGAACGATTTGATTCTGAGATCGCCTGGGCATCAACGCCGGATGATGATCTTTATCCAGAAGCGATCGATCTCGCTCAGCTTGACCCGGAACAGGCAAAAATGCTGCGCACTTGGTTCGTCGCCCATGTTGAAATCCAGCCCCATCGAACAAAGCCACGCCGCAAACCGACCCGCAAAAAGAAAGACGACGGCTTTATCCAGCTAAGTTTTCTGAACGAGCTGATGTCAGTAGAAGAACAAGATTGAGTTTGACCAGAGAAAAGCCTCATCAAACAAAAAAGGGGCAAGCTTGCCCCACAGTCTACTCTCTATCAAAAGAGGGATGAAAACTCTTTATTAACTGCGTTGTGATAGAAGGAGGTTGGACAAAAAAACCAGGAGTGAAGTTGCGTTTAGTGTTACGTTTAGCGTTAACTGTCCAAGCCTGCGATCGCTTGCTATCGAGAGTTTGTGGTTGCTGTGCCCATCACCTGTAAGCTAACGGGGGCAACCCCTGAGCTAATAAGTCCGATAATCCGTGCGGCTCCTGCCGAAAGGTCAATCACGCGCCCGTGCGAATAGGGACCGCGATCGTTAATTCGGACGACGACTGAAAGCCCTGTGTCTAGGTTGGTGACGCGCACCTGTGTTCCGAAGGGCAAAGAGGGGTGAGCTGCTGTAAGTGCTTCTTGGTTAAACACTTCACCGCTCGCGCTCCGATTGCCGTTAAGCCCAGGACCATACCAGGATGCCATTCCGGTAAAAGCCCTCTGAACCGGACCGAATGAGACCTGACGGGCTTGAGTGCGCGGATCGCCAGAAATTCGATCGATTGGGGGTGCATTGCTGATCTGCCGACGGAGACGATTAGCGACCTGTAAAGTGTCTTCTGCCGGGTCGTTGGTGGTGTCGGGCAAGATGGTGCTGTCGCTGATTTCAACCAGCTCTTCGTTGCCTGCTCGAATTTCATAGCGCTCCTGGTCGGCATTCCAGGCGGCAGTGAGTTGGCTGGCGTTGAAGTTGTCCCGGTATAGCTGATTGAGCCGGGCAGCGATCGTTGTTGCTCGCCATACTGGGTCGTCGGGGTTCACCGAGGCTTCAGAGGTTCCGTCTGCGTTTGGAGCAGCGGGGGTGAGCTGAGCGCTTTGTGAATTGGGGCTGGGTGAATCGGGGCTGGTGGTCGCCTCGTGCTGGCTTTGAACGCTAGCAACTTTGACCTCAGAATCAGCCGCCTGGTTGGAAGCTGCTGAACGGGTAGGCGAACTTGCTGAATCCGAACTCGCTGAATCAGAGCCGAGGAACGTGAGGACGGGGATATTGCGAACATAGACTGTTGCAGCTTGCCGTCCTTCCAGCGCATGAGCGTGAATGCGAGCAATCGTCACATCAGGTTCACGGCTTTCCTGGGACTGGTATTCCCCAACTTTGACAGCTTCCTGAGCTGGAGCGACTGCTACAGTCTCGGTCGTGTCGGTTGGGGGAGAAGTGGATGCCTCCTGAGCAAACGACGTTGTAGTAGGAACATCTGCTTCTGAGGTTTCGTCTGCCACCGCAGGCTGTTGAACAATCTGGCTTAAGGGAACGGATCCCAGCGCTGTGACCAACAGGGTAGCGGCAGTCAGACCGCTCAAAATTTTATGGTTCATACGTCCATCGTGAATGGTACATGGAGAGTGAGCCAGGGATTTCGGAAACGAAAAGGCTGACAAGGGTCAGCGAGTTCCGAGCTAACTCATACTCGTTACGTGTTCACTCCTGGTTACGCAACTGCAACAGACTAACACGAAGTTTTTGCTCTGGGGATCAGGGACAGTTTGCAAACCGCCACATCTTTACATTAACTTCGTATAGCGAAATAACCTCAAACTTTCACTCTATAAGCGTTTGAGGTATTTTTGCTCCAGTTCAACTTCATCAAAACTTTACAAAATCTTTTACATGTTTTTACTTTCTGAAGCTAGCCAGGGGAATTCAAAGTGGAAGATGACAGTTAAAGCGAATAATCTGGCTGTGGAAACAAAAATTTTTTATCCCAGGTTTACAAAATGAGTCAGTCTTTTCGATCGCTTGATCAGACGATCGACCTGTATCCGAAACCTCCTCATCGAGCAATCCCTGTTTTTCTTGTTACATTGTTTCCGTATTTATACTTAATGACGCAGTAACCTTTTCTCCTGCCACTGCTGCTCTATTGCTGCTCGATATACAGCGTTTTTCACTACAAGCTGAGCAGTTCAAAGGCTTCTTGAAAAACTTGAAGTCTTGCACTACCAGAATTTTGGCGCTACCCTGCGAGGTTTACTGTCGATTAAGCAGTTTTTCGAGGATATCTTTTGCGGGTTCTACCATTGCCCAGGTTCCTTCGGGCTGCTTACGCAATGTTGCAATATGAACATATTCTGCGGAGCCGATCGTATCGCCTTGTTGAACTGAGCCGAGCTTGGGCTGCTTGAGTCCGCAGAGGCGAAACAGGTAAGCAGGCACATCAGGACTGGAAAACAAAATGCAGTCGGCGACGTTTTGCTGCACCTGCCCGTCGAAGGGCGCGTAGACGGAGTCCCCATTTAAACGAATGGAAATATCGCCTAGCCCAGCAACAACAGAATGATTTGCGATCGAATCGCCGGGTTGAAGCTGCCAGGTTTGCTGAATTTGTATTGTGCGGGCTAGCGTGACGGACTCGTCAGAGGTGCAGCCGCTTTGAGACAGAAGTAGAACGACTACGCAAATTATCCTGACAATGGACTTCATAGCCTGCCTCCAAGCAGCAAACCAATCATAATCAGCGTCAGCCGACTTCCCCAAAGAAAGCCCGACTGTGGGGCAACCGTCGATCGATACATGGCAACGGCGGCAGGAACAACCATCAGCATTACACTGACCAGCGAAAAGACCGGGTAAAGCTGACTGAGCCGATCGAGCAAAGCTCGCAGCAGGGCAGTCCCAAGGATAAGGATAAACGCTTGCTGAAGCGAGGGAAAAATTTCGCCAGGCTCGATCGACTGCTGGGTTGAGCCACAGCGATTGAAACTCTGATTGCGACTCTGTTTCGATCGACGCGCAGCTTGAGCTGATTGAGAGGTTCTCCTTTTGATATCACAACCTGTTTCGATCGCAAGCTGAAACAGAAAATAAGAAACCTGAGCGATTCCCTGCACAGTGAATTGAATCAGTAGCTGAACAACTAAAAACAAATTCGCTGCTGCCCATGTTGCTCCCTGTCTTAAAGCGAGTAAGCAAGATTGAGCAGAGCGATTGGTATTCGCTTCACCCTTTGCTTCACCCTTTGCTTCAACTTGATCACGGAAGACTGGAGGTAGTGCTGCTTCTCGGTCAAGCCAGCTTAAATCGATCGATCGCATAAAAACTCGCAGCTCGCCAGCTTCCGTTTTCTCGATATAGGGAATGGCGATCGTTTTCTGGGTTTGCTCTAAATGGCTTTCTAAACTGCTAAAGGCAAAAAAATTCGAGATGTCGTCAGCCTCCACAAAATCAGGCGTTCTATTTCGATCGCGCTTAACCTGCTGCACGATCGCTTCAAGCCGAGAAATCGCAGCTTCTTGCTCGACTGCGAGCTGGTTGACGTATTGCATTTGATCTTCGAGACGCTGCCACAGCAATTGCAGTCCTGGATCCAGCGTGCTCAAAGGCTGGGAGGATTGAGCTGGAAAATTGGTCTGTGCGGCTTCAATTTGTGCTGCAATTGCCCTAATTTTTGACTGCGATTCCTTCATGAAAGCTCCTAGTACTTAAGTACTATTCCTCAAACTATATCTTAAATTCAGATTTCTGCTCAAGGATTTGGGCTAATTTCTGCTGCGATTGACAGCAAAGATGCAGCAGAGATTGGGTAGCTTAAGTTTTTGCAAATGTTAGATCGATATCGATCGTGAATCAATCGTGGGTTTTTGCCTGCTAGCGGTTCAAACCACGGGTTCCCAAAGCAACAATATCAGTCCTGAACCAATTGAAAATTGGATGACAGGGGTTAGGCTCTCTGTCGTCTTGCGCCAGCATAAAGTCCTCTGCTTGCCTTAATCTGCGCTTGAGTTAAGCAGAGGTTGATTGCTGAATGTTTTAACGATTCGTCCGGTCAGCCTCCGCCGACATTTTCTGTTCTTACGCTTGACCCGATCGCAAGTTCTTCTCTGGACAAGACAAACTGTATAGCACTCGCTTGACACCGGGGCATCTGGATCACTTAATTAAGCTCGGTTAAGGAGATTGAGGATAGTTATCATGGAGCGCTTTATTATTTAGTAACAAACAGAAATAAGTCCTCCCATGCAGGAGTAGGACTCGATCGTTCTGGAGGAGCTTGCTCCCGATTCTCAGTTTTTTATAAAAGCGACTTCGGCAAACCAAGAAGAGCAAACAGACATCTTTGTAGGATGAAAGCTGGAGTGAAGTGAGTCTGGGAAATTGCCTGGGTAGTGGATCAACAACAGAACTTAGAAAAACTTATTGATTAGAGTCATTCTCTAAATGTAGTACTGCTTACCTCAAGACTTCCTCTGCTGCACCACTCAAAAGGAGGAGCTGTTGCAGTCGCTAGCTTCTTGCAAAAATTCCACTCTTGCTTTCTGTCTCTACCCCTGGTGTGTACTTTTTTGAGTCTCAATTTCGTTCCCCGCCTCACAACCTGTGATTTCCCCAGCAGCCAAAGCAAGCAAACTGACTTGGGAAATGAGCAATAGGCGATCGATTTCAGTTTCCCAAACTGCCTTCAGAAGCGATGTGAGCGCGTAAAAATTCGCTCCTAAACAGGTTTCCGCAAGAGACTAAAGTTGGATAATCTGCTGCTGCCCTTGCATGTAAATCTCAACAAATAATTGGGTATATTCGAGCTGAAAAAAACAGGTGAAACGGGTATCGTCGCTACAAAATTCCTTTCTCACGAAAAAGTATTTTTCCACAGAATATGCATTTTAAAAGCAGCGAATTCCAGACTGGTAATCAAAGTCATTTCTACTGAGAAAATTTAGCGCCAGGATTGGCTTAAAACGTTGCAGGATAAACAAAATTGTGATATTCGTAGAATAAATGAATACATTCAAATTTAGTATCTCTTCTGAGAGTGTTTCTGGAAAACAGGTTTAACTCTTGGGGCTGCTTCATTAAGCAGAGCGGGCTGTATTTTGCAGAGTTGAACGATCGGATTCCGGAATTGCCAACTTTGAAGAGGGATTACCTTGCAGTTCGTGTTTTGAGGAGAAAGAAAAAATGGAGACCTTTGGATATCTCCAGACTGTTGAAGAGTATGAAAGTTTTGAAAGCAGAGATTTAGTCTGTGTACAAAATAGACTGAATTTGTTGCCTTCCGATTTCAAGGTTTCGGGTCAGATGATGGCTATCCTGGCAGGCACTGCTTGCTCTACCGCAGTTGTGGGTCTGGCGGGTGCAGCTCAGGCGTTTCCGCTCTTTCCTGGCGATAGCGGTCCCGATGTCACCTATGTGCAAAATCTGCTGACCAGCGCAGGCTATCCGGTTCCGGCAACGGGCTTTTATGGCCCGCTAACGGAAAGTGCTGTTGTCAGTTTCCAGGCTGATAGCGGTCTGGTAGCTGATGCGGTCGTAGGATCGTCAACTCTTGATGCGCTGGAAGGCGGCTTTATCGGAGTTGGGGGCAGTGTGCTGCGGTTCGGCGATAGCGGCTCTGAAGTCACTCGCCTGCAAAATCTGCTGACCGACGCAGGCTATCCGGTTCCGGCAACGGGCTATTTTGGTTCGCAAACGGAGAGTGCAGTAATTAGCTTCCAGAGCGCAAGCGGTTTGGTGGCTGATGGGCTTGCAGGTCCGGCAACCTTTGATGCGCTGACGGGCTTTGTTCCGGTTCAGCCTGGTGTTCCTTCGGGCAGCACATTGCGCTTCGGCGACTCTGGTCCTGCTGTGTCGAATCTGCAAAGCCTGCTCAATAGGGCTGGATATTTCGTTCCCGTCACGGGCTATTTTGGTTCGCAAACGGAGAGTGCAGTAATTAGCTTCCAGAGCGCAAGCGGTTTGGTGGCTGATGGGCTTGCAGGTCCGGCAACCTTTAATGCACTGGAAGGTGGCTTTGTTCCGGTGAATCCTGAACCCACTCGCACGCTGCGATTTGGCGATAGCGGAGATGCGGTTGCAGGGCTTCAGCGGATTTTGATTGCTCGCGGCTTCCTGGCTCCTGGACTGGATACGGGATACTTTGGCTCGGCAACGGAAGCTGCACTGATTGCTTACCAGCGATCGGTGGGTCTGGTTGCTGATGGCATTTACGGCCCAGCCACGGCAAATTCGCTGGTTTAACTTCGGGACCAATCAAGCCTGAATATTTCTGTTGTAAGCGTTACTGAGTAAGTGCAGGTTGAGTTGGCTCGTAGTCTTTACTGCGGGTCAACCTTTCTATTCAGGTATCAATTCCCAGAGATCAATTCACAAGGGTAACGCTGCTTTTACCGAGATGAGGAGTATTTTGCATGGAACTCTTTGCCTATCTCCAAATTGCTGAAGCCTATGAGCGCTCTAATACTGACGATTTGGCAGATTTAGCCGATCGATTTTACCTCCCCAGCACGCCTCTGTATTCAATGACTCCGCAGGCGGAACAGCTTCGCATTGCAGGTTCTAATCAGGCAAGGCTACGAATCTTGCTGGCGATAACTGCTGTCTGGTCTACTGGGCTGTCTGGAACTGCGCTGGCAGTTGAAGAATATAATCCAGGTTTTCGAGCGGGTAGTGCTGATCCGGTTTTTGTACCCGTTGCGCCAGTAACCGTTAGAGGTCGTACAGTTCCGATCGATTGTGCTAATGCGCTTTGCAGTGCAGCTTGTGGAGACGCCAATTCCACGGCTGTCAGACCGATCAATAACCCAACGATCGTGCGTCCGATCGCAGTCAATGTTTCGGATAACACGTTTGTTGCGGTGCGTCCCAGTCAGCCTGCAGGAGGAGTTTTCTTGCGTCGCGGCGATGTGGGCCCAGAGATTACCCGACTTCAGGATCTTCTGCGATCGGCAGGCTACTTTGATGCTGCTTCAACGGGGTTCTTTGCCTCGCTGACCGAAGCTGGAGTCAGAGCATTTCAGCGCGATCGCGGTTTGGATGTTGACGGCATTGTGGGTGAGGAAACGCTTGCGGCGCTGCAGGGGTTCCGTCCAGTTACACCAGCACCTCTGCCTGCTCCCGTGCCTCTGCCGGAAATCAACTCATTGCAGATTGGCGATCGGGGGGAAAACGTTGTCAGACTGCAGCTATCCCTTCGAAATGCCGGGTTTTACCGGAATGCGATCGATGGGGTGTTTGCTGCCCAAACCGAGCAGGCAGTGATTTCGTTTCAGCGGGCAAACGGTTTACCAATCAGTGGAATTGCAGACGCAGTGACGCTTTCTCGATTGGGAGTCACCGTCGATCGAATAGCGCTTCAATAGCGAACATTTTGCCAGAACTGTTGAACTGGCAACAGATTCACAGAATGAAAACTACAGATTAAACTGGCAGTCAGAAAAAACAGGGTACCCTGACTGTTTTGAGGAGTCGGTTATGCAAGGAACAGACGATCGATCCAGGTAAGCTGGGCGACGATTAAAATTCCTGCATTTCTTGGCTGTGTTTTGCATGCAAAAGCAAAGCGCAAGGCAGGAGCACGAGGCAAACTTCGATCGTCGCTCACGCTCTTCCTGAATCAACAGCCTGATTTTGCTAATACAATTGTACCATACTCTGCTGGGTTCACCAACATTTGCTTTTGCAGCACTTACTTTTAGATTGATCTTTTAGATTGATGAATTGCATTTAATTCGCCAAAGATGCAGGGGCTGCACTTGCATGCAAAGGAAGAGCCGATTCTTTTTTCTTCGTCGAATGAATGAAATCTAACCTGCTCAACCAGCAGGCAGAATCGATATAATTCGACCAGAAAAAACAAGAAAAAACTGGGTAGGGCAGCGTTTCATCCGGTGCAGGGCATTAAGGCTTAGAATTCTAATGAGTAGGGGGAATGCCCTCGACGATTCGCGCAAGGATTTACAAAGATTTTTGCGACGATCGATCTCAAATCGTCTAATCTTAAGAAGCGAATTCGATAGCCGATCGCATTTTTCAAAGTTTTATTTTTGAAGGTAGCTGTGCCGAAACGTTTCTCTTTTCTTGCCTTTCTCCTGATTGTTGGATCTTGGGGAGTAAGCCAGCCCGTTTACGCCCAAGCACTGATCCCTCATTTTGTTCAGCTCAATGATGAGCAGATTAGACAAGAAGGTCTAGGACTTGCCCAGGAAGCCGCTCAACTGGCGCAGTTTCAGCAGTATGGTTTAGCGCTTGCCAGAGCACAGCTCGCGTCTCAGCTTGTTCCCGATAATGCCCAGGTTTGGGCATTGCTGGGCAGTCTTCATCTTCAGCTTGAGGAACCTGAGCCTGCGATCGCAGCTTTGCTGAAGGCAAGAACGCTTGACCCGCGCAATGCCGCCGTTTTTTTTGCGATCGGCTCTGCTTACTTTCAGCAGGAAAATTACCGATCGGCGATTCAATATTTTCAGTCGGGGCTGAGTCTGCGACCAGAGACACCCGGAGCACGGTTCGATCTGGGCAATGCGTATTACAAGCTAAAGCAATATGACCAGGCAATTGCTGAATACAGCAAGGCGGTCGAGCTGGATGCAAAATTTTGGCCCGCAATCAACAACATGGGTTTGGTGCTGTACGAACGGGGCGATGTGGCTTCGGCAGTTCGCGAATGGCAGCGTGCGATTGAAATTGATGCAAACCAGGCTGAGCCTCAGCTTGCGCTGGCGGTTGCTCTCTTTGCCCAGGGACAGACTGAGCAGGCAATTCAGCAGGCGGGAGCGGCGCTGCAGCTAGACGATCGCTATGCCAATGTGGATTTTTTGCAGGAAAATCTGTGGGGCGATCGGCTGCTCACAGATGCCAAAACCTTTCTTGCCCTGCCTCAGCTTCGGGAAGCTCTGGCGCAAATGATGCAATCGACTCCACCTGAATGACGTGAAAGACTGGTCTGATCGGCTGGACTTGCTGCCTTGAAACCGTCCTCTCAACTGTTACAGCAGATGGGGAACTCGGTGCTGGCACCGGAGTCTATAAACCCTGTTGTCAAACTTTCTCGTAAGAATAAAATCTATCTTCCTAGAGATAGCTGAGACAGGGGAAAATCGGCTAGGAATACAATGAAGCAAACCTAAATTAAAACTGATTGTCTTGAGTCACTGCATAGCTGTATGTCGATGGTGAAAAATTCAGCCAGGCAAGGAAATCTAATTCGGTTTAAGGGGCTGCTGCTGTCGATCGCAGTCCCTTTTGTTGTAATTTCTGATGCATTTGCGGCATCCGTTCCGGCTGTTCCTGGCACTTCCGTTCCGGCTCGTCCTGCGCAATCTAACCGTCCAGCTCGCTCTACACCCAACTCTTCATCGAATCTCCTGGTTGAACGGCTGGCAATTGTCACCACTCCTGAACTGCCTTCACTGGGAACCCCCGATCGCTTTCTGCCAAAGCCTCAGCCCCAGACCCGGCTCGTGATTCGTTTGGGCGCACGGCGAGTTTATGTCTATGAAGACGATCGCGTTAAAACCAGCTTTCCGGTTGCGGTCGGCAGACGTGGATGGGAAACCCCGACCGGAAACTACCGAGTTCTGCAAATGATTCAGAATCCTGCCTGGCAGAATCCGTTTACCGGAGAAGTGATCGCGCCTGGACGCGAAAATCCGCTGGGTACGCGCTGGATTGGCTTCTGGACAGACGGCAATAACTACATTGGCTTTCACGGCACACCCAACGAGGAAACGATCGGAACCTCTGCTTCCCACGGCTGCGTTCGCATGTTCGATCGCGATGTGCAAAAACTGTTTGAAATGGTGGCGATCGGGACTCCGGTGAGCGTGGTTCCTTGAAGGATTTTCTTAAAAAATCTCCCCCAAACCGAGCGGCTGGAGGAGTTTGAATGACTCAAATTTCAGATTAATTGAGATTCATTAGGAAGAGGGCGATCGACAGATTCAACCCTCTTTCCGATTGGTTCAGTTACTCGTCGTCCTCTTCACCGTCATCGTCTACGCTGTCATCATCGTCAAGCACAGCGCCGTAGTCGTCATCAACGTAGCTTGCGCCATAGTCACCGTCTGCCCGATCGCGGGTGGGGAAGACATCAAATCCGGCTTCTCGCTCAAAGGTGCGGGCAGTGCGATCGTCCAGCACAACGTCACTCAGATCCAGATCTTCCTCAAACAGACCGTTCTCGTAGATTGGATCAATTTCAACGGTGGCGGCACTGTCTTCGTAGGCATTGAATCCGGTTCCAGCCGGAATCAGACGACCAATAATCACGTTTTCCTTCAAGCCGCGTAGCCAATCTGACTTGCCCTCGATCGCCGCTTCCGTGAGAACGCGAGTGGTTTCCTGGAAGCTGGCTGCCGAGATAAAGCTATCCGTGTTCAAGGATGCCTTTGTAATCCCCAGCAGGATTGGTACATAATCTGCCGGAGCGCCGCCTGTAATCGACATTGCCTCATTCACCTGCTCGATCTGCCGGAGTTCGACGAGTTCTCCCGGCAGCATCGTGGTGTCGCCACCATCCTCGATTCTGCCTTTGGAAGTCATTTGGCGCACGATCACTTCAATGTGCTTGTCGGAAATCTCAATGCCCTGAGAGTTGTAAACCGACTGCACTTCGTTCACGAGGAAGGTTTGAACCTCCTGCAAACTGCGAAGCGAGGCTTCATGCGTTCCCATCGTTTCCCGGTAATAGCCGAAGAAAATTTCCAGGATCTCGTGGGGGTTGGCAGGACCATCGGTGAGCGGTTCACCCGCACGAACTTCTTGACCATCGATTACCAGGACGTTTTGACCTGGCAACAGCGGATACTCAGTGGTAACTCCATCGGATTCGATGACTTTGACCTCAACGGATTCATCATCGCTGTAAATCACCTGAGCTGTTCCCGGACGACGCGACAGCACGCAGGCTTCTTTGGGCTTCCGGGCTTCGAGCAGTTCTTCAATTCTCGGTAGACCCTGAATGATGTCTCCAGTTTTTGACCGCTCGTACACCAGCAGCACCAGGTTGTCACCCCGCTGCACCAGATCGCCGTCATCGATATGCAGCACTGCGCCTGCCGATACCCGGTAGGGACGTGCCGATCGCAGAATCACTTCACCCTCCGATGCAGCAACCACCTGCCCTGACTCATCGGATTTTACGCCGTTTGCAACTTCGGTTCCTGCTACAAGCAGGTCGCCAACTTTCACCTTCGGAGCTTGCCCTTGAGTGTCTAGCGGCAAGAGGTCTGCCTGCCGCACCACCAAAATTCGGCGGATTGCTTCTCCGATATCCCGAATCCCGCGAATTTCTCCGGCTTCTTTACAGAGAATCTCGGTGCGAGCCACAACTGCTCCCGGTGAGATTTGATCGCCATCTTTTACCAGCAAACGAGTATTGGTGCTGCCTTGAGTTTGGTCTGCAGCAATGTCACGGCGAATGACCAGAGATTCCAGAATCACAAGCTGGAGCCGCAAGACATCTGCGCTTTTCTCATCGGGAATGAGTTCGATGTCTGCCGCCAACTGAGGCGCATCTTTCTCAATTTCCAGCACAAGCTGAGTCCGCAGCAGATCCAGCCCTTCGACCGACTTCACTCGCTCACCGTCTTTGTAGGCAATGCGCTGAATCGCCCGCAGCTTGATCGATCGTCCAGACTCTTCGCTAGCCGATTCCTGACTGGGCACAGACGGCTCATCGGGAACCTGGAATTCGGTGACGGGGCGCAGCAGCAGGGCGGGGCCTTCAGGAGACTCGACGTACTCCACATAGCGAAGCTGATCGACGACCAGTCCTGGCATCACTTCCTGTCCGGGGCTGACGATCGTGCCATCTCTGGACATGACCGCTTCCGGATTATCTGCCAGATGCAGTTCACCCGGCTTGATCACGATCTCGCGCAGAATGTCATTCTTTTGCGTCACTTCCACCACGCCATTGCTCTGGCAGAAGATGTCCTTCACAACTTCTGTTCCGGCTTCAACGTATTGACCGTCTTCCACCATCAGCAGCGAGATGTCTTTGTTGACTTCGTGTGCTTCTTCAGGAATCCAGAGGATCGTGCCGCCCTGAACGACTTCATAGCCCTGCTTTGCTTTGCCTTTCTTGGCAACTTCGATGCCGGAGAACTTGATGATGCCGCCCGTCTGCGTCCGGTAGCGATCGTCAATTAACTCCGCCACAACCTGACCATTGGTAACTTTCGTACCAGGAGTAGCAATCAAAGAGAACCGCTGACCGTGCTGGGTTTCAATCAGGTAATGTTCGCGACCCTGCTGGCTTTCGGCGATCACCTGTGCCTCGTCGAGCAGCACAGATGCGGTGATGATTTCAATTTCCCGTCCGCCTTTGCCTTCGCTTTCCTGAGGAATCCGCACCACCCCACCGTTTTCGGTGATCAGCTTGGTTTCTGCCAGGATGCTGTTGGGTTCAACGCGATCGCCGTTCCGCACGATGGGTTCTGCACCCGGCGGCAGGTTGTACACTTCACCGGAAAGAATCCAGATCAAACCGCCTCTTTGCGCGATTCGGGTGGTGTTACCCTGACGATCTTTCTTTTCTTCAGGCACGACATCGGCAAAGCGTACTTCACCTGCCATATCGGAGGCGACGTCCTTCGTCGCTTTTTCTGTAACTTTGCGAACCCGACCCGTGCTGGGCATTTCCACCATCATTTGGTTCGCTTTGACCGTATCGCCATCGCGAACAAAGATGATCGAACCCGAAGGCACTTGATGCACTTCTTTGCGGTCGCCCGACTCCACCGTGATATCCACGTTCACTTCCGAGATTTGTGCGTCTTCCCCATGGCGGGTACGGAAAGCGCGGGCGCGGAACTGCTTCGGCTTGGTTCTTACCGTACCGTCAAAGCTGGCGCGAATCTGCGGAGCGACTTCTCCGGTAAAAGTTCCCCCCGTGTGGAACGTTCTCATGGTGAGCTGAGTTCCCGGTTCCCCGATCGACTGCGCCGCGATAATTCCCACCGCTTCACCCATGTCTACCGGAGTTGCGTGCGCCAAGCTCCAGCCATAGCAAGCCTGACAGACCGATCGGGTTGCCTCGCAGGTAAGCGGCGATCGCACCATGACTTCTTCGACTTTTGCCTTGCCGATCAGCTTGGCCATATCGTCTGAGATCGGCTCGTTCCGGGGCACAATGACTTCCCCAGTTTGAGGGTGAACAATGTCCCGTGCCGCGACTCGACCCAGAAGACGATCGGCCAGCGGAATCAGAACGCGCTCACCGTCCGTCATGCTGCGAACTGTAATGCCGCGCTCTGTGCCGCAGTCAAGTTCCCGAATAATCACGTCCTGAGAAACGTCTACCAGTCGGCGGGTAAGGTAGCCGGAGTCTGCTGTTCGCAGTGCCGTGTCTACCAGACCTTTCCGTGCGCCGTAGGAAGAAATGATGTACTCGGTTACAGTCAAACCTTCCCGGAAGTTTGTCTTAATCGGCAAGTCGATGATTTGTCCTTGCGGATCTGCCATCAAACCCCGCATTCCCACGAGCTGACGCACCTGGGAGATGTTGCCTCGCGCTCCGGAAAACGCCATCATGTAGACCGAGTTGAGCGGGTCGCTGGCTTCAAAGTGGCGCACCACTTCATCTTTTAGCTCTTCGCTGGTTCCATTCCAGGTGTCGATTACCTTTTGAGAACGTTCAACTTCGGTAATTTCGCCGCGTGTGTACCGCTCTTCGGTTTCTCGCACCTGCTCTTCTGCTGCTTCCAACAAATCCCGCTTGCTGGGTGGAACCATCAGGTCATCAACACTGATTGATACTCCGGCTCTTGTCGCAAAGCGAAAGCCGAGGTCCTTCAGCTCGTCTGCCATCTGGGCTGTGCGAGCGGTTCCGTAGTGTGTGAATGCCCAGGCAACCAGATTCTTTAGCCGCGACTTGTTGATCACGCGGTTGCGGAAAATCATTTCTTGCCCAGACTTTTTGTTTGGCTGCTGCTCTGCCGTCATTTGCGATTACCCTTTAATGATGAATTCGCTGAAGTTGCTCGCTGCTAATTTGCTCAAACTTGCTGCTAGCTTGCGAGCGCATCGTGAATCGTCTTGTTGTAAATCACCCGTCCTGGCGTGGTGCGAATGTATTGGGAAAGCAGATTTCCTTCTGCGTCCTTCCGCACGCGACGATTCTTGTATAGTTCTGTGACGGAGCCATCTTCACCCCGATGGACTTCCTGCGGCTCCCGGTCTTTGCCGTCGTCTTCCACGTCGCCGTCAAACCGCAGCCAGATGTAGGAGTGCAGGTCAACCAGTTTTTGGTCGTAGGCAATGATGACGTCTTCCATGCTGGAGAAGTAGCGACCCGCTCCCAGCGTGGCGTTCGGGTTTTCGGCGGTGAGGTAGTAGCATCCCAATACCATGTCCTGGCTCGGTGTGACGATCGGTCTCCCTGTTGCTGGAGACAGAATGTTATTAGAAGCCAGCATCAGCAGCCGCGCTTCTGCCTGAGACTCCAGTGAGAGGGGCACGTGAACCGCCATCTGGTCGCCATCAAAGTCGGCGTTAAAGGCAGGACAGACGAGCGGGTGAATCTGGATTGCGCGTCCTTCTACCAGGATTGGCTCGAATGCCTGAATCCCCAGACGGTGCAGCGTGGGTGCCCGGTTCAGCATCACGGGGTGCCCATCGATCACTTCTTCCAGCACATCCCAGATTTGGGGATCGTTGCGCTGAATCAGCTTTTTCGCTGCCTTGATGTTGTTCACCAAGCCCTGCTTGATCAGACGATGAATCACAAACGGCTGGAATAGCTCGATCGCCATTTCGCGTGGCAAACCGCACTGATGAATTTTGAGTTTGGGGCCAACCACAATCACCGATCGCCCGGAGTAGTCCACCCGCTTACCCAGGAGGTTCTGGCGGAAACGACCCTGCTTTCCTTCGATAATGTCTGATAGAGATTTCAAAGGACGATTGTTTGCACCCACGACCGTGCGTCCGCGTCGTCCGTTGTCAATCAGTGCGTCCACGGCTTCTTGCAGCATCCGCTTCTCGTTTCGGACAATGATTTCCGGCGCGAGGATTTCTTGCAGACGGGCGAGACGGTTGTTTCGGTTGATAACGCGGCGATACAGATCGTTCAGGTCAGAAGTCGCGAAGCGTCCACCGTCGAGCTGCACCATCGGGCGCAGGTCGGGCGGAATTACCGGAATCACAGAGAGAATCATCCACTCCGGCTTGGACTGGGTGGCAATGAAGTTGTCAATAACGCGGAGTCGCTTGATCAGCTTGGCGCGTTTCTGCCCTTTCGAGTTGGCAATCTCTTCGCGCAACTGCTCAGCCTCTTTCTCCAGGTCAAGATCCTGCAAAAGCTGCTGGAGGGCTTCTGCACCAATGCCGACCTCAATTCCGGTAAGCTGAGAATCTTCGCTGTAAAGCTGGTCTTCGATCTCGATCCACTGGTCTTCCGTCAAAAGCTGCTTATAGCTCAGGTTTTCGGCGTTACCGGCATTCAGCACCACATAGGAATTAAAGTAAACAATCTGCTCCACGTCCCGCAGCGGCATATCCAGCAAAATTGACATATAGCTGGGAATGCCCTTCAGATACCAGACGTGAGCCACAGGTGCTGCCAGCTTGATATAGCCCATGCGATGACGACGCACACGAGACTCAGTCACTTCTACGCCGCATCGTTCGCAAACAATGCCCCGGTGACGCACCCGCTTGTATTTACCGCAGTGGCATTCCCAGTCCTTTGCGGGACCGAAAATCCGTTCGCAGAACAAGCCATCCATTTCCGGCTTTAGCGTCCGGTAGTTGATGGTTTCGGGCTTAGTCACTTCCCCAACGACCATGCCGTTCGGTAAGGTACGTTCGCCCCATTGACGAATCCTTTCTGGAGATGCCAGACCAATTTTGACGTAGTCAAACCGCTGCTCTAGCTTTGGCATCGCTAATCCTTCCTCTTTAACTTATGCTTCTGGCAATTCTCAATCACAAAAGCGAGGCGTAAGGGCAATCAGGCGAGCGAACCTCAATCGATCGATTCATCCACCTGCTGCCCCACTACTGTGCCCCTAACGTCCTACTCTTCGACTTCTTCCATTTCGTCGCGCGAAATCGATTCATATGTGGGTCGGGATGGTGTGCGGCGGTTGCCGACATCTGCCATCAAATCCACTTCCACGTCGCGGCTAGTTCCGTCTTCCTGGGTTTGCAGCTTGTGCGCGGCAATATCGAGACAGAGGGACTGAAGCTCGCGCATCAGCACCTTAAACGATTCGGGTGTGCCCGGACGCGGAATCGCCTTGCCTTTGACGATCGCATTCAGCGCTTCATTTCGTCCCTGCATATCGTCGGACTTCACCGTCAGCAGCTCTTGCAAAATGTAAGCAGACCCAAACGCCTCCAGTGCCCACACCTCCATTTCGCCGAATCGCTGACCGCCCTGCTGCGCTTTTCCGCCAAGGGGCTGCTGGGTGACGAGCGAGTACGGACCTGTGGAACGGGCGTGGATCTTGTCGTCTACCAGGTGCACCAGCTTCAGCATATATGCCTTACCGACCGTGACAGGGCGATCGAATGGCTCACCCGTGCGTCCGTCGAACACCTGAATCTTGCCAGGGTTATCCGGGTTGTAGACCCAATCTTGCCCTGTCGTTTCGCGGGCTTCATTCAACTTGCCGTGGGTGGTCAAACGCGATGCTTCTGCGCCATGCATTTCGTCGAACGGAATCATCTTGAACCGCATTCCCAGGTTGTGACCCGCCCAGCCGAGCAGACATTCAAACACCTGCCCCACGTTCATCCGAGAAGGCACACCCAGCGGGTTCAGCACAATGTCCACGGGGCTACCGTCGGGTAAGTAAGGCATATCTTCCTTCGGCAGAATCCGAGAAATGATGCCCTTGTTGCCGTGACGACCTGCCATCTTGTCGCCCACCTGGATCTTACGCTTCTGCGCCACATAAACCCGCACGACCATGTTTGCACCCGGCGGCAGCTCATCGCCCTGCTCACGGGTAAACACCCGCACGTCTACCACCCGACCTTTTTCACCGTTCGGCACGCGCAGTGAGTTGTCGCGCACATCCCGCGCCTTTTCACCGAAGATCGCTCGCAGCAGCTTTTCTTCCGGCGGCTGATCCGATTCTCCCTTCGGCGTCACTTTACCCACGAGAATGTCTCCGGCTTCGACCCAGGCTCCAATCCGAATGATTCCGGTTTCGTCGAGCTGACGCAGGGCATCTTCCCCGACGTTGGGAATTTCTCGCGTGATTTCTTCGGGTCCGAGCTTGGTTTGCCGCGCCTCGATCTCGTATTTTTCAATGTGGATCGAAGTGTAGACATCGTCGTAGACCAGGCGTTCGCTGATCAGGATTGCGTCCTCGTAGTTGTAGCCTTCCCAGGGCATATAGGCAACGGTGACGTTTTGTCCCAGTGCCAGTTCGCCCTTCTCGGTGGCAGAACCGTCTGCGAGAATCTGACCCGCCACGACACGATCGCCCACGAATGCGATCGGACGCTGGTTCAAGCAGGTGTCCTGGTTCGATCGCTGGTACTTCTGCAGGACATACTCATGCTCTCTGCCGTTTGCATCGCGCACGCGAATCTTGTTGGCATCAACATAAGTCACTTCGCCGTCCGTGCGGCTGATGATCACCATCCCAGAGTCGCGGGCTGCCTGAGCCTCCAGTCCAGTTCCTACCAGGGGACGTTCTGGATGCAGCAGGGGCACTGCCTGACGCTGCATGTTCGAACCCATCAGGGCACGGTTTGCGTCGTCGTGCTCCAGGAAGGGAATCAGCGAGGTTGCTACCGAAATGATCTGCACGGGCGAAACGGCAACGTAGTCCACCTCATCGGGAGTCGTTTCCGTAAACACCTGACGATAGCGGACGGGAACCTGCTCACCTAGAATGAAGCCTTCTTCATCCATCGGAATGTCGCCCGGAGCGACTCTCAGATCGTCTTCTTCGTCCGCAGTCATGTAAACGGCAGCGAGATCGCGGCGAACGCGACCGTTTTCCACCCGCATAAACGGCGTTTCAATGAAGCCATAGGAATTGACACGGGCATGAGTCGCGAGAGAACCAATCAAACCCGCGTTTGGACCCTCCGGCGTTTCGATCGGACAAATGCGTCCATAGTGCGACGGGTGAATATCTCGTACCGCAAAGCCTGCCCGCTCACGGGTTAGACCACCAGGACCCAGGGCACTGAGACGACGCTTGTGGGTCAGCTCTGCCAGCGGGTTTGTCTGATCCATGAACTGGGATAGCTGGGACGAACCAAAGAACTCTTTGATTGCAGCCACCAGCGGCTTCGGGTTTACTAGCGATGCAGGGGTCAGCGCATCTGCGTCCGATACCGTCATTCTTTCGCGAATGATCCGCTCTAAACGGTTCAAGCCGACGCGCACTTGGTTTTGCAGCAGTTCACCCACCGATCGCACCCGACGGTTGCCCAGGTGGTCGATGTCATCGGTGTTCCCCGTGTCAAATTCCAGGTTAATCAGATAATCAACCGCCGCCAGAATGTCCTGAGCGGTGAGGATGCGCGTTGTTTCAGGAACATTAAGGCGCAGCTTGCGGTTCAGCTTGTAGCGTCCAACTCGTCCCAGATCGTAGCGTTTTGGGTCAAAGAAGCGAGAATCGAGCAACTGCTGACCACCCGATACGGTTGGAGGCTCACCAGGGCGCAGCTTGCGATACAGCTCCATCAAAGCCTCTTCTTCGCTGAAGTCGCCTTCTTTGTCGATCGTCTTCTGGAAGTATTCGGGGTGACGCAGCGCATCAAAAATTTCGTTGGTCGAAAGTCCGAGTGCCTTCAGGAGAACCTGCGCAGACAACTTGCGGGTTTTGTCGATCCGCACCCACACCAGGTCATTTTTGTCGGTTTCAAACTTCAGCCAGGCACCCCGGTTGGGAATCAGGCTAGCGTTGAAGGTGCTGCGACCGTTTTTGTCGATTTCCTTTTTGTAGTACACCCCAGGGCTACGAACGATCTGGTTGACAATAACCCGTTCTGCCCCGTTGATAATGAAAGTCCCGCGATCGGTCATCAGGGGCAAATCCCCGATGAAGACCTCCTGCTCTTTGATTTCGCCTGTCTCCTTATTGATCAGGCGCGTCGGTACATACATCTGCACCGCATAGGTTGCATCTCGACGCTTTGCTTCATCTACGTCATACTTGGGACGACGAAGCTTATAGTCCTTGCCCAGGAAGTGTAGCTCCAGCTTCCCGGTATAGTCTGTAATTGGCGAAAAGCTATCCAGCTCTTCAATTAAACCTTCCTCCAAAAACCAGCGGAAGCTTGCCCGCTGAATCTCGATTAGGTCTGGTAGGGTAAAGGTGGGTGCAGTTTGGGTCAGGTTACTCATGCGTCTCCTCAGATGGGTCGCGGCTAGGGTTGCTCCTAGCACAGCGGTACTTGAGCAAAGCTATTAACGAAAAAACTTCAGTCCTCAGATCGAAGACTGAACGACACTCACTTGAGTCGATATTGATTGACGAATTGTGTAGAGTTCCAGCGGAAATTCAATCCTAGGAGATGAGAATACTGCTCTTCAAAGCAGGGGAAGTATAGCTTAAACAATGGAGTTCGTCAACTACTAGCTCGATGATCGAAATCAGTAAAAGACAGGCTTAGCCGAAAATTAACTTTAGCAAAGACAAAAAACCGTAGCTCTTGGATTGACCTTAGACCTCGATTGAGCTAATGTCCCAATCCCCATTATGGCTGATCTGTTTCAATTTGTGTATTCCGCTGAGAATGCTCCAAATTTTTTAATCAAGGCATCTCGAGAGTTGAGACCTGGGCTGAATGCTCAAGCGTAGATAGCTTAAACAAGCGACAGGCATTTGCAGTGGTTTGAGCAGCGATCGTCTCCAGAGAAACCTGACGCAAGCGGGCAACTTGCTCTGCAACATAGCGTACATAGGCAGGCTGATTGCGTCGCTCCCCTCGTTTCGGCACAGGAGCCAGAAACGGACAGTCCGTTTCGACCAAGATGCGATCGTCTGGAACCAGTCGCGCCGACTCCTGCACCTGAACTGCATTTTTAAAGGTAACGATGCCGCTAAAGCTGATGTAAAACCCCAGATCGAGAAACCACCTCGTTTCCTCTGGCGTTCCACCCCAGCAGTGCATCACTCCTTGCACAGTTCCTGTACTTGCCCAGTCTTTTAGAAGCTCCGCCATTCGGGCTGCAGCATCACGACAATGAATAATGACGGGCAGATCGAGTTCGCGAGCCAGGGCTAGCTGCTCCTGAAAAGCGAGTTCCTGCTGCGATCGATCGTCCGCCTTGTAGAAATCCAGTCCGGTTTCGCCGACCGCAACCACACGGGAGTCAGATTGGGCAAGCGATCGAATCTGGTCAGCCGTCTCCGAAGTCCACTTATCCATGTCGAGTGGGTGTAGCCCTACTGCGAATGAGAGTTCGGGAAAGCGATCGGCAAGCCGCTGAATCTGCTCAAACTCAGCAGGTTCAACGCAAGAATGAACCAGTTGGGTCACGCCTGCTTCGCGCCAGCTTTGAGCAACCAGTTCTAGGTCAGGCTGGAAGCTATCAAAGTTAAGGTGAACGTGCGTATCAATTAACTGCATAACTAACTTGATAGGTTTCAATGCCTGAAGACTTGCAGTAGTTAAGTCTGGAGAAGTGGCTCCTTCCTACCGCTAGCTGCTGAGCTACCGAGACTTGAGCTACAAAGCAACTGTCGCCTGTTTCACCTTCAATGCTCTTGCCAGTCTTGCTTTCTTGCGTGCACCGTTGTTGGGATGGAGAACACCGCGCTTCACGGCTTTATCAATTTTGCTGTAGGCAGCCGACATGCGCTGCTGTACCTCTTGCTGAGACTCAGGGCTTGGATTGGCTGCGTATTGATTCACAGCATCAAGATACCGTTTGATCAGCGTTTTTACAGCGGATTTATAGGATTTGTTTCGCAGACGGTTGCGCTCTGCGATTTCAACGCGCTTGATTGCAGACTTAATGTTTGCCACAGCTATCTACCACTTACAACTTCTATACAGGACAACTCTCAGATAATAGCCTTGAGACAGGCATAATTCTAGCGATCTACCATCTTAGCAAAGCATTTAGCAGAAACATAGATTAAACTCGCATCTTTCTAGACACATATCCTCCTGAAATCCGGTTAAGCTAGAAGACATAATCGGTTCAGTCTGATGCGCGGTTACTTCTGCGGTTCTGTGGGCATCGCAATCCACCGCGCCAACTTCAGATCGTTCCAGGCTTTCTATCCTTACCCATTGTGGCGATGCTGCGAATCATTCATCAGCGGGCTGAAGCACTCACCGAATTGCGACGGATCTGCGATCGCACTCATGATGATCAGGTCGTTCATAAAGAGGCAACGGTTCGAGAAGTCCTTCAGGCTGTCAGGCGGCAGGGCGATCGAGCATTGTTGCACTATACCGAAGAGTTTGACCAGTTGACGCTAAAGCCAGAAGAGCTGCGGGTCAGTGGCTCCGAGTTAGAAGCAGCCTATCAGCAGGTTTCTAAAGAGCTGCTCGATGCAATTCAGCTTGCCTGTCGGCAGGTGGAAGCCTTTCATCGCCAGCGTGTGCCCAAAAGCTGGGTGCAGTTTGGCGAGAATGAGATTGTGCTGGGCAAACGCTACACCCCAGTCGATCGAGCCGGGCTTTATGTGCCGGGAGGACGGGCTTCCTATCCCAGCACGGTGATCATGAACGCAACGCCAGCAAAGGTGGCGCAGGTGCCCCGCATTGTGATGGTAACGCCGCCTCGACCGGATAAAACAATCAATCCCGCCGTGCTGGTCGCAGCCCAGGAAGCAGGTGTACAGGAAATCTACCGAATTGGCGGCGCACAGGCGATCGCCGCGCTGGCATATGGAACTGAAACCATCCCTAAAATGGACATGATCACAGGTCCAGGCAATATCTACGTCACGCTGGCGAAAAAGCTGGTTTATGGAACGGTTGGCATTGACTCGCTGGCAGGTCCGTCGGAGGTGCTGATCATCGCTGACAGTCAGGCTAACCCGGTTCATATTGCGGTTGATATGCTGGCACAGGCAGAGCATGATCCCATGGCAGCCGCAATTTTGCTGACAACCGATGCCGATCTGGCAATGAATGTCGTGGCAGAAGTAAAACAGCAGTTGCTCAATCACCCGCGCCGACTGCTCACTGAAAAAGCGATCGCTCACTACGGTCTTGTCGTGGTTGTGGATTCGCTGAAAGATGCCGCTGAGCTGTCTAACGAGTTTGCGCCGGAACATTTAGAGCTTGAAATCGAGGATCCCTGGAGTTTGCTGGAGCAGATTCGCCATGCAGGAGCGATTTTCTTGGGTAATTCGACTCCTGAAGCAGTGGGCGACTACCTGGCTGGACCTAATCACACTTTGCCGACTTCAGGTTCTGCTCGCTATGCTTCTGCCCTCAGCGTTGAAACCTTCCTGAAGCATTCCAGTTTGATTCAATACTCGCCACAGGCTCTCAATCAGGTTGCAGGGGCGATCGATGCGCTGGCAACGGCAGAAGGGCTTCCTTCTCATGCTGATTCAGTGCGGCTTAGAGTTCAGAAAGACACATCCAGTCAGATTGGACAAGAAAGCAAGTGGACAGGAGCCTGAGCTTTAATTTTTGCAGCATTGATTGAATTTTCAAGCTCAACCCGCGACACTGGACAGGCAAGTGCTCCTTGCGGGAAACTCTAGGCTGAAAACATTATGCTGAACAAAATCTTGGTTGCTCTCGATAGTTCGGAGCTGTCAGAGCTAGTCATTCAAACCCTTCAGCAGCTTCCCTTGCCTCAAAATGCCCAGGTCGTTCTAGCGCATGTTCTGGTGAATACAGACGCAAACCCTGACGTTGCTGCCGATCGTCCTCCGATCGAAGCAGAGGATATTTCTTATCATTCGCTTGAGAAGCTGCAGGCTTACCAGGCAGAGTTGCCCTGCAAAAGTGAATTAGAAATTGTGCGCGGCGAACCTGCTGAAGAGATAGTGCGTCTGGCGAATATTCATCAGGTTGACTTGATTGTGATTGGCAGTCGTGGCTTAACGGGCGTAACGCGGATTTTGAAAGGGTCAGTCAGCAGCCAGGTAGTTGAGGAGGCGAGTTGCTCGGTGCTGGTCGTCAAGCCTCGGTAACTCCTTCAGTCGATCGAAGAACAGATCTAGCCCGCAAGAAACTGCTTGAGACGCAACAGGCTCAGTGTTTGTCCTAAATTTAGCGGCAGCAGTGAAACGCCTTCGAGCCGAGATTGCACCCAGCCCTCCCCCCAGTACCATTCGTGATAGCCATCAACTCCCTGACTTAACAGGAAGCGCAGGCGATTTTGTTCTGCCCGATCGACCTGATGCTGAATCGAAATCGGACCAACCCAACTTGTGAATGTCAGTCCCGAATGAAGGGTTTCGGGAAGTCCTTGCGAAAACGTTTGGGGCGCTAACCAGCGGCGAAACTGTGCCGGGTAGAGCAGGCTACCGCGAATTTGCTGCGCAGACGCATCCAGTTCAATCCGAAGCGTACTTTGCTGAAAGGAGCCGAGCATAAGAGTCTTTTCTAACGAGCTTGGAGGATACTTTATTCAGTATGCCAGGGTTGAAATCAAGATGGAGACGGTGATGTCAATGAACGATCGCGCCTCAATCACGGTAATTGTCAAACTCTTTGCAGCCTATCAAGAAGCCTATGAGACATCGGAACTGGTGCTGCAACTTCCAGCAGGTTCGACCGCAGCGCAGGTTTGCGATCGCCTTGTAGATGAACATCCAGAGTTAGAGCGATGGCGGAGTCTGACCCGATTTGGAGTAAACCTTCAGTTTGTGCAGCCAGAAACGGTTTTGCAGGAAGGCGATGAAGTTGTTTTAATTCCACCTGTAAGCGGCGGCTAAATTGGATCCGCGAGAAACCCGACTAATTTTATCGGGTATGTTTGACGCGGTTTTTTGGGCGTGATAGCATCCCTTTTAGTGAATCGGGAACTGCACAACCTGCCCTGATAAACTAAAAATCGCGGTGTTCACGCAGAAAGAGCGTATCTAGAGAGAAGAGAGGAAAAGTTCATGACCCAGGCGATGCGAAGCAGTTCCCCCGATGGGGTAATCGACCCGCTGACCACTCAAACAGCCGCTACCTTCACGGCACTGAAGTGTAAGGAATGCGGTGCAGAGTACGAACCCAAAGCACTTCATGTCTGTGAATATTGTTTTGGTCCGCTGGAGGTTGCCTATGACTACAGTGCGCTTAGTCGGGTCGTAACACGCAAGAGTATCGAAGCAGGTCCAAAATCAATCTGGCGATATCGTCCGCTTCTTCCCGTTGCAACAGACAACCCGATCGATGTTGGCACGGGCATGACTCCGCTTCTGCAAGCCAATCGTCTGGCGCGTCGTTTGGGAATTAAGCGGCTGTTCATCAAAAACGATGCTGTGAATATGCCGACGCTGAGCTTTAAGGATCGGGTGGTTTCAGTTGCTTTGACTCGCGCTCGTGAGCTGGGCTTTACGACCGTTTCTTGCGCCAGCACGGGCAACCTGGCAAACTCGACGGCGGCGATCGCTGCCCATGCAGGTCTCGACTGCTGCGTCTTTATTCCCTCCGACCTGGAAGCCGGGAAAGTGCTGGGAACGCTGATCTACAGTCCCACTGTTATGGCGGTACAGGGCAATTATGACCAGGTCAACCGCCTCTGCTCGGAAGTGGCAAATACTCACGGCTGGGGCTTTGTCAACATCAACCTGCGTCCCTACTATTCAGAAGGTTCCAAGACATTGGGCTACGAAGTGGCTGAGCAGTTGGGCTGGCAGTTGCCCGATCACGTTGTGGCTCCGCTGGCTTCTGGCTCGCTGTTCACCAAGATTTACAAGGGTTTCCAGGAATTCGTCAAGCTGGGACTGGTTGAGGATAAAACTGTCCGGTTTAGCGGCGCTCAGGCTGAAGGGTGCTCTCCAATCGCTCAGGCATTTCGCGAGGAGTGCGACTTCATTACCCCTGTAAAGCCCAATACGATCGCCAAATCGATCGCGATCGGAAATCCGGCAGATGGTGTTTATGCGCTGGATATTGCCCGCAAGACCAACGGCAGCATTGAATCGGTGAATGATCAGGAAGTCGTGGAGGGCATCAAGCTGCTGGCGGAAACCGAAGGCATCTTCACTGAAACTGCAGGTGGAACCACGATCGCAACCCTGAAGAAACTCGTCGAAGCAGGCAAGATTGACCCTGAGGAAACGACCGTGGTGTACATCACAGGCAACGGTCTGAAGACTCAGGAAGCGGTGCAGGGCTACATCGGTGAGCCGCTGACGATCGAACCCAAGCTAGACAGCTTTGAACGGGCACTGGAGCGGTCTAGAACCCTCGATCGCCTAGAGTGGCAGCAAGTTCTCGTCTAGGGTTGGGCAACAGTTTTGTCTGACTCTGTCCGACAATGGACGCTTGTGATCGACTTTGATTTCTGAAATTTTTGTCTGAAACTTCTGAAAGTGACTATGGCTGTTAAAGTTCTGATTCCAACTCCGCTGCAAAAGTTTACTGCCGACCAAGCCACGATCGAATGTGAGGGGCAAACGATCGCTGAGCTGCTCGATTCGCTAGAGCAGAGCTTTCCCGGCATTAAAGCGCGACTTTGTGACGAGCAAGGCAACCTGCGCCGCTTCATCAACTTCTATGTGAATAGTGAGGACATTCGCTTCCTAGACGGACCGAATACTTCGCTGCAAACGGGAGATGAAGTCAGTATTGTTCCAGCAGTGGCAGGGGGCTGAACATCGCCTAATGGATCTGATGGACTTGAGTGCTTGTCAAAGCGTGGCGCTATCAGCAAACGGTTAAGTGAATTGACTCAACCACCACCGATAATAGAGCGAATGATGAGGGTGCTATTGCTGCACCCTCTTTCGCATTGCAAAATTCTTAGGCGAACTGCGCAAGATGCCTGCCGAAGCTTCAAAGAAGAGATTGAGAGAGTATGAGTTCCTTCGCTTCATTACCCTCGCTTCACTAGATGAGGAAAATTAAAGTAAGCGCATTACATTTGCTGAGATAAATCCAGAATTAGCCAAAGTGCGTCATATACTGCCTAAGAGTAAGGTTGCTTTTCGAGAAGAACTGTAGACTTTAATAAAGTAGCACCTGCAAATTCTCCCTGTTCCCTCGTTCTCCATATTTTCCTCATGCTCGCCCGTTTCTCTGATTCGCAGTCGGTTGAGTTAACTGTTCCTAATCAGTCTGTGCCGCTTCAGCATTACCTGCGTCAGCCGCAGCGTCTTATTCGTGCTCTGGTTGATCCGAGTCGCATTCAGCCGTTAGGCGAAGACTGTTTTCGGCTAAAAATGCGCCCTCTTAGTTTTCTAATGTTGACCATTCAACCCACTGTAGATCTACAAGTCTGGGCAGAATCTGATGGCAGTATCCGGGTACAGTCGATCGCTTGTGAAATTCGTGGGATTGAATATATCAATCAGCGGTTCAACCTGAATCTAAGCGGACGATTGATTCCCAAGCAGGAGGGCGAAATGACTTATCTATGGGGTAGAGCCGATCTCCAAGTCCAGGTTGATGTGCCCCCGCCGCTTCTGCTAACACCTCAGCCTGTTCTGGAAGCGACAGGCAACGGCCTACTTCACAGCGTTTTGCTCACGGTAAAGCAGCGTTTGATGCACCAGCTTCTGGCTGACTATCGAGAGTGGGCAGCTCAGCAAGACCGGGAAACCTGGCACAATTCCCAGAATGCTTTGAATCCCAATACAGCATCATTCCCAGTTGCGGGCAGCCAGCCTGAACTGGGGTGAGCTTGGGGTAAAGCCAGAATTCACAATTCTGCTTGCCCTCACTACGTCCTATCCCCGAAGTTACTCCAGAATTGGATTGGGAGCAGCACAGGGGCTAAACGATCGCCGATGCTGACGCGATGCACCTTTTTGCTGCAGAGCAAGCCGATGTTTAATTGTGCCGTAGCCTTTGTTAGATGCCAGGTCGTAGCCTGAATATTTTGCTGCAAGTCGCGTGATCAATTCGTCTCGCCAGACTTTAGCAATGATGCTGGCTGCTGCGATCGCCAGCGATTTTTGATCGCCTTTAACGATCGCCTGCTGGGGCAACAAAAGCTGCGGAATGCAATGATTTCCATCAACCAGGCAGATGTCAGGCTGCGGACTGAGTCGATCGACGGCACGCCGCATTGCCAGGAAGGTTGCCTGCAAAATATTGATGCGATCGATTTCCTGCACTGAGGCAATGCCAATCCGACAATCGATCGCTACTGCTTTAATTTGCGCTGCAAGCTCTTTTCGCTGTAAGACAGTAAGTCGTTTGCTGTCTGTTACACCTGCCATCGCAAGCTGATTGAGCTGCCCAGGAGGGAGGATCACAGCCGCTGCCACGACAGGACCAAACAAAGCTCCGCGCCCAACTTCATCAACCCCTGCAACCAGACCCGAAGCAGAAGCAGCCTCTAGGTCTGGCAACAGTAGATCGAGCTGTATGGCAACATTTTTTGACGAATTAGCCAACATCCGAACTTTGGTTGTCATTCGCTAACAGCGAAGAGCGACGACGACGGCGACGGCGAGTTGAGTCGAGATTAAGGTCAGAATACCCTCCTTCGTCTGATTCAGGTAATTCTGCCATATGCCCATCAGACTCAACTTCTGGGATTGCCACTTCCGATGCTGCCGGTTCGTCTAGCTCAGCAAAACGCTGTTCTGGCTCTGGAGCGGTGACTTCGGGGACTACGACGGGTTGTTCAGGCAAGCTCTCTTCTGGTGAGCTAACGGGAGTTTGACGTACTCGCTGTCCAGGTAACGTCACAGCAACAACCGTGGACTTCGGATCTTTAACGGTTTCAGTGGAAAGCACCAGGGGCGAAATTCCCATCAGAGCGTAAACATCCTGTTCCTCAGGCGTCATTTCAACTGAAATCACTTGAGGCGGTTCTGCTGAAGGTCTTTCCCGACGCGAAACTCTGCTGCGATCGAGCTTTTCAGAGCGATTGTCTCGCTCTCGCACACCCCGATTTTCTCGGCTGTCTCGGTTTTCCCGACCATCCCGATCGTCCCGACTATTCCGACCGTCCCGGCTATTCAGAATTGGGGTTGATATGATTTCTTCAGGGGTAGCAGGTTCCAGATCGGGTTCTGGCTCTGCCCGTCCAATCGTTGACTTCAGCGTCGGTTCACCCACCTTCACTCGTCCACCTCGACGACGACGGCGATTGTCACCTCGATCGCCCCCCCGCTCACTGCGATCGCCTCGGCTCCGCTCCCGGTAATCGGGATGATTGGTCAGGTTAAGCTCCTGCAAATCGGCAGCAGGGTCTAAGTCCAGGTCGTCCGTTGAGCGTTCCCAGGTGTCACGGGCAGCCGGGCGCGGTTCTGCTACTGCCGGGATCGTTCGTGCTGGCTCAAACGGCTCAGATAGCGCGACCTCTGTTTCACCAGGCAGGTGAACAACATGCCCCAATCCTCCGCACTGAGGACAGGTGCGTCCAAACAATTCGTAAATGTTTTGCCCTTGTCGTTTGCGTGTCAGTTCAACCAGCCCCAACTCTGAAAGCTGAGCAATCTGAGGACGGGCTTTGTCTGCTCGCAGTGCCTTGTTGAACTGTTCCAGCACCTGCAACTGATCGCGCCGCGAATCCATATCAATGAAATCGACAATAATCACTCCAGCAATGTTGCGCAGGCGCAACTGACGGGCAATTTCTGTGGCGGCTTCGCTATTTGTCCAGAGAACCGTTTCTCTTGCCGTTGCCGATCGAGTAAACGAGCCTGAGTTAACATCGATTACTGTCAGGGCTTCGGTGCGTTCAATGATAATATAGCCACCTGAAGGCAAGTCCACTCGCGGCTTCAAAGCTTCTCGAATTGCGGCATTGACCCGGAAGTACTCCAGAATGGGAATGCGTTCGCGGTGGTGATCAATCAAAATGCCTTGAGGCGATCGTCCTCCGCTCCAGTTCGCTAGATGCTGCTTAACTCGCTTTAGCCCGGTGTGAGAATCAACGACAATCCGGTTCACGTCCGCACTGTAAACATCTCGCAACACGCGCTGAATACAGTCATCATCTCGGTTTAATAAGCAGGGCGGGCGAGACGACAGTGCCTCTTGCTGAATGCTTTCCCACTGTTTTTGCAGTGCTTCCAGGTCTTCCAAAATTGCCTCTTCAGGCATTCCTTCGGCTTCTGTTCGTACCAAAAGACCCATGCCTGCGGGTTTAATGAGAATCGCTAACGCGCGTAAACGATTTCGTTCTGACTCGTTGCGAATCCGACGAGAAAGATTAACCCCTCGACCAAATGGCATCAGCACGAGATACCGACCCGGAAGGCTGATATTTCCCGTCAGGCGTGGACCTTTATTTCCGGTCGGCTCCTTCATGATTTGAACGAGCACTTTTTGCTGGGGCGCAAGTAGTTCTGTAATCGAGCCTGCAGACTTGCGCAGCCGGAGCGGACCTAAATCAGAGACATGGATAAATCCGTTGCGCTCACTGTCTCCAATGTTGACGAAGGCTGCGTCAATTCCCGGCAGCACATTTTCCACAACTCCCAGGTAAATATCGCCAACCTGGTGAGTTCCTTTCGCAACAATCAGCTCTTGAATTTGATCTTCTGAAAAGACAGCAGCAATGCGGTGCTGCTCAGCGATAACAATTTGTTTTGACATTCAATTTCCTCAAAATCTGGCAGCTCGGCAACACTGGCTCCGTCATGCTGCCTACGCTGGAATCAATCAAAGAACGCTGCGTCAGCAAGCAGCCATTCCGCGAAATATCTGTGAAGTCTCTGCCAAAAGCGATCGATTTGACAGGAGAAGCCTGAATAGGATCAACAAATCCAGACAGTTGGGAGAACGAACAACTGACCCTGGATAGCTGAGTGAAAAGTATCTGTACGAAAGAGCCTGCTCTAAACCAAGCAGAAACCTGCGTCAGCGAGGGAGTGAAAAGCTTTACAGAATCAGACTTTACTCTGGGTCTGTCGCCGCTCGAACCATTTTTAACCCTGGGAGGTTTGGATTCGCTACGGCTTCTCTTAGTTACGCATTATAGCGTGATAGTCAAGGTACGCATCAGTATGCTCGACATTTTTTGGAGAAATTTTCGGGCAGTATGCTCTGCGACGCAATGCCCATCCCGATAAGTTTTGTTCTATCCAGGTGAATGAAAGCCAGAGAAATTTGAGCGGTGAACCTGCATTAGGGATGCTGTTTAACTTGGCGTTTGAAAAATCAGCAGCGGCTTATTTTTTTGTCAGGATAAGCTGACATCGGTGAACATGCAGGAGTTGGAACGATCGCTGACTAACCTGTTCCAGCATTTGGACCAAGTGTTCTGGGCGCAGCAGCGTACCGTCATTGCGACAGATTCCAACAAAACGGAGCGTTGCCGCACCTTCGAGAGACTGACCTTGGCGCAATCCCGAAATTGAGCGATCGAGGAGTTCAAGTTCAAACAGCCGCTCTCGCAGGTTAACAGACTTGCGCTTACCTGATTTGGTAGTTTGCTCAATCCACAAATGTTCTGCGTTAAGGACAGCATCAATCCAGGTCTGCCAGTCAAGTGTTTCCTCGACTTTTACCTGTGCTGAAGTTTCCTCAGCTAGAGATGCAACCGCAATCCAGTATTCCGCCTGCTCCATTGCGTGAGTCGCTGCTGGTGCATCAAGAGCGATCGACTCAACGCCAAACACAGGAAGCTCTGCAGGGAGTTGAGCAGCGAGTCTTTGCCGAAACTCTTCCACGTCCACTGCTGCAGTCAAATCAAAATCTACGATTTCGCCCAGACTACTTGCACCCAGAGGGAGCGCACTGGCGATCGAGATGCGCGGACCCGGATGAAAACCGCCAGTGAAAGAAACTGGAATTGCTGCCCGCCGCACGGCTCGATCAAATAGACGCACCAGATCTAGATGGCTCACCAACGTTATATCACCCAGCTTGCCAAACTGAACGCGCATTCGCTGCACCCGATCCTGGTTCGGCACAAACTGGCCCTGAAAGGCAGGAATGGGGGGTGGCGGCACGACAATATTGTGCCCAAAGTCTAAACCGCAAACGCCACAGTGAGAACAGCCTTCAAACGAGCAGTCTGGAACGATCGCGGCTTCCAGCGCCCGCTGAAGATCTGCTTTCAGCCACTGTTTATCAATCCCAGAGTCCAAATGGTCCCAGGGAAGGGGCTGATCCAAAATCTGTTCAACCTCGATCGTGGCAGTATCGGCAAAAACGTTCCACTCGCCGTTCTCAACTTGGCGATATTTCCAGGTGAGTTCAGAAGCTGCGATCGCTTGCGTCCAGGCAGCAAAAGCCCGATCGAGGCTTTCCCACCAGGAGTCCATACCTGCTCCCAGTTCCCAGGCATGGCGGATTACCGCAGATAAACGCCGATCGCCCCGTCCGACAAAGTCCTCCATTGCCGAGATGCGAACGTCGGTGAAGTTGGCTTTTACCCCCCGAATTGTGCGGAACTCTTGCTGAAGGAGTCGCTGTTTTCGGATGAATTCAGCCGTTGCGACCGAATGCCACTGAAAAGGCGTGTGGGGTTTCGGCGTGAAATTGGAGATTGTGACATTGAAGCCAAGTGGCTTTCTGCCCTTAATCCGGCACTCTTGCTGAAGCCAGCGCATGGTTTCGGCAATGCCCAGCACGTCTGCATCCGTTTCGCCTGGTAGCCCAATCATGAAATAGAGCTTGACCCGATCCCAACCCTGCTCGTAGGCAGTTCTAACCCCGCGCAGCAGTTCTTCGTTGGTCAGCCCCTTATTAATGATATCTCGCATTCGCTGCGTACCAGCTTCTGGCGCAAAAGTAAGTCCCGATTGTCGGGTTCCACCCAGAATATTGGCAATATTTTCGTCGAAGCGATCGACTCTCTGACTGGGCAGCGACAGCGAAATATTGTCATTTTTCAAACGATTCTTGATCTCGACGCCAACTGTGGGTAGGGCAAGGTAGTCTGAACAGCTTAGTGACAGCAGGGAAAACTCGTTGTACCCGGTTGCCCGCATGCCCTGCTCGATCGCCTCGACAACCTGCTCTGGCTCCACATCTCGTGCAGGACGAGTCAGCATTCCCGGCTGGCAAAAGCGACAGCCCCGCGTGCAGCCCCGTCTTATCTCAATCGTCAGGCGATCGTGAACCGTCTCAATATAGGGCACCAAGCCGATTGAATAGGCAGGCAAAGGTGTTGCAACCCGCCTGAGGATCCGTTCTGGCACGTCAGGACGGTTAGGATGCACCGAGCCATCGGCTGCCATGTCATAGAACTGCGGCACGTAGACACCCGGAATCTGCGTCAGATCAAGCAAAACTTCTTCGCGGCTCAGTCCGTTCGCTTTCCCCTCTTCCAGCACCAGACCGATTTCTGGCAGCAGTTCTTCGCCATCGCCCAGGGCAATAAAGTCAAAAAAGTCAGCGTAGGGTTCTGGATTTGAGGTTGCCGTTTGTCCCCCTGCAAAGATTAGCGGATAGCTGCCCTGTTCTACGTTCCCCCTGCTCTGATTTGAGTTTCGCTCTCTCCAGGTAAGTGGAATGCCTGCCAGGTCTAGCATTTCGAGAACGTTAGTTGCGCCAAGCTCATAGCTGAGGCTAAAGCCCAAAATGTCAAAATCGGTCAGCGAGCGGCGGGATTCAACGGCAAATAGAGGGATGTGACTAGAGCGCAGCTTCGCTGCCAAGTCCGGAGCAGGGAGATAAGAGCGATCGCAAAGCTGTCGAGGCTGAGCATTGAGAATGCTGTAAAGAATGATGTGACCCAGGTTAGAAGCACCGACCTCGTAGATCTCCGGGTAGGTGAGCACCCAGCGGATTGCTGCAGCTTCCCAAGGCTTATGAACGGCACCCAGCTCGTTGCCTAGATAGCGAGCTGGCTTCAGAATTTCGGGCGTTAATAGCTGTTCGACTGCAACTGCCACGGCAAAGACCATAATTGGCGAGCGAGAGATAGAGACAATCGATATCCAATCGATCACCTCTTCCTGTTCACTATACCGGATTCAGACTTAGCTCGTCGTCCAGCAAAAAGTCAGCGCTTTGATCGCGAATGACCAACCTACTCACAAAATCCACCCACAAAAGCAAGAAACATACGAATGAAGAACCCACTCGCGATGAAAGAGGCGATCGTATCGCTTCAGGCAACTCCAATATGTTGCCCATTGACTAAGTTAACGAATTATGCAGCAGTTGCCTCAATCAAGGACTGCTCGTCTAGAATTTCAAACACGCGATCGAGCTGAGTTAGCTCAAAAACAATTCTCACTGAGGGGGAGACGCCGCAGAGCGTCAGTTGCTTACCGATCTGCTGTGCTTGGGTCAGGGTCGAGACAAAAACCATGAGTCCTGCACTGTCCAGAGACTGAACGCTAGTCATATCAACTACCAAGTGCGAACAATCGATCGCAGATACGGCTGCACTAAGCTGTTTCCGCAAAGATTCAGCGTTATCTGCACTGATATGACCACTAGGCTGAACAACTGCCTTTCGGGAATAAGTAATGGTTCTTTGCATCGTTCAATCCTGTCTGACTATAACAAATGATGAATAAGACTAGAAGCTGGCTTCCAGAATGTACTAGACCATAACCTTGAACTTTTCTTGTACACCAGTTGAAAAGAGAGAATTTGCAAAATCTTTAATAGACTGTCATCCAAATTAAATTTTGATAGGATTATATTCGGTTTGGTGTATCGATGATTACAAAAGTCACCTGTGTCTTGATTACACCTCTGTTGTATGTTTCTTCTGTAGTATCAACATAGCACCCGGCGCTCAGAGTCTATTGCTGCTAAGTGCTGAAAGCCGCTCCTTCAAAAGATTTGGATAGCAAGGCAGCAAGACAAGCCACCTTTCGAGCATTGGGGTTCACTCCTGCTCAAAAGAAGATAAGTGGTAGGAGGAGAAATTTAGAGAGTAGGGAATTCTAAGGTAGCGAAGTAACTATCGTTACTAATTTGAAGCTATTCCATAAGCATCTACCGAGAGGAGGGTTACTCACTTCAAGAAAATTGATACTTTGACCTGGTTAACAAAAAAAATATTTATTTGCTATTCTCTTCATATTCTGCCTGCTCAATTGTCATGCAGTGATCTGAATTACAAACCGTATGGTGTTAGATCATCGAAGCTGCGGCAACATTTCAAGACAATAAAGTCCGGAGGCTGGTTCTTTCTTATTCAATGCAGGACTTTCTTAAATGAAAACAACCCACGTAATTCGCCAGCTTGTTGCAAAGGCGTTACAGATCAAACAGCTTACTCCCGATATTGAGAACGAAATTAACTATGAGTTAACTCGTCTCGGATACATTTCTGATGTGGACTACGAAGCACTGGAACTGCTCATGGCGGAAATGGATGCTGGAAGAGTGCGTTTAGTGCCAAGTCCCTAGCGCGGCTGCTTCAAGCGCTTTCAGCGATTTGTACTGTGAATTTTTAGGACTGCTATCCAGGACTGCATCGCCAGAAATTACCGATCGCCCGACTCTATTCGATCGTGACTTGCCTGCTCTCGATTTGTTTGGCAAAGTACTTGAATAAATTGCTGGAGCTGTGCTTGCGGCGAGGACTGATACTGTACCTCTACCTCGGCTGATGCTGAATGAGTCTCAGGCTTCAAGCCACTAAGCTGAGCCAAAACCGGAATGACTTCGACATCAACTGCAACCTGAAACCAAGACAGGGGCAACAACAAATCAGGTGCTTGTCGCAAGTCAAGTAACCCTTCTAAAGCAGTTTCGATTGTTTGCTGGCTATCCCAGCGGGAAAACTGCTTTGTGTTGCTAAGGCTTTGATCGACCATCACCAGAGGGCGTGCCCAGCACAGGCGTCGATCGATGACCGTTTGAATCACCTCTGCATATAGACGCTTCTCTTTGCACTCCAGAAAGACGATTTGGTGGGGTTGGTACTCAACAAGGCTCATAGACTACAGTCAAGTGAGAAAGCTTGTATCTAGCAGGGCATCGGGCAGCGTCAGGGCAAGCAGCCGCGTATCATTTTGATTTTAAGCCTACTCTTAGGGTTGTGTTGGTGGGAGAGAAGGCAAGTCGTGAAACTCGACAAACGGGCGAATGTCTTTCGGTAGACTAGCCGTAGGGGTTGATCGGAGGAAATAATGCGCGAACTGTACGACGCAAGTCAGCCATACGCGACTGGCAAACTCAAGGTTTCTGACCTGCACACGCTTTATTACGAAGAGGTGGGCAACCCGGACGGGAAGCCGATCGTTTTTCTGCATGGCGGTCCGGGGGGAGGCATTGACCCAATCCATCGTCGGTTTTTTGATCCGCAAAAATGGCGCGTGGTGCTGTTTGATCAGCGAGGCTGTGGTCGCAGTACGCCCCATGCTGAGCTGCGCGAAAATACCACCTGGCATTTGGTTAGCGACATCGAGCAATTACGACAGTATCTCGGCATCGATCGCTGGGTCGTGTTTGGTGGGAGCTGGGGCAGTACGCTATCGCTTGCTTACAGCCAAACTCATCCTGAAGCCTGCAAAGGGCTAATTCTAAGAGGTATTTTTCTGCTGAGGCAACAGGAACTGTCCTGGTTTTATCAAGAAGGTGCCAGCTATTTCTTTCCCGATGCCTGGGAGGATTACCTGAAGCCAATTCCCCCAGCAGAACGACATAACCTGATTGCGGCATACTATCAGCGATTAACCAGCGACGACCCTAAAACCTGTCAGGAGGCAGCGCGTGCCTGGTCAATTTGGGAAGCTTCTACCAGCAAGCTGCTGCCGGACGTGGGCTTGCAGCAGCGATTTGGCGAGAGTCAGTTTGCAGAAGCTTTCGCTCGAATCGAGTGCCACTACTTTGTGAATCAGGGGTTTTTTGAACAGGAAACCCAGCTTTTAAACCACTGCGATCGAATTCAACATCTGCCGATCGTAATTGTGCAGGGACGCTATGACGTAGTTTGCCCGCCCATCTCCGCCTGGGATTTGCACCGAGTCTTACCTCAATCTGAGCTGATTATGATTCCTGATGCGGGTCACTCGATGACGGAGCCGGGGATTCGTGATGCGTTGATTAAGGCAAGCGATCGGTTTGCAGCCCTATAGCGTCGGTCAACAGTAGCGTTAGTCAATACTTATATTCAGGCAATCGTCAACCAGTACAATCGTCAGGCAATGTAGGGTTAGTCAGCGGTGTAGTGTCAGTAATGTCAGGCTGTTTTTGCATTGTGGCTTCCACGAGAAAGAGTGGGTTGGGAAGGCTGTATCAACTGCGAAGACTGCATTAGCTCATATAGATTTACATCTTTTTCCAGCAGGCAGGCATGACCGCTGTGAGGTAGCACAACCATTTCTGAATTTGGCAGCAGATTCACTAAACGGCGAGCTTCTGAAACCGAGGGAAACAGCCTATCCTGAGCGCTAGCAATAATCAGCGTGGGCAAAATGATGCTGCGAAGCTGATATTCGTTGACATAGAAATGGCGGAGCAGAGATTGTCTCCAAATGGAAGACTCCTGTGTCACAAATCGAACTGCCTGTAGCAGTGCCTGCCGATCTTCAGGCAGAATGCGATCGAGCGATGCCAGGATTGGGAGAAACCCCAGACTAGAAAATTGATAGGTCGATTCAGGCAGCATTCGGCTTAGGTAGGAACCCCAGTAGACCCAGGGATGGCGATTGAATGAAGAAGCCGGATTCACCAGAATCAGCCGGTGAAACAGATGGGGTGCACGCAGAACAGTTTTAATCGCCAAACAGCCGCCAAAAGACTCGCCGCAAAGGTAGACGGGTTGATTGGGCTTTCGCTCCATTTCTGCTTTAACCAGCGTCACCACCTGCTCAGCCAGTGGCTCCCATCCGGTCAGGTCGTCTCCGGGAATTGACAGG